>Ga0302322_100002243_pt1 | contig 16293 bp, 14 predicted proteins | sample Fen_T0_2_FD_203757 | JGI IMG/M metagenome (GOLD analysis project Ga0302322, IMG submission 203757) | Peat permafrost microbial communities from Stordalen Mire near Abisko, Sweden - Fen_T0_2 | ecosystem: Environmental > Terrestrial > Soil > Wetlands > Permafrost | place: Sweden: Abisko... | reverse complement strand
ATGGATCGTAGCCAGATCAGTAACTGGAACCATGTGCCTCGACTGTAATTGGTCTCAGTAAGTTCGGGCAACGTCCGATCTCTGTTAGAGTTCCTTTGGGCCTCGCTCGGGTAACCATCGGTGAAACGTGGTGTACACCGCACAATTCGAGCAATGGATTCCGTTGCCGGTCGCGCAAGTCTTCGAGTTCTTCGGCAATCCGAAGAATCTGCCCCGAATCATGCCCGGCTGGATGCACCTGCGCGTGGACCAGATGAGCATCGTTCCGCCACCGGACGCCCCGCGCGATCGGAAACTCGCCGGCACGGGATCGCTCGTGACGGTTTCCTTCCGCCCCATTCCATTCCTGCCATTCCGTCTGCGCACGCGGGCAGATATTATTGGTTTTGCCATGAACCAGTTCTTTGAGGACACTCACGCCCACAGCGACCCGTTGTTCAAGAATTGGCATCATCGGCACGAATTCGCGGCTGAGAACCGTGCCGGTGTCCCGGGAACGATCGTGCGGGATGTGGTGACCTATGAACTGGCTTTCGGACCGCTGTCACCTGTAGTCAACTCACTTTTTGTCGCCGGCCAGATGCGCCGCACGTTTGAATTCCGCCAGCGAGTGGTCGAGCGGTTCCTGCCCCGCCTGTAGAGACGCGGCTTGCCGCGTCTCCTTCTCAACGCGCCTGCAAACCCAAAAGCCTCAGGAAGTTGACAGGCAGGAGTAAACTTGTCCCGATCCAAGCCAAGTACAAAAAACATAGGGGGGCAGATGAAGGTAAACAAGGCTCGGGTGTGGATGGGCGGCATTGCCGGGGGCGTGGTCTGGACGATTTGGAGTCTTGTCATCGGGATGAAGATGGGCCCGTTCTATATGGCCGTGCAGAATGCGGGCCACTTCCTGAAGGAACCGCGTTACCCGTTTTTCGTCGGACAATGGATCCTGATCACGTTCATCATGTCGATTCTGCTGGCGCATTTGTATGCCTGGAGCCGCGGTACGGCCGGAGCGGGACCGAGGACTGCCGTCAGGGTCGGTATGATCGTCGGCTTCTGCGCAGGCGTTCCGCTCAACTTCGCCACGGCGGCCTGGAGTGCAATCCCGCGCATGCTTCCGCTGGGATGGATGCTCGATATGTGGGGCGGCGCAATCCTGGCAACGCTGGTGGCTGGGTTCTTATATAAGGACTGAGCTCGAAGCGGTTGGTGATTACGATTTGTGAGGTGGGCGGCGGTGCGCCGCCCATCCGTCACCAATACTCAATCGCCCGGTCCCCGCAGTTCTGCGGCTCTTCGATCAGCAATCCCTACCGCGACGGTTCGACGACCACGGCCGTCCCATAGGCCAGCACTTCGGTGACGCCCTGCATCACCTCGGTCGCGTCGTAGCGGGCGCCGACGACCGCATTGGCGCCAATCTCGGCGGCGTGCTGGAGCATAAGGTCGAAGGCCTCGGCGCGCGTCTTCTCGCACAGATTGGTAAGCAGCGTAATATTGCCGCCCACGAGCGTCTGCAGGCCCGCTCCGATCGTGCCGAAAATCGAGCGCGACCGGACGGTGATGCCGCGCACCACACCCAGCGTGCGGGTCACACGAAAACCATTCAGTTCAAACTGCGTGGTGACCATGTTGTGAGCAACCATGCGCCCTCCGGGTGCCGAATATGTGCCCATCGCTTCTCCTTCGAGTCCAGAAGCACTTTTCTACTCCAATTCCGCGTGGAGCACAAACTCTCCACTGGCGAGATCGTATTCCGTGCGGAGCACATTCGGCTTGCAGCACGCCTGGCAATCTTCGACGTAAGTCTGGCGGGTACCGGCGGATTCGTCCACGGACGTCTCGTTCCATTCTCCGCAACCCGCGCATTGGTAGCCGGAGAGCACAAAACCATTCTAGAGGCTTGGCGGCCCGAGCACCCCTGCTGGATCGCGGTTCTCTATAATGGGGACCTTTCCCGGAGGCCCCATTTGTTCTCGCGTCGCCGATTTCTGCAAACCGGTTCCATCGCCGCTGGAGTAGGAGTGGTACTCCCCTCGCTGGCCCAATCCGCCGAGGATGACAGGGCTCTGCCAGCCTCGGTTGCTGCCCTGAAATCTCTCCGAGACCAGGCCAAGCCCATCTCGATTGACGAACGCCGCGCCCGCCGGGAGAAGGCTCGGGAGTTGATGCGGGCCAACAAACACTCTGCCATCCTGCTGACGGAGGGCACGTCACTCAATTACTTCACTGGCATTCGCTGGTGGGGAGGTGAGCGGCTCTTCACTATGGTACTGCCCGCCAAGGGTGAATCGTTTTACGTTTGCCCTGCTTTCGAAGAGGGGCGCGCCCGCGAGCAGATCGCCAAGTCTCCAGACGGCAATAACCCCGACGTCCGTGTCTGGCAGGAAAATGAAAATCCCTACCAGCACGTGGCCCAGGGCTTGCGTGACCGCGGCATCGCCGGCGGGACGGTGGGCATCGAGGAGACGGTCAAGTTTGTCTTCAGCGACAACCTGCGAAAAGCCGCCTCTGGCGCTACGTTCGCCAGCGCTACCCCAGTGACAGCCGGATGCCGCATGATCAAAAGTCCGCATGAAATCGAACTCATGCGGCTGGCATCGAAGGTCACACTGGCCGCATACGAAGCGACCTATCGCGCCCTTAAACTAGGGATGACCCAACACGATGTCGCAGATCTCGTGGAAAGGGCGCATCGACAACTGGGCTTTGAAGGCGATGCTCTGGTTCTACTCGGTGAGTTCTCCGCTTTCCCGCACGGGTCAGTCGCGCCGCAATTTATTCGCGAGGGCACGATCGTGCTCATCGATGGCGGCTGCACCGTGGAGGGCTACGCTTCCGACATCACGCGCACCTTCGTGCTCGGCAAAGCCAGCGACAAAATGAAACAGGTTTTCGACATCGTGCACCGCGCGCAGAGTGCCGCGCTGGCGGCCGCAAAGCCGGGAGCGGAGTGCGGTTCGGTGGACGACGCCGCGCGCAAGATTGTCACCGACGGGGGCTATGGGCCAGACTACAAATACTTCACCCATCGTCTGGGACACGGCATGGGCATGGACGGCCACGAGTGGCCCTATCTGGTGCGGGGAAACACCAAGAAGCTTGAACCAGGCATGACGACCAGCAACGAGCCGGGAATCTACATCCGCGGGGAGTTCGGTGTCCGCCTGGAAGATGACATGCACATCACGGAAGGCGGCGCGGAGTTGTTCACGCCGCAAAGCCGGTCGCTGGAAGAGCCGTTCGGCCAGGCCACAGCATGAAGTTCCGAAAAGAAAAAGGCCCCGCCGAAGCGAGGCCTCATTCCTGAATGCACGCGGATTCCTACCGGACCACCGTCTCCGGATGCAACGCGGCAAACTGTTTCTTGATCGCCACGCCCAGCCGCCGGATGCCTTCACGAATCTGTTCCGGCTGCGCGTTCGAGAAATTCAGCCGGAAGTGGCGGCGCCCTTCTTCCGCATAGCCGTTGCCGGTGTAGAACGAATCGCCGGGCACGAAAGCGACATTCTCTTTGATAGCCGCCTCAAATACCTGGTGGCAATCCATCCCCTCGGGCAAGGTCACCCACAGGAATAAGCCGCCTTGTGGACGCGTCCAGGTAACTTCCGGTGGACAGTGCTGGGCGAGCGATTCCATCATCACGTCGCGCCGCTCGCGATAGACGCGGCGAATCAGCTTGATGTGCTCGTCGAGGAAGTTATCGCGCGCCACTTCGTAGGCCACCATCTGGACAAACGTCGAGGTGTGCAGGTCGGCGCCCTGCTTGAGCTGCACAAGCTTGGAGATCACGTCTGGCGGCGCCACAATCCATCCCAAACGCAGTCCCGGCGCCAGGGTTTTCGAAAACGTGCTCAGGTAAATCACGTTGCCGATGTTGTATCCGTCGTCGCGGCGCAGGTTCTGCCGATCGAGCATGATCAGCGGCGCAAGGTGCTCGCCCTCATAGCGGAGCTGGCCATACGGATCGTCCTCGATGATTGGGATTCCATAGCGGTCGGCCAACAAAACCAGTTCGTGGCGGCGGCCTTCAGCGAGCGTCGTCCCGCCCGGGTTCTGGAAGTTCGGCAACACGTACATGAACTTTGGCCCCAGTCGCAGCGACGATTCCAGTTGCTCGGTGCGAAGGCCGTCATTGTCACTCGGCACGCACACGTACTCCGCGCCATACACATTGAAGGCCTGCAAAGCTCCAAGATAGGTGGGCGCTTCGACCAGCACGCGGTCGCCGGAGTTGATCAACAGCTTGCCGATCAGATCCAGCGCCTGCTGCGAGCCGGAGGTGATCATCACGTTCTCGGGCTTCGCCTTCACGCCGTACCGGGCCGTGTGGCGCGCGATCATTTCCCGCAACGGCTCGTAGCCTTCGGTCGCGCCGTACTGGAGGGCCAGGCGCGCCTGCTTGTCCAGGACCTTGTTACAAGCTTCACGAAAGCGCTCAGTCGGGAAAACCTCCGGGGCGGGCAGGCCGCCGGCAAAAGAAATGATTTTGGGGTTCTCAGTAATCTTCAGGAGCTCGCGGATGGCCGAGCTTTTGATGTTCTTCGTGCGCTGGGCGTAGCGGGAAGTCCAGGCGGTTGACATTCGTACCCTCCCGTTAAAGAAGTGTACTAAGAAACGGGCCGGGAAGCGGTGACGGGAACACAACACAAGGTGACTGAGATCACCTTCCGCAGGTGACCGTTGTGATTGCTGCGAGCCGTGGGCTATGAGCACCCCGCTAGATCTAGATCGCAGCGTTGGCGGACAGGAGTGTCCGCCCCACACCTACTCCGCCGTGGCGCGAATGCCGTATTTGTTGAGTTTGTAGGCCAGGGCACTGCGGGAAAGGCCCATCCGGCGGGCAGCCTCGGCCTGGGCTCCGTTGGTAGAGCCGAGGGTGCGCAGGATCAGTTCCTTTTCTGTTTTCTCTAGAAAACCCGTCAAGTCAAAAGGCTCGACCGGAAGCTGCATATCCGAGGACTCGCCTGGCGCGCCCTTCCCGTTGCCGGCAGAGGCGGCCACGGGGAACTGGGAAGGGTGGGGCATGGGAAAATTTTCCGGGCCGATTTCCTCGCGCACGGAGAGGATGTAGGCGCGCTCGATCAAATTTCTCAACTCACGGATGTTGCCGGGAAAATCATATTGCGTCAGGCTCTGGATCGCCTGCGCGCTCAGTCGCCGCGAGGGCAGGTTCAATTCAGCGGCAATCTTTCGGGAAAACAGTTCGGCCAGCAATGGGATATCTTCGCGGCGCTCGCGCAACGGCGGGATGTGAATGGGCACAACCGCCAGGCGGTAGTAGAGGTCTTCGCGGAATTGACCGTCCTGTACGCGCTGCTGCAGGTCGCGATGGGTAGCGACCAGCACGCGCACATCCACCGAACGCGGCTTGGTGGAACCCACCCGAAGCAACTGGCCGTCGGTCAGGATGCGCAGCAGTTTGGCCTGGGCCGCCATGGACATCTCACCGGCTTCATCCAGGAACAGCGTCCCCTCGTGCGCTGCTTCGAACAAACCCTGCCGGGCCCGATCGGCGCCGGTGAACGCGCCTTTCTCATGCCCGAACAGTTCGCTCTCCAGCAACGTTTCCGTAAACGCCGCGCAGTTCACGGCGACAAAGGGTTTGTTCGCGCGCGGACTGTTGTGGTGCAAGGCGCGGGCGACCAATTCCTTCCCGGTGCCGGTCTCACCCGTGATCAGGACGGTTGCGTTGGTGGGAGCGACGCGGCTGGTGATGGCGCGCACAGCTTCGATTGCCGCGCTCGTGCCAAAGATTTCCGACTTGCCCTCGAGTCGAACGACCGTGCCCTTCAGCAGCGCGTTCTCGCGCAGCAGGCGCGCATGCCGGACAGCGCGATTCGCGGCCGCGCGGACCACTTCCGGCTGGAAAGGTTTGGTTAGAAAATCGAAAGCGCCCTGGCGCATGCTTTCCACCGCGAGTTCGATGCTGGCGAGCGCGGTCAGCATGATCACGGGGATGGCGGCATCGCTCTCGCGCACCGCGGCCAGCACTTCCAGGCCTTCGCCATCGGGCATCCGTTGATCGGTAAAAACCAGGTCGAAATCGTTGCCCGCCAGGGTGGCGCGGGCTTCCTCCACGCCCGCCGCTTCAGCGATCTCGTGCTTGTCTTGCCGTAGATTGGAGGCGAGAATGCGCCGCATGTGCGGTTCATCATCGACAATCAGGATTCTTGCCATGTAGGTTCAGTTCCTCGCAGCCCGGGCTGGCGCTCCTGCTTTCGCAGCCGGCAGCCTCAGGCAGAAACAGACGTTGTCGTGCTGGTTCGAGGAGACGGATAGCTCGCCTCCGTGGGCTCTCGCAATGTTGCGGGCAATCGCCAACCCTAGGCCGGTTCCGCGGGCCTTGGTGGTAAAAAACGGCTCAAAGATACGAGGCATTACTTTCTCGGGTATCTCCGGTCCGGGGTTTGTAACCGACATTCTCACTTCGGAAGATCCGTCCCAATCGGACTGGAGACGGACGGTTCCGCCCTGGGGAGAAGCATCGATCGCATTCATCACCAGGTTCAGCAACGCCTGCTGGATCTGGGCCGGATCCAACTCGGATTCCAGCGATTCCGGGGCCTCCACCTCAATCCTGACCTGCTTGTCCCCGGCGTGGGCGCGGCAGACACTGGCAACATACGAAAGCGTGTCGTGCACCGAATTCGGGCGCGGCTCGGGCTGGCGCGGGCGGGCATAGGTCAGAAAGTCGGTCGTCAGTTTCTCCAGCCGGAACGCCTCGCGGGCAGCGATCTCGTACATCTCATTGTTGTTCTCGGCATCGAGTTGCCCACGCTTGGCCATCGCCAGCGAACTGGAGATCATCGCGACCGGATTTCGAATTTCATGCGCAATGGCGCTGGAGAGCCGTCCCACTGCTGCCAGCGTCTCTTCTTCCAGGAGCCGGGCGCGAGTCTGCTTCAGTTCAAGCAAGTTTCGTGCCAGCTCATTTTCATGTTCCCGGATCTGCTGCATCAGCAGCCACACCAGCAATCCGACAAAAGCAAGAATCAGTGCGGAAATACCCGCTTCGAAATACTCGCCAACATCTGCCGGCGGATGCTGGCGGAAAAAATACTCAACCGCGGCGAAGTTAAGAACCGACGCTACCCCAACGACTCCCAACACTGCGGGCAGAGACAGACGGAATGCGGCGATCAATACCGGAACCATCGCCAGGGTGAAATAAGGGCTATCTTCGTGATCGGCGAGCACTGTCAGCAGGCCCGCCGCCGCCACGTTCAAACAAATGGAACTCCATGTCAGCATCAAGAGCGATCCCGGCTCCAGTGCCGTCGTGAGCCTTTGCACCCAGGCCAACTCGAAAACATTCAGTAACAGCACGGCGCTCAGGAGCAGGACCAGGGTTCGCGGAGGATAACCGAGGAACGACGCAAAAATGATGTGCATCAGCAACAAAACGCCCAGCAACCCGATGTTCAACATGATGAAGACGGATTCCTGGCGTTGAAATGAGGGTAGGTCAGTCGCGCTAAACAATGACCCTTTGTAAAGTTTTTCGAGCAAGGGTTCCCCCCAGACCGTACAGATTTCTTTACACGACAGATCTGGCGACTGATCATACACATCGGCCCCGAGCCGTGCTGTGACTGGAAACACCTCGGCTATCTGGTTGAATAACATGCAGTTCCGCGCCAATCCGTCCTGAGGGTACAAATTTCTCCCGCTATCAGCTGACGTCAGGGTTTCGTTTGCTCGGAGTGGTTAAAGCAGATGTCGGTCCATGCCTGGAATCGGCCCGAAGGCCGGGCGTCCCCGAATCTGTCAGGCTCTTACTCGATGACCCACTGCCGTATGCGGCGCAGGATTGAGGCCGGGGCTTCGGCTTCCAACTCGACCAGTCCGTCCTGGTAGGTTCGGGAATAGATGCGAGCGCGGGCTTGCAGCAAGGCTAGAGTCTTGCCCTCTTTTTGCGGGATGCGCAAGCGAACGCGGCTGGGACGATCCTCGTCGAGCATGGCATCCACGCGGTCAAGCAATGCTCCCAAGCCGATTCCTTTGGCCGCGGAAACATGGATGGTCTGTCCGTCGTCGCGCAACGATTCCCGCTGCTTGGGAGGCAGGAGATCAATCTTGTTCATCACGCGCAGGCGCGGCCGCTTGTCGGCTTCCAGTTCCTTGAGGACGGTTTCGACTTGTGCATCCTGTTCGGCCGAGATCGGACTGCTGGCGTCGGAAACCTGAAGAATGAGCGAGGCGCGTTGCACTTCCTCGAGTGTGGCGCGAAAGGCGGAAACCAGCGTGTGCGGAAGATGGCGGATGAATCCGACCGTGTCCGACATGAGTGCCTTGCGCCGCGACGGCAACTCCACCGAGCGAATGGTCGGATCCAGCGTCGCGAACATTCGCGGCGAAGCGAGCACGTGCGCCTGCGTGAGCGCGTTGAACAGCGTCGACTTCCCCGCGTTGGTGTAGCCGACGAGTGCGACCGTGGCCACGGGTACCGACTCGCGCCGCTGCCGCTGCTGGGCGCGGACCCGGCGCACGTCTTCGAGTTGCTGCTTGACGTGGCGAATGCGGCGGTGGATCTTCCGGCGGTCGGTTTCCAACTGCGTTTCACCCGGACCACGGGTGCCGATGCCGCCGCCCAGTTGCGACATCTCGATGCCGCGTCCGGCGAGTCGGGGCAGCATGTAGTCGAGCTGGGCGAGTTCCACCTGCAACTGTCCTTCACGAGTGCGGGCGTGGCGGGCGAAAATGTCGAGAATGAGCTGGGTCCGGTCAATGACCCGAGTGTTCACGACCCGCTCGATATTGCGCTGCTGCGAAGGCGTGAGGTCGTGATCGAACAGAATTACATCGGCAGTGACCGAAGCGGCCGCTCCGGCGATTTCTTCGAGCTTGCCCTTGCCGATGAGAGTCGCCGGATCGGGGCGATCGCGACGCTGCATGAACTCGCCCGCGATTTGCGCGCCCGCGCTGCCCGCCAGAGCCCGCAATTCATCCAGCGATTCCTCAGAGCTGAAGTCCGGAGAATCCGCGGGCAGGGACGAAACCTCTGCACCCGCTGCCTGATCTCGAGCTGCCTGCGCTCCCGAGGTGAGCGCACTCACTTTTCCCGCGCCCCGCCGGCGGGTGCGAAACTCCACCCCCACCAGGAAGGCACGCTCTTGCCGCTCCGACGGATTCTGGACGGTCTTGGGCGCACTGCGGGCACTTGCCCGGCTCGCGAGTCTCGAATCATCTCCGCGCAAGCAGGCTCACTTCATCCTTCTGTGCCAGTACCCGCGGCGGGACTGGGAGCCGCGGCTTCCGCGTCGGCCGCTGCCACCGCCGGTTTATGCTCCATGTGGCCCTGGGCCGTCCGGCCCACGACCACGGTTGAAATGGCATGCTTGAAAATCAGCTGTTCCTGGTTGCTCGTTTCCAGCACGACCGAGTACTTGTCAAAGGCGCGGATGCGGCCCGTTAGTTTCACGCCGCTTACCAGATAGATTGTGATGTTGTGCCGTTCCTTCCGAGCAGTATTGAGGAAGGAATCCTGTATGTTTTGCTGTGCCGGCTTTACTTCCATCTGCCGATCTCCTTTTCTTCGTTCGACGCTGCACCACACACCGGGGAGGGCAATTGGTCGCAGCTCTCTCTCACCGACCCCTACAATACGGCGTCTGGCTTGGCTTTTCAACTCCAGTGAACGGCGAGCCAGTGGCCGGTGGTCAGTAATGAACCCGCCGTGGGCTGAGTACTGGCTACAATCGGCGCCAGGAACTACAATCATTCGTTTCCGAGAGGAGCCGTTCTTGAACCAGATCTCTTTGCCTGCGGATTTCAACACCAATTTGTTGATGCTGTTTCGTTGGGTGCATTTTGTGGCCGGCATCGCCTGGGTCGGACTGCTGTATTTCTTCAACCTGGTCAATGTGCCGTTCATGAAGGACCTCGACCCCGCGACCAAGGGCAAGGTTGTTCCCGGCCTGATGTCGCGTGCGCTGTGGTGGTTTCGCTGGGCATCGGTGGTCACGGTGCTGATGGGCTTCTTCTACTGGCAAAGCATTGTGATCTCGGATGCGCACAATGGCAGCGGTTCGGCCGGTGCCGCTCTCGGGACTTTCTTTCTGATCTGGACGGTAGCCTGGGCCGTTATGTACGCCTGCGTGATTCCCGGCAAGGGCGCGCTCGACAAAGGCCCGGTGCTGGCCGTGATTTATGCCGTGGTGGTGGTGGCCGCCTCGTGCCTGTTCCTGCGCTGGAACGATCATGGCTGGGAGAGTAATCGCCTGCTGGCCATCGGCATTGGGGGCGGGATGGGTTGGATGATGATGCTGAACGTCTGGGGCGTAATCTGGCGCGCGCAGAAGAAGATCATCAACTGGACCCGCGATAGTGCCGCCAACGGCACGCCCATGCCGGACAAAGCGAAGTATCTGGCCCGCCAAGCCTATCTGTGCTCGCGGACAAACTTCGTACTCTCGTTCCCCATGCTGTTTTTCATGGCAGCGGCCAGTCACTATCCGATGTTTGGGAGATAGCAACGGCTGAGCGCGCGATGGACTCGAATTGCACCGGGAGTAATCTCGCCCGTGCCCGTAAGAATCCTTAGTATCACCGAAGATGACTGAGCATCTGAACTGGGTGATGGAGTGGTCCGGCGCTCGCGAAGAATGGCGCCCGGTTCCGAGCTGGGCCTTGGTAGCTTGGCTGATTTTTTACGTTTCTTTTCTTGTTTACGCCTTCCGCATGAACGGCGGCTTCCTGTTCATCGACTTCGCCAATCTGGTGGTGCACGAAGGCGGGCACCCGCTCTTCGGATGGTTTGGCCCTACGCTCGGCCTCTGGGGCGGAACCATATTGCAGTTGTTGGTGCCCTTGCTCCTGGCTGGCTACTTCTTCCGGGAACGTCATACCGCGGCGTTCGTGTTCTGCACGTTCTTCTTCTTCGAGAACTGGCTCTATATCGCAACCTACATGGCCGATGCGCGGGCCATGGCGCTGCCCCTCGTCACGACGGGAGACTCCGATTTCGTCGAGCATGACTGGAATGCAATCTTTTCAAGCCTTGGCATTCTGCCATATGACACGGCAATCGCGACGGTGGTGCGGGTCGTGGGTTGGGGAGGAATGCTGGCGTGCGTGGGATGGCTTGCGGCCCGGATCAAAACCGAACGTCATCCTTGATCGCCAACCGGCTCCGCCGCCAGGACCCACGGCTTGCCGTCGAAATGCGCGGGCAGGGCTAAACCGAATAACCGCAGGATGGTCGGCGCTACATCCACGATGGCAGGTTTTTCTGCGGCGAACTTGTGGCTGGAGAACAGAACTCCCGGCACCAGACGTGGATCAATGCAATGGTCGCCGCTCCAGGCTTTGGTGTTGTCTTCGAAAACCTGCCCCGTAACTTTGCCCATCACCGAATCCCATGACGCGCGATACCCGGCGCCGTAGCCGACCAGCAGATCAGGCGCGTTCTCCGTATAGGGCCCGCGGTAGACGTTGTCAGTGATAAACACGCCGGTGATTCCGACTGTGCCCGACACCGGGTCAGCGAGGCCGTTCAACTTCTTCTGGATTTCTTCTTTGAGCGCATCGGCTTCCGCCGGGTCGACAATTCCCTGCTTCTCGCGGCCCTTGATATTCAGATAGAGCCCGTTCAGGCCCATGGTGTAAGCGCGCGTTCGCGACCAGTCCACGTCTTCGAACCAGTCGCCGCTTTCTTTCTTGCCGTCCTTCAGCGTGAGGTATCCGTTCTGATGCAACCACGCATTCAGGTTCATGCAGCGCGCGAAGGACTTGAATCCATGATCGGAGATGATCATCAACAGCGTGTCTTTGTCGATCTGCTCCATGACCCGGCCAATCAGGCGATCCATACGCTGATACAGATCGTCAATCACTCTCGGACGCTGGTCACGCGGCACATCGCGGGCCGCGGGATGGTCCTCTTCCAGGTAGCGCCAGAACATGTGCTGCACGCGGTCTGTGGTATCGAAAACGCACGTGCACAGGCCCTGCTTTGTTTTTTCCAGCGCGTCAAACAGCATGCGCTCGCGGTCGCCGTGGTTGGCATAGCATTGCGCGAGGAAGGCGTCGTCGTCGAGAACATCTTCGTTCAGCGCCCAGGTGTCTTCCGCAAGCCCAAGCGTCGCGTACGGACCGAAGAGTTTGGCAAGATAGATGGAATAGGTAACCGGGTGTGAGATGGGCAGGTCAGGGTGCCCGGGATCGATGTTGACGGGCGTGACGTACACCTCAACTTCAGGCGCGACAGATTTCAGATAAAACCGGCAAATTCCATGTGCAGTGAAGCCCAACCCAGCCTTGAATTCGACCGGGAGCCAGTCGGAATAGTCCCCCACCTTCAACGTGAATTTCTCGGAGCCCACCACGATGCGCGCCTGCTGCGGGCCCACTTCCGGACGGAGTTCAAAATCCACCCGCAGCTCCCCGGCTTTTTCGACCAGCGGATTGTCGGGCCCTGGAACATAGGAATGGCAAACCCCATTCTTCCGTTCGATCGGAACTCGCACTCCCCCTTCGCGGAACTTGTCGTCGGACCTGCGAGTCGTGCAAAGGCAGAACGTTCCCTGACTGCCCTTCAGGTCCGGAACGCACATGCCGGAGAGCAACACGCCAGAAAATTTCTCCGGCGGGAAAGTTACTGGAACGCGGATGACTGAACTGAAAATCCCCGCTTGGCCCAGCCAGTGCCAGAACGGAGTTCCCTTGCGCATCCCCTTGATTTCCGTCTTACCGAAAGGAATGGAGTACTTGCCAATCTTAATGTGGCGCTTCGGTCCCTTGATCTCGGCCGACGAAAGAAACGGGAGATAGTTGCTGGTATCCCGCGCGAGGAAGTCGTAGATGTTGTGCTTGCCCGGATTCACTCCGGTCATGAACGTAGACCATGCCACCGGAGAAATCGCCGGGAATGTGGTGCGCAGTCTGCTGAAGGTTCCCTGATCGCGAAGTTTGGCGAGGTTTGGAAGTTTACCCTCGTTCATGAAACGCTCGGCAAGTTCCGGGTCCATCCCATCGAATCCCAGAATCACCGCCCGCTTGAACTTGGCCTTGCCGTAGGCATTCCGCCGCCGCAGGAAGCGGAACAACTGCCGGAAGGGCCACGTCGCCAGTGCATAAAACGAATACAGGAACGCTACGAAGATCGCCCAGAATGACGAGAGCACCGCGAATCCCGCGCCCGGCCCGGCGTAGGCGTGGCCGGCCGTGGGAAGTAGCACGATGGCGAGCAGGAAAAAAAACAGTGTAGGGCGGGCACCCTTGCCCGCCAACCGCCAACCCATGCCCCGCACACGGTTTCCCATCCTCTGCTTCGTGCCCGATGCACACAGGCGGACAGAGCCTGCCCTGAGCAAGCGAAGCGAGTCGAAGGGAGTGTCCGCCCCGCACAATTTCGTCATATCTGGATCCCCAATAATTCCTTGAAAATGAATCCGGCAATCATCGAAAGAATGAAAAACATCCAGATCCAGTTCATTCCATAGCCTGCGATTTCGATATTGCGCTCCGGATAGTTGATCGAAATCGAATCGACCGGACTGTTCTCTGGCAGGGCCGATTCTGCCGAGGAGAACATCCGCTCCCAGAATTGTCCGCGGAGGCGCACCGGCGATATCCGCGGCAGATCACTGCCTACGGAAACAGTTTTGGTGACGCTCTGTCCGCCACCGGCAATCTTCACTTCGTATCTTCCATCTTTTGCCCCGGCCAGGCGCCACACAATCTCATTCTCCGCCGGGACGTGCACCGGAGGCGCCGTCATCGCAATCTCCGGCGGCAACTCGAGCGTGACGTCATTCAGGGCGTCCGGACTCGCCGTGTGCGCGGTCAGGAGAAAGGGCGCGTTGGTTGGAACTGGCGTTGTCCCCAGGTAGCGATCCAACTGCACGATCAGCAGCGTAATCGGGATGATGACGTAGAGCAATGGCTTGAAGGCCAGCTTCAGGTACCGTCCCGTACCGCGCAGAATCTTTCCGTACGAGCCCATCACGACCGGCAACTGGTCCCGAAACAATCGCACCGCCAGCAAGTGGGCCTTCAGTTGGTCCTTGGCGACTTTGATGGCTTTCTGATCGGAGGTGTAGCCGAACAGCACGATCATCAGCAGGCCGATGACAATCGAGAGAACGACCACAATTGCCAGGGGACTGGTAAACAGAAAGGGTATGTACGCGGACATCGGCAGCGGTCGCCCCGTGATCGTCATCGCGCTCGGCAGGAAAGGCAAGTTATTCGATGTACCCCAGACCGCGCAGGCGCTTCTGCACGTCTTCTTTCGACGTGTTGCTTTCTTCCGGCGGCATGATTTTCTTGATCTCTTTTTCCAGCATGTGGATGACGAACTCGTCCACGGATTCGTACCCCGCGGCGTCGCTGCATTGCTTTACCTTCTCCAGCAGTTCGCCTTCGATCTTCACCTTATGAGAACCGAACATGAAGTGCCTCTCCTCCTGAATGCCTTGGCAGCCCCTGAAGGGGCATCCTTGAATAGAGCGTCTTTACGGCATCGCTAAAGCAATGCCCTGATGCGATCATCTCTCCCTGCCGCAGCAACCAGCGCTCTCAACGTCAGCGTGATTGAAAAACACTCTGCCCCATCATATCTTTCGTTTTCGCAATTCCGAACTCCGACAGGATCGTCGGTGCAATGTCGGTCAGGGCTGGAGCATCCGCGTCGATCTTGCGGTTGCTCAACAGCACGCCCGGCACCTTCGTATAGTCCATGCAGTGATCGCCGCTCCACGGATTCGTGTTGTCTTCCAGCACGTCCGGCGGAAACGCACCCAGGATCGTCTTCCATCCCGCACGATAGCCGCGGTTATAGCCGACCAGCGCGTCCGGTCCGGTCCGCGCGTAAGGTCCCTGGTAAACCTCGCTCGCGAGATCGACACGCGTGATGACCCGAGCGTTGTCCTTCGGATCGCGAATGTCCACCAGCTTTTGTCGAATCTCATTCAATAGTGCATCTGCCGCAGTACCCGGCTCGACAATTCCTTCTCGCTCGCGTCCGCGCTGATTCACATAGAGGCCATTCAGCCCTAACCCATACGCCCGGGTCTTGCTCCAATCCACCTCGGCAAACGGGTCGTTGGAGTTCGGCACACTGCCCGCCTGAAGCGCGATGTAGCCGTTATTCAGCAACCACGTATTCAGATTGAACGAATGCCGGTACGGAGCAAAGCCATGGTCGGAAAGCACCAGCAGAGTGGTGTTCTGGTCCAGTTTGGGTAGCACTTCGCCGAGCACTTGATCAATTTGCTGATAGAACTCTTCGAGCGCATTTCCGTACTGCGCGGCCAGAGCCGCGTCATAGCCGGGATGCTGCGGATCGGTGTGCCGCCACATCATGTGGCCGTTCAGGTCGAGGCTGGAGAAGTAAAAGAAGAACAAGCCGTCCTGAAACTTGGGGAACTCGGCATCGAATACGCGGCGGTGCTCGGCCAGAACGGTGTGCGCTTGTTCCAGAAATTCCTTGTCGTCGAGCACGCCGTCCGAAAGCGCCTTGGTATCCTCGGCAATTCCTTGCGTGTGGAATTCACCAACTTCTTTGACCAGGTCTTTCGAATAACTCGTCGGCGTGGAAATCGGGAGCGCCGGGTTGGCCGGGTCAATGTTGATGGGCGAAACGTAAAGTTGAAACCGTGGATGCGCCTGCTTCAGATAAAAACGGCAGATCCCCTTCACGTTCCCGATCACCGGCATGAGCTGAAATTCCACCGGAGTCCATCCGCTCCACTCGCCTTCTTTCAGAACGAATTGCTGGTCCTGGAACGTAATGCGCGCCACCGGTTCCAGCGGATCGAGCGCCACCGTAAATGGCTCCGTTGCCGGGGGCGAGTTTTTGCGAAACGTATTCTCGGGCCCGATCAGGTTGGTCGTGACACGATTGTTCTGCACTTCGACCTGCACAACCTCGCCACCCTCGACAGCGCCGGCGGCGGCGGTCGGGTCGTCGGTATAGAAGGTGAAGGTGCCGTAGGTTCCGCGCAAATCGGGCGTTCCCATGCCGGAGAGAGTTTTCCCCTTGGCGGAAATCGGCGGGAAGTTTGCCGGGATCCGGTAAACGGAATTCGGCACGCTGTGTTCGTCCAGAATTTCCCAGAACGCCTTGCCGTGCCGCAACTGCTCCGCACTGCCGCTGCCGAGTGGAACCACCCAGTTGCCCACATGAAAGCGGTGCTTTGGGCCTTCCACGCGCGAGGTGGAAAAATAGAGCTGAAATGTTTTCGGATCGCGGTGGATGAAATCGAAAATCCCGTGCCCGCCAGCATTCATTCCGGTGATCAGGTTCGACCAGGCCACCGGACTCTGCGGCGGAATGCTGGTAGTCAGTTTCCGGTACGATCC
>Ga0302322_100002242_pt1 | contig 16296 bp, 6 predicted proteins | sample Fen_T0_2_FD_203757 | JGI IMG/M metagenome (GOLD analysis project Ga0302322, IMG submission 203757) | Peat permafrost microbial communities from Stordalen Mire near Abisko, Sweden - Fen_T0_2 | ecosystem: Environmental > Terrestrial > Soil > Wetlands > Permafrost | place: Sweden: Abisko... | reverse complement strand
AGCCGTTGAGGCCGATGTCGCTGCCCTTCTTCTCGTCCACTACCGCCTTGACCCGTGCGAGCGTCTCCGCAAAGCCCTCTTCGGGCCTGTGCTCGAGCTGCGTTATCACTGTCGATGAGAGATTGGAGAGGGCGCCGAAACCTCCGGGTTCTCCCATGTAACGGCGCATGTCCACCATCACCGGTATGCGGAGCTCGGCGCCGGAAGAAAGGGCCAGCCTCCCAAACAGGCAGCGGTAGTAGGCGGTCAGCACGGCGTCGTTCAGGGTAGCGCCGCGCGCCCCGCAGTAGTCCTTGATGGCCTCGACGCTTTCCCGCCCGAGTGTGCGCGTGAGGATGAAGGGCTGCGCCTCCCCGCCCTCGCCGAGGGGGAAGCGATGATCCCCAGAACGGTTGTTCTCCGTACTCTGGGACAGCAGGGACTTGAGCTTGATGCGCATGCCGAAGCGTGCGAGCACCGCGCGCATGCTCCTGTCACCCGCGATCACGGCGGGGCGATATCCCGGGTCAGCCAGGAATCCCGCATAGATCTCGCAGAGGAAGTACAGGTACTCCTTGAATCCCGCCGCGTCGCCTGCCATGTGGTTCATCGTGAGGGCGACGGCAGAGTGCCCCGAATCGAGGAGGCAGACCCTGATCTGGGGGCCTCTGCTCTCATCGACGCGAGACCTGACGAACTCATCGAACTCCGCCTCCGTCCGCGCGACGGCGAAGGCATCCCCGAAGCGCGCGCGGTCGAGGCCCGCCCAGCGCGGTCGTCGCCCTTCATCGACGTAGCGCGTGCCGAGGATGGGGATCGCCTCGATCGACGCGATGACGGCCTTCCTCAGTACTTCGGCGTCGGGCCCCGAGTCGAACCTGAGGACGCAGTGCAGTTGATGGTCGTTGAACCCGGTGAGGTCGAAGAGCACCTGTACCTGGTCGAATACTTCCGCGGCGTAGTCCATGCCTTGTGACTCCTTGGCCCCACCCAATTCGCTCGTTCACTTCCTATGATAGTGCGAGAGCCCGTCGCAGAGTGGGTACCGGCGGACTGGAGAAGGGGAGTGCGCGGGGCGGAGTTCCACGAGCGGGACGCGTTTCCATGACCTGTGACCAGCTACGTCGGCGGACTGGTCAGCTCCCGACTCCCCCGACCGGTTGCCGACTCTCGGCATTCCGAGCCGGGCGGTCGGGGTCCACCTCCTCCGGACGGCGCGAAGCTCGCTGCCGCCCTCGCACTTGTCAGGCCGCCGGACGGTGCTACTGTGGGTGAAGGCTTACCGCCCGTCACCGCCTCGGGGCTCGCTGGGAGCTCGCCCCGGCGCTACGCGCCCGCCGCGTTCAGACGAGCCGCAGCAAGCGGCGATCGGACAACTTAGGGGGATGTCCGATGAAGCGTTTCGCGTGGTCTGCACTCGGTCTCTGCCTCGTGTACGTCTGTGGTCTTGCGACTCTCCTGGCCGTCCCGGTCGTAGCTCGTGCCGACGGCACGCCGAGCGCCAGCCCCGACCAGCAGGTGTGGGTGACCAACGGCACCGTCAACGCCACCGCGATCGGGCCCGACGGGACCACCTACATCGGCGGTTCCTTCACCTGGGTCGGTCCCGACACCGGCACCGGCGCGACCCTCGGAGCGACGAGCGGCATCCCCGACATGTCGATCCCGTTCGTCGACGGCGACGTGAAAGCGGCGGTCGCCGACGGCGCCGGCGGCTATTACATCGGCGGCTCCTTCACCTCCGTGGGCGGCCTCGCCCGCAACCGCGTCGCCCACATCCTGCCCGACGGCTCGGTGGATCCGTCCTTCGACCCCAACGCGAACGGCGATGTCGTCACCCTTGCCGTCTCGGGCTCGACCGTCTATGCCGGCGGGAACTTCAGCTCGATCGGCGGGCAGAGCCGCAGTTGCATCGCCGCTCTGGACGCGAGCAGCGGCCTCGCCACTACCTGGAATCCTCACGCGGACAACCTCGTCTATGTCCTCGCCGTGTCCGGCTCGACTGTCTACGCCGGCGGGTACTTCACCTCCATCGGCGGGCAGACCCGCCAGTACATCGCCGCTCTGAACACGAGCAGCGGCTTGGCCACGGCCTGGAACCCGACCGCGAACGACGAGGTCCGCGCTCTCGCCGTCTCGGGCTCGACCGTCTACGCCGGCGGCTGGTTCACCTCGATCGGCGGCCAGACTCGTCTCAGCATCGCCGCCCTCAGTGCGAGCACCGGCCTCGCCACCGCCTGGAACCCGAGCGCGAGCGGCGGCAGCCTCAGCGCCCTCGCCGTATCGGGCTCGATCGTCTACGCCGGCGGGAGCTTCACCTCCATCGGCGGCCAGGGCCGCACCGGCATCGCCGCCCTGGACGCGACCAGTGGCCTCGCCACCGCCTGGAACCCGGGCGCGGGCGGAGGCGCCGTCAATACCCTCGCCGTCTCGGGCTCGACCGTCTACGCCGGTGGAGGCTTCGCTTCGATCGGTGGCCAGACCCGCAGCCGCATCGCCGCCCTGAACGCAGGCACCGGCCTCGCCACGGCGTGGAATCCCAATGCGGACAGCTACGTCAACACTCTCGCCGTGTCTGGCTCGACCGTCTACGCCGGAGGTGAGTTCACCTCGATCGGCAGGCTGACCCGCAACAACATCGCCGCCCTGGACGGCAGCACCGGCGCCGCTACGGCGTGGGACCCCAACGTGACCGGCAGCGGCAGCCTGTTCGGGGTCTGGTCCGTCGCCGTCTCAGGCTCGACCGTCTACGTCGGCGGCCAGTTCAGCGGCATCGGCGGCCAGTCCCGCAACAACATCGCCGCCCTGAATGCCGGCACCGGCCTCGCCACGGGCTGGAACCCCAGCGCCACGGCCGGGCACGACGGGACCACCTACGTCGACGCCCTCACCCTCGCGGGCTCGACCGTCTACGCCGGCGGCCAGTTCAGCTCGATCGGTGGGCAGACCCGTAACAACCTCGCCGAGCTCAGTGCAAGCACCGGCCTCGCCACGTCATGGGACCCCAACGTAGGCGGCAGCGGCGCCCTCTACGGGGTCTGGGCCCTCGGCGTCTCGGGTTCGACCGTCTACGCCGGCGGCTATTTCACCTCGATCGGCGGCCAGCCCCGCAACAACATCGCCGCGGTAGACGCCGGCACCGGCCTCGCCACGGCCTGGGACCCCAACGCGGACGGCGCGGTCTCGGCTCTCGCCCTCTCGGGCTCGACCGTCTATGCCGGCGGCCACTTCAACAACATCGGTGGCCAGGGCCGCAACTACATCGCCGCCCTCGATGCGAGCACCGGCCTCGCCACGGACTGGCAGTCCGACGCGGACGGCTTCGTCTACGCCCTCGCCTTCTCTGGCTCGACCCTCTACGCCGGCGGGAACTTCACCTCGATCGGCGGGCAGACCTGCAACCACATCGCTACCCTGGACGGCGGCCCCGGCAACAACGGCGCCACGAACTGGAATCCCAACGCGGACGGCCCGGTCGACGCCCTCGCCGTCTCGGGTTCGACCGTCTACGCCGGCGGGGCCTTCACCTCGATCGGCGGACAGGCACGGCAAGGCCTGTCGGGCTTCTCGTTCTTGCCCAGCGGCTGGATGAACCTCAACAACGGCGACGCCTACACAGCCCGCGCCGCCGTGACGATCGGCAACTCGGTCACGGACGCCACCGAGATGCGCTTCCGCAACGCCGGCGGCAGCTGGAGCAATTGGGAGCCGTACAGCGACAGCAAGACTTGGAGGCTGTCTGCCGGCGACGGCGACAAGACCGTCTACGCGGAATACAGGACCGCGCCCGGCAACGCCTTGCCGCTGTCCGACGACATCGTCAGCGGCTCCTTCGGCTTCGCTGCCACTGGTTACGCCACCGGCGCGGGCCCGGAGTCCGTGGCAGTCGGCGACTTCAACGGCAACTTCGTACCGGATCTGGTGACGGCGAACCACGACGCCGACACAGTCAGTATCCTGTTGGGCACCGAGGCCGGCGGCTTCACGGCCGAGACCGACTTCGCCACCGGCGCCGGCCCGAGCTGCGTGGCCGTCGGTGACTTCAACGGTGACGGCAAGCTCGACCTGGTGACCGCGAACGCGAGCGCCAACACGGTCAGCGTGCTGCTGGGCGACGGCTTCGGCGGCTTCGCCGCCGAGACCGACTTCGCCACCGGCGCCCAGCCGACGTTCGTGACCGTCGGCGACTTCAACGGTGACGGCAAGCTCGACGTGGTGACGGCTAACGACGGCGCCAACTCGGTCAGCGTACTACTCGGCAACGGCACCGGCGGCTTCGCCGCCAAGGCCGACTTTCCCACTGCCCTCGAGCCGAGATCGGTGGCCGTGGGCGACTTCAACGGCGACGGCAAACTCGACATCGTGACGGCGAATCACGGCGCCAACTCGGTCAGCGTACTGCTCGGCAGCGGCACCGGCGGCTTCGGCGCCAAGACCGACTTCACCACCGGCGCCAACCCGTACTGCGTGGCCGTCGGCGACGTCAACGGTGACGGCAAGCTCGACCTGGCGACGTCGAACGTCAACGACAGCAAAGTCAGTGTGCTGCTCGGAAACGGCACCGGCGGCTTCGCCGCCAAGACCGATTTCGCAACCGGCGCGGCCCCGTGGTCTGTCGCCGTCGGCGACGTCAACGGCGACGGCAACCTCGACCTGGTGACGGCGAACAACAGCGCCAGCACCGTCAGTGTGCTGCTCGGTGACGGCGCCGGCGGCTTCGGCGCCAAGAGCGATTTCGCCACCGGCGCGGGCCCGCAGTGCGTGGCCTTCACCAATCTCGACTTCGTCAACCCCACGGGCGATCTGGTGACGGCGAACTACACCGCCAACTCTGTCAGCGTGCTGCTCCACGAAGGTCCTGGGCTGGCAGGGACGATTCCGCCCAGCTCCACCCGCGACCAGAAGGCCTGGGTGACCAACGGCAACGTCTACGCCACCGCGATCGGGCCCGACGGGACGACTTACATCGGCGGGGACTTCAGCTGGGTCGGCCCCCCGACGGGCGGCGGCGCCGCCCTCGATGCGACCACCGGCGTCCCCGACCTGTCCTTCCCGTCGGTGGACGGCGGCGTCGCGGCGGTGGTCCCCGACGGCGCCGGCGGTTTCTACATCGCCGGCCAGTTCACCTCGGTCGGCGGCATCGCGCGCAACAACATCGCCCACATCCTGCCCGACGGCTCGGTGGACCCGAACTTCGACCCCAATGCGAACGACTTTGTCCAGACCCTCGCCGTTTCAGGCTCGACCGTCTACGCCGGGGGCAACTTCACCTCGATCGGCGGACAGAGCCGCATGCACATCGCGGCCCTGAACGCGAACACCGGCGCCGCCACGGCCTGGAACCCCAAAGCCAACAGCACCGTCGACACCCTCGCCGTCTCGGGCTCGACCGTCTATGCGGGCGGCTGGTTCACGTCCATCGGCGGGAAGAGCCGCAACTACATCGCCGCCCTGGATTCCGGCAGCGGCCACGCCACGGCATGGAACCCCAACTCCAACGGCCGGATCAACGTGATCGCCGTCTCGGGCTCGACCGTCTACGCCGGCGGGTTCTTCGGTGCCATCGGTGGCCAGAGGCGCGACGCTCTCGCCGCTCTCGACGCCGTCACCGGCGCCGCTACGGCCTGGAACGCCCACGTGACCGGCACCGGCATGTTCGGGGTCGGTTCTCTCGCCGTCTCAGGCTCGACCGTGTACGTCGGAGGGGGCTGGGACTCGATCGGCGGCCAGATCCGCAACGGACTAGCCGCTCTCGATGCGAACACCGGCCTCGCCACGGCCTGGAACCCCAATTCGGACGGCGGTGTCAACGCCATCGCCGTCTCGGGCTCGACCGTCTATGTCGTGGGAGAATTCAGTACCATCGGCGGGCAGTCCCGCAATGGCTTCGCCGCCATGGACGCCGGCACCGGCCTGGCCACGGCATGGAGTGCCAACGCGGACCACTGGGCCGGCACCCTCGCAGTCTCGGGCTCGACCGTGTATGTCGGAGGTGGCTTCACCTCGGTCGGCATCCAATACCGCAACCACATCGCCGCCCTGGATGCCGGCGGCGCCGCCACGGCCTGGGATCCGAACGCGACGGGCGAAGGCCCCGACGACGAGGTGAGCGTCAACGCTCTCGCCGTCTCGGGCCCGACCGTCTACGCCGGCGGGCAGTTCAGCTCGATCGGTGGGCAGAGCCGCAACAACATCGCCGCCCTGGATGCGAGCAGCGGCGCCGCCCTGGGCTGGAACCCCGGCGCGGACAACATGATCAACGCTCTCGCTGTCTCCGGCTCGACCGTGTTCGCCGGCGGGAACTTCCACTACATCGGCGGACAGGGCCGCAGTCTCGTCGCCGCTCTCGACGCCTACGGCAACGCCACGGCCTGGAATCCCGACCCGTCAGGCGGGTGGGTCAACGCCCTCGCCGTCTCGGGCTCGACCATCTATGTCGGCGGGAACTTCCAGGAGATCGGCGGACAGACCCGCAGCAACATCGCCGCCCTGAACGTCGGCAGCGGCCTCGCCACTGCCTGGGATCCCGACGCGGACGACCAGGTCAATGCTCTCGCCGTCTCGGGCACGACCGTGTACGCCGGAGGGTGCTTCGGTTCCATCGGCGGGCAGGGCCGCAACTGGATCGCCGCCCTGGACGCGGGCAGCGGCCTGGCTACGGCCTGGAGCCCCGGCGCCAACGATCAGGTCCTCACCATCGCCGTTTCGGGCCCCAATGTCTACGTCGGCGGCAAGTTCACCTCCAACGGCGGCGACCAGGAGGCCTACCACTACCTCGCCGCGTTCGCTACCGATCCCGGCGGCAGCCAGGTCACCTGGAGCCCCAACGCGAACGACCAGGTCGACGCTCTTGCCGTCTCTGGCTCTACCGTCTACGCGGGCGGGCAGTTCACCTCGGTCGGCGGGCAGAGCTGTGGCTATGTGGCGCGCTTCTCCTCGCTGCCCACCGGTTCGATGACGCTCAACGGCGACGCCGTCTACACGGCCAGCACGGCGGTGACGATCGACAGCTCCGTCGCGGGCGCCACGGGCGCCACCGAGATGCGCTTCCGCAACGCCGGCGGCAGCTGGAGCAGCTGGCAGACCTACAGCGCCACCAAGGCCTGGACGCTGCCCGCGGGCGATGGCGACAAGTCCGTCTTCGCGGAGTACAGCACTCTGTCCGGCAATCCCCTGGAGTTGTCCACCAGCATCGTGCTCGACACCACCGCGCCGGTCACCACCGACAACTCAGACGGTCTGACTCACAGCGCCTTCACCCTGGTGCTCACGCCCACCGACGCCACCAGCGGCGTGGTCCTCACCGAGTACCGCATCGACGGCCACGCCTGGAAGGAGGGCACCACCGCTCTCCTGCGGCTCGCCGTCCACCGCAAGCCCGGCAGCCTGTCCCGCGGCACGCACACCATCCAGTACCGCTCCACCGACGCCGCCGGCAACGTCGAGAGCATCAAGAGCTGCACGGTGAAGCTCGGGTAGACGCACCGCCGCCTCGAATCCCGTCGCCAGACGTGGCCCGGCAGCGATCTTCCGGGCTGCCGCCGCCTGCGTGCCGGGCATCACGTGACCGAAGGCGTCCAGCGTGACGCCGATCGGGGCTGGCTGAAAAGCTCGCATTGTCGGCCGAGAACTGCCCACTGAAGCGGGGCATGTCCAGAAGGACTCTCGAGAGACGAACGCGCCCGGAAGGCGCTTCGCGCTGCGTTCGTCGAGGCTGGAGCGCATCCGCTGCTATAGTTGCGATGTCACCGCACGGTGGGTCATCCAGAGGCCAGGGGGAAGGCGTTGCCGCCGACGACCGTGCTCGCCGCCAAGCTCACGCCACCGCGCCTCGCGCATGCCGTCCTGCGTCGCGGCCAACTCGAGGCGGTGCGGCAGGGCGCGCGCGCTAACGTCCTGTACGTGCAGGCACCCGCGGGCTACGGCAAGACGACTCTTCTGGCCGAGGCAGCCAGGCGTCTGAGCTGGGATTACGTCTGGTACCGGTTCGACGTCCTCGACGCCGACACGTTCGGTCTGGTCGCCGGCCTCACCGAGTCGCTCCGCTCGCTGAGTCCCTCGTTCGGCCGGTCGTTGAGCTCGGTCATCAGGGGCGATGAGGCCCCCTCGCTCGCCGAGCTCGCCGCGCGGTTCATCGCGGAACTGGACAAACTGCACAAGCCGGACCTGCACCTGATCCTCGACGACTACCACGAGGTGGCCGGCCGCGACGACGTGAATGCGCTCGTGGACCTGTTGCTCCTCGATCTGCCGCCGGGCGTTCACGTCGTCTTCGCCAGCCGGTCGAAGCCTGCGTTCTCGACCGGCAAGCTGATCGCTGCTGGCGAGCTGCGAACCCTTGGGCCGACCGACCTCCGCTTCAGCCGCCAGCAGGCCCAGGCCGTTCTGGGGGCGCTCGGTTCGGAGCCGTCCGCGGAGCGCCTCGACGCGCTTCTTGAGACGACGGGAGGATGGGCGGCGGGAGTCGTGCTGGCGGGCAGGGTCGCCGATCTCGCCGCCGCGACCCGAGCGGCAGGCGATGTCTCGGTCACGGCTGCGGCGAGCGTCTACGACTACCTGACAGAGGAGGCCCTGCGCCGGCTCCCAGAGGATTCGGTGCGCCTGGTCGAAGGGACGTGCTGCCTGCCGTACGTCACCCCCCGCATCGCCGAGCGTCTGACCGGCGTGGCGGAGCCGAAGCGAGTCCTCGACGGACTCGTGAGCGACGGGGTCTTCACGACCGCCGACGAACGTGAGGAGACCTACCAGTACCACGACCTCTTCGCGGCCTACCTGCGTGCCCGCGTGCGGGCCCGGGGAGGCGAGGAGGCGCTCCGCGACCTGATGCGCCGGACGGCCGGGGCGCTTGCAGCCGAGGGATTCCTGCTGCGCGCCGTCGCCGCCTTCCTCGACGGCGACGACTTGGACGGCGCGCTCGATCTGATGCGTGAGACGTGGGGTCAGGCCCTCGCCGCGTGCGGACGTCCACTGCTCGAGCGCCTTGTGGAGGCGCTCAGTGTGGCGGGGACAGCGTACGCCGACTGGCTCCCTCTTGTGCGCACGGGCATCGCCGACCGGCTCGAGGCGTCACCGCTCCTGCCAGACGAGGCCGCCGCAGCCGCCGCGCGCCTCGCGGCGCGCGGCGATCGAGCGGCGGCCTTCATCGGCTACGTCCTCGCCTGCCGGCGGGCTCTTCGTCTGGCCGACTTCGCGACGGCATGTACTCAAGCCGACGCCGCCGCGCAACTCGCCGTCGACGGCGAGCCTCAGGCCGAGGCTCTACGCTGGCAAGCCCTGTCGTCCATCTACGCGCTGCGCTGGGACGATGCACAGGTGGCCGTGGAGCGCCTTGAGCGTTGCGCAGGGGCGGCGTCGCCGGCGCAGCTCGTTCAGGCCCGCGCTATGCGCGTGTCGTCGCTCGTCTACGCCGGCGAGCTCGCCAAGGCGGCGGCAGACGCGTCCGTCGTGGCCCCGAGGATGCTCCAAGCAGGGTCCGCTCGCTCGGCGGCGGGGTTTTACAGCCTGGTCGGCCAGCTCAACACGTGTTTGGCGGAGTACCAGATTGCGGCCGCAGCCATCGATACCGGGCTCGAGCTGTGCGAGCTCGAGGATGCAGGGACGCAGCGGCCCACGCTTCTCGACTCGCGCGCGTTCCTCCTCGCGTCGCAAGGCCGTTTTGGCGAGGCCATCGCGCTCCTTGAGGAGTGCGTCGCCTCTCCGCCGGCCGCGACCGACCTCTCCTTCGAAGTGATGGCGACGACGCACATCGGCACGTCTCTGCGCCGCGGCGGCGACGTCGCCTCCGCGGTCGAGTGGTATCGCCGCGCCGCAGCGGCCACCCTGGACGACCTCAGCTACGAGAAGATGAACGCCAGGGTCAACTTCGTGTACGCGTCCGCGCGAGCAGGTGGCTTGGAGACGGGCGGAGCCGCCACGCGGCTGCGACGGCTCGCGGCCGAGACCGAAGGCCTCGGTCTGCGCTTCCAGGCCGCCAAGGCGTCGCTTCTGGCGACCTTGCTGGAGTGGCCGGAAGAGCGGCCGGCCCGATCCAGCCCGGCGGCCCGGTCGTCCCCCGACTCCGGCAATGCGGCACATCTCGCCGAGGCTCTGCGAGCCCTCTTCGGACTCGGCCACCGCAACTTCGTCATCTGGGAACTCTCGCTGCGACGTGACGTCATACCCGAGTACCTTTCCGCCGAGGATGACTCGGACTTGCGCGCCGTGCTCCTCGAGGCGTTGGCGCGTCATGTCGACGGCGGCCGGCTGCTCGCCCTCGCCCTGTCGTCGGGCGAGGATGTAGCCCTCCAGGCGCTCGCGGTGACCGCCGGCCTCGGCCAGGCACAGATCGCGCGGGTGGCCGCGCGCGCGCGGCGGCACCCGTCGCCATACGTGCGACGCCGCGCGGCCGAGCTCGACGCCGGCTTCGGCGGCGACGGCGCTGAGCTCTTCCCGGAGCTCACGCCGCGGGAAGTCGAGATCCTGGGAATGCTCGCCGGCGGGGACAGCAACGACGAGATCGCCGCAGCCCTTGTCTTGTCATCGGGCACGATCAAGACACACGTCCACAGGATCCTTGCCAAGCTGCGCGTCCGCGACCGGCGACACGCCGGCCTCATCTTCCGCGGGCGCATCGGTGACTGAGCGCGTCCGGGCGGCGTGGGACCCCCGGTCGCGGTCGGGCGCCGCTTCACCTCTCGCGCTGCGCGTGTCTATCGTTAGATAGACGTTTCTGGCCCTCGCTCTCCCTGCGGCGCGATGATGCCCGCGACACCGATACCGCAAAGCGTCTGAACGCTTGGGCGTGGGAGGCGAAGGGGGGTGGATCGAGCATGCGTTACGCCAAGAAGTGGGGCGGTTGAGCACGTAGAGTCGTTGCACCCAGATCGTGAAGCCGGCTCCGGGCCGAAGCTCCCTGCGGGAGGGCCCGGGGCCGGCCCGCGCACGCGCCTCGGCAGCCTGGCGGCGCCGCTCGCCTTTCGCGAGTTCCGTCTGCTCTTTCTGGGCCAGGCGGTCTCGCTCGTCGGGAGCGGCGCCGCGCCGGTGGCGCTCAGCTTCGCCCTCCTCCAAGCTACCGGCTCGGTCGCCGTCATCGGCTACGCGCTGACCGCGCAGATCGTTCCCGTGCTCGCCTTCCTGCTGATCGGCGGCGTCTGGGCCGATCGCCTGCCCCGTCAGCGCGTGATGTTGTGCTCCGACGTGGTCAGGTTCGGCGTACAGGCTGCGCTCGGCACGCTGCTCGTGACCGGCCATCTGCAGCTCGTCACTCTGCTTTCGCTCCAGGCGATCAAGGGTATCGCCGAGGCGTTCTTCACGCCGGCCTCGGGCGGTCTCGTGCCGCTCACGGTCGGCAGCGAGCACCTGCAACAGGCGAACGCCCTGCGTGGCATCGCGCAGAGTGCCGGCTCGCTCGGCGGGCCCGTCCTCGGCGGCGTGCTGGTCGCCACCATCGGCGCCGGCTGGGCCCTGCAGGTCGACGGCGCCACCTACCTTGTCAGTGCCTTCTTCCTCGCGGCCATGCATCCGGCCGCGCAGGACTGCGCGCAGCGCGCCGCCGGAGCGCTGCGCGACCTGCGCGACGGCTGGCGCGCGATTCGGGAACGCTCCTGGCTCTCCGTCGTCATCGTCCAGAACATGATCTTCATGACGTTCGCGGTCGCCCCGACTTTCGTCCTCGGGCCGCTCGCCGCCCGCGCCGGCTTCGGCGGAGCCGAGGCGTGGGGCTTGATCCTCGGCAGCATGGGTGTGGGGGAACTCCTCGGAGGCCTCGGGGCCCTGACCCTCCGCCCGTCACGGGCGCTCCTTTCGGGCTGTGTGCTGACGCCGCTCTACGGACTGTTCCTCGCGCTACTGACGACCCAGACGGCGCTGGTCGGCGTGTGCGTCGCAGCGACCGGCGCCGGGTTCGCCGTCGCCTACTTCGACGCGGTGTGGTGCACCGCCATGCAGATGCACGTTCCCGACTCGGTCCTCTCGCGCGTGGCTTCGTTCGACGCCTTCGGGTCGCTGGCCGGCCTGCCGCTGGGCTTCATGCTGGCGCCGCTCTTGAGCCGCCTGCTCGGCCTCGACGGCGCGCTTCTGGTGTGTGCCGCGATGACGGCCGCCACGGCCGTGTTCGCGGCCGGCGCCCCCTCCGTTCGCCGCCTCGGCGGCGCGACGACGGCCGGCGGCGGCGCGGTCTCATGCGGCCATGGCCACGAGGTGGCCGCGCCCTCCGAACCCGCCTAGATGATCGATTCCACGCCCGCGGCCTCAGGCGCCGTAGCCGTAGGCGCTTGCGCGCGACCGCGAGGAACCGGCGGTCAGAGGGAATGCCGATGATCGCCTGCGCGACGCAGAGCGTGACCACCTCGGCGTCCATCGTGGCCCCCGGGCAGACGGTGTCTTGGGCACGGTCAGATTCGTGGAATCGATCATCTAGGCCGGCGACGGCGATGGGGCTACTGTAGAAGGCGGACCGATGAACGGGGTCCCGTCAGGCTCCGACTCTGGAGGGAGAAGGGGACGAGTGGTCGAACCACGCAGAAGTCGGGCGCCGCAGACTGGGCGTCAAAGGAACATCATCGCGATCACAAAGGGAGGCCACATGAAACTCTCACGCCAGGCGCGGCTCGCGACGGCCGCTGCCGTCGCTCTCACGGCGGCGCTGCTCCTGCTCCTGCCGGCGGCTGCCGGCGCGTCCACTCGCGCGCTCGGCGCCGGCACGGCCACGTTCGTGCTCGACCCCGACCAGACCGGGACGCTCATCACGAATGGCACGCCGCCCTACGCCATGTCCCCGGCGCGTCTCGCGTTCGGAGCCTCAGTCATCCGTCTGACGATGCCCATCCGCGGCGGCAGCTGGAGCCCGAGCGGCCTGCGCGGCACCTTCCTGCTGCGCGGCGGACTCGTCTTCGTCGAGCCCAGCACTCCGACCTGGAAGAAGCTCAGGCTCACGAGCTGGCGAGCCGGCGTCAACAACAGCAGTGGCTTCTCGATCCTTGTGAACGGCACGCGCCACGCCGGGTTCTTCGAGGAGAACCTCATGGGATCCGAGCCTTCGATCGTGACGATCAAGGGCCACAAGTACGTGAAGGTCACCAACGTGCTGCTCTTCTTCGACGCTACCTCGGTGAATGCGTTCACAGGGGCGTTCGGCAGTGGCCCGGCGGACAGCGCGCCCTTCGGTGCGGTCACCTTCGTGGCGCGTCTCAAGTAGCGCGGATCGTGCGAGCTACTGCGCCGGAGGTGGACGGACCTGCCCCCTCCGGCGCAGCCCGCGCTCGGCGGGCGAAATCGTGAGGGCCGCGCGGCCGAGGGCGCCAGGGGGCATGCGCGCCCGATCGTGGCGGCGTTCTCGCGGACGGAAGTGCAGAAGTACGTGCGCCGCGGTCGGTTCGAAGCTACGTGGGAGCTGCAGCCTGACGACCATGGCCGACCTTGGCCGCTGAGCCGGTCGCGGCAGCTACACCTACGATGCCTTGGGCAACGCGCTGACGAACACCGATTCAAGCGGCACCAAGTTCGGCTTCACGGGCCAATGGGCCGACGTCGATGGGCTCGCGTTCCCGCGAGCACGGTTCTACGATTGACAGGACTATGCGGCAGCTGCCGTCGGCGGTGCCGTGGGGGGCATCGTCAGGGGTGAGATGGATGCCGGTCTCTGCTCATTCGCGGGTGGCTGGTAGACAGGCATTCTGCCGCCGAGATTCCCGGCTACTGGTGGCTACGGCCCCGCATGGGGCGGCGCAGATCGCCGAGCGCCACCGTCACTGGTCTCCGCCGTCAGGCGTCTGCGCAGATGGAGGGACCGGAGGAAGCGGCGGTGTCGATCCCTTCGTCTTCGGGGCCAGGAAGCTCTCCACGTTCAGGTGCGTGCCGACCATCTGCTTGAGCATGAAGTCGTGGTTGAGGTCGAGAATCGCACGGGTCTCCGCGGCGATCACCGCGCTGCGGCTCAAGGTCAGCTCGTTGTCCTGATCCTGTTCGCCTGAGAGTGACCAGTTCGTCGAGCCTTTGACCGTGTAGACGCCGTCGACGATCACGATCTTCAGGTGCGAGATCGCGTTGTGCCTGGAGCTCGTCCCGATGGCGATGCTGTTGCCGAAGGCATCGTTCTGCCACTGGCGAAGTATCGCCGCTTCGTGCTTGCCGCCCGCCTGGTTGCGGTCGAGGCTCATCTGCACGTAGACCTGTTCGTCGCTGAGCTTCGACTGGATGATGGCGTTCAACTCGTCATCGTCGTAGCCGAACATATTGACCACGACCGAGTGTTGCGCGCTGCCCAGCAGAGCCACGAGCAGACCGTGCACGTTGTCACGCGGCGAGAAGAACGTCCGTTCATCGGGTGGGTATCCCTCGAGGAAGGAACCCTCAGCCTTGTACTTGCCGAGGTCATCCCAGATCAACTGAGTGGCAGCCATGATGCCCCCTTCTTGAAGTCGCGGCCAAGTCACTGCCGAATGTACGCGCACCTCAGTCCACGTCAAGGCACGACTTGCGTTGCCGGACGCAGCCCACGGACGGGAGCGGATGGGTCGCGTTCAGACGAGGAAGCGTAGCGGGCGGGACGACGCCTGCCACCTCGGCCCATCGGTTCAGGTGGGTGTTGCCTGTCCGCGCCGGTCTCAGCCGCAGACGAAAAGCCAAACGCCGGCGCGCACAGATCAAGCTGGCCGGCGTAGAATCGTGCCCGGTGGACAAGGGTCAAAGCCAAGGAGGCGATCATGCACCGCATCGGGAGCAGGACCAAGGGCCGGCAGATCGCGATCAGGGCCAGGGCTGCCGCAGTCTCAGCCTTGGCCTTGCTCGCCCTCCTCGTCTTTTCGGCGCTGGCCGCCGCTGCTCCGGCGAGCAGCGGCCACACCGGTGTCGGCACGGCGGTCCAGGCGGCAGGCGCTGCGGCTCCACAGCTCGCGTCGACGTCGATCGTCGTCGTCAGGCGTCTCGGCACTCAGGACTCGTTGTGGCTGGTGTCCGCGAGCGACGCCAGCTCCATCAAGATCGTCGACCTGCCCTTCCGGCCGGCGCGCGTCCTGGCCTCCCCGGACGGCACCAAGGTCGCCATTCTCCCAGCCAAGCCGGGCGCGCGCGTCTACGTCTGCTACCTGCTGCACGCGAAGCTCGCGGCTCTGTCCTTCGCCTCTCGTGGCGTGCGGCAGATCGACGGGATGACCTGGCTTTCGGCGACGCGACTCCTGGTCTCCGGCTCGGGCAGCAAAAGGGCGCACTTCTACCCGCTCGCAGACAGGCTCTACGTCGCCACGACGACGCCCGGCAAGCCTACCGTCTACCGTCGCTTGCGCGGCACCGAGCCCTCGGCGGCGCCCGGCGCCAAGCGGCTTGTGTACGCGCGTCTGCGCGACGGCGGCGCCGTCGCCGCTCAACCCGGCGCGCGCTTCGTGGTCGAAAGCCTCATCTCGCTCAAGCTCGCGACGGGCAGCAGGCCGCATGTCATCGGGCGCGTACGCTACGTCGACTCTCTCGATATCCGCCGCTTCCGCGACCCGGCCGTCTCGCCCGACGGCAAGGACGTCGTGACCTCGACGACGGGGTCCGACATCTCCGTGTCCTACATGGTGCGCTCGGTCGCCACGGGCAAGGCGCTGCATAGGACTGACACGACGCTTGCCGGCCGCGATGCGACGGCCTGGAGTCCGGTCGGCGAGATGGTCGCGTACTGGGGCATGCCGCCGGCAAGCTCGGCGACCGAGACAGATGTGTACGTCTACCACGTCGCCACCAAGACGCGGACGAGCGACGGCCCCTTCTCGAACGTGGCCGTCGGTGGCCTTGCCTGGGCGCCGGACGACTCGCTGCTTGCGTACAGTATGCGTGGCCTGAGCCAGGCAGCCGACCGGGGGGAGCTTTGGACCATAGACCCCGGCACCTCGGCGACGCCGACCGACCTCGGCCAAGGCGCGCTGCCGGTCTGGCTGCCGTGAGGTGAGACGACCGTGAGGGCGCCAGAACCCCGCTTCGCCATCTGACCAGCGGTTCTCCGGGCTGCGGCTTCGGTATCCTGGCGACACGTCGCGGGAGCCCATACGCGGTTCGGTGCAAGGCACGCTCCGGAGCGGAGCGGCGTCTGCCGCTCCGGCGAAGAGGCCGTGGACGCCGGGGCTCGACTTAACATGTGCCGCGAGGCTCCGGTGGTCACTCCACGGACATGGACTGCTCGGACATAGACTGTCCGTGGCCCTGCCCACGACGCCAGGAGGGCGACGATGAGCGCCGTGGAGTATGAGGAGATCCGCTGCCGGAACATCGTCGTGCGACGATTCGGCGGGATCGAGGTGCTCGAGGTCGCCGAGGCCACGCTGTCGGCTCCACCGCCGGGTCACGCCCGACTCAAGGTGCTGG
>Ga0302322_100002241_pt1 | contig 16298 bp, 15 predicted proteins | sample Fen_T0_2_FD_203757 | JGI IMG/M metagenome (GOLD analysis project Ga0302322, IMG submission 203757) | Peat permafrost microbial communities from Stordalen Mire near Abisko, Sweden - Fen_T0_2 | ecosystem: Environmental > Terrestrial > Soil > Wetlands > Permafrost | place: Sweden: Abisko... | reverse complement strand
GAGCTCGCGTGGCATCCCATAAGGCACATCCGTAAATACTCCGATCTTGATTTTCTTTTTTCGGATAATTTGCAGTGCGGCGTTGGTCTCCGGGTAACAGCGAATTCGCTGTCGGAAAATCTTAAAAAACGCGGTTGCACACCCCAATTCCTCCACTTCAGCAGGGAAATCGAAGCACTCTAGAACTCCTTTGAGAATCGTCGAAAATGCGACCTCTTCTTTTCGAGGATTGATCCGCGTGTTGTAACGCCGGAGCAAAGTGCAGGCTTCGCCAATTTGGTGAGCCTTCGGAGCAAGCTTCAGAAATGAAGTCAGATTCACCAGCGCCTCCGGGTAGAGTGCTTCCCAGCTTAGGGGCACGCCTTCAAATTCAACGAGTGTGTCGCCCAAATCGAATGCGATGGCCTTCATTTGCTTTGCCCAACGCCAAGACAAGCCGCGAGGGCCGGAGGCCCGCGTCGGATTCGTCGATTGGTTAGGCCTTGTCATATTCCATCATCGCTTAGCCAAGCTCCGCAATGACTGCATGCGTGAATCTTCGCTCTAAATCCACCACCGCGACCAGTACGAAAGATGAGCCTTTTGCATGCGCCACACTTAACATCGAACGGCCACCATTTTCGCACTAGCGGTGTCGCCGCGCACTCCGGGCAATATTCGCCGAGGTCGACACGAAATCGGACAACCAAGCTTCTACAGCAATTTGGGCATACGCAGGCGTGCTCCAATTTCGCCCTGTTCCGGAATTCTCGAATAGCAACGAAGGAAAGAGAAGCAGCCACCCCGCCAAAAAAAAGACCGGCAAGAACCAGCCAAGCGATTTTCAAGGCTCCTAAAGCAGCGACAAAAAGTAGGCATGAGGCAAATAGCCAACCAAGTGGCAACGGGTGGGATTGCTTAAGCATCCGCTCAATAGCGGCGAATTGGTCGCGAAAATCCTTTGCGTCAGGTGGCGCGGCTTTCAAAAGTGAAACGGTCTTTCGTATCCTTGGCCTGGACTTTGATTATGCCACAGCCTGTGGCTCAAACAAATTGGGATGGGGTTCTGGCTGAAAGGGAAACCGACAAGCAAATTGGGCAAAAAGGCCGGGTTCGCCCGGTTTTTCAATTAAGCTGAAGGGTTGTGGCTTAACCAAATTCATTCCTCTTTGTGTAGGTTGGCTATGGGAAAATCAACCCTGGTAAAATCGGCGAAGGATTAGGCGACAGGGATTCGCCGAGGGCCGGATCAATTCCGACAATGCGGCCAGGAAGGGATGGACAGAGTGGCAGAAGCGAGGCGGGGACCCGCGATCCGACAGAAGGCGCATTAGGGATAATGCGCCCTACCTTGCCGCCGGGCGTTCCGGCTCGAGAACTTTGACGATCGACTCTCGATACTCGGATTTACTGCCTCCGCCGATTGATTGGTGCCCAGGACAGGACTCGAACCTGCACGCCTTACGGCAAAGGCTTCTAAGACCTTCGTGTCTGCCATTCCACCACCCGGGCGAACTAATCTCGGGTTCAGATTCCGGATTTTTCTGGCTCCTGCAAGCGCCGTTTGGCGCGGAGGGGCCATCGGCGTGAGGCGCCCTTGGAATAACAATCCTCGGCCGGTGTCGGACCGGCCTCAGCGAGACTGGCTACAGCGGAGCTGGCGTTACAGGCGGAAAATGCACTGCCAATCACGGGGCCTCGCCCAACCGGTCTCCCATCCGGGCGTAGACTTCGAGGCCTTCCGCACTGTGCTTCACCAGATCGTCAGCCAATTTGATCCGGCCCGGCTGGAAAATGGTCACGACACAGGAACCGCCAAACTGGAAAAGTCCCTTCTCCTCCCCTTTCACCACCGCGCGACCGGAGGTGAACGTCTGGAAAATACTTCCCACCATCGTGGCCCCGATTTCGCACACCGCCACCTGGCCGAACACCGGTGACTCCACCAAGGTGATCATCCGCTTGTTTTCCCACAGATACGCCAAATTCAGCCGCAGCGCGATCGGCGACACCGAATACAGCCAGCCATTAATCAGGCGCGGCGTGTCGGGCTGGCCCCCCACCGGAAAATGAAACCGGTGATAATCCACCGGACACAATCGCGAAATCAAGAGCGAGCCTCCGGCAAATTTGGCGGCCAGCGCCGGATCGCCCAAGAACGCCTCGAGCGAAAATTTCTGCCCCTTCGCGTAAAAGCCGGTCGCTTCGCCAACGTTCTGAAACGCCAGATGGCGCCCGTCGGCCGGCAGCACCGCCACCTTGTCCCCAGGGGCGATGGGCCGCGCGCCGGGTTTGAGCGCGCGATAAAAGAATTCATTGAACGACTTGAACGATAGCGGCTTTTTGACGAACTCATCGACGTCCAAGTCGAAGTCCACGATAAACGGCAGGACGCGGTTCGCGCTGGAACGCAGTGACATTTTCCAGCCGTAATAGCGCGACACCACCGCGCGTTTCACGATCAGCGCGAGCGACAACCGGCCCAGGCTCGTCTGGTAAGTCCACCTCAGCCAATCGCCCCCGTAAACCTGCTCGGTCTCGGTGGTCTGCTTGTAGCGATGATAAAACCGGATGGGTTCGGCGGGCATGCGGGCTCAATCTCACGCAATCCCGTCGGGGCGCAAACGCGAAAATGTCGCTCGCGACTAACGATCGTCCAGGGTCCGCTGCCAATATTCCCACTGCCCATCCGGAGCGCCGCCCCAGCGGCGATAGAACTCCTTGGCCCGGTCATTGTCCGGCAGCACGGCCCAACGGATCTGACCGCATCCCCGCCGCTGTGCCTCCACGAGCAAGTAGTCCAGCAGCATCGCACCCCATCCGGCCGAGCGGTCCGCACCACGAACATAAAGTTCCTTGAGAACGAGTGTGGGTTTTAGATCGTAGGTGAACGGAATGAGGTAATAGACCGCGTAGCCCAAGAGGCCGCCGGCCGACGCTTCCGCCACGAGCGCGAAGAATTCCGGTTGGCCGGTCGCCGCGAATCCGCGTTGGAGCAACTCCTCAGCCGTAACCGCGAAACGGTCGAGGTAACGCTCGAACGCCGCCAGTTCCCGCATCAGAGCCAGCAGCGCCGGCACATCCGTTGCAGTAGCTGCTCGGACCCGGGCGAATTCGCGGCTCATGCCCCGGGGTCATCGCCGCGGACCAAAGGGAACCCCTCATCCTGCCAGCCGGTGATGCCGCCGATCATGAGTTTCACGGGTCGATTCAGTCCGGCCAGGCGAGTCGCCGCCCGATGTGCGCCGTTGCAGTGCGGTCCAGCACAGTAAACGACAAACACGGTTTCCCTCGGCCACCGGGCCATGTAGCCTTCCACGATCTTGCGGTGCGGCACGCTGAGCGCTCCGGCGACGTGACCCGCTTGGTAGAGCTCGGGGCTGCGCACGTCCAGCAGCACGAAGTCAGCCGGGCCGTCCTTGAGGGAGGCGTGGACATCCCAGCAGTCAGTCTCAAAGCGGAAGGCACCGCCGAAGTGAAGCTGGGCCGCCGTGGGATCGGCGGGAGGAATTTCGGTGATCAGGGAATGCTTAAGGGAGGTCGTCATAAGAAGGTTGGTTCGTCCCTGAATTTAGCTTGCCCACCGTCCGAGCGGAAGTGTCGTATACGACAATGAGCAGTAAGATCACGCCATCGCGTCGGCCCCTCGTCGCCGTCCTAGCCTACGACGGCTTGTGCACCTTTGAGTTCGGGTGCGCCGTGGAACTCTTTTCGCTCGAACGACCCGAGTTGCAGGTGCCCTGGTATCGCTTCGGGGTCTGCGCCATGGAGCGCGGACCGTTGCGCGCCGCCGGCGGCGTCAGTTTTTCTGTGCCGTATTCACTCCGCTTGCTGGACCGGGCCGACACGATCGTGATCCCGGGCTGGTGCGGCGCCGAGGTGCCCGTGCCACCGCCCCTGCTGCGCAAGCTGCGCGCCGCGCATGCCCGGGGCGCCCGACTCTGCTCGATCTGCTCGGGTGCCTTCGTGCTCGCCGCGACCGGCCTGCTCGATGGCCAGGCCGCCACCACGCACTGGCGCTACGCCGAGAAACTCCGGCTGCGTTACCCCTCAATCGACGTTCGGCCGAACGAGCTCTACGTGGATACGGGACGCCTCATCACGGCGGCCGGCTCCGCCGCGGGACTCGACATGATGCTGCATCTCGTACGACGGGATTACGGCGCCCGGATCGCCAACCTGGTGGCCCAGCGCCTGGTGATTCCCCTGCATCGCGAGGGCGGGCAGGCCCAGTACCTACCGCGCCCCCTGCCCCGCAATGAAAACAGTCCGCTCGCCCCGTTGCTGGAATGGGTCCGCGCCAATCCGAAGAACAACCACACCCTGCCAGCTCTCGCCAAGCGCGCCGGCATGAGCTCGCGCACCCTCCAGCGTCACTTCCGGGAGTCGACTGGTCTTACCCCCAAGCAATGGCTGGTGCGCGAGCGCGTCTCTTTGGCCAAGGAGGCGCTCGAGGCCACGAATGCTCCGCTCTGGAAGGTGGCCGAGAGCGCCGGCTTTGGAGCCGAGGAATCCTTCCGTCGTCACTTTCGCCTGATCACCGGCACGAGCCCGAACCGCTACCGCCAGCGTTTCGGTGGGCTTGGGAAATAAATCGTCCGCAACGTCACCCCGACGCAAAGGAAGAATGGTAGGGCGCGTTATCCTTAACGCGCCTCGGCGGATTAAGGATAATCCGCCCTACCTAAGATCACCCGATCACCAATTCGTCGCTCTTCACCTTGAAGGTCACGGTCGAGTCCTCGGCGACGTCGCCGGCGATCAGGCTGCGGGCCAGACGGGTTTCAAGATGGCGTTGCAGGAAGCGCTTGAGCGGCCGGGCGCCGAACACGGGATCGTAGCCCTTCTCCGCCACCCACAGCTTGGCCTTCGGCTCGAGGACCACCACGATGCGCCGGTCCGCCAGCCGCTTGTTGATGTCGGCGATGAGTAGATCGACGATCGAGCCAATTTCTTCCAGCGACAGCGGCTTGAATAGCACGGTCTCGTCGATGCGATTGAGAAATTCCGGGCGGAACGACTGCCGTAAGTCTGCCATCACGGCTTCGCGCACGCTCTCCGGGATTTCGGTGCCAGTCACGCCTTCCAACAAATGGCGGCTACCGATGTTGGAAGTCATGATGATGACCGTGTTCTTGAAATCCACGGTCCGGCCCTGGCTGTCTGTGATCCGGCCGTCATCGAGCACCTGCAACAAGACGTTGAACACGTCGGGATGCGCTTTTTCGATCTCGTCGAAAAGCACGACCGAATACGGTTTGCGCCGCACGGCCTCGGACAGCTGCCCGCCCTCGTCGTAGCCGACGTAACCGGGAGGCGCGCCAATCATGCGCGAGACCGAGTGTTTTTCCATGTACTCGGACATGTCGAGCCGGATGAGATTGTTTTCTGAGTCGAACAATTGCTCGGCCAGCGTCTTGGCGAGCTCGGTCTTGCCGACACCCGTCGGACCAAGGAACAGAAAACTGCCGATCGGCCGCCGCGGGTCCTTGATACCCGCCCGGGCGCGCAGAATGGCTTCGCTCACGAGACGAACACCCTCGTCCTGGCCGATGACCCGGTGATGAAGCACTTCCTCCAGCTTGAGGAGCTTCTCCTTGTCACCTTCCAGTAGTTTGTTGACGGGAATGTGCGTCCACTTGGAGATGATCTCGGCGATTTCCTCCGACGACACTTCCTCCTTCACGAGCGTCGTCTTGGCGTTGCCGGTTTTCTCGGCCTTCGCGAGTTCCTGCTCCAATTGAGGGATGCGCCCGTGCTTCAGCTCCGCGATCTTGTTCAGATCGTAATTCCGCTCAGCCTTGGCCATTTCCAGCCGGGCCGCCTCGAGTTCCTCGCGCACTTTTTGCACGCGGCCCAGCGACTCCTTCTCTTTTTTCCAAACGGTGCGCAACGCCGTGGCCTTTTCCCTCACGTCGGCCAGTTCCTTGCGCAGCTCCGTCAGGCGGCGCTTCGAGGCGTCATCCTTTTCCTTCTGCAAGGCGGTTTCCTCGATCTCCAGCTGCATCATGCGGCGCTGCAACTCATCGAGTTCGGTCGGCAGGCTGTCCATCTCGGTCCGAATCATGGCGCACGCCTCGTCCACGAGGTCGATTGCCTTGTCGGGCAGGAAACGGTCGGCGATGTAGCGGTGCGAGAGCACCGCGGCGGACACGAGTGCGTTATCCTGGATCCGGACCCCGTGGTGCAGTTCGTAACGCTCGCGCAGCCCGCGCAGGATGGAAATCGCGTCTTCCACCGTCGGTTCCTCGACCACGACGGGCTGAAAGCGTCGCTCCAGCGCCGGGTCCTTTTCGATGTGCTTGCGATACTCGTCGAGCGTGGTCGCGCCAATGCAATGGAGCTCCCCGCGCGCCAGCATCGGCTTCAGCAGGTTGCCGGCGTCCATCGCGCCCTCCGATTTCCCGGCGCCGACAATGTTGTGCAGCTCGTCGATGAAAAGAATGATGCGGCCGTCGGCCTGCTTCACCTCGTTCAACACGGCCTTCAGGCGCTCCTCGAATTCACCGCGATATTTCGCTCCGGCCACGAGAGCGCCCATATCGAGGGCGAAGATCGTCCGGTCCTTCAGCCCTTCCGGCACGTCGCCGCGAACGATGCGCTGCGCCAATCCTTCGACGATGGCGGTCTTGCCCACGCCGGGCTCGCCGATGAGCACGGGATTATTCTTGGTCTTGCGCGATAGAATCCGGATGGTGCGACGAATCTCCGCGTCGCGGCCGATCACCGGGTCCAGCTTGCCCTTGCGCGCTTGGCTCACAAGGTCGATGCCGTACTTCGACAATGCATCGTAGGTGGTCTCGGGATTGTCGGTCGTGACGCGCTGGGTGCCGCGCATTGCCTTCAATTCCTTCAACACCTTGGCGCGATCCAGCCCGAAGCTCTCGAAATATTTCTTCAAGACCGGCGGTTTCGCCACCTTGATGAGACCCAACAGGAGATGTTCGACGCTCACGTACTCGTCTTTGAGCTGCTCCGCTTCCTGCTCCGCCTGCGTTAGCACCTCATTCAGCGACTGCGTCACGTAGATCTTCGAGACATCCACCGACCCCGAGATTTTGGGCAAGCGATCGAGTTCCCGCTCGGCGGCGAGTTGCATCGCACTTACGGTCAACCCGAGTTTTTCCACCAATGCCGGGACGATCCCACCCTCTTGCCCAAGCAGGGCAATCAGCAGGTGCCACGTCTCCACCTCACTGTGCGAGCGGCGGCGAGCCTCGTTCTGCGCCTCCTGCAAGGCTTGGCGCGACATGACGGTCATTTTTTGGGAGTCCATGGTAAGTGAGAGTGTTTTTCTGCATGCCGCGTTCCAAGTTATCGCGCACCGTTTCCCTCGGCAAATCTCCTGGTGTGCTACGCAAGACGGGCAACTTGGCGCAACCAGGGGACAAACCGCCCGGCGCGGCACAATGGCGGGAAGCGGTCCGTTTGGAACCGGGGCCGTCTCTCGGGCGCCGCAATGGCCTTTCCGGGCGGGATTCCGGCAGCAGGTTCGGTTGACTCCCTGCCCGGCGTGGTTACCTAAGTGGTACCCATGTCAAATTTCCTGGATACCAAGAAGCCCACCACGCACGCCCTTCTCGTCGGCGTGCAAACGCCAGACATGGCCGCGGGCGAAGGCGAGGAGTTGCTGACCGAGCTCAATGAGCTGGTGGAAAACCTCGGCCTGTCGATCTCCCATCATTCAACCCTGATCAATTTGCGCGACCGCCAGCAGCCAAAATTCCTGATCGGAAGCGGCAAGGCCGCCGAGCTAATCGCGCTTGCGAAGGAAGACGGCGCCGACGTGATCGTCATCGACGAGGAACTCTCGCCCGCTCAGCAGCGCAACTGGGAGGAGGAATCCGGCCTCGCGGTCATCGACCGCCAGGAAGTGATCCTCGAAATTTTTGCCGACCGCGCCCAAACCCGCGAGGCGGTTCTGCAGGTCGCGCTGGCCCGCATGGAGTACTCCCTGCCCCGCCTGACGCGGGCGTGGTCCCACCTGTCCCGTCAGCGCGGCAAAGGCAAGATGGGTGGCGAAGGCGAAACCCAACTGGAGCAGGATCGTCGCCTCGTGCGCAACCGGATCACGCGGCTCAAGGCTGAGCTAATCCAGGTCATCTCTCAGCGCGCCACGCAGCGGCAGAAGCGCAAGCGCACGCCTGTCCCAGGAGCCGCGATCGTGGGCTACACCAATGCGGGAAAGTCCACGCTGCTCAACAAGCTCACCGGCGCACAGGTCCTCGCCGCGGACAAACTGTTTGCCACGCTCGATCCCACCACGCGCCAACTGGTCCTGCCCGACGGCCGTACCATCCTCCTGACCGACACCGTGGGGTTCATCCGCCGCCTCCCGCATCGGCTCGTCGAGGCCTTCAAGGCCACGCTGGAGGAGGTCGTCGTCGCTGATTTCCTCATCCACCTGCTCGACGCCGCCAATCCGAATGTCGACCATCATCACGCCACGACGCTGGCCGTCCTCGCCGAGCTAGGCGCCGCCGACCGGCCGATGCTCACGGTTTTCAACAAGATCGACGCCCTCGACGAGCACACGCTCGCCCGGTTGCGCGCCGCGCACCCCGAGGCATTCTTCATCAGCGTTCACACCGGCGCCGGTCTGGACATTCTTTTGCGGCGCTGCGAGGAACTCGCCGTCGACGACCAGGACTCGGTCGAGTTGCTCGTTCCGCATGATCGCTATGACGCCGTCGCCAAGCTCCATAACGTCGGCCGGGTCAAACAGCAGGAATCGCTCGACGAGGGCGTGAAGATCTCCGGACGCTTTCCGCGCAAGTTTGCGGCCCTGTACACACCTTTCATCGTGGCGCCCGCCGCACCGAAGAAGAAGGCGACGGCCAAGAAGGTCCGCGCCGGCACCTGAGCCCGCCTTGACCCGGCAACTTCCCTCATGCTTTCCACTTCCGAGGCCTGGCAATCCATCGTCGCGCACTCGCAATCGCTCGAACCGATCCAGCTGCCCCTCGCCGAGGCGCTCGGCCGCACGCTCCGCCTGGAAGCGCGGGCGGACGCCGATTCTCCGCCCTTTGACGCATCAGCGATGGACGGATACGCCATTGCCCGACTCGACGGACCGGCGTCACTGCGCATCATCGGCGAAGCGCAAGCCGGCAGGCCCTTTGCCGGCCGAATCGGCGCGGGAGAATGTGTCCGGATTTTTACCGGCGCTCCCGTTCCGGACGGCACTGAACGTGTCATCAAGCAGGAGGACGTCACCCGCGAAGGGGATCAGGTGCTGGTCACACCCCGGGATGGCCCGGCCTACATTCGGCGCCGCGGAGAAAATCGGCGGGCCGGCGCGCCGCTGATTCCGGCCGGCGCCCTTTTGGGACCGGCCGAACTGGCGGGGCTCGCGGCCGCGGGAATTACCGCACCCACGGTAACCCGCGCGCCCTGGGTCGTACATCTCGTAACGGGAAACGAGCTCGTGCCCCCCGATCAAACTCCGGCCATTGCGCAGATTCGCGACAGCAATTCCACCCTGGTCGCCGCGTTGCTTGGTCGCACCGGGGCAGTGCTCGCCGGCCATGCCCATGCGCGCGACGATCTGGCCGCCGCCAAGGAAGTAGCGGCCACGCTTCCGGCGCACGACCTGCTGCTCATTTCCGGTGGCGCCAGTGTGGGCGACCATGATTTCGCGCGACCCTTGCTTGAAGCGCTCGGTTTTACGCTGCACTTCCATATCCTCAATCTCCGTCCCGGAAAGCCCCTCGTTTTCGCCAGTCGGGGGGCCCAACTCGCGTTCGCGCTCCCGGGCAACCCGGTTTCGCATTGGGTGGTTTATCATTTGTTCGTCGGACCACTTCTGCAGCGGCTGCAGAGCGGCGCCACGGCCGGGCCCACCCGCCTCGTGGGTCGCCTCGCGCGCCAGAGCTGGCTGCCGTCGGCGGATGCCCGTCAGACCTTCTGGCCGTCGCGCGTTTCGGTCGTCAACGGCGCCTACGAGATCGCGCCCATGCCGCTCGCGAGTTCGGGTGACAGCGCTGGGCTGGTGGGGGCCAACGCCTTGCTCGTCATGCCATCCACACCGGGACTCGACACCGAGAAAAACGTCGAATTCATTCTGTGCCCATGAAGTCCGAGCCAAATCCCACGGCGTTTTCCCACCTCGATCCCGCCGGCCACGCGCGCATGGTGGACGTGGGCGCCAAGCCCGATTCGGCCCGCGTCGCCGTGGCCGAGGGCCGCCTGAACTGCGCGGCCGGCACGATTGAAAAATTGCGCGCGCAGGCGTTGCCGAAAGGCGACGTCCTGACGGTCGCGCAAATTGCCGGCATCCAGGCGGCGAAGGTGACGAGTTCGCTGATTCCGCTCTGTCATCAGCTCGCGCTGAGCGGGGTTGACCTGGAATTCACCGTCGAGCCCGACGGCATCGTCATTCGCGCCACCGTGCGCACGACCGGCAAGACGGGTGTCGAAATGGAAGCGCTCACCGCCGTGTCCGTCGCCGCACTCACCATTTACGACATGTGCAAGGCCGTGGATAAACAGATGAGCATCGGCGGCATTCACGTGGTGGAAAAGCGAAAGGCATGAAGGCCCCGCGGCATACCGCTTCGCCGGACAGGCATTCAACGGTAGGGACGGTTGCCCCCAACCCTCCTCCGCGTCCCTCGGGCCGTTGGGGGCAACGGCCCCGACCGAGCGTGGCTTTGCGGTACTTTTTTTTCGTCGCATGAAGATCGCCCGCGTCACCTTGAGCGACCGCGCCACTGCCGGGGTCTATGCCGATGCGAGCGGCCCGGAGATCGAACGCATTGCCGCAGGTTACTTCGCCGAACCGCTCGAATGGGTGCGGGTGTTGATGCCCGACGACCGGACGGAGCTCGAGTCCGTTCTGCGCCGCTTGTGCGACGTCGAGCAATGCCCGCTGATTTTAACCACCGGAGGCACCGGCCCGTCGCCGCGCGATATCACGCCCGAAGCGACGCGGGCGGTCTTGGAAAAGGAGCTGCCGGGTTTTGGCGAGGTCATGAGGCAGCAAAGTTTCGCCAAGGTGAAGACGGCGATTCTTTCACGCGCCACCGCGGGGGTGCGCGGACGCTCACTCATCGTGAACCTACCCGGCCGTCCTACCGCCATCGCCGAATGCCTGCCATTGCTCGTCCCGGCGATCGCCGAGGCACTCGATCACATCGCCGGATTTCGACCGAAGCTGGCTTGACTCGTGTTAGAGCGTATGCGCTGGGCCCGCCGCCCGGATGAAGTGCCCGGGACGCAGCAATTCTATCGCTGCACAAACCGCGGCGTGGCCGATGGCACAAATACACCACTCGGGGCCCCGCGATAGGTCACCCGTCCATTCGCCAGCACCAACACGTCATCGCACAGCGCCATTACTTCGTCCGGCGAGTGCGTCACGTAAACCATCGGCACCTGAAACTCGTCCCGCACGCGGGCCAGGTAAGGCAGCAGGCGTTCGCGCAACGGCGCGTCGAGCCCGGCTAGCGGTTCATCGAGCAACAACAAGCGTGGCGCCGCGAGCAGTGCGCGACCGAGCGCGACCCGCTGCTGCTCGCCACCCGACAACGTTTGCACGCCGCTGTCCACCAAGCTGGCGATCTCCAGCACTTCCACGACATGCCCGAAAGTAAGCCCCGACGGCGCAGCTACCCGGTCGTTGCACCCGAAGATCAAATTCTGCCGCACCGACAGATGCGGAAACAGCGCCCCGTCTTGCGGAACATAGCCAATCGAACGCCGCTCCGGCCGGACAAAAATCCGTGCCGCCACGTCCGTAAGGACGGTCCCGCCGACCTGCACGCAGCCGGCCGTCGGCCGCCGCAACCCCGCGATGAGTTCGAGCAAAGTGGTCTTGCCCGAGCCTGACGCACCAAATACCGCCGTCACGCGACCGCTCAGCCCGGTATCCACCTCCAGCGAGAATGTAGCCTGCGCCAGGCGCAGACCGGTCAGTTCCACCTTCATGCGTTGCTCCTCCGCAGAAACCACTCGCTCGCCCACACTGCGCCAAACGCGATCGCCACGGAAACTCCCAGCAGGGCAAACGCCTCGGTGTCGTGCCCGAGCTGCACCTCGTGATAAATCGAAAGCGCGAGCGTGGCGGTCCGTCCGGGAATATAACCGGCCACCATGATGGTGGCGCCAAATTCACCGAGCGCCCGGGCGAAGGCTAGCAGCGCGCCCGCGACCAGGCCCCGCCGCGCCAAGGGCAGCGTGATGGTCCACCACACGCGAACCGGCCCGGCACCCAGCGTGCGCGCCACCTGTTCCAGCCGCGGGTTGACCTGCTCAAACGCCACGCGCGCCGACCGGACGAGCAAGGGAAAGGACATCACCGCCGTCGCAATGACCACGCCGCGCCAGGTAAACACGATTTCCCAGCCGAATGTGTGTTCGATCCAACCTCCTATCGCCCCGCGGCGACCCAGCAGCTTCAGCAAAAGCAGACCCGTTGCCACCGGCGGCATTACCAGCGGAAGCGCCACCAGCGTTTCGACGAGTGGTTTGCCGACCCACGGGCGGCGGGCGAGCAACCAGGCCAGGGCCACGCCGAACGGAAGAATCACCACGGTGCTCAGCGTCGCAACGCCCAGCGTGAATCCGGTGATCTGCCAGGCTTCAGGCGACACTTGAAAACAACGGCGTCAGGGCGCCGGCAAAAAACCGTACCGGGCAAAGATCGCGCGCGCCTCTGCGGCTCCCAGGTAGGCAACGAGCCGGCGGGCGGCCTCGGTATGTTTGCACTCTTTGACCACCGCAATGGGATAGGAAATCGCCGGTCCTTCCGCGAGGGTAATTTCGTAGGCGACCCTCACCTTCCGAGACCCAAGGGCATCGGTCCGGTAGACAATGCCCGCGTCAGCATTGCCCGATTCCACCGCGGCCAGTGTCGCCCGCACATTTTCTGTCGCCACCACCTTGGGGCTGATTCGGGACCAAAGCTCCACTTTTTGCAGATAGGCTTTCGCGTAAATCCCCGCCGGCACCGTTTGCGTTTCCGCCAGCGCAATCCGCCGCACGGCCGGCAGCGCCAAGTCGGCCGACGCCGCCACGGAGGCCCCGCCGTCGGCCGGGACGACTATCACCAGGGTGTTCGAGAGCAGACTCCGGCGCGTGTCGGCGACGATCAGGCCGTCCTTGGCCAAGCCGTCAAGTTTGGCTTGGTCCGCCGAGAAAAACACATCGGCTGGCGCGCCTTCCTTGATCTGCCGCGCCAGTGCACTTGAAGCGGAAAAGTTGAACCGGAGCTTGTCGCCGCTCGCCGGCTCATAGGACTGAGCGATCTCTTTAAGCGCGTCCGACAAACTGGCGGCCGCGAAGACCGTCAAGTCGGCCGCGCGGAGCGAAATCCCTGTAACCATCGCTCCCGCCACCAGGATCACCGAACGCGCCGAGCATTTTGAAGCAGAGGTAAATGGCTCGCTCCCGATCCAGCGGAAACCACAGATTCTGGTCCAAGATCCCAGGAGGTACGAAAAAATTGCCATTGGACGCTTGTCGTCCAATCGTTATATTTCGTCAAATATAACCGAAATCGAACCATGCATTCCCTCCCGCCCGCCCACGCGTCTGTCGGCGACCGCTCAGGTCACTTCAATGTGCGCCGCGATCGCCTTGAGATGGCGCCGCGCCACCTGCTGGCAGTCGGCCTCCATGGCCCGGTAGGCGACGAGGAGCGTCCGTCCCGCGCTGGTCAACGCCGCGCCACCTCCCTTGCGGCCCCCGCGCGATTTCCGTACCAGCGGAGTCTTGAAGCGCTTTTCCAAATGCTGGATCAGCAGCCAGGCCTTCATATACGACATTTTCATTCCCGACGCCGCCCGGGAAATCGAACCCGTCTCGTCAATGCCTTCAAGCAAAGCTGCCTTGCCCGGACCGAACAACAGATGGCCTTTCCAAGAGAGGCGCAAACTGGCCCGCAATTCAGGGGTGGAGGTAATCTTTCGCGACACACCTTGCTGATGACATCCCGAACCGAGGTTTCAAGCGAGGACCAGCCCGGACGTCCCGGTGGTTTTAAATTGAGGTAATCCGCACTTGCGGTCTCCTACGGGCTGCCCGCTCCTTTTCCACGCATGCCGCTCGACAGCTACAATCGGGACATCAATTATCTTCGCATCTCGCTAACGGATGCGTGCAACCTGCGCTGCGTGTATTGCATGCCGGAGCAGATGAGCTTTCGGCCGCGCGACGAACTGCTGTTCGATGACGAGCTGCGCCGGCTCATCACGATCTTCGCCGCCACGGGTTTCCGGAAGATTCGATTCACCGGCGGCGAACCCACCCTGCGCCCGGCGCTGGTGGACCTGGTGCGACACGCCCACCAGACCGCGGGAATCGAGTCGGTCGGCTTGACCACCAACGGCGTTTTGCTCGCCGGCCTCGCCGCGCCTCTGCGGGCGGCCGGCCTGCGGTCCGTCAACCTCTCACTCGACACCCTCGACGCCGACAAATTCCGCCAGATCACGCGCTGGGGCAACCTGCCCGACGTGCTCGCCGGTCTGCACGCCGCCGCCGCGGCCGGCCTGGGCATCAAGCTTAATGCCGTCGTGAGCCGCGGCACCAACGATCGCGACGACGTGGTCGCCCTCGCGCGCTTCACCATCGGCCATGCCTGGCAGGTTCGCTTCATCGAACAGATGCCGTTCGGCAACAACGCCGGCTTTCAGAAGAAGAACATCGTGGACGAGGACGAATTGCTCGCCGTGCTGACCGGTGAATTCGGCCCGCTGGAACTCGTCGACAACGGCCGCCTCGATGGCGAGGCGAGGCTTTATCGCATCCCGGGGGCCGCCGGCTGCATCGGATTCATCAGCCCGGTCTCGAAGCCATTTTGCGCCGACTGCAACCGGTTGCGCCTGACCGCCGACGGGATTTTGCGCTTGTGCCTGTTGCGCGACAACGAGGCCGACCTTCGGCCGCTGTTGCGCGGTGGCGCCAGCGACGCCGAGATCACCGCGTTCATTCAACGGTCGGTCCAGCTCAAGCCGTGGGGCCACGGCCTCGCGCAGGACGTGATGCCGGTGGCGCGCGGCATGTCTGAAATCGGCGGTTGAACAATTTTATCCGATGTCCGCCATCCCTCCCCGCCTGATCCGCGTCCGCTTTTTCGCCGTGTTGCGCGAACAAGCCGGCACCGAGCAAATTGAAATCCAGACGAGCGCGCGAACCCCGACCGACCTTTACCGCGAATTGCAGGACAGCCACGGACTCACTTTCCGCGCCGTGCTGCTGCGCGCGGCGGTGAACGAGCGCTACGTGCCCATGGACACGCCGCTGCAGGCCGGCGACCAGGTGGTGTTCATTCCGCCGGTCGCGGGCGGCTGAACGGAGCAGGTCGTCCCACGAAAACCACGAAATGACACGGACGAGGCAGCGCCAGAGCAGAACTTTCCAAGCCCCTCACTGCGTTGGTCAAACCCCTCGCGGGCGAGGGCGCCCGCCCTCCAAGCCGCACCTCGTTGGATCCACGCTGCGCGCAGAGCGGCCGAGCGAGGCGGCACTCCCTTTTGTCCACCATGTTTGAATTGACCGCCCAACCGATCGACAGCGCCGCGCTTCGGGCCCGCCTGGAGCGGCCCGAGGCCGGTGCTTGCGTGGTTTTTGAAGGCTGGGTGCGCAATCATCACCTCGGCCAGCCGGTCCGCGAACTGCATTACGAGGCATTTGATGTGATGGCGCAGGCCGAAGGCGATGCGATCGTGACTGAAATCGAGCAGCGTTTTTCCGGCTGCACCGTGAACTGCGTACACCGGACCGGTGCTTTGCGCATCGGCGACCTCGCGGTCTGGATCGGGGTCGCGTCCGCCCATCGCGCGACCGCATTTGTCGCGTGCCGTCAGGCGATCGAAGAAATCAAGCGTCGCCTGCCCGTCTGGAAAAAGGAATTTCATCCGGACGGCGCGGCCGAGTGGGTGAACTGCACCACCGAGGCTCGCGCGCATGGACCACAGGCGGCGGACTATTACGCACGTCAAACAGCCTTGCCCGAAGTCGGCGCCGACGGCCAGGCGCGGCTGGCGGCGTCCCGCGTGTTGGTGGTGGGTCTCGGCGGGCTGGGTTGTCCGGCCGCGCTCTACCTCGCGGGTGCCGGGGTGGAACACCTCACGCTGGTCGATAGCGGCAAAGTCGAACTCTCCAACCTGCACCGACAAATCCTTTTCACGACCGACGACCTTGGATCGCCGAAGGCCGTGGCGGCGGCCGCGGCGCTGCGAGCGCGAAACCCGTTTGTCGGCGTCGAGGCGCTGGACACCGAGTTGAATGTCCGGAATGCCCGCGCGCTCGTCGCGGGTCGAACCGTGGTGCTCGATTGCACCGACAACTTTGCCACCCGGTTTGTGCTCCACGACGCC
>Ga0302322_100002240_pt1 | contig 16298 bp, 16 predicted proteins | sample Fen_T0_2_FD_203757 | JGI IMG/M metagenome (GOLD analysis project Ga0302322, IMG submission 203757) | Peat permafrost microbial communities from Stordalen Mire near Abisko, Sweden - Fen_T0_2 | ecosystem: Environmental > Terrestrial > Soil > Wetlands > Permafrost | place: Sweden: Abisko... | reverse complement strand
TCAGATCGAAGAGACCACGTCCGACTACGACAAGGAGAAGCTCCAGGAGCGTCTCGCGAAGTTGGCCGGCGGTATCGCCGTCATCAACGTTGGTGCTTCCACCGAAGTTGAAATGAAGGAAAAGAAAGCCCGCGTCGAAGACGCCTTGCACGCCACACGCGCTGCAGTTGAAGAGGGTATCGTTGCCGGCGGCGGTGTCGCTCTCCTGCGCACCATCAAGGCCATCGATGCGCTCAAGCTCGAAGGTGACGAAGCCTTCGGTGTCCAGATCGTGCGTCGCGCGATCGAGCACCCCATCCGCATGCTCTGCGCCAATGCTGGCGTCGACGGCGGCGTGGTCGTTAAGGAAGTCCTCGCGAGCAAGGGTAACATTGGCTACAATGTTGCTACCGACAAATACGAAGATCTCGTCAAGGCCGGCGTGGTTGACCCGACGAAGGTCACCCGCACCGCGCTGCAGAACGCAGCTTCGATTGCTGGCCTGCTCCTCACCACCGAGTGCATGATCACCGAAATTCCGGAGAAGAAAGAAGCTTCCGGCGGCGGTCACGGCGGCGGCGGCATGGGCGGTATGGGCGGCGGCATGGACTACTAAGTCCAAGCCCAACTCGTATCCAAAGATTCAATTCAACGGCGCCGCTCAAAAAGCGGCGCCGTTTTTTTGCACTTACACAAGTGGATCGAAGTTGAGCACGGACTTATGCCGCATCGTGCTCGTGGCATACGAATACATCATTTGCTGCGTCAAAAGAGATCCAAAGTGCGTGATGCCTCAGACCCCACCCCGAAGGGCGTTTGGACACCAACCAAAGTGTTATCTTTTGTTTGAATAGCTCCACAAGCCTGTCTTTCAAGTGGGGGAATAGATCTTTAGGAATCGGTCTTAACACGATTTCCCGCTCATTCGGACTGCGTGGGTCATATCCGATTTCTAAAATAGAATAGGTTGTACGGTGTTCCCCTTGCTTTGGTGCTTTATAGTCGAAGAACATCACGCCGATATCGTAAAATGTAAGCGCTGGCTCGATGGAACTTTGAATGCCACCCAATTTCATCGGATAAACGAGGTGTTCCCCAATTTTGCACCGAAAGGCGGTTCTTATTCCCGGCATATGACTTAAGAGGAACTATCGATCAGCCAGGCCGCTTCAAGACCTAAGACCATCGCGGTCGGCTTGTGATTTTCCGTTTTCTTCCGTCTTGATAAATGACGGACTTCAATCATATCTTTTCGCCCATCGTTTCCCCATGAGCCTCGTCGAAAAGATCAAACAAGCTGGTGTTGTCGGTGCTGGTGGCGGTGGTTTTCCCACTCATGTGAAGTTCGCGGCCAAGGCCGACACGGTCATCGCCAACGGCGCCGAGTGCGAACCGTTGCTGCACAAGGATGCGGTCGTCATGGAACGTCAGGCCGCACAAATGATCCGCGGCATGCAGCTGGCGATGGAAGCGGTGGGCGCCACGGTTGGCATCGTAGGCATTAAGGCGAAAAACAAGCACGCCGTGGAAGCCGTTCAGGCGGCTTGCGCGGGCACGGCGGTGAAGGTTCATCTGCTCGGTGATTATTATCCGGCGGGCGACGAATACGATTTGGTTTATGAATCCACGGGTCGGCTGATTCCACCCGGCGGCATTCCGCTCAATGTCGGCGCGGTCGTCTGCAACGTGGAAACCTACGTTAACATTGCCGCCGCAGCCGAAGGAAAACCTGTCACGCACAAGACGCTCACCATCGCCGGTGCCGTGCGCGAACCGATGACCTTGACGGTGCCACTTGGCGTGAGTTTGCGCGACTGTATCGCCGCCGCGGGTGGCGCGACGGTCGACGATCCGGTCATCGCTATCGGTGGCATGATGATGGGCGAGACGACCGATAAACTCGACCGTCCTGTAACCAAAACTACGGGCGGTGTGATCGTGCTCGCGCGCGATCATCACGTGGTCGAGCGCAAGCTGAAGCCCGCTGCCGTCCAAAACGCCATCGGCAAATCCGCCTGCGACCAGTGCCGTTATTGCACCGAACTTTGCCCACGTTTTCTGCTGGGTTACGCGGTTGAGCCGCACCAGGTCATGCGCACGCTGGCGTTCACCGCGACCGGCGCGGAGCGGTTCAATGATTGGGCGGCGATGTGCTGCTCGTGCGGCTTGTGCACGCTGTTCTCGTGCCCCGAACAACTTTATCCGAAGGAAGCTTGCGACCAGTCGAAGGCCGAGCTGCGCAAGAACAACGTCAAGTATGCGGGTCCAACGACTGTAGAGGTGCATCCGATGCGCGATGGTCGCCGCGTGCCAATCAAGAGCCTGATGCAGAAGCTCGACATCGCACAGTACGATGATCCCGCTCACTGGCAGGCGAAGGAAATTTCCACCAAGCGTTTAGTTCTTCCCCTCAAGCAGAGCGCCGGAGCTCCCTCGGTCGCGATCGTGAAAGCGGGTGACCGCGTCGCGGCTGGCCAGCAGATCACTGAAATCGCGGAGAAAGCATTGGGTGCACGCCTCCACGCTCCTTTGGCCGGCGTCATCGCAGAAGTCACCGCGCAACACATTATCATCGAGCGGAACTGATCCCGCGAACCCTGAAATTTCCACGCGTATGAACGAAAAATCCATTGGCCTGATCGAAATGTCCAGCGTCGCGGCTGGTTTCCTCGTGGCGGACACGATGCTGAAGGCGGGCAACGTCAAACTATTTTTGTCGCGGTCGATTTGTTCAGGAAAATATATGGTGCTGGTCGCGGGTGATGCGTCGGCTGTTCAGAGCGCGGTCGACAGCGGAGCCGAAGCGGCCAAGGGCTGCATGATCGACAAGTTCGTTATTTCCAGCGTGCACCCCGACGTGTTGATCGCGCTGGGTCGCACGAACGTCGTGCCGCCGTCCGGTGCGCTCGGCATTCTCGAATCGTTCAACGTCGCCACGCTGATCCGTGCGGCCGATGCCGCGGCGAAGAGCTCGAACGTGCAGTTGCTCGAAGTGCGCCTTGCGATGGCGCTGGGCGGCAAGGCGTTTTTCACGATGACGGGCGACGTCGCTTCCGTGCAGGACGCGGTGGCGGCTGGCCGCAAATTGATCGGCGAAGCCGGCATGCTCGTGAACGCCGTGGTGATTCCGCGTCCGCATCCCGACGTTTACCGCGAGATGGTGTAGTGCCGGTGAGAGGCGCTTTGTTAAGATTCTGGATACGCTTTGGGCGTGCTTGCGGGACGGGCTTAGGAGGTTTTGGCTGAACCCATGGAAGTTATTTTTCTCGGCACTGGAACGTCACAAGGTGTACCTCTGATCGCGTGCGATTGTGCTGTCTGCACTTCCACAGATCCGCGTAATAAACGCACACGGGCGAGCGTGCACGTTGTGATGGATGGATTGCACATCCAGGTCGACGCGGCTCCTGAATTCCGCCTCCAGTGTATCCAGAATAAGGTGACGTGGATCGACCTGTTTATCCTGACGCACGGCCATGCCGATCATGTAGCGGGAATGGACGATCTGCGTCGGTTTTGCGATTTACTCGGCGGAAATGCTCTTTCGGTTTATACGACAGATCAAGGAATCCGGCGGGTGCAGGCGATGTATCCTTACGCGATCATCGAGCGACCAGTCGTGAAAGGTTACCCCGCATTTAAGCTGCAGACGATGCCGACGAAATTGGAACTGGATCAGGGGACGATTGAGTCAACGCTTCTTCCCCATGGTGACGTGAACACGCTCGGGTTGGCATTTACTGAGCGTAGTAGCGGGAAGCGCTTTGTTTACTACACCGACTGCAAGCGTGTACCGCGTGAAGCAGTGACTCTGGCCACAGGCGCCGATGTCGTCGTCCTCGATGGGTTGCGCCATGAGGAGCATGCCTCGCACATGAGTATCGGCGAAGCGTTGGCCGCGGCGACCGAGATAGGGGCACGACAGGTTTTCTTCACCCATATGACACACTTGCTGGAGCACGTGGTCGCTGGTGACAAGCTGCCGGCGGGGATTGGCTTTGCCTACGATGGGCTCCGGCTCAGACTCTAGTCGTAGTATCTTGAGATGACCGGTAGGCCGGGAACACGGCGTCTGTTGGGCACTAGAGATTCAGTCATCTCATTGGGGCGGTGTAAGTAATGATGTTTACGAAAAATGATCTTGCATCGACGTGGATCAATACTTGTGTAACAGGATAAGTATAGTAAACAAATAGGATATAAATCGATGTCCACATCCACAAACGCTCTCGAACTCCCGAATACGGTCACGCCTGAATGGCTTGAGATCGTGCGACGCAAGGTCGAAGGCCTGCACTACGGAATCGTTCAGATTGTGGTTCATGACAACCACGTGACCCAGATCGAGAAGACAGAAAAGACCCGGCTCGATTCTCCTAAATTGGACGCAATGCCTCGGCGCCGCGCGAACTCCTGACCTCCTGCCCACCGATACAATTCGGAGGCCGTAACCTACCAATGTAACCAGACAACTGGAATTAAAGCTCACACCAGAAAACATGACCACAATTCTCAGTTCAAAACTCCGAACCGTGCTCGCCGTTGCGCTTCTCGTAACGAGCTCAACCGCACTCCGCGCAGATCAACACGACGACGATTTACAGGCGTTGCGCAATCAGATTGGCCAGCTGGATCAGAAGCTCAAAGTACTCGAGCGCAAACAGGAGATTAAGGACGAAGACGCCGCAGCGGTCGCGAAGACCACCCCGAAAATCGCGCTGACTGACAAAGGCTTCACCTTTACCTCGGCCGACGGAGCCAACTCCGTCAAAATCCGTGGACTGGTGCAGCTCGATTCGCGCCTGTTCTTCAACGATGGCGGCAACGGGCTGGTTAATAATTCATTTCTGCTGCGACGCGCTCGTCTCATCAGTGAAGGTACATTCGCCAAAAATTATTCATTCCAACTGGTCCCCGAGTTTGGCGGTGGAAGCGGTGGTGTTGCCAGTGCGGTCAGCCTCCTTGACGCCAACCTCGGCGTGACGATCAGCAAGGCTTTGCAGTTTAAATTTGGCAAATTCAAGTCGCCGGTGGGACTCGAACTACTGCAGTCCGATTCATGGACGTTCTTCAACGAACGTTCCCTCGTGACGAATCTCGTGCCGAACCGAGATGTCGGCATTCAGGCTTCCGGCGACCTTTTCAACGGCACGATCAACTATGCCGTGGGGGTATTTGGTGGCGTGGCTGACGGAGCAACTTCGGGGAACTCGGATTTCGACAACGAGAAAGACGTTGCAGCGCGCGTCTTCGCCTCGCCGTTCAGGAACGACGCGGGCTCCATCGTGCAAGGGCTGTCTTTTGGTGTGGCCGGAACCGTTGGGCGTGAAAAGACGGCTGCCGGGCGTTCCGCCGGTTACAAGACCGATGGCCAGCAGACCTTCTTTTCCTATCTAGGTACCACCATTGCCGACGGTCGCAACTGGCGGGTCGTTCCGCAGCTCGATTACCGCAACGGCGCCCTTGGAGTTATCGGTGAATACGCCCTCTCGACCGTCAACGTTCGTCCTAGTGCTACGGGTGCCAAGACTGAGCTCAAAAACAAAGCTTGGCAGGTATCCGCCGGTTATGTTTTGACCGGTGAGGACTCCTCCTTCGCTGGAGTCGTACCGAAGAACAACTTCGACCTCTCCGCCGGTACCTGGGGAGCCTTTGAGGTGGCGGTGCGTTTTGCCAAGCTAACCATCGATGACAAGGCATTCCCTCTCTTTGCGAGTGCAGCGACGAATGCCGACGATGCCTCGTCCGCCGGGGTCGGCCTCAACTGGTATCTCAGCAAGACGATTCGTTTCACGTTCGATTTCTATAACACCAAGTTCGGTTTCGATAGCACGGCAGCACTGAAGCCGCCGGCATCTCCAAGTGTGCTCCATCAGGCTGAGAAAGCCTTCATCACCCGTTTTCAACTCTCGTTCTAATCTCAAAAACACATTACCATGAAATACAAAGCTCTGTTTATATCCGCACTGGCGCTCACAGCGAGCGTTGCTGCTTTCGCCAAGGACATCGAACTCCTCAACGTTTCCTATGATCCAACGCGCGAGTTGTATCAGGATTACAACGCCGCCTTTGCCACCTACTGGAAGGCCAAGACCACGACGAAGACCGAGGCGGGCGACATCGTTACCGTGAAGCAATCACACGGCGGTTCGGGCAAACAAGCCCGCGCCGTGATCGACGGTTTACAGGCCGACGTGGTGACGCTCGCGTTAGCCGCCGACATCGACGCAATTTACGAGAACGCCAAGCTCCTGCCTCAAGATTGGCAGAAGCGCCTTCCGGAAAACTCTGCGCCCTACACGAGCACGATCGTGTTCCTCGTACGCAAAGGAAATCCAAAGGGAATCAAAGACTGGGACGATATCGTAAAGCCAGGCGTTGGGGTCATCGTGTCGAACCCTAAGACTTCCGGTGGTGCGCGCTGGTCTTACCTCTCTGCTTGGGGATACGCGCAGAAGAAATTCGGCAGCGAAGAAAAAGCGCGGGCTTTTACGACGGCGCTTTATAAAAATGTGCCGGTGCTCGATTCCGGTGCGCGCGGTGCGACCACGACGTTCGTCAAGAATGGCATCGGCGATGTACTCCTGACGTGGGAAAATGAAGCCTTCCTTTCGCTCAAGGAATTCGGGGCTCAGAATTTTGAGATTGTTGTGCCTTCGATCAGTATCCTGGCCGAACCGACCGTCTCGGTGGTCGACAAAGTGGTAAAAAAGAAGGGTACCGAAGCGGTGGCGAAAGCCTACCTCGAGTACCTTTATTCCGACGAAGGTCAGGAGATTGCCGCACGAAACTTCTATCGCCCACGCAATCCTCAAATCGCCGCCAAGTACGCGGCTAACTTCGCCAAGCTCGAATTTTTCACCATCGACGACGTTTTCGGCGGTTGGACTAAGGCACAGAAGACGCATTTTGCCGATGGCGGCGTGTTCGATCAGATCTACGCCAAGTAACCAGCTATCGCCGCATCGATGGTTCAATTGCTCACAACTGTGCCAGCGCGCAACCTAAACCACCTGCTCGACCGTCTTGACGCCTTGGTCGGGCAGGGTGGTCCGTTGTTGCGTGGCAAAAGTGCGGGTGAGTTCCTCCACGCTGAGCGGCGCTATGAGATTCCGCATTACGTCTTTTCCGGGCCGCTGGAAGGTCAGACTCCGATCCGGCTTGGTCTTTTCGCCGGACTGCACGGCGACGAACCAGCCGGCAGTGATGCGCTCTTACTTTTCTTGACCGAGCTCCTCCGAAACCCGTCACGAGCTCATGGATACGAGCTTCATATTTATCCCGTCACCAATCCGACCGGCTATGAGGACAACACGCGTCAAAACCGTTCGGGTAAGGACTTGAATCGGGAATTTTGGCGCGACTCGGCTGAGCCTGAAGTGAGGATTCTCGAAGCTGAACTGCAGGCCAACCGTTTCTTCGGTATCATTTCGTTGCATGCTGATGACACCTGCACGGGGTTGTACGGTTATGCTCACGACCGACTCTTGAACGAGGCGCTGTTGCGCCCAGCGCTGGCGGCGTCGGAGCGGATCTTGCCTCGCGATCAACGACCCATGATCGATGGTTTTTCGGCAGCTGAAGGAATCATCAATCAATGCTTCAGCGGCGTGCTTGCGGCACCGCCTGAACAGCGACCGCAACCATTCGACGTGATTTTTGAAACCCCGGCCCTGGAGCCGCTCGACGTGCAAGCGCAGGCTGCTGCGGTGGCGGTGCAAGCAATCCTTGACGAGTACCGCAGCTTTATCGCCCAAGGCCAGGATCTCTGATGTCACTCTTTCGAACCAATCGTTCCGCATTGCCGGGCTTTAATCTTTCGCTCGGGTTTACGGTGTTCTATTTGAGCCTGATCGTGCTTGTGCCGCTTTCGGCGGTTTTTCTGCGTACGGCGGGAATGACGTGGGACCATTTCACGCAGGCGGTCGCCACGCCGCGCGTCATCGCCTCGTATCGCATCAGTTTCGGCGCGTCGTTTCTGGCGGCGCTGGTCAACCTCGTTTTTGGTCTTTTGCTCGCGTGGGTTCTCGTGCGCTATCCTTTTCCCGGTAGGAAGGTGATCGACGCTTTGGTTGACTTGCCCTTCGCCTTGCCGACCGCAGTCGCGGGTATCGCACTCACGGCGATCTATTCGAAGAATGGTTGGATCGGCCAGTACCTGGAACCGCTGGGCATTCACGTGGCTTTCACCGAGCTCGGCGTATTGGTGGCGCTCACGTTTATCGGACTGCCGTTTGTGGTGCGCACGCTTCAACCGGTGATTGAGGAGTTGCAGCCCGAGATCGAAGAAGCATCCGCGAGCCTCGGTGCGAACCGCTGGCAGACGATCACACGCGTGATCTTGCCGGAGTTATTCCCGCCTTTGCTGACCGGCTTTGCCTTGGCGTTTGCGCGCGCGCTTGGGGAGTACGGGTCGGTTGTGTTTATATCGGGTAACATGCCAATGCGCACGGAAATCGTTCCTCTACTCATCATGACGAAGTTAGAGCAATACGACTATCGCGGCGCGACGGCTATTGCCCTGGTCATGTTGGTCGCCTCGTTTGTTCTGCTGCTGATCATCAACCTGCTCCAAAAATGGAGTCGCCGTTACCACCAGGTTTGAGCCATGGCCTCCGCCGCAATTTCTCAACTTCACAGCCGTCGCGCGGCAGCGCCTGCGGCTACACCGCGTGCGACGCAGGATCCGGTATGGGTGCGCTGGTTATTGACCGGCGTGGCGCTGCTCTTTGTCGCATCTTTTCTGGTATTACCGCTGGTGTCGGTTTTTGCCGAGGCGTTGCGGCGCGGGGTTGGGGCGTACTTTGCTTCGTTCGAAGATCCTGATGCCTTGTCAGCAATCCGGCTCACCCTTCTGGCTGCGGGAATCTCAGTGCCTGCCAACCTCGTTTTTGGCGTGGTTGCGGCATGGGCGATTACGAAATTTAATTTTCCTGGAAAGAGTCTGTTGCTCACGATGATCGATCTTCCGTTCGCCGTGTCTCCAGTGATCTCTGGACTGATCTACGTATTGATCTTCGGCGCACAGGGCTGGTTCGGTCCATGGTTGATCGAGCACGACGTCAAAGTCATTTTCGCGGTGCCCGGCATCGTGCTGGCGACAACCTTTGTCACGTTTCCTTTTGTGGCGCGCGAAATTATTCCGCTCATGCAGGCACAGGGCACTGACGAGGAATACGCAGCGATCACGCTAGGCGCGAGCGGTTGGCAGACTTTCTGGCGTGTGACGCTGCCGAATATCAAGTGGGGTCTGTTCTACGGCGTCATCCTTTGCAACGCCCGCGCGATGGGCGAATTCGGTGCGGTGTCGGTGGTAAGCGGACACATCCGCGGCGAGACCAACACCATCCCGCTGCACGTGGAAATTCTCTACAACGAGTACAACTTTGTCGCTGCATTCGCGGTTGCCTCGTTGCTCGCAGTACTTGCGATCATCACCCTCGTTTTAAAAAGCTTTATCGAATGGAAATACCAGCAAGGGCACGCCGGAGAGTGAGCCTCCACTCATGAGTATCAACGCCACCAGCATTACCAAAACGTTCGGCCGCTACAAAGCGCTCGACAACGTCGATCTTGTCGTGCCGAGCGGTAAACTCGTCGCTTTACTGGGACCGTCGGGTTCGGGCAAAACGACGCTGTTGCGCATCATTGCGGGGCTTGAGTTTGCCGACGAGGGCAGCAGTCGGGTTGAGTTCCACGGTGAGGATGTGAGCAAGGTCTCCGCCGGCAAACGCGGTGTCGGATTCGTGTTTCAACACTACGCGCTGTTCAGGCATATGACGGTGTTTGACAACATCGCCTTTGGTTTGCGCGTGCGCCCTCGGGCGGAGCGACCTTCCGAAGGAAAGATTGCTGACCGCGTGGGTGAACTCTTGCGGTTGGTTCAGCTCGACGGGCTTGATCGACGTTTCCCTAGCCAACTTTCTGGTGGGCAGCGTCAGCGTGTGGCGCTGGCCCGGGCACTCGCCGTCGAACCGAAAGTCTTGTTGCTTGACGAACCGTTCGGTGCACTCGACGCGAAGGTACGTAAAGAGCTCAGGCGTTGGCTGCGGCAGTTCCACGACGAAATCCAACTGACCACGATTTTCGTGACGCATGACCAGGAGGAGGCGCTGGAGATCGCCGATGAAGTGGTGATCATGAACCAGTCGCGAGTCGAACAAGTAGGAACGCCCCAAGAAGTTTACGACCGACCGGCGTCGCCTTTTGTCTATCAGTTTCTCGGTAACGTAAATGTCCTGCGCGATACGGCTGCATGGGCTGCCACGGGGCCAATCCACGACAACGGGCGTCTTGCTACCGATGGGCTCCTCTACGTACGTCCGCATGATATTGCGGTTGGTCGGCACGAACCGGGCTTAGTTGGCGTGCCGGCGGTGCTTCGTTACGCGCACACGGCCGGTTCGCAAACCCGCCTCACACTCGAACTCACGCACACACGCGAGACGGTGGACGCCGAAATTTCTCGGACCGAACTTGCCGAATTGAACATTAAGCTTAACGATTTGGTGCTGTTGCGCTTGAGGCCAAGCCACACGTTCCAGCACGACTATGCGATCTGATCCCCCAACTTCCTCAACCCAAAGTTATCATGGCTAAAATACATAACGATATCACTGAAACGATCGGCAACACGCCGCTCGTGCGCCTCAATCGGACCGCTGCTCTCCACCACGCCCAAGCAGAGGTTCTCTTAAAGCTGGAGTTCTTCAATCCGCTCTCGAGCGTGAAGGACCGCATCGGTTACGCGATGATCGATGACGCGCTCAAGTCTGGCAAAATCACGAAGGACACTGTCCTCATCGAGCCGACCAGTGGCAATACCGGCATCGCACTTGCCTTCGTCGCCGCCGCAAAAGGCCTCAAGCTCATCCTCACCATGCCTGAGACGATGTCGGTCGAGCGCCGCAAGCTGCTCAAAATTCTTGGTGCGAAATTGATCCTTACCGAAGGACCGAAAGGCATGAAAGGCGCCATCGCCAAAGCCGAGGAGCTGCAAAAACAAATCCCGAACAGCGTGGTTCTCCAGCAATTTTCCAACCCGTCAAATCCCGCGATTCATCGCAAGACCACCGCCGAAGAAATCTGGCGCGACACCGACGGCAAAGTAGACTTCATCGTCTCTGGCGTCGGCACCGGCGGCACAATCACCGGCATCGGTGAAGTGCTCAAAGCCCGCAATCCGGCGGTGAAGATTGTTGCCGTTGAGCCTGACGCATCGCCCGTTCTTTCAGGCGGCACACCCGGCCCGCACAAGTTGCAAGGCATTGGTGCTGGTTTCGTTCCTGCAATACTCAACACGAAGATCATCGATGAAATCATTCGCGTGAAGGAAACCGACTCGGGCCCTATCTCCAAACAAGTCAACACCCTCGACGGAATTCCAATTGGCATCTCCAGCGGCGCGGCGGTGTGGGCTGCTTTGCAACTCGCCCAGCGTCCGGAAAACAAAGGCAAACAGATCGTCGTGATCATCCCATCGAGCAGCGAGCGCTACCTCTCTACGTGGCTCTTTGCCGACATCAACACCGAGAGTGATTCGGTCGCCGATCTCATCGTCCAACCGGCTACAGCCTAAAGATAGGTTCTCGGAGTTAGTTTCTCAAGGCGCGCGGTGCCGAAACGGTGCCGCGCGCTTTCGTTTTGCAGCGAGCTTGCGCGACAGGTCTTTGGCTCGGGTTGGTGGATTTTGCTGCGTGATGTGATCAGCCGCTGGCTCGGTTGAGTCGGGCGGTGGGATCGCCGTAGATACCCGGTGTCGAATCAAACATGTTCATTCGTACGTGGCGGCTCCACGAACCTGCTTACAGCATTTGTATTTGGCGTTGCGTGGTTTTTAGTTCTACTCGCAAAACCCTGTTTTCAAACCCGATTCGTATGACCGCATCCACTGCTCTTCGCCTTGTGCTTTGTTCGTTCCTGCTCGCGTTCGCCCTGGTGGCTAGCGCCTCGCCTAAGACGGCACCGGTCAATCCGTCGGCCTTCGTCATTCATCGTGGCACTAATTTGAGCCACTGGCTCTCGCAGGATTTCCGCTGGTCGCCACGCGAAACCTTCATCACCGAAAACGACATCCGTTTCATCGCAGGCTCGGGCTTCGACCATGTGCGGCTGCCGATCGACGAAAAAGAACTGTGGCAGGCCGATGGCCAGCCGAATGAAGCTGCGTTCAAGCTCATGCTCCAAGCCATTGGTTGGAGTCGCGCACACGGCCTGCGCGTCATCGTCGATCTCCACACGGTCAATGCCCATCATTTCAATGCCGCCAACGAAGGTCTGACCAACACGCTCTGGACTGATCCGGCTGCGCAGACGCATTTTCTCTCCCTTTGGCGAGAGTTATCGGTTCGGCTGAAAGACCAGCCGCTCGACGCCGTTGCTTACGAGATCATGAACGAGCCTGTCGCGGAGAATCACGAGGACTGGAACAAGCTCGTGGCCATCGCGCTAAAACAGATCCGATCCACAGAACCTAAGCGCGTGGTCGTCATCGGCTCCAACCTCTGGCAAATGCCGTCAACGCTTCCATTTCTCACGGTACCGGCCGACGACAAGAATATCATCTTGAGCACACACACCTACGCGCCGTTGCTCTTCACGCACCATCTTGCCGACTGGGTTTCATTTAAATCCTATACCGGTTCGGTTCACTATCCCGGTCCGGTGGTGGATAAGGCCGCCTTTGACAAACTAATGGGCACCGGCAATCGTAGTATCACTGATGTTGTCAATAACGCGGTCGATGACTGGGGCGTGGACCGCATCCGCAAAGAACTCGAGCCGGCCATTCGTCGTGCCCGCGAACTTGGGCTACAGCTTTACTGTGGCGAATTTGGCTGCCTGCCCACCGTGGTTCGCGCTGACCGGCTCGCGTACTACCGCGACTTCGTCAGCGTTCTTGAGAGCGAGGGGTTGGCCTGGGCCAACTGGGAATACAAAGGCGATTTCGGCCTCTTCGAATGGCACGGCACGCAATATCAAGGCGGCGCGCCTGACGTCGAGTTGCTCGGCGTTCTCTTGCCGAAGCACGCGTCAAAAAAATGAGGCTGAAGCCAGTAAAACCGATCAGCATAGACAAACCATTCGCGCGCTGACGTGGGATTTCTTCCTCGTCAGCGGTCGGCAGTAATCCTGTGGCGGCGATTTCGCCGGGACTTCGCTCAGGCGTAGGTAGACAGATTTTTGCCGCGTACGTTGTCTGTCGCGGGAGCCGGCACCGAATCAATGAGCTTCGTTATGGCTTCGCCTTCCTGTTTGATCTGATCTTTTACCTTAACGGCCACTGCGACGCCATAGTCCTGACGGGCGGCGCCACCCTGTTCACTGGTTGCGTTGATTTGGGAGAGGTTCACCGCAGATGAGATGTTCATTGCGGGCTAATCGGCGGGGAATCCCTGCGCTTAAGTCTTGAACCGCGGTTCGCGTCATAATGAGCAAACGCCCCACGCATTCCTGGGGTGTTTTCCTTACGACCTGGTCGCGACCGTCTGCCCCGATCGATTTATCAGCGCAACCGCGTTGGCCGTCTTCGCCAGGAGAATGTCTTCTCGGCTGGAATTGACGGAGCAGAATCACGCGTCGGAGAAGAGACCGGTGCGGTGCCTGGCTGCGCAAGCGCGGCGGCTTCACGCAATTTGTCTTTCTTACTCTTGCGTTTGCCTTTGACGCCGCCGTTTGAAGGCGGAGCCGGGATGTCGGTTTCGACTGGTTCGAAACCTTCGATCTGCTCGCGCGGCAAATCGAGCTGATGCCGTTTTTCGATCAGGCAAAAATGGGCGTGTGTTTCGGCGCTGACAAAACTGATCGCGACGCCGCTCTCGCCAGCGCGTCCGGTGCGTCCGATACGATGCGTGTAATCCACCGCCGACCGCGGCAGATCAAAGTTCACCACGACCGGCATCTGGATGATGTCGAGACCGCGGGCGGCGAGATCGGTCGCGAGAAGCACGCGCACTTTCGACGCCTTGAAATCTGCCAGCGCCTGCATGCGGGCGCCCTGACTGAGTTCGCCGTGGAGCGCGGTGGCGGCGATGCCGGCCTTGCGGAGTTTTTCCGCAACGTGCTCGGTGGCGTATTTCGTCGCGACAAAAACCAACACGCGTGTCCAGCCGTGCGTCTCGATCAGGTGGCGTAACAACTGGGTGCGGTGTGGTGCGTCGACCTCGATCACGCGTTGAAGAATGTCCGGCTTGGTCGTGGGCTCGGCCGGCACATCAATGCGGACGGGTTCGCGCAGGAGATTTTCCGCAAGCGTCTGGACTTCGGCGGGGAACGTGGCGGAGAAAAGCAGATTCTGCCGACGCGCCGGGAGCAGCGCGAGGATGCGATTGAGTTCGAGGGTGAAGCCGAGCGAGAAAAGCTGATCGGCTTCGTCGAGCACCAGCGTCGATACGGCCGAGAGCGACACGGCGTTGTGGTCGATCAAATCGAGCAAGCGTCCCGGTGTTGCGACGATGACATCCGCGCCGCCGCCGAGCGCCATCATTTGCGGATTGATCGAGACACCGCCGTATACCACTAGCGTCTTGATTGGTTCGGCTAGATAGCGGGCGTAGTTGCGAAACGATTCGCCGATCTGTGCGGCGAGTTCGCGCGTCGGCACGAGAATCAACGCTCGGACGAAACGCCCGCGTTCGCGTTGACTGGTGGCGAGTCGTTGCAGGATCGGCAGCGCGAAGGCCGCGGTCTTGCCCGAGCCTGTTTGCGCCGAGCCCTGCACGTCGCTGCCGCGCAGCACCGCAGGAATCGCCGCGGTCTGGATCGGCGTGGGCGTGGAATAATTTCGTTCGCCGACGGCGCGCAGCAAAGGTTCGATCAGGCCCAAAGAGGTAAATGACATCAGCGAATTGGCGCGGCGCGCTCAGCCGACTTTGACGATGATCGTCTGGCCAGCGACGGTGACTTTGTCACCGGCGGCGAGTTTCTTGCGCTTTTGTTTCTCGAGCGCGCCGTTGAGCAGCACGCTGCCTTCGGCGATCAGTTGTTTGGCTTCGCCGCCGCTTGTGCTCAGTCCGCCGAATTTGATGAACTGGCACAGTTCGATAGGCACGCCGCGAACGATGACTTCGCGAGGTGCGGCGGTGTTAGTTGGTTGGGTAGAAGCGTTCTTCATGGGAAAAAATTAAACGACAAACGACACGGAGCTAACTTCACTTTTTCGACGACGGAAACACGAGGCGGATGCCATCTGGGTCGATAAAGATGCGGCGCTCGCGGAAGAGTGAGCCGATGGCCTGCTTGAAGGCTTTTTTGCTCACGCCAAAATATTCGCGGATAGTCTCTGGCGGGCTGTTGTCGTTGAAGGGCAGACGACCGCCTTGAGCGGTGAGGATGCCGATGATCTGTTCGGTGAGTGGGGCGATGCGGCGATAACCGGATTTGCCGAGGGCGAGGTCGAGTTTCCCATCAGGGCGGATCGAGCGCACGTAGCCGTCGAAACGATCGCCAGGCTCCAATCGGCCATTTGCGTCGCTCTCGTAAAGCAGGCCGCGGTGGGCGTCGTTCACGATCATGTTATAACCGAGCGGGCTCCGACTCATCACGATCAGGCTGACGGCATCGCCTTCATGATACGTTCCGACCGGCGCGAGCGATAGACGGCGGTTGAGGCGGGTGGTGGCGATGAGGCGATCGGTCCGTTCGTCGAGCATCACTTGGACAAAAACGTGTTCGCCCTCGTTCACCGGTCCGAGCATTTCGCGCATGGGGAGGAGGAGATCTTTGTCCATGCCCCAATCGAGAAAAACGCCGATGCGCGGATTAATGCTGACCACGCGCAACATCGCGAACTGGCCGACCATGACCAGCGGCTTTTGTGGCGTTGCGACGAGGCGATCTTCCGAATCGCGGTAGACGAACACATCGATCTTACCGCCGGGAGTTGCTCCGGGCGGGATCAAACGGCCTGGCAGCAGGATTTCGCCGTGAGTGCCACCGTCCAGATAGAATCCGGGCGGTGCGCCCCGGACGATGGGAAGCAGGTTGCGTTTGCCGATATTTGCCATGCAAAGGACAACGTGGACGTAACCGCCGCACTTGGGGAGATTATTCCGGCGAGCGTTTACATAAGAGCGAGGGGAGTTCGCGCAACGACTCTAGTACGACCCCGTTACATAAATGCGCGATGACTGCCGCTTGGCAGGTTTAACGGAAGGGTGGGCCGCTGGCCCGCCGAAGCGAAACGGCGACGATCGCGCGGCGAGTTATCGCGGAAACAAAGAAGCGCGGAGGCGCGTCCTCCTTCTATTCTGCGCCAGCGTTCATGAGTTCCATATCTGCTCTACTGCAGGCTGGCGCGGTATTCGGCTGCTTACTTTTTG
>Ga0302322_100002238_pt1 | contig 16304 bp, 14 predicted proteins | sample Fen_T0_2_FD_203757 | JGI IMG/M metagenome (GOLD analysis project Ga0302322, IMG submission 203757) | Peat permafrost microbial communities from Stordalen Mire near Abisko, Sweden - Fen_T0_2 | ecosystem: Environmental > Terrestrial > Soil > Wetlands > Permafrost | place: Sweden: Abisko... | reverse complement strand
CGACTGGCCTGGAGTCCCGCCTCGATCGACGCCGTGATTTTCGTCACGCAAAGTCCGGACTACCTGCTGCCCTCAACCTCGTGCCTCGCCCATCGCGACCTCGGCTTGTCTGATCGTTGCGCCTCCTTCGACGTGGGATTGGGCTGCTCTGGCTACCCGTATGCCCTCTGGCTGGCCGCGATGATGCTCTCGTCCGGTGGTCTAAAGAGGATCCTGGTGCTGCACGGCGAAACCCCCAGCCGTTTTGCCAATACCTCGGATCGAGCCGTAGCGCTTCTATTTGGCGACGCAGGTTCAGCCACGGCGCTGGAAGCTGATCCCACCACCAAGTCTCTCCCTTGGGCTTTCAGCCTTCATACCGACGGCGCGGGCTGGAACGACCTCATCATCGAAGGCGGCGGTTTTCGCGACCGACACCCCGCCGATCCCAAGAAGTACTGCGTCGCGATGAATGGCGCCAATGTGTTCAATTTTACGATCAAGCGAGTGCCCACTTTGGTGGAAGACACCCTCAAAAATTCTTCGACCCCAGCCAGTGCCATCGATTATTTTGTCCTCCACCAATCGAATTTATTTATCATTAAATATTTAGCCAAGAAGATGCAGATTCCCGAGGCCAAACTGCCGCTGACCATCCAGCGATTCGGCAGCACCGGCGGCCCCTCGATTCCACTTACAATTACGCAGGGCGGGTTGGTTCGGCCCAAGGATCAGGCACTTCGCCTCCTTTTGGTCGGGTACGGCGTCGGTTTATCCTGGGGCTCGGCCTTGATTGACCTGCCGGCCGAAGCGATTCTCGACCATCTCGAGGTCGGGGGGGCCTAAATTAGATGCTAAGTCGTAAAATTTGGAATTCGCAGCCTTGCCCGGGCCGCTGAGGACCGCGTAGATTTACCAACTATGAGTCAGGAAGATGCATTGAAATGGTTCGCCGAGCTCTTCGGCCTGCCCGCCGCCGGCCTTTCGCCGGAGACCACGCGCGCTCAGATTCCCACCTGGGATTCACTCGGCGTCCTCACCCTGATGGCGGCACTTGATGAGACTTTCAATCTGGTGGTGAATGATGCCGACATGCGCTCAATGCAGAAGGTCGGGGATGTCCTCGACCTGTTGCGCAAGCATGGCAAACTCGCCTGACCAAGGCCATGCGCTTCATTCTCGTCGATGAAATCCTGGAGATGCAGCCGGGCCGGACCGTGCTCGGATCCAAGTTCATTTCGCCCGACGAAGACTATTTCCGCGATCATTTCCCCGGGTTTCCCGTCGTGCCGGGGGTATTGCTGACCGAGATGATGGCCCAGACCGCGGGAAAGTGCCTGGATGCCGAGAATCCGGCTCGCGGTAAATCGATGCTGGCCCGCATCACGACGGCGAGCTTTCGGGACTGGGTCCGCCCCGGGCAGACGGCTCTGATCTACGGTGAGGTCCGGACGAGCCGGCCACAGTTTGCCACCGCCGTCTGCCGGATCGACGTCGGCAATCGAACCGTATGCTCCGCCGAACTATTCTTCTCGTTCATCCTCATGGATACCGTCGCCCCCGGTTATCGCGCTGAGGTGTTGGAGCGGTTTCTGGCGAAATCCCTCCCCAACCCGGCCGCGACCGGACCATCCCCATGAGCCATTCGTTTTCATTGCAGGGAAAACGCGTCCTCATCACGGGCGGGACACGCGGCATCGGCCGGGCGATCACCTTGCGCTTGGCCCGGGCCGGCGCGTCGGTCCTGGCCAACTACGTGCGCGATGCGGCCTCCGCCGAAAGCCTCCGCGCCGAAGCCGCCGCGGAAAACCTTCCGATCGAACTCGTCCGAGCCGACATCACCAGTGACAAGGGCTTGGAGCGCCTCATGGCCGCAATCGAACCGGCGCACGCTCCCCTGTCGATCTTCGTCCATTGCGCCGCCACGGGAGTGCATCGTCCCGTCGAGGAACTCACCTTGCGCCAGTTCGACTGGACCTTTGCGCTGAACGTCCGCGCGTTTTTCGAGGTAGTTCATCGATTGCTTCCAAAGCTTGAATCCGGGGCCAGCATCGTGGCCCTTTCCTCGGAAGGAGCGGTTCGCGCCGTGCCGCAATATAGCTTGGTGGGAGCGTCCAAAGGTGCCCTTGAATCCATGGTTCGTCACTTGGCGGTCGAGCTGGCTCCGAGGGGAATTAGGGTTAATGCGCTGTCCCCGGGATCGATCATGACGGACGCCTGGAAGGTGCTGCCCGACAGCGAAAGCCGGCTGGCCGAAGCCACCCACCGCTCGCCGTCGGGCCGCCTGACCACGTTGGACGAAGTCGCCGCCGCCGCCCATTTTCTTTGCTCGGAAGCCGCTGCGGGCATCGCCGGCCACACCCTCGTGGTAGACGGCGGCACCCGCATCCGCTCGTGACTTCGCGTCTGCCATGCTGACTTCGAAACCCCGCCTACCGATCAAGGATCTGGTCCTTTTCGGTTTCCTGCCGTCCCCGCTCAAGAAATTTTTCTACCGGCTAAAGGGATACAAAATCGGCCGCAACGTTTCGCTCGGACTCGGTTGTGTGATCTCCGGCGACGACGTTTCCATCGGCGACGGAACCCAGGTAGGGTTTCTCACGATTATCCGGGGACGCTCGATCAAGCTCGGACCGCATGTTCAGATCGGAACCATGTCCTTCCTCGATGTGCCGTTCATCGAGATTGGCGAAGGTTCGAAGATCAACGAACAGGTCTTCGTCGGCGGGCTGCAGTTTCCGGATTCAAGACTGATCATGGGGCGCAACTGCCAGATCATGCAGATGAGCTTCATCAATCCGACCCGCTCGATTATCATCGGTGACGACTCCGGCATCGGTGGTCATTGTCTGCTTTTCGGCCACACTTCGTGGCTAAGCAAATTCGAAGGTTATCCGGTCGAATTCGACACGATCGAGATCGGCCGAAGCGTGTCGGTCGCGTGGCGGGTTTTCATCCTACCCGGATCCAAGATCGGAGACGGCACGGTGATCGGCGCAAATTCCCTCGTGCGCGGCACCATTCCGGATCACTGCCTGGCCGTCGGTTTTCCCGCCCGCGTCGTGAGCAAGTCGCCGGATCTGCCGCGCCCGGTCAGCGATGAGGAGAAAGTCCGCTATCTGCAGGAAATATCCGATGAAATGATCGGCTATTTTCGCGGCTTCGACCTGGCCTGTCGTCAGCAGGATGGCGACTGGCTGGTGACAGAGAAATCCCGAGGCTGGTTCGGTTCCGGCTCTCGCGAGTGGAGACTGCGGATTGTTTCATCGACCGGCGCCAGCCAGGCGACGGAGATCGCGCGCGCGCGCGCCGACGTGATCCTGAGCCTGTTCGCCATTCCTGATGAAGTGCGGAGCAATTTGAACGCCATTTCCTGCGTGTGGCTCGACATCGAGCGCAAGGAACGCTCGGACTTCGGACACGAGATGGGCGAGGAAGTCGCCATGTACCTGCGTCGCTACGGGGTCCGCCTGCTCCGGCAGAAAGTCGGCTAAGGAAAGTCTCCGACCCATGCGCCCCGGGGAAAATGCGGCGGATCAGATGCACGGGAAACAAGTCGTCATTACCGGCGCGACCTCGGGCATCGGGCGCGCCGCGGCGTTGGCGCTGGGCCGACGCGGCGCGAATCTGCTGCTCGTCAGTCGGGACCGGGCCGCGGGAACCGATTTAGCGCGACGGATCTCGGCCGAACCTTCAGCCGGCCGCGCCGATTTCGCGGAAACCGACTTGTCCTGCCTGGCCGGAGTAAGAGCGGCCGCGGCGAAGATCCGCGCCGTCTCACCGTCGATCGACGTATTGATCAACAATGCCGGGGCCCGATTCGATCGCTTCGCGCTCACGCCCGAAGGCAACGAGCGCACCTTTGCCACCAATCACCTCGGGCATTTCCTGCTGACGGGAATGCTGTTGGATCGACTGCGCCAGTCCCCCGCCGCGCGGATCATCACGGTGACCTCCAGTACCGCGGCCCAGGCGAGGGTCGACGGGATTTGGCAGTTCACCGACGCCGACGCTTACCAGCGGAAACAGGCCTACGCCAAATCGAAACTGGCGAACCTGATGTTTGCCTTTGAACTGGCGCACCGGCTCAAAAGCTCTGCCGTACTTTCGCTCGCCGTCGACCCGGGAATCGTGGCCACCCAATTTGCCCGCAACAACGGCATCATTCCCTGGTTGAAGCATCTGGTCGCGCATGGCCGGAGGCTGGAGCTGCAAAGTCCTTCCGAAGGGGCCGATACGATCGTGTATCTGGCCTCGACCGATCGATTGGCTCCCAACCCTTCGGGCGCCTTGTTCCGCCGACGGCAGCTGGTGCCAGGATGCCCGGCCGCTTATGACGCAAATGCTTCGGCCGACCTGTGGCGTCTGAGCACAGCTCTCACGGGGGTCGATCCGCTGTAGAATCGAGGATGGGCCGAACGGCCACTGGGTGACGGCATTCGATTCCACCAATTGAGTTGTCCCCGCCTTCGCTCGCCCCCTATCGTTTTACTGTGAAATCCGACCCGTCTTCCACCGATCTCATGGCCCTCGACTGCGCGGCCGAAACGGAGCGTATTGCGGCGTCGCTGCGTGCCTACCTGCAAAAGAACCGCCGGCGCGGCTTGGTCCTCGGTCTGTCCGGAGGCATCGACAGTACGGTGACGGCAGCTTTGGCCGTACGCGCGGTCGGGGCCGAACGGGTGTTTGGCCTGCACATGCCCGAACGGCAATCCGAGGACGCCACGCTGGTGTTGAGCCGGACCGTCGCGCAGTGGCTCAAGATTCCCGATGCACTCGAGGAAATTACGCCGATTCTGGAAGCGGCCGGGTTCTTCACGCGCTATGCCGCCGCTGCACGCAAGGTGATCCCGGAATTCAACGACCAATGGAAATCAAAGGTGGTCATCCATGCGATCGGCGGCGCCCAGTCGTTCAGTTACTTCAGCCTGGTCGGACAATCGCCTGACGGTCGGACCGTGACCGAGCGCATGCCGCTCGAGGCCTATCTGGAGATTGTCGCCGCCACCAATTTCAAGCAGCGCACCCGCAAGATGCTGGAATACTATCACGCCGACCGATTGAATTTCGCCGTTGCGGGCACGCCCAATCGCCTCGAATACGACCAAGGGTTCTTCGTGAAGAACGGCGACGGAGCCGCGGATGTGAAACCGATCGCCCACCTCTACAAAACGCAGGTCTATCGCCTCGCCGAATATCTCGGAGTCCCGCAGGAAATTCGCCAACGGCCGCCCACGACCGACACGTATTCCTTGCCGCAGGGACAGGACGAATTTTATTTCGCCCTGCCCTATCACCAGATGGATCTCTGCCTTTACGGCAAGAACAACGGCCTGACGGCAGGGGCGGTTGCCGCGGCGGCCCATCTGACCGTGGAAACGGTCGAACGCGTCTGGGCCGATATCGACCGCAAGCGGGCCACGACCCGCTATCTGCACCTCAAACCCTCTCTCGTCCGAGAAGTTCCTGAAGTTTCGGCTTTGGCGTGACAGCCCGACCGAAATCGAACAAGCCCGCTGTAGACTATGAGTGATATCAAACGCGACCTCCGCACCTTCATTGTTGAGACTTTCCTCTTCGGCCAGGCCGGTGGGCTGACCGACGAAACCTCATTCCTCGAACAAGGCATCGTCGATTCCACCGGCGTGCTGGAATTGGTCGCCCACTTGGAGCGAACCTACGCCATCAAGGTGAAGGATGAGGAATTGGTCCCCGACAATCTGGATTCGATCAACGCGATCGCAGGTTTTCTGGCCACGAAACGGGCCTGAGGGGTCTCCTGGTCGACCCGACTCGTCACCGGATCTTTGCCGCCGACCATGAGCCATACCGTTCTGACCGCCTGCCAGCATGCGCCGCTGGTCCGCGACTTTCTGGAGCGCAGCGCGGATCGCCTTCCGGAAAAAATCGCACTCGTCTGTGACGGCAAACGACTCACCTATCGCGAGGTTGACCAACTGGCCGATCGCGTCGCGCACGCGCTGATCGACCTCGGCGTGAAGCGCGGCGACCGCGTGGCGATCTTTCTCCAAAATTCCTTAGAAACGGTCGCGGGTATTTTTGGCATCCTCAAGGCCGGGGGCACTTTTGTGGTCATCAATCCGACGACCAAACGGGACAAGCTGATCTATATTCTCACGAATAGCCGCGCCACGGCCATGATCGCGGAAGGGCGGGTCGATTTGACCGGACTCGCTGGTGAAACCGGCCTGCTGGTCCCGTCCCTGCGCGGAATCATCCTCTGCGGCCCCGGCTCCGACGCCGCAGTCGCCGGCCCGGTGCGCTGCCTCAATTTTCAAGAATTGGCCAAGACGTATCCGGCCACGCGTCCCACGCGCCACAACATCGACCTCGACCTCGCCTGTTTGATCTACACGTCGGGCACCACCGGGGATCCGAAGGGTGTAATGAGCGACCACAGTAACGTGGTTTTCGCGGCAAGTTCGATCATCGAGTATCTGGGCAACGTCGAAAGCGACGTCGTGATCAACGTCCTTCCGCTGTCATTCGATTACGGCCTCTATCAGCTGCTGATGGCCTTCAAGTTCGGCGGCACCCTGGTGCTGGAGCGCTCGTTCGCTTATCCCGCCGCAATCCTTAAGCGCATCGAGCAGGAGAAAGTCACGGGATTTCCCGGCGTGCCCACGCTCTACGCGCTGCTCTTGCCGATGGATTTGTCGGCGTTTGACCTGTCGCGCCTCCGCTACCTGACCAACACAGCGGCGGCGCTTCCGGTCAGCCACATCGAGGCGCTGCGAAAAAAATTCCCGCACGTCACGATGTTCTCGATGTACGGGCTCACCGAAACCAAACGAACCCTTTATCTGCCGCCCGCGGAACTGGACCGGCGGCCCGGTTCGGTCGGACGGCCGATCCCCGGCACGGAAGCCTGGATCGAGGGCGAAGCCGGAACCCGTCTTGGACCGGGCGAGATCGGGGAGCTGGTCGTGCGGGGACGCCACGTGATGCGCGGCTATTGGGAAGCGCCCGAGCTCACGGCGCGACGCTACCGGATCGATCCTGTCACGGGCGACCGGCTCTGCTACACCAACGATCTTTTTCGCACGGACGCCGAGGGATTTTTCTATTTTGTCAGCCGAAAGGATGACATCATCAAGAGTCGCGGCGAAAAGGTGGCGCCCAAGGAAGTCGAAAGCACGATCCATGGCATCGCGAGCGTGCGCGAAGTCGCAGTCATCGGCATCGCCGACCCGGTGCTGGGGCAGGCCATCAAGGCCTTTGTGGTGACGTCGGATCCGACCCTGACCGACAAGGCCGTGCTCGCCCACTGTCGGGCGCACCTTGAGGACTACATGGTGCCCAAGGTCATCGAGTTTTGCGCGGAACTGCCCAAGACCTCGACCGGCAAGATCAAGAAGACCGATCTAACCTGAACCCGCCGCGAGCCTCGTCAGCCTCAATTCGCGACCATCGGGCGGACGATGAACGGCCAAGCTCCAAATCCAAAAGCCCCGCGGCGACCAAAGCTCGGGCGGCGAGTGGCGGTCGCGATCAGTCTGCTCGGCCTGATCTGCTTCGTACTTTTGGTGCATCCGTTTCTCGCCGTCACGCAAAGGGTCGAGGCCGATGACCTCGTCGTGGAAGGATGGATTCCCGACTACATGCTGCCGGCGGCAGCCCGGGAATTTCACGACGGAAAATACAAACTCCTCCTGGTGTCGGGTCTGCAAATCGATCCGCAGGAAAGCGGCGTCGACCCGGTTTCAGACGCCGACCGCGCGGCCTCCCGTCTGGCCGCCCTGGGCGTGCCTTCAAGTGCCATCGTGGCATGCCCCGCACCATTCGCCCGCTGGCTGCGCACCTCGAAAACAGCCCGCGCCGTGCGAGCCAAAGTGGATGGTTTCAAGGTCCATCCCCGCGGCCTCAATGTCATCACCGCGGGACCGCACGCTCGCGAGACCTGGGTGGCGTACCAACACGCCTTTGGCGACCAAACTCCCGTTGGCATCATTTCCATTCCGAAGGCGGACTATCCGGCGGACCGCTGGTGGCTGAGCCGCCAGGGCCTGATTTGGGTGCCGAAGGACTTCATCGCCTGGCTGAAGGAAGTCATCTTCGGATTGCGCTCCTGAAGCCCTCCTCCAAACGTCTGGTTCAAAGTTCGCAAAAACATGTGTGGCATCGCCGGATATCTTAACCTGCAGGAAGGACCGCCCCCCGGCGAGCCGCTCCTCCGTTCCATGCTCGGTCAAATCCGCCACCGCGGCCCCGACGAGTTTGGCATCTATCACGACGCCCACGTGGGCCTGGGTAATGCCCGGCTTTGCATCGTGGATCTGGCCGGCGGCCAGCAACCGATCTCAAACGAAACCAGCGACACTTGGATCGTCTACAACGGCGAAATCTTCAACTACGTCGAATTGCGCCGGGACCTGGAGGCGCGCGGCCATCGTTTCTCGACGCACTCCGACACCGAGGTGATCGTTCATCTCTACGAGGAATACGGCCCGTCCTGTCTGGCGAAGCTCAATGGTCAGTTTGCCTTCGCGATTTGGGACGCACCGCGCCGATCACTTTTCCTCGCGCGCGATCGGCTGGGCGTGCGGCCGTTGTTCTACACCATGGTGGAGGGCGCGTTGATTTTCGGTTCCGAAATCAAAGTGCTTTTCGCCGATCCCAGGGTACGGCGGGTGATCGATCCGCGCGGCATCGCCCAAGTTTTCAATTATTGGAGCACGCTGTCGCCGCATACCTGTTTTGAAGGCATCCATGAATTGCCTCCCGGTCATTGCCTGATCGCGGCGGAGGGAAAGATTCAGACCAGCCGTTATTGGTCGCTGGATTTCATCCAACAAAACGTGCCATCCGGGAAAACGATCCGGACCGCCCGCCGAACCACCGCCAGTCTGGCCGATGAACTCGCCGAGCTCCTGACCGATGCCACGAGAATCAGACTCAGGGCCGACGTCCCAGTTGGCGCCTATTTGAGCGGCGGACTCGATTCATCCGTGATCGCAGCCATTATCCGCCAAATTGGCACGAGCCGACTCGACACTTTCTCGATTGCGTTCAGCGATCCGGAATTCGACGAGAGCGAACCGCAGCGGCGAATGGCCGCCTTGCTCGGCACTGATCATCAGGTCGTGCGCGCGACCGACGCGGATATCGCCCGGGTTTTTCCCGACATCGTCTGGCACACCGAGACCGCCCTGACGCGAACGGCGCCGGCGCCGATGTTTCTCCTTTCGCAATTGGTGCGTGACCGGGGATACAAAGTCGTCCTGACCGGGGAAGGCGCGGACGAATTCCTGGCCGGCTATGACATCTTTAAAGAGGCGAAAATCCGCCGCTTCTGGGCGCGGGAGCCGGATTCAAAGAGACGCCCTCAGCTCCTAAGGCGCCTTTATCCCGAGATCGTGCGGCTCGGAGCGTCGGCCCCGGCATTCCTGCAAGCGTTTTTTGGGAACGGGCTGGGCGATACCGATGCGCCGGATTACTCCCATCGGGTACGTTGGCGGAACAATCACCGGACCCATCGATTCTTTTCAGAGGAATTTTCCGCGCGCCTCGGCCAGACAATGCGCGATGGATCGCCCAACCTTCCCTATCCCAGCGAGTTTTTCCATTGGGGGCACCTTGAGCAGGCGCAATACATCGAGGCCACCACTTTCCTGCCTGGATACTTGCTGTCGTCGCAAGGGGATCGCGTGGCGATGGCGCACGCCGTCGAGGGCCGGTACCCGTTTCTGGATGTAAGGGTGGTTGAGTTCTGCAATTCCCTGCCCGACGACGTCAAAATGCCCGCCCTGCGCGACAAGGCGTTGCTCCGAGAAAGCGCCCGGCGTTGGCTCCCGCCGGAGATCACTACCCGCCGAAAACGGCCGTATCGCGCCCCCATTCATCGGTGCTTCGGCGCACCGGAAAGTCCCGCCTATATTGCCGAGCTTTTCTCGGAGGAATCATTACGTAAATCCGGGATTTTCAACCCCAGCGGAGCGGCTCGGCTGCACCAGGCCGTCCGCCAGGGTCGTCCACTCGGCGAAACGGACGAAATGGCCCTGATCGGCATTATATCCACGGAACTCCTCCAACTCCAATTCGTGCGGAAGTTCATCCAGCGGGCTGAGTTGTCCAAGAGTGATCGGATAAAAATCGTTGATGGACGCCATCGTACGACGCAATTCCTGTGTCCATTTTAGGTTGCCACTATGGCTGTTCGTGGGCTCCAATCGAGCTCCTCTTCCTCTTCGAAAAGTCCACTTCCTGAATTATGAAAATCGCCATCGTAGGCTTGGGTTATGTCGGCCTGCCGCTCTCACTTCAATTCGCCCGGTGCGGGGCTAGCGTATTGGGCCTGGACATCGATCCAAGCAAGGTCGAAGCCCTAAATGCCGGACGGAGTTACATTAAGCACATCACCGGCGCCGACATCAAGGCCATGGTCGACAAAAAGGCCTTCTCGGCCTCGACTGATTTCGCACTGGTTCGGGAGGTTTCAGCGGTAATCATCTGTGTTCCCACCCCGCTGAACAAGAACCGCGAGCCCGACATCTCGTACATCACGGAGACCGGCAAGGCCATGGCCCCCTACCTGAAGAAGGGCACATTGGTGGTCCTCGAATCAACCACTTACCCCGGCACGACCGACGAAGATCTGCGCGAAGTCCTTGAAACCGGATCCGGGCTGAAGGCCGGCACCGATTTCCATCTCGCTTTCTCGCCCGAGCGCGAAGACCCAGGCAACCCGCAAAGCGTGGTCGCGACCATTCCGAAAGTCGTGGGCGGTTACTCCCCGGCCTGTCTCGAAAAAGCAGTGGCGCTCTACTCGATCGCGATCAAAACCCTCGTTCCCGTCTCCTCCTGCCGGGTGGCGGAAGCCACGAAGCTGCTCGAGAACACTTTCCGCGGCGTGAACATCGCGTTGGTAAACGAACTAAAGGTCGTGTACGACGCGATGGGCATCGACGTCTGGGAAGTGATCAATGCGGCCAAGACAAAGCCCTTCGGATTCATGGCGTTTTATCCCGGCCCCGGACTCGGCGGCCACTGCATTCCGATCGATCCGTTTTACCTCACGTGGAAGGCGCGTGAATACGGCCAACACACCCGCTTCATCGAACTCTCGGGTGAAATCAACACCGGCATGCCGGAACACGTCATCCACCGTCTGGCCGACGCCCTGAACGACCGGAGCAAATCGGTCAAAGGCAGCAAGGTTCTTGTCCTTGGCCTGGCCTACAAACCAAACGTCGATGATGACCGCGAGTCCCCGAGCTATGTCTTGATGGACAAATTGCATCACCGCGGCGCGTTGGTCTCGTATTACGATCCCTATGTCCCGGTCGTCCGGCCAACCCGTGAGCATCCGCATTGGGCCGGGACCAAATCCATCACTTGGAACCGCGAATCGATCCAGGGATTCGACGCGGTGCTCCTGGCCACCAATCATGCGTCGGTGAATTATCAGGAACTCGCTGACTGGGCCCAGTGCATCATTGACACGCGCAATGCGATGGTCGCGATCAAGACTAAGCCCGGTCAGGTCAAGAAGGCCTGACGGGGCGCTGGCTTTTCCATCGGACCCATTCGATCCGGCGGGGATCTAGTCCTCTGCCCAGCCATTTGATTCGCCGCTTGTCGCCGAAGCACGATGACCCTGCAACTCATCCAGCGCCGCACGATCTGGTGGCCCACCCGGCTTGGCTGGTTCTGGATAATACTGCTCACGGGCGGCCCGCTCGCATTCTGGTGCGCGCGAGGTGAGGATTTTCTTTCCCTCACTGAACCGTTGCCCGCCGAAGCCCTAGTCGTGGAAGGCTGGATCGGAGTGGAGGGAGTACGAGCCGCTAAAGTCGAATTCGATCAGGGACATTATCGCTACATCATCACTTCTGGCGGTCCGATGAACGGTCATTGGAGGCAGCAAGGCTGGAATTATGCCACCGAAGCCAGTGAAATTCTAGTCCGGCTCGGCATTCCCGCGGCCCAGGTCATTACTGCCGCAGCGCCCGGCAGCCAAAACCACCGCACGTTCGAGTCGGCCTCGGTGGTGCAGGAAACATTGGAAAAACGGGGTCTACACTTCACCGGCATCAACGTGTTCACCGCTGGGGCCCATGCCCGGCGCAGCCGCCTGGTTTTCGCAAAGGCCATGTACCCATCGATCGGAGTGGGCGTAATTTCCTGGCTTCCGCCCGCCGAGCGTCGGGGCGTCTGGTGGAATTCGAGTGAGCGCTCGCTGGACCTGATAAAGGAAACTATCGGTTATTTTTTTGAACTTTTTTTAAACTCGGGCCGGCTCTCAAACCATCCGGTCAACCATGTCGCCCGCAACAACACCGGGAACGCGCCGTGAATCGTAGCGCGGAAACTCGATAGCGGCCGGAAAGTGCTAATTTTCACCCGGTGGTATCGAGCCGAAAAGGGTTGTTACACTCTGGGCCTCAGGGTACACAAGTGCTTCACCTATTCGCGTCGCTACCATGAAATTTTCCGACCATTCCACGCTCATGTCCGAGGTTAAACGCGCCAAAGTTATCTCCGGATTGATCCTGCTCCTAGGCCTAACCGCCAACGGCCCCCTGGCCCTCGCTCAGTCCGTGATTACCGCTTCCCCGGCGGTCTCGAACCTTCCGGCCACCCTGGTCCGAACCGCGCCATCCGACAGCGCGCCCGCCGCTTCCACGGGCGACTCACCCTTCCATTGGGATGTGGTCACTCTTCGTCCGCACCTCGCGTACCGATTTCTGCACGGCGATGGCATCCTTTCGGCCCCGGGACAAACCTCATCGACCTCCATCCAAAGCATTTCACCCGGTCTCTTGTTGAACATAGGCGATCACTGGAACTTGGACTACACGGCCACAAAAACCTACTACTCCGACTCGAATTTTAAGGATACTTTGGATCACGCCGTCAACTTGGTCGGCGGCGCCACCCTGTCCGACTGGGTGGTCCAGCTTTCCCAAAACTACAGTTCAACTTCTCCCACCCTGGTGGAAACTGCCCGCCAGACCAAAGAGAAGGTTTACTCGGCGTCATTCAGCGCCGTTCACAGCATCGGAGTTCGCAGCCAGACCGACACCTCGCTGACCTATCAGGCACGCACCTCCGCATCGTATCCAAACTCGCGCGATTCGAACATTGAAGAGCGATTGCACTACAACCTCTCGGATCGCCTGGATTCATCGGCCGGATTGGGTTTCGGAAGAACGAACCTGAGTGTCGGCAGCGACATGACCCATTACCAACCTTCCTTGCGCCTAAACTGGAAAATCGCCGACAAGGTCGCTGCCGAATTGCAGGCCGGTTACGAGATTCGCAAGTTTGATTCGGGCGGACTGAACGACCTGAAGACGCCCACATTCGGCGCCTCACTCCACTATCAAGCTTTCCCCACGACTTCCATCAGTGCCGGGGCGTCGCGGGGAGTAAGCGCGTCGCTCTTCGAGAATCAAGCGACCCGCTTTACGGGCTGGAACTTGGATTTACAGCAGCGTTTGCTGCAAAAATTCTATCTAGGCCTCTCTTACACGGGACAAAAGTCAACCTATGTCAGCACCGCGCCGGGAGTCGTGGCCGGTCGCGACGATCAAACCTACACCTTCACCGCCCGCCTAAGCACGGTTTTCTTCCAGCGGGCCACAGCGGCGATCTTTTATCAGAACGCCCACAATTCGACGAACCGAAATGGTTTCGGTTTCACTAGCAGTCAATCGGGGCTCGAGTTGAGCTACCGGTTCTAGGCAGTGGACCGACCTGAGCCGATCACCCAGGCACCGACGCCCGCCCCTCGGCGCATCCCCGGTCGCCGCGGACCGATCAATCGGGTTCCGGAAACACTGAAGGCGACCACCTCCGACTGACTAGCCCTGTTCAATGGACGACTCCAATCAAACCCAGTCCTTCTTGCCCAAGCACGGGCCGCTCGTTCCGTTTCTGATCGGTATTGTCGTTTGTTTCGCGTGGCCGCTCTACCATTTGGCGCGCCTCTCATTGCGGGATGATCTTTATTCGCACATCCTGCTCGTGCCTTTGGTCAGCATCTATCTGATCTGGACCGATCGCGCCGCCCTGCAGCTCGACGCGGAGCCCAACCGGAGGAATGCGCTGATCCTTTGGGCGACCGGTGTGGCGCTGGCCATTTTCTCCCTGCTCGCGGCTCCGCTGGGATCAAGCCTCGCACCCGACGACGGCCTCGTCCTGTACATTCTCTCCTTTGTAATTCTGGTGATTGGAACCTGCTGCTGGTTTCTCGGCCGGGCCACGGTGCGGGCCCTCGCATTTCCACTTCTGTTTCTGGTCTTCATGGTCCCCTTCCCGGCGTTCATGCGATCCGGACTAGAAACCTTCCTCCAGCACGGCTCTGCCGAATTCGCCCACCTTTTGTTCAGGCTTTGTGGTACCACCGTGTACTATCAGGACCTGCTGTTCCGCCTGCCTGGAATCAACCTCGAGGTGGCTCCCGAATGCAGTGGGATCCGTTCAAGCCTGGCCCTGTTTATCACCAGTTTGATTGCCGGGCATTTTTTCCTGCGCACCCGCTGGAAGTGCGCGGTGCTCACGCTCGCCGTGATTCCCCTCGCGCTTGTCCGGAATGGTTTTCGGATCTTCACCATTGGCGAACTCTGTGTCCACGTCAGCCCGGACATGATCAATTCGTACATTCACCGCCAGGGCGGACCCGTTTTTTTCGTCCTCTCGCTCATTCCGTTTTTCCTGCTGCTGCGGGTCCTTTACCGATCCGAGCCTCCACTGCCCCCACGTCGCCCTCCGGAGACCACCTAAAATGCAAAATCTCAAATATTCGGTCCTCTCGCTCATGGGTCTGGCCGCCCTGGCCTTGTTTTGCGTCGGCTGCTCGCCGAAAACCACCACCGCCGATCACCTAAAGAAAGCCGAACTGCACTTCGGTTCAGGCCACTATGATGAAGCGGAAATTGAATACATGAATGTGCTGCAGCGCGAGCCGCTCAATCCGCAGGCGATTGGCCGACTCGGGCAGATCTATTTCGATCAGGGCCGGATGGGCCGAGTCATTCCTTATCTCGTCAAAGGAAAAGAACTCCAGCCCGAGAATCTCGACCTGCGGCTCAAGCTGGGAGTAATCTTCTTGTCCACCGGCAACATCAAGGGAGCGAGCGACGAGGCCAACTACATCCTCGATCGAAAACCCGAGGACGAGGACGCTCCGGTCCTGCTGGCCGACTCCGCCACTAATCCGGATTCGATCGAGGCGGTCCGCCGGCGCCTGCTGTCACTGCCTCCCGCCGTCGTGGCCAGCGCACCGATGCAGGTCGCGCTCGGGTCGCTGGAGTTCCGCCAAAAACATTTAACCGAAGCGGAGGCATTCTTCCAACGCGCACTGATCCAAAACCCCAAGTCCTCCGCGGCCCAAGCGGCCTTGGGTGGGCTCTATCGCGCCCAAAATGATCTCCCTCGCGCTGATACTGCGTTCAAGCAGGCGGCGGCGCTGTCGCCTCGCCATTCCTCCCGTCAATTGATCTACGCCAAGTATAAGGTGCAAAGTGGTGATCTCGACGCCGGGCGCAGCGCGTTGCTGGAAATTACTGCGCAGGCACCCGATTACCTGCCGGCGTTGTTGTTGCTCGCGGAAGTTGCTGCGGCGGAGAAAAAGTATCCCGAGAGCGCCACGTTGGTGGCCAAGGTTCTGGCCCGGGATCCAACCCATCCCGAGGCGATGCTCCTCAGCGCCCGGCTCAAGCTTGCCTTGGGCGAGAAAGACAAGGCCGTGGCTGAAATGGAAAAGATGACCAAGCTATTTCCCCAATCTCCGCCGGCCCAATTCCAACTGGGCATGGCCTACTTCGCCAGCGGTGACCTCGACAAGGCGACCGCCAGCACCAAACAGGCCCTGACGCTTGCCCCGAACTACGCGGAGGCCTCGTTTCAGCTGGCAGAAATATACCTGCGAAAAGGCGATATGACTGGAGCCACCGCGCTACTCAAGAGCCTGGTCCAGCAGCGCCCCGATATCACCCAAGCCCGCGTTCTCCTCGCCGACGCCTACCGCAGCCAGGGTGCTTATACCGAGGCTCTCACCCTCTATAGCCAGCTCGAGCAACTCCTCCCTGGCAATCCGCAACCAATCTACGGACGAGGCCTCGTGCTCCTGCAGCAAAGCAAACGGGATGAAGCCCGACGCGCCTTCCAAAAAACGCTGGAATTGGCCCCCGGGTCGGTTCCAGCCCTTGATCAACTCATAAGCCTCGATCTGGCCGAAAAGAATTTTGCTGCCGCGCACCAACTCGTCGACGGTCTGATCGCCCGCGGCCCAAAGGAGCCGGGATCCTACGTCTTGCAGGCCAAAGTCTTTGTCGGCGAGCGAGACAATGCGAAGGCCG
>Ga0302322_100002237_pt1 | contig 16307 bp, 9 predicted proteins | sample Fen_T0_2_FD_203757 | JGI IMG/M metagenome (GOLD analysis project Ga0302322, IMG submission 203757) | Peat permafrost microbial communities from Stordalen Mire near Abisko, Sweden - Fen_T0_2 | ecosystem: Environmental > Terrestrial > Soil > Wetlands > Permafrost | place: Sweden: Abisko... | reverse complement strand
CGCCCATCATGAATTCGTCGATGGAGTTGTCGATGGTCTCCTTGAGCAGGACGTAGATGCCGTCCTCGGCGTGGGCGCCGTTGCCGAGCCGGCCGATGTACATGCCCGGGCGGAGGCGGATGTGCTCCAGGGAGCTGAGCGTCTTGATGCTGGCTTCGGTGTAGTTTGATGGCATGGCGGGAGTAATGGCGCCCTACTTCGCTCAGCGGTGCTGAGCTACGAAGGGCTCGTCCTCAGCGAGCTGAGGCGAGGAGGCGGATGTGCTCGAGGGAGCTGAGGGTCTTGATGCTGGCTTCGGTGTAGTTGGAGGCCATGGGGCGGAGGGCAGATGACAGAGGTCGGAGGGCAGATGACAGAGGTCGGAGGGCAGAGGGCAGAAGTCAGAAGTCGGAGATCGGGGGAGCGGAGCTACCCCAGTGGCGGAATACAGAGGGTGCGGTGGCGCGGCTGGCAAGCGCGATTGCGGTGGTTGCGGCGCGACGAACGGCCTCGCCGACGCACGGAGCGAGGAAAAACCAGAACCAACCGGCAATAAGGCGGTCAATGGGGTGGGGCCGGGCCGGCTGATATTCCGGTCAAAGTAACATTAATCTATTTATTCCGTCTCCCTGGCTCCGATAGCATTCAATGGTATTGATCCGCAGCCAACCTCGCATGTCCCATATTCTCATCATCGACGATGACGTCCTGATTTGCCAGTTGCTGCGGCGGATCCTGGAGCAGATGGGCCACCGGGTGACCGATGCCCAGGACGGGCGGAAGGGGCTGAATGCGTTCCAGGCCGATCCGGCCGAATTGGTGATTACGGACCTGATCATGCCCGGCATGGAAGGGATCGAGACCATCATGGAGATGAAGCGGCGGTTTCCGGGCACAAAAATCATCGCCATGTCCGGCGGCGGCGTGGGCAGTGGCTCCGATTACCTGCAGATGGCCCGGAAATTCGGCGCCCACCAGATCCTCAACAAGCCATTCTCCGTCCAGATGCTCACCGACTTGGTCTCGACGATGCTGGTGGGAACCCCGGCCAGTTAGTCATCCGGCGCCAGGCCTAGGAACGGCCGGCGGTCCTTCGCCAGGCCTGTGGCGGGCAGGTCGATCGTCGCCGGGACAAGGCCGGACGGGAGGGAACTTGCCCGGGCGGACGGAACCCTTCAAGCTGCGGGACTACTTATCCTGCATGAAAATCCTGCTCGTGATCGGTGCGGTGTTGCTGGCGCTGGCCGTCACGGCCTACCTGGTGGTGGCCCACAACCTCGACGCGCTCGTGGTCAACGGCGTCAATACCTACGGGCCGAAAATGACGCAGACCAAGGTGGAGCTGGCCGCGGCACGCCTGTCACCGCTTTCCGGCTCGGGCACGTTGACGGGCCTCACGGTCGGCAATCCCGCCGGTTGGAGCAACACCCGGGCGTTCTACCTGGGTCAGGTGCATCTGGAGGTCGAGCCCCGGTCGCTGCTGGGCGATACCATGGTCATCAACGAAATCCTGATCGACCAGCCGGAGTTCAACTACGAGACGACGATTGTCTCCAGCAACATCAAGGACCTGTTGAAAAACATCGAGGGATTCACCGGTGGCGGGGGCGGCTCCGGCCAGCAACCGGTGGCGAAGGACGGCAAGCCGCGCAAGTTCATCGTGAAGAAATTCCGCTTCACCAACGGCAAGGCCCGGGTCGAGCTCGGGGGCAGCATCCTGGACGTGACCCTGCCCCCGATCAGCCTCGACGACGTGGGGGTGGCCGAGGGGGGCATCACGGCCGACCAGCTCAGCGGCGTATTGATGCGCAAGGTGCTGGCCAGCGTGGTCGAGGGCACGACCAACGCGGTGAAGTCCGGCGACCTGACGGTGGACCAGCTGAAGGCCGCGGCCAGGAGCGCAGGCGACGCCCTGAAGAAAATGTTCCAGAAGAAGTGAGGCACCGGTGGCCGCCGGGGGTGGAATCGCCCTCAGGCTGATTCATGAAATTGCGCCGGGCTTTCGCCCTGAAATAGCGCGAACAATAAGGTGGTCGCCGCTTGCCACCGCGGCGACCAGGCGTCGGTGGGGAAACCGACGCCCACCTGTTGCCCGATCCCGGCTCAGCGCAACAGGCAGCGCCGGACGGCATCGGCCAACTCCTGGTATTCGGGTGGCTTGAGCAGGACCTCGCGGACGCCGCTGATCCGCAGTTCCTCCAGTTTCGCGGGCTCGATGAAGCCCGAGACCAGGAGGACGGGAAGCCCGGGCCGGTGAGCCATGGCGAGGCGGGCCAGCTGGTCGCCAGGCAGCCCGGGCATCGCGAGGTCGGTGACCAGCAGGTCGAAATCCTTCCGGTCGAGCAGATCGGCCGCTTCCAGGGGATCCGGGCAGAAGGTCGACTGGTAGCCCAGCCGTTGCAGGATGCCGGCGATGACGGTGCCACTGGCGTGGTCATCGTCCACCACGAGGATTTTCTGCCCGTGGCCGCCGAGGGCGGACGGGGTGACGGCCCGGCTGGATCCCGCTGGCGCCGTCCCGGCGAGGGCGGGGAGGAAGATGGCAAAGCAGGTGCCCTCGCCCGGGGTGCTGGCCACCGTGATGGCGCCGGCATGGGAGGTCACGATGCTGTGCACGACGGCCAGGCCCAGGCCCGTGCCCTTGCCGACTTCCTTGGTGGTGAAGAAAGGCTCGAAGATCCGCTCGAGGGTGGCGGCGCTCATGCCCCGGCCGTTGTCTCGCACGGTCAGACAGGCGTGCAGGCCGGGCTGCAGCGGCGGATGGTCGGCGGCAAACTCCGGCGAAACTTCCGCCGGGGCGAGCGTGATCTCGATGAGGCCCGCCTGGTCGGGCAGCGCGTGCCACGCGTTGGTGCACAGGTTGAGGATCACCTGGTGGATTTCGGTGGCATCGGCGAGCACGAGCGGGCAGGCGGGGTCGCACCGTGGATCCAGGCACACCATGGCGGGCAGGGTGGAATGGAGCAGCGCGGCCGATTCCTGCACCACGGTTTGCAGCCGCAGCGGGGAGCGCGAGCTCTCGGTCTTGCGGCTGAAGGCCAGGATCTGCTGCACGAGCGCCTTGGCCCGGTCGCCGGACCGCAGGATGCCCGCGGACCATTGCCGCGCGGGATGGTCCGGCTCCAGGTCGGACAGGCTGAGCTGGGCAAAGCCGAGGATGCCCGTGAGGATGTTGTTGAAATCATGCGCGATGCCGCCGGCCAGGGTGCCGAGCGACTCCATCTTCTGGGACTGGCGCAGACGGGCCTCGGCCCGCTTTTTCTCCTCCTCCGCCTGGCGGAGACTGGTGATGTCGGTGATGGTGCCGACGTGCCCCGTGATGGGGCCGTTGCCCAGGCGCTGGGGCCGGCTGTGGCCGACCAGGTGGGTGACGGTGCCGTCGGGCTTGAGGAAGCGGAATTCGACCGAGGTGGGGGTGCCGGCCCGCACGGCCTCGGTCCAGCCCGCGGCCAGGGCCGCGCGGTCGTCCGGATGCACGGCCTTGATCCAGGCATCGCCCAGGGCCTGCTCGGCGGCCAGGCCGGCGATCTCGCACCAGCGCTGGTTGACGAAGATCGTGCGGCCGGCCGCGTCGGTGCTGAAGATGCCGACGGGCGACACATCCGAGAGCGCGCGGAACCGGGCCTCGCTCTCGCGCAGCGCCTCCTCGGCCTGGATGCGTTCCGTGATGTCCTGGATGGAATTGAGGCTGTACCGACGGCCGCCGATGGTGACGACGCTGCCGCTGTAGAGCGCGGTGAACTCGGTGCCGTCCTTGCGGCGCATGCGGGCCTCGAAGGCCGGGACGTGGCCGTGGGCCTGCAGCGCGGCGAGGTAGCGTTCGCGGTCGGCGGGATCGGCCCACAGCCCCAGCTCAACCGAGGTGCGGCCGCGCACCTCGGCGAGGGTGGTGCCGAAGGCCGCCTCCGCGGTGGCGTTGATCTCGACGATACGGCCGTCAGGCAGGCTCAGCAGGGCGATGCTCACGGGGCTCTGGTCGAAGACGCTGTGGAAACGTTCCTCGCTTTCCCGGAGGGCGTCGGTGGCGGCCTTGCGCTCCGTGATGTCGCGCAGGAAATTCCGGAATTCCGCGACCCGGCCGTCGCTGCGCCGGACGATCTGGGTGAGTTGCTCGACCCAGATCTGGCCGCCGGGCCGGTCCACGCGGAACTCGGCCACGGCGTTTTTCTCGGTGCCCGCCGCCCAGTTCCGGTAGAGGGCGATGATGCGCTCGCGATCCACCGCCGCCACCAGGCGGAAGGAGGAGGTGCCGACCAACTCCTCCGGCCGGAACCCGGTGACCAGGCTGATGGCCGGGTTGCAATGGGTGAAAATGCTCCGGGCGTTGGCGGTGTAGAAGCCCTGGTTGATGTTTTCCACCACCTGCTGGTATTGCAGCTCGCGTTCGCGCAGGTCGGCGGCGCGTTCGTCGGCGAGCCGCACGGCGTCCTCGTAGATGGAGGCGTTGTGGATGGCGAGGGCGGCGAGCTGGGCCAGGTGCAGGCATTTCCGCTGCTCTTCCGGGGTGAAGGCCGGGCCGGGGCCGCGCCGGGACAGGCCCAGCACCCCGAGCGCCCGTTGGTGCAGAAGGATGGGGAAGGCGGCGAAGGTGACCGGGCCGGCCATGGGCGGGGCCGGGTGGACGGCCCGGGACTCGGGCGGCGGCGGGACGATCACGGGTTCGAGCCGGTCCATGGCCTGCCAGAACACACTGGACGCGGTCCGCTCCTGTCGTTTTCCCGCCGGCGGGGGCGGCTGGCCGGCGCCGGCCCGCGTCACGAGGACGTCGCCTTCGCGGAGGGCAATCTCCACCTGGTCGACGGACAGCAGGACGGTGGCCTGGAGGGCCAGCGCCTCGAGGATCTCGTGCTTAGAGCGCCGTTCCAGGACATCGAGGGTGGTCTGGTGCAGGGCGGCCAGAAACTCGGCGTTGCGGGCCAGGGCCAGCTCGGTGCGCTTGCGCTCCGTGACGTTGGTATTGGTGCCGATGAGGCGGAGGGCCCGGCCGAGGTGATCCCGGGCGGTCACCCGGCCGCGGCTGTGGATCCAGACCCAGCCGCCGTCCACGCCCTTGATGCGATATTCCCGGTCGTAGCCGTCCTGCCGCCCGGCGAGGCAGTCCTGCACGGACTGCAAGGCGCCGGCCCGTTCCTCGGGGTGGACCAGGCTGAAGACCTTGCGGATGGTGGTGTGCGTCTCTTCCGCGGGACCACCCAGCATGCGAGACCAGCCCGCGTCGAACGTGATCAAGCCGCTGGCCATGTCGTAGTCCCAGATGCTGGTGGCCGCGGCCGTGAGCGCCAGCGCGAGCCGCTCCTCGTTGCCTGATCCAGAGAGGGAAGCCAAGGATGCCGGAGCCGCCACCGGCGCGTTCGTTCCGGGCCATCCCTGGGCGCGGCCAATGTTTCCCTCTCCCTTTGGCTTCATAATCGGCGCAAATCAATCACGCACCGGCCGGAAAAAGTCGAGGGTTGAGGTGGCGGGGGCTGGACCAGGGCCGGGGTCAGGGTTGACCGGCATGATCCCGGGGCCGGGTGACGGTCACGTCGGGAAAAGGTGACGCGGTATCACCGGCGAAAAAGGCGGTGCCGGGCGCCGGCGCCGGAGATGCGGCCGGCGCGCGGGGGGAAGGGCTCGGACGGCGGCGGATGATTTGCTCGAGGCGGACAACGGCGGCCTTGAGGGCGGAGGACTGGGCGTTGAGTTCCTGGGAGGAGCCGGCGCATTCCTCGGCGGTGGCGGCGTTGGCCTGGGTGGACTGGTCCATCTGGCCGACCGCAAGGGTGACCTGGCCGATGCCCTGGCTTTGCTCGTGGGAGGCGGTGGCGATCTCACCCACCAGCGAGTCGAGCCGGCGGATCTGCTCCTGGATGGTCGCGAAGCTCTGGGCCACGGCGGCACTAACCTGCACACCCTCCCCGCTGCGGGCGACGGAGTGTTCGATCTTGAGGGCGGTTTCCTTGGCGGCGGCGGCACAACGCTGGGCCAGGGCGCGGACTTCCTCCGCGACGACCGCGAAGCCGGCCCCCGCCTCGCCGGCGCGGGCCGCTTCGACCGCGGCGTTGAGGGCGAGGATGTTGGTCTGAAAAGCGATCTCATCGATCGTCTTCAGGATATTGGAAATATCAGTGCTGGCCTTCTTGATGGCGTCCATGGCCGCGACCATCTGTTTCATCTGGCTGGCACCGGTGTCGGCGGAAGTGCGGGCCTGGCCGGCGGCGGACTTGGCCAGACCGGCGCTCTCGGCGTTGCGCTTGGTCATGGAGCTGAGTTCCTCCAGCGCCGCGCTGGTTTCCTCGAGCGAGGCGGCCTGCTGGCTGGAGGCGTCCGCCAGGGTCTGGCTGGTGGCGGCCACCTGGGCGGAGGCGCCCGTGATCTGGCCGGCCCCCTCATCGAGTATGGCACTCAAGTCACCCAGGTTGCGGGTGAGATCGCGGATGATCCAGTAGCACAACAGGCCGCCGGCCAGTAGTCCGCCGATCGCGAGAGCCGTGCCCATGTAGGTGGCATGTCGGACCATGTCAGCGGCGGAATTTTCCTTGGCTGCCCCGTACTGCGAGGCGAGGGTGACCACCTCGTTGATATATTGCCGGTGCTGCTGGTAATTCTGGTTCAATTCCGTGTTGACCAGCCGGCGGGCGGCCGCGAGGTCGCCGGCGCGGATGGCGGGCAGGAATTTCTCCCGCGTGGTCCGGAAAAAATCCTCGGCATACCGGGCCGAGTCGGTGATCAGGGCCGCCTTCATCCGGGACTCCGGGAGGGCGTCGCGCCAGACCTGCTGGCGATCATGGAATTCCTTTTCCGTCTCCACCAGCCGGGTCAGGTACTGCTCGCGCTCGACGGCCTGGTCGGTGTTGACAGCTTGAAACGTCAGCAAGTAGGCCTCGATGATGTAGGCGGGCGGGGGCAGGATATCGGCCACGAGATCCTTGCTCTGGATAATCTCCTGGTAATACGGGCCGCCCACCCGCGCCCGGGCCAACGTCCGGGCGGAGTACACGCCAAAGGTGATCAGGACGGCGGCAAAGACGGCGACGATGAGCGCCATCCGGGCGGAAAGGCTTTTAGGGATCAGGTTCAAGGGGCGGAGGTGCGGCTGACCGTCAGGCATGCCAGCCCGCGGGTTGAAAAATAGGCCAATCCGGGCGACGTGGGCCGCGGCGGGGTGGATGCGTGGGGTTGGCCAGGTGCACGGTTATCCCGGACTCGCTCGTGAGCCAGAGAGTCGGGGTGGTGGGAGAAGTGGAGGGAGGGGTGAGAGTGACCGAGGCGAGGTACTGTCCGTTACATCGGCATATTCCCCGCCCAATGAAGCCGGATGGAGCAATTTGTATGACCCCACCTGCCGGATGAAAGGTCTGGGAGGTTTTGCTTTCGGTCAGGGATCCGGCTGCAGGCGGGGGAGGTTCTGGCGGTCTTGGGTCCACGGTCAGGCGTCCTGGAAGAAGTCGTCATGGGATTCTGCGGCGACCTGAACCAGGTTGGTCCGGGGGGCCGGCTTTAGTCGGGTTGACCCTGACGGCCGCGCGGATGGGGCGGGGGAAGGCCGGGGCTTGGAACTCGATTTCGCCTGGAGTGGGCTCGTCGCGCGCGTGCCGGTGAGAATCTTCAACTGCGCCACGGTGTCCTTCAGCATCAGCGACTGGCCGTTGAGCTCCTCGGCGGCGGCGGAGGTTTCCTCCGCGTTGCCGGCGGTGGCCTGCGTGACCTTGTCCATCTGGGAAACGGCGGTGGTCACCTGGCCGATGCCCTGGCTTTGTTCCTCCGAGGCGCTGGCGATCCCGGCAACCAGGGTATCGAGCTGCTGGATGCGGGTCTGGATCTCGGCGAAGCTTTTGGCGACCTCGGCGCTGATCGTGACGCCCTGCTGGCTCTGGGTGACGGAATGCTCAATCTTGGCGGCGGTCTCCTTGGCGGCGACGGCGCTGCGCTGGGCGAGGGCGCGGACCTCCTCGGCCACGACGGCGAAACCGGCGCCGGCCTCGCCGGCCCGGGCGGCCTCGACCGCGGCATTGAGGGCGAGGATGTTCGTCTGGAAGGAAATCTCATCGATGGTCTTGAGGATCTTGGTGATGTCCTCGGACGCGGACTTGATGGCCGCCATGGCGTTTTGCATGGACTGCATCTGGCTGGCGCCGGTGTCGGCGGAGTGGCGGGCGGCGGTGGCGGCGGCCTTGGCCTGTTGGGCGCCCTCGGCATTGCGCTTGGTCATGGAGGAGAGTTCCTCGAGCGAAGCCGAAGTCTCCTCGAGGGAGGCGGCCTGCTCGCTCGCGCCCTCGGCCAGGGACTGGCTGGCGGCGGAGACCTGGCCGGCGGCGGCGGCGGTCTGCTCGGAGCCGGCCCCGATGGACTCGGCATATTCACGGAGCGGGCCGGTGATGCTGCGGATGACAATCCAGCTGAGCCCGAGGCCGAGGAGGAGGGCGGAAACGCAGACGACGAGGATGATGCGCTGGGCCTCCTGCATCTGGAAATTGATCCGCGGGCCGGTCGCATCCTGGTCGGCGATGAATTCCAGCTTCAATTTCTCCGCCTCCTGGGCGATCGGCGCGCCGACCGTCCCCATTTGTCTGTTGATTTCCGCCGCTTCCCTGTCCCGGTGCGCGAGCACGGCGGAGGCAAGCCGGGCGTGGAGTGCGACGTGCTGTGGAATCCGGGCATCTATTTCCTTAAGCATGGCCAGGCGTTCGGGCTCCTTGACCTGCTCCAGGCCCTGCCGGACGAATTCGATCAATTTGTCCTTGCGGGTATGGTAGCGTTTGATGGATTCCTGGGTTTTGAAGAGCACGAGGTCCTTGGCGGCGACGCGCATTTCCAGGTAGTTGGCCTGGATGCGGCCGGCGAGATTGCTGTGGCGGGCGTCGCCGCGGTATTCGCCGAACTCGAGAAAAGCCTCGTGGAGGCCGGCGTAGCCGAAAAAGGCCACGGCACCCAGCACGACCAGCACGATGCCGAAGCCCGCGGAGATCCGGCGGCCGACGGTCCAGTGCTTCATGCCGTTCCGGGAGAAAGACCAGGCCCCGCCGAGAATCAGCGCGACCGCCACGGCGGCGCCGGCGATCCAGTAGGCGAGGGTTGACTTGTATTCGACCGCGGCGGCGGGGGCCGCTGCGGTGGCCGGGGTGTCGCCCGCCGTGATGGCCACCGCGTGGCCCGGGGCGGCCGATTCCTCGTGGGCGGTCCCGCCGGTGGCGGCGAGCAGGCGCGCCTGTTCAGGATGTTCGCCCTGCCACTGCACGGTGCCGGAGGCCAGGTCGTAGACGGCGCCGACGACCTTCAGCTTGCCCGCCTTGACGAGGTCGCGGATGGTCGCGCTGTTTTCCAGGATGCTTTCGACGGACAGCCAGACATTCGTCTCGACGGCCCGGGCGAGCATCTCGCCGCCGGGCAGGCCGGGGTTGGCGGCCTTCGCCTTCTCGACGGCCGGCCCGATGGGGGCGACGAGTTCGGGGATGCTGCCATGCACCTCCGTGCCCTCGAGCACGGCCTTGACGGCGCCGCATGAGCTGTGACCCATGACGACAAGCAACGGGGTGCCCAGGTGGCCGGTGCCGTATTCGATGGAACCGATCTCGTCGGTCTTGGCGACGTTGCCCGCGACGCGGACGATGAAAAGGTCGCCCAGCCCCTGGTCGAAAAGGGTCTCCGCGGCCACGCGCGAGTCCGAGCAAGTGAGGATGGTGGCGAAGGGCGTCTGACCCTTGGCGACCTCGGCCCGGCGCTCGGCCGTCTGATTGGGATGGGTCGCCTGGCCGGAAAGGAAACGCTGGTTGCCCTGCTGCAGTTGGATCAGCGCATCGGCCGGGGCAACGGCGGCGGCGGCCAGCAGGGTGCCGAGGGCGGCGAGAGCGACAACTATTCGACGGAGGCTATTCATTGGAATCAGGGTGGGGGAAGGTCAGCAGGGCTGATACGTGACGCGGACAAAAAGGGGTTTGCGCGGAAGGATAGCGGCCAACTCAGCATCCGAAATCCCCGCAGGACAGATAACGCTGTTGCGGGGCGATGAAGTCTTGTGACCCAAGCCGTCCGTCCGGCCGGCCGGGATTGATCCGGCCGACGCGGGAACCACGGCGGAAGGGGCACGATCGTAGGATGTGGCAGGGGAGGACAAGGGAGCGTTGGTTCGCCGGATCCATGCGGACCTGGCCGGACGTTGCTCCTTTCCTGGCCAGCCAAAACTGGTCCGAAAGAGGCGGTCGCACTCGGGGGAATGCACCGCAACGAACTAGGGTCCTTTTCGGCACCACAGCCGATGACTTTAGATCAAAATACCGGCCCGAGATCGCTGGCGGCAAGACTCAGAAGCCTGCCAGTTGCTCCAGCAGCAACTTCGGCTGCAGGCCTGGGGAAGCTGACGTTCAGGCGCGGGCGAGAAGGCGTTGGCCCATGGCTCTTTTATAAAGGTGAACGGAGGACGCCGGATCAGGTGTTTTGGAAGAAATCGTCGTGGGAGCTGACGGCGGCGGGGTCGGGGGTCCGGATGATCCCGGCCGGCTGGCTGGCCGGCCTGACCGTGGGCGCCTTGGCCGGGACAGGCGTACGGGTGGTGACTGATTCAATGGCCGCGGCCGTTTTTCCGGCCGAACCGCCGCCAACCAACAGGCGGAGCTGTCCGACAATATCCTTGAGGGAGCCCGACTGGCCGCTGAGTTCCTCGGCGGCGGCGGCGGTCTCCTCGGCATTGCCCGCGTTGGCCTGGGTGACCTTGTCCATCTGCCCGACGGCAGCGTTGATCTGGCCAATGCCGGAGTTCTGTTCCTGGGACGCGCTGGCAATGCCGGCCACGAGGTCGTCGACCCGGCGGGCCTTGTCGACGATGATGTCGAGGGAGGATGCGACCTTGGCCGAGATGGCGGCGCCGTGCTCGCTCTTGGCAATGGAGTCCTCGATCTTGTCGGCGGTTTCCTTGGCGGCGGTGGCGGAACGCTGGGCAAGGGCGCGGACTTCCTCGGCGACGACGGCAAAGCCGGCGCCGGCCTCGCCGGCGCGGGCGGCCTCGACCGCGGCGTTGAGCGCGAGGATGTTGGTCTGGAAGGCGATTTCGTCGATGGTCTTGATGATCTTGGCGATGTCGTCCGACGAGGACTTGATCGCATCCATGGCCAAGCGCATCTCGGCCATGTCGGTGTTCCCGGCGTCGGCCGCCCGGCGGGTCTCGCCGGAAAGAAGCTTGGCGGACTGGGCGCTGTCGTCATTGCGCTTGGTCATCGAGGCGAGTTCCTCGAGCGAGGAGCTGGTCTCCTCGAGGGAGGCGGCCTGCTCGCTGGAGCCCTCGGCGAGGGACTGGCTGCTGGCGGAGACCTGGCCGGAGGCCGAGGCCACCTGGGCGGCAGCGTCGTCGAGGTCCGCCGTGATGGATTGCAGGGTGTGGTTGATACTGCGGGTGATGAACCAGCCGGCAAAGAGGGCTAGGACCAGAACGCCCGCCGCGATCAAGGAGCTCTGCGTGCGGGCCTGGTGGGCGGTAGCGACCATCTCGACCGACACCCGGTTGGCTTGATCCTGGTTCCATTCGAGCATGTGCCGGATCTGGTCGCGATAAGGTCCCCAGGCGGGATCGAGATGCTCCGCGAGGAAAGCCGAGGCCTCGTCCTTTTTGCCGGCTTTCACCAAGTCGAGGAAAGTCGCGCGGACGGCGAGGTAGGCGGCGCGCTTTTCCTTCAGGTCCGAAAAGTTTAGGCGGTCCACGTCGATGTTCAGGGCAGCTTCGTAGCGCTTGAACGACTCGGTGACCTTCTCCTTGAATTCTTCGATCTGGTCCAGGTTGTAGTCGCGGTATTTTTCGGTGCTGGCGTTCGCGGCGGCGAGTGCGCGGAGCTGGGCGCTCAGGGAATAGGTGGAGATCTTGCCCATTTCGAGGATGCCGGGAATGGCGTCGTCGCGCAGGTGGCGCCCGGCGAAATCCTCGAGGCGCGAAAAGGCGACAAAAGTCACCAGGCTGACGGCGAGCATGAGGCTGAGCAGCAAGGCACCGCCCGCGATGATTCGTTTGGATATGGTCCAGTTTTTCATGGGGTGGAGGCTGATTTGGTTTGCTTGGGCCGGTTGGTCACCCGCGCGAAGATCGGCCTGTCCAAGGTCTGGCCTTCGGTCGCATTGGCCGTGAAGCCGGCGGGGCACCTGACGGAAACGATGCCTGGAGGCCTGGCCGGGGCCGGGCTCAGAAATCCGGTCGTCGGTGCCATGGTCACCGAGGTGGAGGCGGGTCGGGCTGGGGTGAGGGGAGGAAAAGTGGGAGAGAGCATGGGAAAGTGAATGATCGCCCGATCCGCGAGGGATCCAGCTGATCGTTGCTGCATTCCATGCCAGCCCCTGCCAGCTCGAAAGTGGCGGTCGCGTGGAAGACGCGCCGCAACGATGGATATAATATCGGTCCGGGGCTGGAGGAGTTTAGGATAATCCTCCCGGTGGGCCGGGCATGAGCGGCACTGGGGCCGGGCTAATTGCCGGGCTTTGGACTGCGCAGGAAAATTTTATACGCGAGTGTAGCCAAAAATCGTTCCTGCCGTCGTCCTGAGCGGAGCGAAGCAGCGGGTGGCGCAGATCGCCGAGATTCCCGGGGCGGCCTTAGGGACCGAGCAGCTGGTCAAGGATCATCGTGAGTTGCAGGCGAAGCTTGCCCAGGTCCTTGGAGCGGAAGCTGTCCTTGGTCTTTTCCAGGGTTTGGATCACCTCCCGGATGGTCTGGCCGAGCGCCGCCTCGCGCTGACGGAGGCGGGTCACATCGGCCACGTGGACGGAGAAGCCGCGCACTACGCCATCGACGATGTCGGGGGTGTAGGTGGCCACGCTTTCGCGGGTGCCGCCGCCAGGCAGCGGAATCTGCCGTTCAAATACCTGCGGTTTCCCGGCCAGGGCGCCCTGGATATAGGGAAGGTTTTTCTCATACAGGGGGCCGAGCAGGTCCTGCATCGACATGCCGAGCATCTCGTCAGGGGTCTTCCCAAACCAATCCTGATAGGCGGCGTTGGAAAACACGCACCGTTGATTGGCATCCCAGTAGGCCACCATGGCGGAAATCTGGTTCACCACGTGCAAGGCCGTGGCGGAAGAGTCAGGCCCGCGCGGCGGGGAGGAGGAAGGGGGAGTCGGGGACATGGTGCGGCAAGTTTTCCGGACCGTGGATGGATCCGGATGCGCACGTTGCTCCCTCTCCTTGCAGGTCTGGCCCTACCCGAAAGAGGCGGTCGCGTGAGTACGCACCGCAACGGACCGGGGCATCTAGGCTGGTGGGTGAGGGTCGTTCAAGTGTGCAATGACCCCAATTGTTAATTCTTCGTGTCAGGCGACGGGGGCGTGAGCTTCCGGGCGGGGAGCCGCGGGTCAGGTCAGGCCCCATGTCGGGGCCGGCGGGCGGCTCAGGCGGCGGCGCTGCGGGCGAGCGCGGAGGCGGCGTCACTTGCGACCAGGCGTTGCAGCCGCTGCCGCAGTTCGCCCAGCTCCTTCGAGCGGAAACTGTGCCTGGTCTTTTCCAGCACGGCGATGGTCTCGGCGATCACCGAGCGCCAGGCCTCGTCGGGGTGCGTCCGGCCGGTCTCGCGGGGGCTCCGGCTGGCCTCAGACGCCAGGGCCAGGGAAAGCTTTTGCAATTTTTCGGGCAGGGCGCCGGCGCCACCGGGCGGGTGCGAAATCGAGTCCGTCAGCAGCCAGGCGGCTTCGCGGGAAAGGGCGCGCAATTCGCGGCGGTGGCGGTGTTCGGCGACCAGGCGTTGAACCAGCCGGCCCAGGCTGACGAAATCGACCGGTTTCACCAGGTAGCCCGCCACCGGCAGGTTGGCCGCCCGCAGTGTCGTTTCGAGTTCGGGCTGGCCGGTGACCAAAATGATCGGCGGGGGAAAGTCGGCCGCCAGGACCTGTTCCACCCATTCCAACCGGTGGTTGCCGGGCAGGTGCACGTCACTCAGCACAAGATCGAAGGTGTTGTCCACCAGCGCGGCGTCCGCCTCTCCCGTGGTGCCAACCGTGACGACCGTGGAGCCCTGCTGGCGGGCCCAGCCGGCCAGGACCGCACTGGAGATGGGATCGTCTTCGACCACAAGGATGCTGGTGTATTTCATGGTGAGGCGGGAATCGGGTCGGTGGACTCACGCCACCTCGCGCGTCACGGCGGCCGCGGCCGGGGCAACGGCCGGCAGGCGCTGAACGGGGAAATGGCAGAAAAAGCAGGTGCCGGCGCCGACCGCAGTCTCGAGGCGGACAAATCCGCCGTGCCGTTTCAACACGCGCATCACGGTGGCCAGGCCCAGGCCGGTACCCTTGCCGACCGGCTTGGTGGTAAAGAATGGGTCGAAGAGCTTGGGCACGACCTCGGGCGGTATGCCCGTGCCCTGGTCGCGGACCGCCAAGACGATGTAGTCGCCGGGCCGGGCGTCGAGGCCGGCCGCGCCGGCCTCGGCCGCACTGACCAGGCGCCGGCCGAGGGAGATATCCAGCCGCCCGCCCTCCGGCATCGCATCGCGGGCATTCACACAGAGATTCATCACCACCTGGTGCAGCTGGGTCGGGTCGAGGGCAATGAAGGGCAGCCCCGATTCAGCCTTGAATTCCACCGTGAAGCGGCGCCCAAAGGTCTCGCGAACGAGGTCGACGACCTCGGCCACGGGCAGGACCGGGCTGGCCTCCGTCAGGGTCGCATCCGCGCCCCGGGCGAACATGAGCAGCTGGCGCAACACGGCGGAACCGCGCTGCACGCTGGTCTGGATGTTGTGCAACTGCGGCGAGAGGTCGCGGCCCGGATCCATCTCGATCAGCATCGCGCTGCCGCCGATGGCCGTGAGGATGTTGTTCATGTCGTGCACGACACTGCCGGCCAGCTGGCCCAGCAGCTCGATGCGCTGGGAATGAAACAGCTGGGTCTCCAGCGCCTTGCGCTCGGTGAGATCCCGCAGGTGGAACTGGACGATGCCCCGGCCTTCCCAGGGAATGAGGCTGTGGTTGATCTCCACCACGGTTTCAGGCCGGCGGGCAAAGCTCAGCGCCACTTCGCGGCCGGCCTTGGGCCGGGCCGCGGACCCGGTGGTCTCGGCGCGCAGGGCCAACGCGGTGTCGGCGGGAAGATAGGCGTAGAAGTTGGCCAGCCCGGCCCCGGCGGGATCGAGCAGCGCGGTGAAGGCGTTGTTGCGGTGGATGATGGTGCCGTCCAGTTCCGCCAGCACGATGCCTTCCGGGGCATGGGCGATGGCGGCTTCAAAGCGGGCCCGCTCCTCATAGAGGCCACGGTAACGGTTGAGGCGGGTGATGGTGCGCACCCGGGCGCGGAGTTCGGCGGCGTCAAAGGGCTTGCTCAGGAAATCGTCGGCGCCCGCCTGCAGGCCGCGCAGCCGCGAGGCGCGGTCGTCGAGGGCGGTCAGCATGATGATGGGCACGAGGGCGTGCGCCGGTTCGGCGCGCAGCTTCTGGCACACCTCATAGCCGTCCATGCCGGGCATCATGAGATCGAGCAACACCAGGTCGGGGAGCTGGCGCGCGGCCGCGAGGGCCTCGGGTCCGCTGGCGGCGCTGATGACCCGGTAGCCCTCCACCTCAAGCAGGTTGCGGAGCAGGTTCAGAGCCTTGGGTTCGTCGTCGACGATGAGGATGGAGGCGGCAGGCGGTTTCATGGGATCAGGTGGCGGGACTGGATTCGGCGGGTGTCGGGGTCGTGTAGCGGGCGATGAGCCGTGCGAGCTCCCGCATGTTGATTGGCTTGGTCAGATAGGCGTTGGCCCCGGCCTCCAGGCAACGCACGCGGTCGTCGGGCATGGCGAGGGCGGTGATCGCGATGATCGGCAGCTGTTCGGTGCGCGAGTCACCCCGCAGCAGGCGGATGGCCTCCAGTCCGTCCATCACCGGCATCTGGATGTCCATCAGGACGAGGTTGGGCTGGTGCTGGATGGTCAGGTCGACGGCTTCGCGCCCGTTGCGGGCCAGCAGCAGCTCGCAACCGCGCTGGGCAAAGAAGGCCCGGTAGACCGCGTGGTTGGCCTCGTTGTCCTCGGCCAGCAAAATGCGGGTCTGGCTGGCAATGACGGGCAAGGCGCTGGCGCTGCCCTCGTCCTCGGGTTCGTCCGTGTTCGCCGGCACCAGGGGGATCGAGATGATGAAGCGGCTGCCGCGGCCGGTTTCGCTCTGCAACGTGACCGAGCCGCCGTGCAGCTGGGTCATGCGCCGCACGAGCGCCAGGCCCAGGCCGGTGCCGGCATACTGGCGCGAGAGGGAGCTGTCGATCTGCTGGAAGGGTTGGAAGAGGCGGTCGAAATCCTTGGCGTCGATGCCGATGCCGGTGTCCCAGACCTCGAAGCGCAGCTGGCCGTCCGCCTCGTGGACGTCGAGCCCGACCCGGCCGCCGGCCGGCGTGAATTTCACGG
>Ga0302322_100002236_pt1 | contig 16308 bp, 11 predicted proteins | sample Fen_T0_2_FD_203757 | JGI IMG/M metagenome (GOLD analysis project Ga0302322, IMG submission 203757) | Peat permafrost microbial communities from Stordalen Mire near Abisko, Sweden - Fen_T0_2 | ecosystem: Environmental > Terrestrial > Soil > Wetlands > Permafrost | place: Sweden: Abisko... | reverse complement strand
GCCGCGCACGTGATCCCCGGCGTAGATCACGTCCCCGGCCGCCGCCGCGAGCACGGGCGTGCCGATGGGCGCGGCCATGTCGATGCCTTCATGGTTCTTGCCCCAGCGCGTGCCGAAGGCAGACGTCAGGCGAGGCGCGGCCACGGGCCAGCGCAGCGGCGCATTCGACTTGGCCGCCGCGGGCGCCGGGTTGGGAGTGGCTGCTGCGGCCGGTGGTGACTCGGCAGCCGTTGCTTGCGCGGCGGGCTTGCCCAGAATGAACAGCGTCCGCCCCGGCGCTAGTGCCTCGCCCCTTTTCAACCCGTTGATCTCCAGAAGATCCTCAAGCGGAATTCCCGCTTGCTCCGCGATCGATCCCACGGTCTCGCCGGCCACCACCACATGCCAGGTACCCGGCAAATGGTCCGGATGCATGGGCCTTTCCGCGCCGCCGCCGGTGGCGCAGCCGAGTGCAGCCAATAGTAGAAAGCAGACAAGCTTTTGCCTGGGAACCATACCTCCTTAACCCCTACAACCTCCCGAGGCGTCAGTCTACTGGCTGTTGCCGAGTCGTTCCGCCGGCCACCACGAGGCCAGGCGGTCGAGCATGGGCCGGTGGGTGAGGTCGAGGCCGATGGCGGTCACGGAAACCAGGCCTTCTTGAACCGCGGTGCAGTCCGAGCCGGGCACGTCTTCGCCCTTCAGTTCCGGGCCGCCAATCCAGTAGTAGTTCCGGCCGCGGAGATCCAGGCGGACATCGACCTGGTCACGGTAGATGCGACGCCCAAGACTGGTCGGCCGCAGCCCGCGCAGGGGACCGGATGGCATGTTCACGTTGAGCAGGGTTCCGGGTTCGATGGCGCCGGGGCCGCGGGCAAGGATGTCGCGAACGAAGTCGCGCGCGAAGGCGGCGGCATGGCTGAAATCCTGCGGCTTCTGGCGTTCCAAGGACAGCGCGATGGCGGGCACGCCGCGCAGGGCGCCTTCCAGCGCGGCACCGACAGTGCCAGAGTAGAAGACATCAGATCCGAGGTTGAAGCCGTTGTTGATGCCAGACAGGCACAGATCCGGTTTGCGCGGGACCAGGTGGTGCAGCGCCAGATACACGCAATCCACCGGCGTTCCGTCAATGGCGTAGGCGTTGGGCTCCACGCGATCGACGCGCAACGGGTGATCCAGGCTGATGGAGTGAGCGGCCGCGCTACGCTCGCGATCGGGTGCCGCCAGGATGACCTCGGCGACATCGGCCAGTGCGCCCGCCAGCGCCTGGATGCCAGGCGCGCGGACGCCGTCGTCGTTGCTGATTAGAATAAGCGGCTTCACCGACATCCCCGCGATGGTTCGCGCCGAGCTTAGCTCGGCGCGAATCACGCGAAACACTTGTCGGGGCGAGAGGATTTGAACCTCCGACCCCCTGACCCCCAGTCAGGTGCGCTAACCAGGCTGCGCCACGCCCCGCTATGTTTTGAGGATGCGAAATGTAGTGGACCTAGGGCTCTTCTACAAGCCCAATTAACTCCAGAACCGCATGCTTTATCTTGCGCATGGTTTCGACGTCGACCTCGGGCGGCGGCAAGGTCGGCGGCGCGGACTCTTCGTGGCCAAGCTCGCGCAGGCGGGTGCGGGCGCCCTCGATGGTGAAGCGCTGGTCATAAAGCAGGTTGCGGATGCGCAGAAGCAGCTCCACGTCCTGGCGGCGGTAGAGGCGCTGCCCGGACTTGGTTTTCTGCGGTTTGATGGAGTGAAACTCCGTCTCCCAGTAGCGCAAGACGTAGGGCTTGAGCGCGCACAGCCGCGCGGCATCGCCGATCTTGAAGAAAGGCTTGTCCGGGATGGCGTTCGGGTCAACCGGCGCTTGGGCGCGTCTGGGCAACAGCTTCCTCGATATCCGAGGCCTAGACGGTTTCGCCGTTGAGCGAGTTCTTCAAGACCTGGCTGGGCTTGAAGGTAAGCACCCGGCGGGCCGTGATGGTGATTTCCTGACCGGTCTGCGGATTGCGGCCTGTACGCGAATTCTTGTCCCGGACGACGAAGTTGCCGAAGCCGGAGATCTTGATCTTCTCACCGCGTTCCAGGGTGACTTTGATCGTGTCGAAGACGGTCTCGACGATCTCGGCCGCCTCTTTCTTGGAAAAGCCACCCACCTTCTCGTAGACAGTCTCGACGATGTCGGCCTTGGTCATGGCGCTATGTTCCCACAATCCCGAATGTTGTCAAAGGCTTGAGAAAAGGTTGCTAGCGGATCTGGATGGAAAATCCCGCCACGAGGGCCTTGACCACGCGCTGGTGAGCCTCGTCCGCCTCGGCGTCGGTGAGGGTGCGGTCCGACGCCCGGTAGGTCATGGACCACAGCACGCCCTTCTTCCCAGGCGGCGCATACTTGGGATCGCGGAAGTCCTCCAGCACGGCCAGGTCGCACAGGAGTGGCTCTTGCGCCGACAAGAAGGCCGCACGCTGGGCCGCAGCCGGCGTCGCCACATCGATCCAGAACGAGACATCGCGCGAGCTGACGGGAAAACGCGGCGGCGCGGAGGTGCGCAGCGGAGTCGCGGCGGAAGCAAGCGCCGCCACTTCGAGCTCGAAGTAGAAGGCATTGGTTTCGATGCCGAGCTTGCGCGCGGTGGCCGGGTGCAATTCGCCGATGGAGCCGAGTAGCACACCTTCCTTGCTGCGCAGTTGGGCCGAAACGCCGGGGTGGAGGAAGGGCAACGTTGACGGTGGTTCGAAGTCCACCTCGCCCATGCCGAAGCCACGCAGGAGAATCTCGACCACGCTCTTCACATCATAGAAATCGACCGCATCGCCGGGCTTGAGCCAGCCCGCGAGGTTGCCAGCGATGAGCCCAGCGGCGTGTGTGCTTTCGATGGGCGCATCGTTTTCACTGGCGGCTCGGCGCACGATGGGCCCAACCTCGAATAGCCACGCGCCCGCCAGGCCACGCGACAGGTTGCGTTTGAGCGCATCGGCCAGGCCAGGCAACAGCGACGTGCGCATCACCTCGTAGTCGGCAGAGATGGGATTGCGCAGGGTGATCCCCTGCCCGAGCTGTGCGTCCTTGCCGTCGCCCGAAATGGTGCCGAGCACAGCCTTGGGCACGAAGGCCCAGGTTACGATCTCCGACAGCCCTGCCCCAGCCAAGAGAAGCCGTGCCTTGTCGGCCGGCCCTTCAGGATTAACAATCTCGGTCGCGTTGCTAGCCACGCGCTCTTTGCGCGCGGGCTTGCTGAAACTGCCCATTCGCAGGATCTCCTCGATCAGATCCTCGGCGATGGTGATGTCCGGCCGGTACGATGGAACCGTGACCGCGAGGCTGTCCATCGACGCTTCGCAAGCCATGCCCAGGCGGGTGAGTTGCTCGGCCGCGAAGGCGATGGAATCGTCGTTACCACTCACGCGCCGAAGTCGCGCCAGGGACAACACGACCTTCTTGTCCTCGGGCGGGCGCGGAAACTTGTCGACCACGGCTCGCACCAGGCTGCCGCCGCCGAGCTTGGCCATCATCGACACGGCCCGCAGCGAGGCGTAAGGAATGCCGTTGGCGTCCACCCCGCGTTCGTAGCGGTACGAGGCTTCCGTGGGAATGCCGAGGCGCTTGGCCGTGCGGCGAATGCTGCGTGGATCGAAGGTGGCGGCTTCCAGCAGGACATTGTGCGTGGAATTCGAAACCTCGCTGGTGGCGCCGCCCATGATGCCGGCGATGGCCACGGGCCCGCGCGCATCGGTGATCAGGAGATCCGCGGGCACAAGGTCGCGCTTCTGGCCGTCGAGGGTTTGCATGCCCTCGCCCTGCCCCGCGCGGCGAACCAGGATGCGGCCTTGCAGTTTGTCGAAATCGAAGGCGTGCAAGGGCTGACCGGTTTCCAGCAGCACGTAGTTGGTCACATCGACCAAGTTCGAGATGGGGCGCATCCCGCAGTAGGTGAGGCGCAGGCGCAGCTGGATCGGGCTGGGTGCCACGGTCAGACCGGTCACGAAGCGCGCGGTGTAGCGCGGGCAGCCCTCGGCGTCGGCAATCTCGACGTCCATAAATGGGCCCTTGTCCAGCTCGGGAACCTTGTCGACCTCGGGCAGGCGAACCCGTGTGCCGAAGTGCGCGCCCAGGTCGCGCGCGATACCCAGGTGCGAGAGCGCGTCTCCGCGGTTGGGCGTCACGTTGACCTCGAACACATCGTCCACTGCCCCGATGGTCGAGGCCACGTCGTCGCCTGGCTTGGCCGAAGGTGACAGAATCAAGATTCCGTCACCTTGCTCGCCCAGGTCCATCTCGGGCTCGCTGCACAGCATGCCCGGAGACATCACGCCACGGACCTCACGGGCCTCCAGCGTCTTGCCGCCTGGCAAGCGCGCACCTGGCTGGGCCCAGCACACGCGGTTTCCCGGCGGGGGTACGTTGGGGGCGCCGCATACGACATCTTCTTCTCGGCTGCCCGCGCGCACGCGCACGATGCGCAGCTTGTCGGCCTTGGGGTGCGGCCGGATGTTCAGCACCTCGGCCACCACCACGCCCGACAATTCCCGGCCTTTGGCTTCAATGCCCTCGACCTCCAGGCCTTGGCCAGTAAGGGCAGCGGCGACGCGCTCGGCGTCGGTACCAGGTGGAAGCTCGACGAGCTCCCGCAGCCAGTTCAACGAGATCTTCATCAGCTGTTCCTATCCCGCCGGAAATTGCTGGAGAAAACGCAGATCGTTTTCATAGAAGAGGCGCAGATCCGTGACCCCGTACTTGAGCATCGCCATGCGCGAAAGCCCCATGCCGAAGGCAAATCCGGTCACGTCGTATTTACCGTAGCCCACGGCCTTGAAGACGTTGGGGTGAACCATGCCCGAGCCGCCGATCTCAATCCAGCCCGTGCCTTTGCACAAGCGGCAGGTCGACCGTGCCTTGCCCTGGCACAGGAAGCACGAGGCATCCACCTCGGCCGATGGCTCGGTGAAGGGGAAAAAGCTGGGGCGCAGGCGAATGTCGGTTTGCGGGCCGAAGAAGCGCTGAACGAAGACGATGAGCGTGGCCTTGAGATCTTCGAAGCTGACGTTCTTGTCGACGTGCAGACCTTCGCACTGGGGAAACATGGGCGTGTGAGTGGCATCGTCGTCGCGGCGGAAGACGTTGCCGGGCGCGATGATCTTGACCGGCGGTGGCCCGGCAAGCATGGTGCGAACCTGGACCGGCGAGGTGTGCGAGCGCAAGATGCGGCCGCCCTCGACGAAGAAGGTATCCTGCATGTCGCGGGCGGGGTGGTCGGCCGGCGTGTTGAGCGCGTCGAAGTTGTTCCACTCGGTCTCGATGAGGGGTCCCGTGCGCACCTCGAAGCCCATGCCATGGAAGATCTGCTCGATCTCCATACGCACGCGGGTCAGCGGATGCAGGGTCCCGACGCGGCGGCCCCGCCCAGGGAGCGTGACATCTACGCTGCGAGACAGATCGGCCGCCAGGGTGGCGTTCGCCAGGCTTGCCAGGCGAGCTTCCACCAACTGCTCGATGGATTCGCGGGCACGGTTGGCGGCAGCGCCCACCATGGGTCGATCGGCGGGAGGAATGCGGCCGAGCAGCTTCATCAGCTCCGTCGCTTTGCCCTTCTTGCCGAGGTAACGCGACTGCGCGAGCCGGATATCCGTCTCGGCGCTTAGGCCTGCGATCTCTGCGGAAAACTCCGCGCTCAGACTCTCGAACGAACGAACGAGATCCTGGCCCGTTCCTGCTCCTTCGCTAGCCATTGCGGCTCAAGCGAAGGCTAGGCCGCCTGCGCGGCTTCGACGATCTTCTTGAAGGCGTTCGGATCGCTGATGGCCAAATCCGCCAAGATCTTGCGATCGATGGCGATGTTGGCCTTGGCCAGGCCCGCGATGAGCTTGGAGTAGGAAATGCCGATCTCGCGGGAAGCGGCGTTGATACGCACGATCCACAGCCCACGGAAATCGCCCTTCCGCTTGCGGCGATGGAAGTAGGCAAACCGCCACGCGTGGTGGACGGCCTCTACGGCTGCCTTCCAGAGTTTGGAGCGACCACCGCGGAAGCCTTTGGCTGCCTTGCGGATACGGTCGCGTCGATGCTTTGTTTTGTAACCACCTTTAGCGCGGGGCATGTGTAACTCCTAAAATCTTTCGCGTCGGGAGCCCGTCGGCTTTGCCGACGGCGAACCATCGCGGGAGGGTTTGGGAACCCTCCCAGGGTTCCCATTTCTATAGTCCGTAGGGGATCATCGCCTTGATCTGGTGTTCCTGGCTCTTGGCGATGTAGGCGCCTTTGCGCAGCTTGCGCTTGTTGCCTGGTCGCTTGTTGGTAAGGATGTGTCTCTGGTAAGCGTGCTTACGCTTGATCCGACCATTGGCCGTCAGCTTAAAGCGCTTCTTCACCGAGCTATTAGTCTTCATCTTCAGCTTGGGCATGAGAGGCGCGCAGTATATCCAGGGCGAAGGCGCACGCAAGCAATTACAGCAGCTTTACGCTTTCGGTTCAGTAGAATCAGGAGCAACTGGCGCGGGAGCGCCGTCAGATGAAGGCGTGGGACGCGGGGCCGGCGCACTCGGGGCCTGTGCCTGCGGCGCGGTTTGCGGACCTGACGCGGGACGAATGACGCCTGCGCGCGGGCCGAGCACCATGACCATGCGTCGCCCTTCCATGGAAGGCTTCTGTTCGATGACCGAGATCTCGGCGACTTCCTTGGAAACCACGTCGAGCATGGCGTGGCCGGTTTCCGGGTGGACGATTTCGCGCCCGCGGAACACGATCATCAGGCGCACCTTGTTACCTTCGCCAAGGAAGCGGCGGATGTGCTTGAGCTTGAAATTGAGATCGTGGGTGTCGGTCTTGGGCCGGAACTTGATTTCCTTGATGATGACCACCGACTGGTGCTTGCGCGAAGCCTGTTCCTTCTTGGACTCCTGGTACTTGAACCGGCCGAAGTCCATGATGCGGCACACAGGCGGCACGGCGCGTGGACTGACCTCAACCAGTTCCAGGCCCTGCTCTTCCGCCATACGCAGCGCTTCGTGGGTTTGTAAAATGCCTACCTGGCTGCCGTCGCTGCCAATCACGCGCACCTCGGGCACGCGAATACGCCGCCCTACGCGGTAGTTGTCTGCTGCGCTCGCCGGGCCGCGCGATCCTTGATATCCGCCTGGTCTTGGGATGGTCTTTCCTCCTGCTGTCGTCGTCTACACTACTTTGGCGCCCGTGTCGCCCAGCGACGGAACCGTCGCTTCGGCAACCAAGGTCTTGGCCATGTCGTCGAGGGGCATGGCGGGCAATTGCTTGCCCTCGCGCGTACGCGGCGAAACCACCCGCGCGGCCATGTCGCGCTCGCCCACCACCAACATGTATGGAATCTTTTCCAGCTGCGCACGCCGGATCTTGGCGTTGAGCTTGTCCGCCGACAGATCGGCGTCGGCGCGCAGGCCAGCCGCAAGCAGGACGCCCTCGGCTTCGCGCGCATAGACCTCGGCCTTCTCGCTGACCGAAATCACCCGCGCCTGGACCGGTGCCAGCCACATCGGGAAAGCGCCCGCATAATGCTCGATGAGCACGGCGATGAAGCGCTCGATAGAGCCCAGCAAGGCCCGGTGGATCATGATGGGACGCTTGCGCGTGCCGTCGTTGGCCACGTATTCCAGCTCGAAACGCTCGGGCATCTGGTAGTCGAGTTGGAAGGTCGTGCACTGCCACTCGCGGCCGATGGCATCGCGGATCTTGAGGTCGATCTTGGGGCCGTAGAAGGCACCGCCGCCCTCGTCGACCTCGAACGGGTGGCCGGTGGCTTCGAGCACCCGACGAATCGCGGCCTCGGCCCGATCCCACGCTTCGATCTCGCCCATGAAGTCTTTGGGCCGCGTGGACATGAAAAACTTCACATCTTGGAACCCGAATAGACGCAGGACGTCCATGCCGAAGCGCACGCAGGCGTCGAGCTCGGCCTCGATCTGGTCCTCGGTGATGAATAGGTGCGCATCGTCCTGGGTAAACCCGCGTACGCGCAGCAGGCCGTGCAGTACGCCCGAACGTTCGTAGCGATAGACCGTGCCCAGCTCCGAGTAGCGGATGGGCAACTCGCGGTAGGAACGCAGCTGCGAGCGGTAAATAGCCACATGGAAGGGGCAATTCATGGGCTTAACCAGGTAGCGTTGCCCTTCCAGCTCCATGCCGCCGAACAAGTTGTCCTTGTAGTGCTGCATGTGGCCCGACTTGATCAGCAGCTCCTCGCGGGCCACGTGAGGCGTGTACACGGCCTGGTAGCCACGCTTGACCACCTCTTTGCGAATCATGTCTTCGAGCACCAAGCGCAAGATAGCGCCCTTGGGGTGCCACAGCACGAAGCCTGGACCGACCAATTCGTCGACGGAAAACAGGTCAAGCTGCTTGCCCAGCAGGCGGTGATCGCGGCGCTTGGCTTCTTCGATGCGTGTGAGGTGAGCGGCCAGATCTTCCTTGGAGGAAAAGGCCGTTCCGTACACGCGCTGAAGCTGCTGGTTGTTCTCGTCGCCGCGCCAGTAGGCGCCGGCAAAGGAAAGCACCTTGAAGGCCTTGATTTCGCCGGTGCGCTCGACGTGCGGGCCGGCGCACAGGTCGACGAAATCCCCGTGCTGGAAGAGCGAAATCTCCTCGCCCTCGGGGATGCCGCGAATGATCTCGACCTTGTAGCTTTCGCCCTTGCTCTCGAACATCGCCAGGGCCTCTTGGCGCGAGATCACCTTGCGCTCGAAGGGCAGATTCTGCGCGATGATCTTGGCCATCTCGGCCTCGATACGTTCGATGTCCTCGGGCGCGAAGGGCTCGGTGTCGAAGTCGTAGTAGAAGCCGCTTTCGATGGACGGCCCGATGGTCACCTTGGCATTGGGGCGAATGCGGCGAACAGCATCGGCCATCACGTGGGACGCCGAGTGGCGCAAACGGGACAAGGGATCGTCGGGAACATCCCCCTTGTTGCGGGGACGGACAGGCTCACTCACGGTTGATGGTCTCCGGGCGCGAATATCCGTCAGTGGCACTCGCGGAAGCGAAGGTTCCGGCGGTTCGCAAAAAGGTCAAGGCATTGGGGTGATTGGGATTCAACGGCTGCGCAGAATAGCATTCTGCACTTTGAATTGCTCGGTTTTCCCAGTCTTCCCGTCGGAAGCTTGTAGGCATGGGCGGGATTGAACCGCCGACCCCTACCGTGTCAAGGTAGTGCTCTCCCACTGAGCTACATGCCTGTGCAGTGTTCTTGTCCAGGGCGGCTACCTTAGCGATCCGAATTCGTGTGTCAAGGATGGAATCAACTTATATGGAAACCCTGAAAGGGTTTCCATTCCTTCCCGCGACGGTTCGCGCCGAGCCAAGCTCGGCGGCTCCCCACGCGCTCCCCGAGACTACAAAGCGCGCGCCAGGGAGGCGACCGTGACCTGAGCGGCGCCAGCGGCCAAGAGGGTCCGCGCGCATTCGGCAAGTGTGGCCCCGGTGGTCATGACGTCGTCTACGACAAGGACATGCTTGCCGGCGACCTCGCGTGGCTGTTTGACGGCGAAGGCCTGGCCCACGATCCGGCTGCGGAGGGCGGGCGATTGGTGCCCGAGCGTTGGGGTATCCACGGTCCGCGACAGCGCATCGAGCACGACGCGGACACGCTGGTCGCGCGGCACCCCAGATTCGGGCGCCCGCAGTAGTTCGAGCACCTGGTTGTAGCCGCGCTGGCGCAAACGTCGAGGATGAAGCGGAACCGGGAAGAGAAGCTCGACCCCCTGCCCTACCGCGGCCTCGAAAACCGGCGCTAGCTGGACGGCCAGTGGTCGAGCCAGATGGCGGTGTCCGCCGTGTTTGAAACGCAAGAGAGCTTGGGTCAGTGCGCCTCCGTAGGCGAGCGCGGCGAATGCCCGTGTGAAGGGGAAAGGCACTCGCCGGCATCCACCGCAAAGATGGCCGCCCTCTGACGGCATGGCGCAGCCGGGGCAACAGGGGCCGAGCTGGACAAGGCTGACAGCACATGGGCCGCAGAAGCTGGTGCCTTCGTCCACGAAGGCGTTGCACCCGGCGCAACGGGACGGCCACAGGATGGGGAGGATGCGCTTGAGAAGCACCCTGATGTTCTCGGCTCCGACAAGGAAAAAGTTGCCTGCCGCGCTTCTCGCGTGGAGGCCTCTCACGCCACTTGGCGGGGCGCGCATGGACGGGTTACTCTGGCCCTCAGTGTGACCGCGAAGTTTCGACGAAAGATAGCCAAGGTCGCGGCCTATGTGCTGGCCGGCCTGGTCGCCCTTGTTGGGGTCGTTTTGCTGGGGGCGATCTTTTTCGTCCAGGGCGAACGTTTGGCCAAGATCGTCAACGGCGTGCTGCCTGAAATGAAGGGCTCTCTGCACTTCGGTGCCATCACCTGGAAGCCTCGCCTGCTCTTCGACCTGGTCACCGACCGCGCCACGCCCATGGTGGTCGAGGGACTGGTCATCAAGGATCCCGAGGGCACCACCGTGCTCGACGTTCCTCATCTCGAGGTGAGCGTTCGCCTCAAGACCCTCATCGCTGGTGGCGGCATCATCCTTTCCGACCTCCATGTGGGGCCGAACAAATCGTTCTGGGCCTTTTCCAAAATGCACAAGCTGAAGGGGATTGGCTTTCTTGCGGCTTTCGACCCCAAGCACCCGTCGCCGCCGCCGCCGCCACCACCACCTGGCGCCAAGAAAGAAAAAGGATTCGTCTTCCAAATCGTCAACGCGGAGCTCGACGGGTTTCGCGCCGTCTTCGATTTCCCGGGCGCGTGGGGGCTCGATCTGCGCGACATCCACGCCCCAGCTTCAGTGCTGGTGGACGGCGAAGGGTTCGTGGGCTTCGATGTGACGAACCTGGAGGCGCGCGAGGGCGGCTACCTGAAGGTCATTTCCGAGGTGCTGCCCTTCGACCAAGTGTTCGTCAATCGCGTGGCGACCACGCGCGAGTGGTCGGACGACATCTTCCTGGATCTGCGCCTGGCCAAGACCGGTCGCAGCGAGCTCATGGGCAAGGGGTTCTTCAACGGCATCTATGGCGCCAACTCCGTGGGCGGGATCAAGATGCACGCCGAATTCGAGCACGCGGCGGATGCCCTGACCGCGGTGGCCAAGCCCCACAACATCAATGGGCTGCGCCTGGCAGGCGACAACGCCAAGGTGGTCGGCGACCTGTGGGATCCCTACGACACCTTGAAGATCGGCGCCTCCATCAGCGGACTGGACGCGGGCTACGACACCTACGAGGCGCAACAACTGGCCCTCCGCGCCGGTCTCGAGTTCGCCGTCACCGCCCCCACCATGACCGTCAAGGTAGACGAGCTGTCGTTCCTATCGCCATCGGGCGGAAAATTCTCGACCAAGTTGAAGATGGCCGGTGACGACATCACGGCCCGCCTGGATTTCGACCGCTTCGGCACCGATGGGTACTTGCCCCAGGGCCTCAAGAAGCTTGCCTCGGGCAAGATGCACGGACATATCGCCGTCGATGCCAACATTGGCGACAAGAAAGCCGTGCGGCTCTCCGACCTCGACTTGCGCTACGACCGTTCATTCAGGGTGAATGCCATTCCAGGCTCGGTCCGTATCACGGGCCAAGCCCAGGCATCGGCCGAGGCAGCGAGCACCTCCGGGCTGCACATCGCCATCCCGGGGGCGACCGCCGACCTGCGCGGCAAGGTCGAGCTGGCCAAGAAGCTGGTGGACGTTGGCCTGCGGGTCGGGGTTTCCGACCTGCCCACCGTGCTTTCCACGATGAACGTGGGACCGTTGGCGAAAACCGCCGCGCTGACCGTGGACGTGACCGGCAGCATGGATCGCCCAAAGGCGAATGGGCGGCTGGAAGTCAAGGGCATCGGCGGCGGCAAGACCGGCATTCCCGCCGTCGACGCATTGTCCACCGGGTTCAGTTTGCTTGACGGCACCTTGACAGTGGAATCGCTGCACGCGGGTGTCGCGGGTGGTGTGGTCGAAGGCGGCGGCAGCGCCAAGTTGTTCGAGAAGAGCGTTGGCAAAATGCTGACCGCGCCGATTTTAGATTTTCACCTGGATGGCAAGCGGCTTTCGCTGCAGGAGCTCATCAGCGCGGGCGTGGTGTCCGGACAGGTGTCGTTCGCTCTCACCGCCTCGGGCACGGCCAAGAAGCCCAAGGTGCACCTTCAAGTGCCGGGCGGCACCACGGTCGAAGTTCTGGGCCAGGCATGGCTGCTGGAAGGCATCGACATCGAAGCCGACCAGGAAATGCTGGTCGTCAAGCTGTGCCATGTGGCTGCGAAGGCCGGCGGAGACATCCGCATCGAAGGGCACGTCAACCTGGCCCACAAACCGCTGACCATCGACTGGACCATCAAAATTCTCGACCTGCCCATTGCCGCCATCCTGGCCACGGCGAAGGTCGAAGCGCCGGTTTCAGGTCGGCTGTCCATCAACCTTCACGTCACCGGCACCGTCGAGAAGCCAGCGATCGAGGGAACCATCGCCCTGGCCCAGGTGCGTGCCTTCGACATGGATTTCGGCGACGCGACCCTGGCGCTTACGCCGACGGCCGACGGCGGTGTGGCGGTTGGCGGCAATCTGTTCAAGTTGCTGGATGTGGAAGCCAGCGGCGGCTTCGGCCCCGAGGGTCCGCACGCCAAGGCACTGCTTTCCTTCCAAAACCTGCACGCAGAAGAGTTGATGCCCGAGCTCAGAGAGCAAGGCATTGCCACCTCGCTGTCGGGCAAGGTCGGTCTTGAGTTGCTGCCCGGCCGACTGCCCAACGTGGATGTGCGTCTCACCCAGATCGAGGCAACCATCACGCGTGACATCGAGCACGAGGACGGCAGCACGGGCGCGGAGAAGATCTGGCTCAAGAACGCCAGCGACTTGCACATCGTCACGGACACCGAGAAGGTGGTCGTCGAGCCGGCCCGCCTGGTCACTCGGGGCGGTGAGTTCACGCTGTCCGGCCAGGTCCGTCCCTTGAAAGACGGCAAGGGCGAGGTCGTGGACCAGGCCGTGCAAGCGGACTTCGGGGGAAAGCTCGACCTTGAGCTTCTGCAACCGCTGGTGGCCAGCAAGTTCGCTTCCCTCGGCGGCGGCATCGGCCTTGAGGTGCATGCGGGCGGCTCAGTGAAGAAGCCAGATCTAAGCGGGCAGATCGCCATACTTCGGCCCGTCCGGGCTGAGGCGCGCGGCTTCGAGCAATCGCTCTTGATACCGTCGGGAACCGTACGGTTGACGTCGTCCGCGGTCGAGCTCTCCGACCTGGCCGTCACCATCGGTGATGCCACCATGAAGGTGGCGGGCAAGGTGAACCTTGGTCCAGCCTTCGCGCTCGAATCGGTTGCCCTGCGCGCCGACGGTGAGGTGAGCGCGAGCCTGCTCGAATCCATCGCCCCCAGTGCCGTCTCCGACGTCTCGGGAAAGGCCTCCATCTCGGCCAGGGTGTGGGGCAAGCTCGACGATCCGCAGATCACCGCGCGCATCAGTCTGGGCGAGATCCAGATGCGGTTGCGCGGCATCAGCAGCCAGGTCGCAGTCCAAAGCGGCACCGTCGAGCTTTCCAGTCACGAGCTCCTGCTGCGCGACGTGAAGGTACGTCTCGATGACGAGGGCGAATTGCTCATCGGCGCCAAGGGCGTCCGACCGGGCCGCGTGCACTTTCGTAGCTTGCGGCCCGAGTTCGTCTGGGACGCTATCGATTTCCCACTGGCCGGCAATCGCCTGGGCTACCGCGACCAAGGCATCGAGGTCGACGATCTGTCGCTGCGGACCGAGCTCAAAGGCAATCCCACCGATGGCCTCTCCTTTTCCGGTGATGTACGTCTGATCTCGGGCAGGTACCTGCAGGACTTCAACGTGCGCAATCTGGTGCTCTCGTCGCGCATCAACGAATCCTCAAACGCGAAGCCCTTCTGGGCGGGCCAGCCCCTGCTGGAGGATCTTGCGCTGGCCTTGCGCGTGCGCACCGAAGGCGACGGCTTCGTGGTGCAAAACAACCTGGCCCCGGAAATTCACGTCCTCATCGATCTGGGCATCGGCGGCACCCTGGCCTCGCCAGCTATCTCGGGCGAAATCCGCCCCACCGACGGCAGATTCCACATCATCGGTCTGCGTGGCGATTTCGAGCTTTCCCCCAACGTCAACCACGTGACCTTTGTTCCCACCAAGTCCATCCCCGCCGGCGACACGCCCGAGCTCAACCTGGAGGCGCAAAACACCGTCGTCGATGCCTCGGGCGGCGAGCACGTGGTGATCATGAAGATCAACGGCCCCATCAACCAAGCCACCATCGATCTGTCAACGACCGACGGCATGGATCGCAACCAGACCATGCTGCTTCTGCTGTCCGGCCGCACCACCGACAACCTTAGCGGCAACGGTGGCCAGGTGTTTGGGATGAACCAACAGAGCGGCCTCGACGTCCTTGGCCAGGTGTCGCGCGATACCGTCTCCAACCTGATCGAACCCTACATCGACGACACGCTCCAGATGCTCACCGGGCGGAAGTGGAATTTGCGTCCCACCATCGGGGCGGATGGCGCGGAAATCAAGATCCAGGCGCGCGCCACCCGCGAGTTTGATTTGGAATTGTCCTACTTGCGGGGCTTCCAGAGCCAAGAGCGATACCGCGCCCAGGGCGTGGCTTGGTTCCGCGACTACCTCACCGGGCGCGTGATCGGCGACCGGCTGACCTATTCCTTGCAGCAAGGACTGCCCATCCAAACCAACAGCTTCCGGCTAGAGCTGACGTTCGAATACCCGCTGCGATTCCCGAATCCTTGACCCACTGCCCGCTGAGCTCTCCATCGTGTCCAGGCTTTCACACCTCACACTCCTCCTCGCAGGAATAGTTGTCCTGGCGTCGCAGCGCCACGCGCATGCGCAGCCCGAGGCCGCGCAAGCCGCTGCCGCGCCCACCATCCGCGATGCAACCGTCGAGGGCAGCATCGATCCGCCGGGACACATCGAAGCCCTCATTGCCGGCCTGGCAGGCAAGGGAACGCCCTTCGTTGCCTCGGGCGACGCCGATCGCGTCGGCATGCCCATCGGCACGGTTCCTCGCCTGAAGCACATTCTGCATGTCATCGGCTATACGGCTGACATCGATCCGCTGCTCATGGCCGATGGGGTGCATCTCCAGGTCAAGCTTCGCGCTTTTGACCGCGTCCGCCGCATCTTCGTTTCGGGCAACCAACCGTTCCTCCGGCAGGGCGTTCGCCAGGAAGATATCATCGGCAAACTCAGCCTCCGCCCTGGAATGAAACTTCCACGGGCGGGCTCGGAACGCGAGACCTTCATCGCCAGCGAAGCCGACCATGTGCGCGACTTCCTGCGCTCGCAAGGCTATTGGGAATCGGACGTGACCATCGAACTGCACGACGACGGCAAGTCGCCTGCTGGGGTCAGCCTGCTCGTGCGGGTCACGCTTGGGCCCGCCTACCCGCTTGGCCCGCTCACGGTGACCGGCGCAACGGCCCTCCCGACAGAGGACATCGCCGACGGCTTCCGCCACGGGGACTGGCATTTTGCGTGGATGCTGCCCCAACCGTTTCGGCGTGGGGTTCTGCGCCAGGACATCGCGAGCCTGGTCGCGCGCTATCGCCGCATCGGCTTTCCCGGCGTTCGCATCCAGGATGATTTTGATCCCGCGACCAGCCTAGACCACGAGGCCAAGAACGTCCGCCTCGCCGTGGACATTCGCGAGCGCAAGCACGTCGAAATCGCCTTCGAAGGCAATCGGAGCCGATCGGCAGGGACCTTGCAAGACTACCTGACCCTGCTCGCGCACGGCGCCTACGATGATGTGGAAGCCACCGCCAGCGCGGACGCCATCGCGCACGCCTACCACGAAAATGGCCACATGCTGGTCAAGGTGACTTGGCGCCGCGAACGCCTCTCCGAGCAATCCGACCGGTTGGTTTTCGTCATCGACGAAGGGCCGATGCTCAAGGTGCGCGGCATTTTCTTCCAGGGCAATCGAGCTTTCTCATCCGATGTTCTCGCCGAACGCGTTCGCACGCGCGTCTTTCCATTCTTGGGTGTGATAGGGCTTGGCGAAGGCGGATTCGCAAGCCTGCGCCAGCTTGAGCTCGACGTGCAAAGCCTGGCGGAGCACTACGCGTCCGTCGGCTATCCCGACACCAAAGTGCGCGCGGAAATCGCGCCCGCTCCAGACCAGTGGCGCCCACTGCCCGCGACCATCGAACGAGCGGATGAGGCGGTCTGGCGCAATGCCGACAGCTTGTACGTTCGCTTCATCATCGAGGAAGCCCCGCTGGTGTGGGTGGCGGCCATGGAATTCCAGTGTGTGGTGCCGGGTGAATCGCTGCCACGGGAAGAGGAATTCTTCATGGATTCACTGCGTACCGTGCTCGGTGCGCCCTACCAGCCCGCGTA
>Ga0302322_100002235_pt1 | contig 16309 bp, 18 predicted proteins | sample Fen_T0_2_FD_203757 | JGI IMG/M metagenome (GOLD analysis project Ga0302322, IMG submission 203757) | Peat permafrost microbial communities from Stordalen Mire near Abisko, Sweden - Fen_T0_2 | ecosystem: Environmental > Terrestrial > Soil > Wetlands > Permafrost | place: Sweden: Abisko... | reverse complement strand
CGCTGAATTCGCTCATGGTCTTGACGTAATCGACGTCCTGCAAGGAGGACAGGGTGGCGGAGAGGTCGACGTTGCGCGCCGAACTCAAAGAGGCGACCTGGTCCAGCTCGTTGAGGCGGGCACCGGCGACACCGCGCTGGTCGGAAATATGGCTCAGTGCCTGGTCGATATTGGTCAAGGCCACGCGCAGGCCGTTGGTGACGGCCGTGGTATTGCCGTTGGTCGGTGTGGACAACACCGTGATCGCATTCTTCAGCGTAGTGAAGATGTCCTGGTTGCCGCTGGGCGCGATGTCGAAGTTGTCGCCATTGGCCGGGCTGCCGGCGACGCCGACGCTGATGCCCGGCAGCGCGATCGAAGCCGGCGCGGCATAGGCGTTGGCGCTGCTGACCGCCGCGTTGGTGGTCGTGTCCCACACATCGTAGGTGGTGACCCCGGCGGCGGCGTGAAAGCGAATCTGGTAGCTATCCCCGGTTAGGGCTGCAGCATTGCTGACTTGTCCCGAATCGATGGTACCGCTGCCGGTATTGGCGGCGGCGGCAGCGGTGGTAAAGACGCCGTTGCCGGTAGCGATGCGCGAAAACACGTCGGCGCCGTTGAAACCGGTGGCAATGGCGCGGGTGTTGGAGACATTGATGGTACGGCCGCCGTCGTCGCCGGCATACGTCACGGCGGAGGCGGTGGCGACAAAGGGAGCCGAAGTCTCGCGGAAGCCGCCGAACAGGTAGCCCCCCTGGCCATCTGAGGTGTTGGCGAGCCCGACCAATGAGTCGAGACCCTGGCGCAATTGGTTGGCAATGGGATTGCGGTCGGTGTCCGACAGGCCGCCGTTACCGGCGCTGACCAGCAGCGAGCGCATCGACTGCAGGCTGTCGCCGGCCGCGCCCAGCGTATTTTCGGCAAAGGAAAGCCGCTGTTGGGCAACTTGCCGATTCTGGTCGAATTGGCCGTTCGACGAGAGGTCCGACTGCAGGACGGCAGCACCGGCCGCGGCAGCCGGATCGTCGGCCAGGCTGGCAATGCGCTTGCCGGACGACAACTGGTTCTGGATGCGCGCGAGATCGGCCTGCTTGGCGGATATGTTTGCCGTGGTGCTCGCATACATCTGGGCGGTGGAAATTCGCATGGTGGTCTCCGTTTATCGGCCCAGGCTGAGGATGGTGTCGAACATGGCTTGCGCCGCTGCGATGACTTTGGCCGAAGCCTGGTAGGCCTGTTGGTATTGCATCAGCTTCGCCGCTTCTTCATCCAGATTGACGCCGGAGATGCCCTGTTCGGCAGCCACCGCGTCGTCGCGCACGGCGCCTTGCACGCTGGCGTCCAGGTTGGCCGCCTTGGCCTGGCCACCGACATCGGCGAGGGTGGCGGCGTAGCTTTGTGCCGCGGACTGTCCGTCGACGATGGCGGCTGACGAGAATCCGGCCAGCGCCAGCGCATTGCGGTTGTCGCCGGCGCGATTGGCGTTGGCGCCAATGGTGACGCTGTCACCCGCGCGTGGCGTACCGGTCAGGGTTAGCGTCCAGCCATTGAAGCTGATGGTGCTGCCGGCTGCGTACGGCTGGCCGGTGGGATTGCCGGTTCCGGTACCGCTGACATCGAAGGTGCCTGCACCGGTAAATGTGAGCGTGACGGTTTGCTGCAAGTTGACGTTGGCGGAAGCGGCGATAAGACTGCCGACCTGCACCGTGCCGGCATTGCCGATGGCGGCGTTGGCGGCAACAGGCGATGCAAAGGCAAGACGCGACGGGTCCTGAAAGGCCAGTGCAATGCCGTTGGCGCGCGTGGAAACCGGTTTCAGGGTGAATGTGTCGCCGGCGGACATCGCGCCTGATGTAACGTTGATGCCAAATCCGTCGAACGTCGCCGGCAGCGAGGCAAACGATTGCGCGGTGCCGTCGCTAAGGCGCGTCACCTGATAGGTTGCGCCGTTGTAGGCCAGCTGGTAATCGGATGCCTTGAGTTGCCCGGCATTGACGATGCTGAGCGAGAGATTGGCGGTGCCGGTGTTACCGACGGCGGCGTCGACGGTGGCCGCCGGCAACGTAAAGAGGTCGCCGCCGCTATTGCCGTTGAGATCGATGCCGAGCTGGTGCTGCTGGTTGACCGGTATCGCCACGGCGATAGCCAGTTGCCCCAGCTGTGCGGTTGCACCGGCAAGGCTTTGATTGTGAATATTCATCATCGCGGCGACTTTGCCGCCCGTCAACGCGCCGTTGCTGCCGAGCTGGACGTTGCCGTTCGGCGTCTGCAATACCAGGCCGATCTTGGCCGGATCGATCGGATCGGCGGCCGATGCAAGGGAACTGCTCCGGTCCCCCACCACCAGCGGGTCGCCGTTTGCGACCAGCACATTGATCGAGCCGTCGCTTTGCTTGATGGTGGTGACGCCGATGTCCTGGGAAATATTCTGGATCAACTGGTCGCGCTGATCCATCAGGTCGTTGGGCGTTTGGCCGCTGGCGAGGCCGAGCGAGATGCGGCCGTTGAGCACGGCCACCTGCTTGCCCAACTGGTTGATGTCCTTTAGCGTGAGCGCCAAATCGTTGGCGGACGTATCCTTGAGCTGGTTGATGCCATCAACCGTTTCGGAAAAGCGCGTGGCGAGATTGTTTGCCTGACCGAGCAAAGCGGTACGCAACGAGGTCGACGAAGGTTGCGCGGATGCCGCCTGCAGGCTATTGAAAAAGGCGTCGACTGCGACGCCGACACCATTGGTGGTATCGCCCATCAAGGCATCGAGCCGCTTCAGGTAGGCAGCCTGGGTATCGGCCTCGCTGGCGCTGCTTTGGGCGCGATTGACTTCGCTGGTGGCAAGCTCCGAATAGCTACGTTCGATGGTGGTCACGTTCACGCCGTTGCCGATGAATCCGGCGCCGCCGAATTGCGGCACGGCGGCCGTCTGCACCGTCTGCTGGCGCTTGAAACCCGGGGTCGACACATTGGCGATGTTGTGGCCGGTGGTTTGCAGAGCCGCATACGCGGCGGCCAGTCCACTGGCGCCAACCGATAATATTCCGCTCATTTGCCTGCTCCGTCAGCTTTCACGCGTTTTACTCGCAATCGAAAGGTTATCGACTTGCGCCCCGAAAACTGTAGCGTCTGCAAGCGAAAAAATCGGCGCGGCTGCTGGGGCCATGATCATGTCCATCGCTACGCGGTACGGTCGATTCGAACGGCATCATTGATGACACCGGCGAGCTTGCCTGCGTAGGCAGGATCGGTTGCGTAGCCGGCTTTTTGCAGCCCGCGCGCAAACGTTTCCGCGCTGACGCCTGCCGTTTTCACCACGTTGGCGTAACGTGGACTGCCGCCGATCAGCCTGGCATAGTCGGCGAAGCTCTCCGCATACGAGGCATAGGCGCGGAATTTTTCGACCACCTTGCTCGCCACGCCGTTGATGAATTCGGTGGTGGCGACACTGACGGTGGGGCCGTGCCAACCGCTGCCGGCCTTGATGCCGAACAGATTGAAGCTGCTTTGGCCGTTGCTGTCCTTGATTTCCTTGCTCCCCCAGCCGGTCTCCAGGGCAGCCTGGCCAATCATGAACCGGGCCGGAATGCCGGTCTGCTGTTCGGCCGCTTTTGCGTGCGATGCCATGGCGGCGACGAAATTGCGCTTTTGAGAATCCGCACTGCGAGGACCTGCCGGCACCAAAGGCGGCCCGACATTCGAGGCCGCAGGGGCGATCGCCGGTGCGGTGACCGCAACGGGCGGCGGCGATGCCGCAGCGGCGAGCGATGCCCGGACCGACGGCGCCGATGCGGCGGCGGCATTGTTCGCCGCTGCCGGCGTCGCTTTCAGATTGCGGCTCAGTTGCTTGACCAGCATATCGGCAAGCCCGGTGCCTTTGCCGGCAAGCGACTGCGCCATCTGCTGGTCGAGCATGCCGGTGTAGGTATCGCCGGCGCTGGAAGAGGTGAGCCCGTCCTTGGGCACGGTGTCGCGCATGCCTTTCAGCACCATGTTCATGAACAGCGCCTCGAATTGGGTCGCTGCCGCGCGCAGTGCCTTGTCCGGCGCGTCGCGCGCGCTACGCTTGAGGTCGTCGAGGCCGCGCGAGTCGACGGCTACCTGGTTGGCGGGGGAAATCATGGGCCGGAATGCGCGATCAGATCACTTCGAGTTCCGCACGCAGCGAACCCGATGCCTTCATCGCCTGCAGGATGGCCACCAGATCCTGCGGTGTGGCGCCGAGCGTGTTGAGCGCCTTGACCACATCGGCAAGTTTGGCCCCCGACTCCATCATCACCAGATTGCCGCCTTCCTGCTTGAGCTGGATATCGGCCTTCTCGGAGACCACCGTTTGACCCTGGCTCAGAGGCGCGGGCTGGCTGATCACCGGAGTAGAGTTGATCGTGACCGACAAGTTGCCGTGTGCAACCGCGCAGCGCTCCAGCACCACCATCTGGTTCATCACTACCGACCCGGTGCGGGCGTTGATGATGACCTTGGCCGGCGGGATCACGCGCTCGATGTCGACGTTTTCGAGACGCGCCATGAAAGCAACGCGGTCATTCGATAATTCCGGCGAGGCAATCTGCACCACCCGGCCATCGACCGCGTGCGCGACGCTGGCGCCGAAAGCTGCGTTAACGGCGGCAACTACGCGCTGCGCAGTGGAAAAGTCCGTCGATTGAAGTTCAAGGGTAATCACGTCGCTCTGCGCGAAGGGGGAGGCGACCGCGCGTTCGACCGTGGCGCCGCCGGGAATTCGTCCGGCGCTCAGGTGATTGATCTGTACGCTGCTCTTGCCGGCTGAGGCGCCCGCGCCGCCGACAATCAGATTTCCCTGCGCCATGGCATATATCTGGCCGTCGGCGCCCTTTAGCGGGGTGAACAACAGCGTGCCGCCGCGCAGGCTCTTGGCGTTACCGAGCGAGGAGACGGTAATGTCGATTGCCTGCCCGGGTTTGGCGAACGCAGGCAGCGATGCGGTCACCATGACGGCGGCGACATTTTTCAATTGCAGGTTGGTGCCCGGCGGCAACTGCACGCCAAGTTGCGAGAGCATATTGGTGAGGCCCTGCACGGTGAACGGTGTTTGCGTGGTCTGGTCGCCGCTGCCGTCGAGGCCGACCACCAATCCGTAGCCCATCAATTGGTTGGAGCGCACGCCCTGTATGTTGGCCAAATCCATGATGCGCTCGGCGCGCGCCTGCGATTGCGAGGAAAACCACACCGCCAGCATCAGGGCGGACAGGAACATCAGGCGTTGGATATTGACTTCTCTCATTTCGGCTCCGCTCAGAAAGGCAGGAAGGTCAGGAAGAAGCGCGACATCCAGCCCATCCGCTGCGCCTCATCGATGTAACCCTTGCCGGTGTATTCGAGGCGCGCATCGGCCACCCGGGTCGATTCGACAATGTTGCCGGCCTGCAGCGTGACGGGATTGACCACGCCGGAAAAACGGATGAACTCTAGGTTGTGGTTGATGCCGATCTGCTTTTCGCCGGCCACCACCAGGTTGCCGTTCGGCAACACATTGATCACAGTGACCGTGATGGTGCCGGTGAAGGAATTGTCGTTGGCGGTGTCGCCTTTGCCTGCGAAAACGTTGGAGGTACTGGCCTGGGCATTGAGGTTCTTGAGCGCAGCCGCAGACAGGTTGCCGAGCACCGGCACCGCCGCCTTGATGTCGTTGGTCTTGCTGGTGTTGGAAGAGCTGGTGCGGGATGCGCTGTTCTTTTCGACGATGGAAATCGTGATGATGTCGCCCCTGAGGCGGGCGCGAGGGTCCTCGAACAGCGGACGATGTGCCGCCACCTGGAAGATGGCGCCGTATTCGGCCGCCGGCGGCGGCAGCAATTGCGGCCGAGCCGAGGTCGGCTCGACCATGGCAACGCGCGGTTCGATATGCGAACAAGCCGACAGCAACAACAGCGCGAGCGCCACCAGCGTCCAGGCGGCCACATACAATATGGATTGCCTGCGACTGCGCCGTGCCGCCCGCTGCAGGAATTCGTTGGAGCGCACCAGGGATTCGGAAATGTCCATGCGTTGCTCCGTTTACAGCTGCGAAAGCTTTTGCAGCATCTGGTCGGATGTCTGAATCGCTTTCGAATTGATTTCGTAGGCTCGCTGCGCCTGGATCATCGACACCAGTTCCTCCACCACATTGACATTGGAGGTTTCCACGTAGCCCTGGCTCAGCAAGCCGAGGCCGTTGGTGCCCGGCGTGCCGGCATTGGGTGTGCCGGAGGCTGCCGTTTCGGTGGCGAGATTCTGGCCGATCGACTGCATGCCGGCCGGATTGACGAAATTGACCAGCTGGATGGTGCCGACCTGCGTTTGTGCAGCCGAGCCGGCCTGAGTAATGGAAACGATGCCGTCCTGGCCAATGGTGATATTTTGCGCACCGGGTGGAATGGTGATGGCGGGCAGGATCGGTGATCCGCTTGAGGTCACCACCTGTCCCTGATGGTCGAGATGCAGGCTGCCGTCGCGGGTGTAGGCCACCGTCCCGTCGGGCATCTGCACTTGCAGGAATCCTTGCCCGTTGACCGCAACATCCAGGCTATTGCCGGTTTGTTGCAAAGCGCCCTGTGTGAAGATGCGAGCGGTCGCCACCGGCCGCACGCCGGTACCGATTTGCAGGCCGGTTGGCAGCTGCGTTTGCTGTGAAGAAGCGGCACCGGGCTGGCGCACCGTCTGGTACAGCAAGTCCTCGAATACGGCGCGCGAGCGCTTGAAGCCGCTGGTCGATACGTTGGCCAGGTTGTTGGAGATGACGTCCATTTGCGTCTGCTGGGCGTCCATGCCGGTCTTGGCGATCCAAAGCGAGCGAATCATTGCGTGCCTTTCAGTGAAGTTGCGCGTCAGCCGTTGCTGGCCAGCAGCTTGGTGGCGTCGCGCGCGTTCTGGTCGGTGTTGCTGATGAGGCGCATCTGGGTTTCGAATTGGCGGGCGATCGCGATCATGTTGACCAGCGTCTCCACCGTGTTGACGTTGCTGCCTTCGAGCATGCTATCGACCACTTTGACGTTGGCGTCGGTGGGCGCAGGCGCGCCGTCCACGGTGCGCAACAAACCGTCGCCTCCCTTGGCGAGATTGGTCGATGGGGTATTGACGAGCTTGACGCGCCCCACCACGTTGACATTCTTGTTGTCGTTGCCGGTCAGGGCGCTGACGGTGCCGTCGCGGCCGATGGTGACACGGGCATTTTCCGGAATGGTGATGGGTCCGCCGTCGCCGAGCACGGCCAGTCCGGAACGCGTGCGCAACACGCCGTCGGCGCCCACGTCGAACGAACCGCCGCGGGTATAGGCTTCGCTGCCGTCGGTGGCCTGCACGGCGAAATATCCTTCACCGTCGATAGCCACGTCGAGATTGCGGCCGGTTGCCTGCAAGGGTCCGGGTGTGGAGTCGAATCCGGGCGTCGTCTGCGCCACGAACACCCGCGTCCCCGGGCCCGCGCCCTGCACCGGCACCGCGCGGAAGGCGTCGAGGTCGGCGCGAAATCCGGCGGTGTTGGCATTGGCGAGGTTGTGCGCAACCGTATCCTGCCGCAGCAGGAGTTGTTTGGCGCCGGAGGAGGCGAGGTAGGCGAGGCGGTCCATGGGGTTTTATCCGTCGACGCTCGCCATCAACGCAGGTTCGTGATGGTTTGCATCAGCGAATCCTCGGTCTTGATGGTTTGCGCGTTGGCTTGGTAAATTCGTTGCGCCGTGATCATGTTCACCAACTCCTGGGTCAGATCGACGTTGGCCTCCTCGACCGCACCGGACTGCAGCGCACCGAGGCTGCCTGAGCCGGGCGCACCGACCAACGGTAGTCCGCTGGTGGAGGTTTGCGCCCACTGGTTATTGCCGAGCGGGGCCAGCCCTTGCGAATTGGTGAACGAGGCCAGCGCAATCTGGCCCTGCGCCAGTGTCTGGCCGTTGGAGTAGCGGCCGGAAATGGTGCCGTCCGGGCCGATGCTGAAGCCGGACAGCTTGCCTGCGGTGTAGCCATCCTGCGTCAGGTCGTTGACAGCAAAGGCGCTGCCGAACTGTGTGGTGCCGGTGAAGTCGAGGGCCACGTTCATCGGCGTGGTGGCGCCGCCGCCCACTGCCGGGGTAATGTTGAAAGGAAGGGTGGTGGTGACGGGGTCGATGGCGCCGTTGGTCTGGAAATTCAAGGTGCCGATGGCGCCAGCGCCCACCTGCACGCCGTCGTTGGCGGCGAACACGCTGCAGGTATTTGCGGCGGTCTTGACGAAATACAGCGACAGCGTGTGGGCGTTGCCGAGGCTGTCGTAGGTCGAAAGGGAAGTCGCCGTGTTGTAGGTCGCTGCGTTTGCCAGGACAAAACCGGCGGCAGGCAGCACCGCGCCGCGGGAGTCGAGATTCAGCGACGCAGTCGCATTGGCGGTGGCGAGCGGCGGCAGGTCGGTCTTGGAAATCTGCAGGTTCACCGGAGTGCCGGTGCTGATCGCACCGGCTGCGGATGCCGCGAACCCGGTGAGGTGTGCGCCGGAGTTGTTGACGATGTAGCCGTTGTTATCGAGTTGAAACTGGCCATTGCGCGAAAAGGTAATGGCGCCGTTATTCGAAAGCCGGTAGAAACCGTCGCCGTTGATGGCAACGTCGAGGGGATTGTTGGTGGTGGTAATGTTTCCCTGCGTGAATTGCTGCGCAACGCTCGCCACCCGGGTGCCGATGCCGATCGAGGCGGCGGTGCCGCCGGCGACGGTATTGGCATACACATCGGCAAATTCGGCGCGCCCGGCCTTGAAGCCGACCGTGTTGGCGTTGGCGACGTTATTGCCGATGACTTCGAGATTGCGGGCGGCGGCATTCAGTCCGCTGAGGCCTTGTTGAAAACCCATGATGTTTCCTTCCGTGTCCGAGTAAGAATTAGAGAACCATGCGAACGTCGCTGTAGGGGTGAGTGCCTTGCCCTTCGAGGGTCAGCCTCACTCCGGTGGCGGTGGTTGTGGAGCCGGTTACGCGGGCGGCCGTCAATGCACCGACCGACACAGGCGAGCTGCCGCTCGACGCTTTCACGTCGATGGTGTAGGTGCCGGGCGCGGCATTGCCGCCGTCGATGCTGCCGTCCCATTGAAAACTGCCGGCGCCGGCAGACTGCGCGCCGAGGTTGATTTCGCGCACCAATTGGCCGTTGGCATCCTTGATATCCACGACGACCTTGTCGGCGTCCTGCGCCAGATCGAAGCCGCCTTGCGCGGACGGTGTTCCGCCGGCGTTGGAGAGCGTCAGGTTGTTGCCGGCCACCAGTACCTGGTGTCCCGACAGCGATGCCGCCTGGGCGCCCTGGAACTGCACCAGCAACGCCGACATGGAGGTGTTCAGTTGCGATATGCCTTGCACGGTATTGATCTGCGCCATCTGGCTGGTGACGGCCGCGTTGTCGAGCGGATTGAGCGGGTCCTGGTTCTTCATCTGCGCGACCAGGAGCTTCAGGAAGCGATCCTGGGTGGGGTCGCTGCTGATGGGGGCTGCGCCGTACGATGACGTGGTGGTGGTGGCGGTGAAGGGTGAACTGACTGCGGTGACCATGCAAATTCTCCTTAGCTGCCGAGTTGCAGCGTTTTTTGCAGCAACGATTTGGCGGTATTCATCACTTCGATATTGCTTTGATAGGAGCGGGAGGCAGAGATCATATTGACCATCTCGTCGACCGCGTTCACGTTCGGCATCGAGACATAGCCCTGCTCATCGGCCAGCGGATGCTTGGGGTCGTACACCTTGCGCAAGGGCGAATCGTCTTCGATGATCTGGCTGACCCTTACACCGGGTGTCTGGTTGTCGCCGGCGTCGCTGCCGACCGCCTGCGCCTGGAAAACGACATGACGCGCCTTGTATGGCTGGCCATCGGGCCCGGCGACACTTTCGGCATTGGCGAGATTGGAAGCCACCACGTTGAGGCGCTGGCTTTGTGCCTGCACGCCGGAGCCTGCGATATTGAATACGTTGAAAAGAGACATGGGAACAGTTTCCTTGGTATGCCTACTGACCCTGGATGGCCAGCGTCAGCGTCTTGATCTGCCCGCTGAGAAAGCGCAGCGACGCTTCATAGCGCACGGCGTTATCGGCGAAGTGGGCCCGTTCGGTGTCCATTTCGACGCTGTTGCCGTCGATCGACAACTGATTGGGCGTGCGATATTGCATGTCGACGCCGGGCAACCCGAGCGTGGAAGTGCTGAGGTGGCGCGAATCGGTGGTGGCGAGTGCCGCGTTGCCGGAAGTGGCGAGCGTCGGACCGGCGGTGGCGTTCAGCAAGGCTTGGCGAAAATCGAAGTCCATCGCCTTGTAATTAGGTGTGTCGGCGTTGGCTATGTTGGCGGCGAGCACGCGCTGGCGTTCGGCACGCAGCTTCAATGCGTCGCCGTGGTAACTCAGGATGCCGTCGAGCTGGTTCAACATGGTTGCCTCCACTGTATGTGGTGTCGCCGTTTGCCCCCCAACACGAGATCGAATGGGCGGCGGGAATGGATTTCATTATCCGAACCGCAGCCGAATGCAAACAGCGGAAAAGAACCGGAAAGCCCCGCCTTTTCGCAGGTGGACGGGATTGCGCACGCGCGTAGCATGGCCTCCACTTGAATCCGTCCGGGAACCGCCATGAAGCTTTTCTGTCTACGCCGCCCAATGGGTATTACTTGCAGCGGACTTGTCGCATTGGCACTGCTGGTTGCGTTTCAGGCAGGCGCCGCTCCGGTCGCAAGCGTCGACCGCGCAACGGCGGGGTCGGAGCGCGTGGAAATGCTGTTGCAACGGGAGATTGCCGGCATCGACGGTCGGGTGGAAATCCGCGTCGGCCAATTGGACCTGAAAATGAATTTGGCGCCCTGCGCCGAGATCGAACCGTTCCTGCCGTCGGGCACCAAGCCGTGGGGGAAGATTCTCGTCGGTATGCGGTGCCGCAGCGGCGCAGTCTGGACGGTCTTCCTGCCGGTCACGGTAAGCGTGTTCGGTAGCGCGCTAACGGCAAAGAGGAACCTTGCCTACGGCACGACGCCGACCGACGCCGACGTGGAAACGGTGGAAACCGAACTTTCGCGGGAACCCGGCGTACCCGTCACGGATATGAAGCAGCTCGACGGCAAGTCGCTGGCGCGCCCGCTTCTTGCCGGGCAGATCCTGCGCCGCGAGCATTTCAAGGCCGCCCCGGTAATCGCCCAAGGCGATCAGGTCAAACTGGTAGCGAGCGGTGCGGGCTTCACGATTGCAGTTGATGGGGAAGCGCTCACTTACGCTCTTGATGGCCAGAATATTAGAGTTCGTACGGATTCCGGCCGAATCGTTTCCGGCACGGCGCGGCCCGGACGTCTCGTCGAATTGCATATTCAATAGGACTCAAGTTCGCTGCCGGCAAGCCGATATATCTGCGAGTCCCATCGTCGCCATGCCTGGCAGTTTTGCCGGCGGGGGCGTGGTGGCAGTATGAAACGCTAACTCGCGGAGAGAATATCGTGAATATCGGCAAAGCATTGGACCCCTTGCGCCCTGGCGCAACCCCCACCGGAACCATCGCGACCGACGGCGGAAAAGCCAAAGCCACTACGAACCCGGCGGTCGCTCCGCAAGCGGGCAGTTCCTCGAAAGTGGAATTGTCCGGCGGTCTGGCAGCCTTGAAGGGCGGCCTGTCGACCGATGACGCCTTCGACGGCAAGCGGGTCGAACACTTCAAGGCGGCGATCGCCAACGGCAGCTTTACGGTGAATGCGCACGTAGTTGCCGACAAAGTCATCTCAGGGAATCTGGAAGCGCTGGCCCGTTCGGCGAAAAAGTGATGAGCGGGCCGCCGAACATGGATGCCCGCCTGCCGGCCGAGGTCGAGCACACGCTCGAGAACCTCATCCAGCGGGAGACCAGTGAACTCGCGAAATTCATCCAATTGCTGGAACAGGAACTCGACGCCCTTGCCCACGGCAAGATCGACGAGGTACAGGAATGCGCCCGGCAAAAGCAGTCCCTGTTGGCGGGCATCTTTGCCGCACGTGACGCAGTCAATGTCGCCGCGCGTAACGCAGCCGCAGACCCGCACCTGAAATCGGCCGAAGCCTGGCTCGCTCGCAGCACGTCGCCGCGGGTTAGAAGCGCTTTCGAAGAACTGACCGATCACGCCGACCATGCGCGACAACTCAACCAACTGGCCGGCAGACTGGTGCAAACCAAGCTGCGCGGAATCCAGCAGCGGCTGGAGATCCTGCAGCCGGCCGGACTGACCGATGCGGTCTATTATCCGGAAGGGTACGCGGCGGCACAACGGTCCGCCGCCGCCACCATCGGCCGCGCCTGAGTTCAACGGCGATGGCCGCCGCCGGGCAGGCCGCGGCAGCTCGCAACCGTCTTCGCCTCGGCGTGCCGCCACTTCAGGTTTGTCGCCGCACGCCGATAACCATTTCATCGCCTCTGTTGCTTTAGCCCATGCCACCCGCCATGCAGTTCATCGATCGCGCAATGCCCGATACGGGCGCCTGGATCCGGCACTTCGAGCAAGCCTCGCTGCCGGTACTCGCGCGCACGATCGGCCGGCTGCAGCAACTACGCAAGGACCTCGACGACCTGGCTCCGCGCGATCTTTCGGAAGTGATCGCCGAAGATCCGCTGATGTCTCTGAAGACCCTGATCTGGGCCGGCAAGCATCTCGCGCAAAACGTGTCGTCCGCGCGCGCGTCGCTCGCAAATGAAATCGAGACCGTCGACGCGGCCATCGTCAGCGCCGGAATCGCGCCGTTCTTTCGCCAGTTTGCGGACCTGGAATCGGTGGAGGACAGACTTTCGGGCCTGCCGCAGGCGCGGCTCGGCTTGCAGCGAGTGTTGGCCCGCTCGCTGGCGGCGGGCGAATTCGCCCGCGACTGGGCCGGCTATCGCAACGACCTGGATATCCAGGTGATCGGCGAAGCCGCCGTGCTGCACGATGTCGCGGAAATGCTGGTTTGGGTGTTTGCGCCGGGACTGGCGCTGCAGATGCAGTCGTACCAGCGCTCGCACCCGCACCGCCGTACCCGCGAAACGCAGCGACTGGTGCTCGGCATCACCGTCAACGAACTGGAGGTCGCGGTGATGAAGGCCTGGCGCCTGCCGACCTTGCTGCGCCGCCTCACCGACGATGCGCACGCCGACTCGCCGCAGGTCAGGAACGTGGTGCTGGCCGCAAATCTCGCGCGCCACCTTGCCAATGCGCACGACGACCCCGCCCTGCCTGACGACATCTCCGATATCGCCAGCCTGTTGCGCACCTCACGCGATTGGGTGGAGGCACGTGTGCTGTCTACACCTGTCGTTCGCGCACCGGCGGCGACCTAGCCCGGCGCGGATTTGCGCGGAAATTACCGGGCTTATTGCCGGACTGGACCGATTCCCCGTGTTGCATGCTGGCTGAATCGCGCAACGCCACCGCAGGCCGGGGAACCGGCAGTCCCGGCGGCAGGCGCACTCCAAGGGAGAGTACCGCCATGGGCCACCAAAATTATCAGCCGCATTCGCCTGATCCGCGCCGCGCGCCGGGCATGCCGAAGCCGGGCGCTCGCAAGGATACGCGTTCGCGCCTTCTGCTCAGCCTGCAACAGTTTTTCGAAATTTCGCGCGACCAGTTCGACGATGCAGAATTGCGCACGCCGGAATGGCGCCAGGCCGACGATGCGCTCGAACGCGTTTACGACGCCTGCGTGGGTCACAAGACCATCGACCTGGTGCAATCGCTCTGCGATCGCGCGCACCGCTGCATTGACCAGGCAGTGGAAATTTCGACGGCTCGCTCTTACTACGACGGTCGCCTGTAGCCTTTATATAGTGGCGGCTCAGGCTGCCGCAAGGCAGGCCTGGCGCTGAATTTCGCCGCCGATTGCGGACAGCGGAACACTCTTTTCGACCGCGCCGCGCCGCATCGCTTCTTTCGGCATGCCGTAGACGACGCACGACTCTTCGTCCTGCGCCACGGTATGGGCGCCTGCGTTGCGCATTTCCAGCAGGCCTGCTGCACCGTCATCGCCCATTCCGGTCATGATGATGCCGAGTGCGTTGGCACCGGCAAATTTCGCCACCGAGCGAAACAACACATCCACCGAAGGACGATGGCGATTGACCAATGGACCGTCGATTACTTCGACGTGATATTGCGCGCCGCTGCGCTTCAACAGCATGTGGCGGCCGCCGGGCGCAATCAGCGCACGACCCGGCACCACGCGGTCGTTGTGCTGTGCCTCGCGCACTTCGATCTGGCAGATGCTATTGAGGCGGGCGGCGAACGCTGCCGTGAATTTTTCCGGCATGTGCTGGACGATGACGATGCCGGGCGCCACCCTCGACAGCGTGGTAAGCACCTCTTCGAGCGCTTGCGTACCGCCGGTGGACGTGCCGATCGCCACCACACGCTCGGTGGTCTGGATCATCGCCTTGGCGCCGGTGGCTGCCGAAAGGATGACGTCGGCCGTATGCTTGGACTGCGCGCCCGCTGCCGGGCGTACCGGCGATACCAGGCGCCGTACATTGGCATGCGCCGCCGCCTTGACGACCGATGCGATATCGTCGCTCGCGTCGGTAAGGAATTGCTTGAGGCCGATCTTGGGTTTGGTGACGATCGCGACGGCACCCGCGGCCAGCGCCTCCATGGTGGTGCGGGCTCCCTTTTCGGTGAGGGTCGAACAGATCACCACCGGCGTCGGGCGCTCTGACATGATTTTCTTGAGGAACGTGATGCCATCCATGCGCGGCATTTCGATGTCGAGCACGATCACGTCGGGCCAGTTCGCCTGCATGCGCTCGAGCGCGAGGATCGGGTCGGCCGCTGCACCGATCACCTCCAGCAAAGGGTCGGCGCCGAGCATTCCGGCTACCACCTGGCGGACCACCGCAGAGTCGTCGACGATCATCACCTTGATACGGCTCACGATGCCATCCTCATTTCGCGCACGGCCGGCGCCACGGGCACTACCGCGGCAGCCGGCTTGATTTGCCTCGACCAGACGTGGCCATTGGAAATGTCGAAGATCACCTGGCGGTGACCGGTGCCGTAAAGACTCTCGGAGACGAGCGGAATTGCGTAGCCTCGCAGCAGTTGCTTGGCGGCTTCGCCGTTCTTCTGGCCGACATTCAGCGCGGACATGCGTTTGTGCATCGGAAACATGTCTCCGCCGCCGAAGATCTTGGCCTCGCACTCGCGGGGTTCGATGCCGGCCTGGCGCAGTTCGCCGATCATGAGCCGCATCGCCTCGTCGCCGTAACGGCCGTCGGCCGGACCGTCCGGTTGGTCCTTGCGCGAGCCCAGCAGAAAATGCGACATGGCGCCGTAGCGTTTGGCGGCGTGCCAAAGCGTCACCGATACGCAGGAGCCGAGCAGCGTGCGCACGCGAAAGTCCGCATCGCCGACGAAATATTCGCCGGGCTGCAGGAAAATCTCCATGGTGCTGGCGGCGCGGCTCATAACGGCGCCCGCGGCGGCTTGCGATAGATCGAAGGTGCCACCAGTTTCACGGCGGTGGTGAGGTCATTGAGTGTTTCGGAGTGGCCGACCAGGAAGAAGCCGCCCGGTTTCAACATGGCCAGGATGCGCGCGATCACCTGGCGCTTGGTATCGGCGTTGAAATAGATCATCACATTGCGCAGGAAGATGATGTCGAAATCGCCCATCTTGGGCAATGTCTCGTTGAGGTTCACCTGTGTGAACTGGACACGGCTGCGCAGGCTACGTTCGATCAACAAGGTGCCCTCGTGATTGCCGGTGCCGCGCAGGCAAAAGCGCTTCAGGTACTGCGGCGGGATGTGGTCGGTGCGTTCCAGCGGGTAGTGGCCGGTGCGTGCGCGCTGCAGGACGCGGCTGCTGATGTCCGAGCCGATCACTTCCCAGGGCCTGCCGTTCAGGCAATCGGCCAGCACCATGGCAATGCTGTACGGCTCTTCGCCGCTGGAGCTGGCAGCGCTCCAAACCCGGTACGGCAGCGCGCCGGTGGCTGCGGTGGCCGTTTGGCGCAGAAACTCGAAGTGCTTCGGTTCGCGAAAAAAGTAGGTTTCGTTGGTGGTCAGCAGGTCGACCGCCATTTGCACTTCGTCCGGCGCGGTGCCGCTGGCGAGCAGGCGCAGGTAATCTCCGTAACTATCGAGTTCGCAGTGCTGTATCCGCTTGGCGAGGCGTCCGCCGACCAGCGCTTTTTTGGCCGCGCCCAATGTGATCCCTGCGGCATCGTAAATGAAGCGCTGGAACTGCGAGAACTCATGGTCGCTGATGCTGGTGGCTTGCATGTCCGGTCATTTCAATATTTGTCGAACTGAGCTTCATCGAGCTCGGTATCGGTGGCGAGCGCCAGGTTGCCGGCGAAGCGCGGTTTGGCGGTGATCGGGGCGTGGTTGCCGGGGGACGGCACCGC
>Ga0302322_100002232_pt1 | contig 16319 bp, 17 predicted proteins | sample Fen_T0_2_FD_203757 | JGI IMG/M metagenome (GOLD analysis project Ga0302322, IMG submission 203757) | Peat permafrost microbial communities from Stordalen Mire near Abisko, Sweden - Fen_T0_2 | ecosystem: Environmental > Terrestrial > Soil > Wetlands > Permafrost | place: Sweden: Abisko... | reverse complement strand
CGAATCGCGGCCGGTGCCTGCGTCTCGATGAAGTTTTGCGGATCGATGCCGGGGCGAAACTCGTTGTTGGCGATCACGCCGCTGTGCGCCGGATAGGAGCCGGTGGCGAAAGCGGTGCCATTCACCTCGGTGGCGCTTAAATACACCGGATGATGGTGGGCAAAAAAGACCCCTTCGCCGGCCAACCGGCAGAGGTTGGGTGTGTTCGCGGGCGAGACAAAATCCGGACGCATTCCATCCCAGACGACGACGACCACGCGGTGTTCGGGTGCCGCGGAAAGGGCGTTCGCGAGGGCCAGGACGGTGGCGGTAAAAGCGGGGATTTTCATGGTCGGAAAAGGGCCGTGCCCTCGCAGCGGCCGGCACGGCGAGCTACGGAAGCCACGGGGTGAATCGCGACAGGAACTTGACGGTGGTTTTGGGAGAAGCAACCCGGGGTGCAAGGGGCGTCCTTGCTTTCTGTTGGTTGTCAATTGAGACAGAATTCCGCTCCCGCTGGCGGACGCGACTGCGGAACAAGCGATGCGAGTCGGGATGCGGGCGAGTTGTTGCAGTCCACCACCCAAGGTGAAATTCGGTCAGACTTTCCCGCAAGCGAACAGATCGGTGTCAGGTGTCGATGAAGTGAATTCGAGGCGTCGTTCCGGTGACAATGCAGAGCTCGGTGCCCTGCCGGTCCAGTCGCGAGGGGCGATCGGGCGACCGACCTAGTGAGGCTGCCGGACCGTTACAGCTTCGTTAAAATCGAGCCGCGCACCGGGTCCGGGTTTGACGATAGTAGGGACTGGCGGGATTCTGGATCGGTTCTTTAGTTCAGGTGTGTGGTTACGGCCCGGCCTCCGAGGGGAGTCCGGGCCGTAGCTTTTGCGGGCTTTTCAAAGCCGGAAAGTCCGCTATGGTCCGGGCCAATGAAACGTGTCCTGCCCCTGATCCTCGCACTATTATGTGCGGTAACATTCTCTCCCGGAGCCCGGGCTGCCAGTACGCCCGCAAAGGCGGAGCCCAAGGGCAAAACGCCGGGAATCGAGCTGGCCACCATGGCCTCGCAGGTGACGGGTATCGCGATTTCGCCCCTCCTTGGGGTCAGCGGGGTGGGCGCTTATCAGTATTTCAAGGCGAGCACGCCGGAAGAGAAGGCCGCCTTGCCCTGGTATGCGCAGGTGTCGTTCTGGCTGCCGGCGCTGTTGCTGGTGGCGGTATGTGCGTTCAAGGACAGCATTGCCGCCGTCGTTCCGCCCGGCTTGAAAAAGCCGCTGGATGTGGCCGAGACGGTTGAGAACAAGATCAGTGGACTCGTGGCCGCGGGAGCCGTCGTCCCGTCGATCGTGGCGGTCGGATCAAAGATGATCATGAATTCCAGCATGCTGGAGCATCCTCACGTGGTTGCCCTCGGTGGCGTGGGCATGATCCAGATCGGGGCCTTTGACGTGTCTTGGCTGCTGACGATCCTGATGGTGCCGCTGTCCGTGGCCGTCTTTGGGGTGGTGTGGGTCGTGGGGCATGCGATCAATGTGCTGATTCTTATCAGTCCCTGGGGTGGAGTGGACACGGCGCTGAAAGCCATGCGTACCAGCGTGCTCTCCCTGGTGGTGGCGACCGCCTACATCGACCCGGTGGTGGGCGCGACGATTTCGGTGATCATTATCCTGCTCGCCTACCTCATGGCCGGCTGGGCGTTTCGTCTGATGGTGTTCGGAACCGAGTTTACCTGGGATTTTTTCACCCTCCGTCACCACCGGTTCAAATTGCTGGCGGACGGCAATAAGGTTTTCACGGCGCGCGAGGTTGGCGGGGTACCGATGCGCACGTACGGGCGCCTGTTTCAAGAGTCGGGTGACAAGCTGATTTTCAAGTTCCGTCCGTGGCTGGTTTTGCCCGAGCGCAGTCTGGAGATTCCTCGAGATGGCTTGGTCGTGGGCCGAGGGCTGTTCTCCTCCGAGGTGCTTGGCTTTGACCAGCCGGCCGACAAGCTCGATACGCTGCTGCTGCTTCCTCCCCGCTACCGCGGACATGAGGAGCTTTTTGCGCGAACCTACCATATTTCGGGCACCGTTGACGTCGGTTTGCGCAAAGCCTGGGGCTGGATCAAGGAAGCATTTGGATTCGCGGCAAAGAAACAGCCGGCAACGGGCTGATCGATGAATTGGCGGACGATTTCCCGGTGGTTGCTGGCCTTCTTCTTTGTCGCGGCCGGCGCGAACCATTTCCGGATGCCGGAAGTGTATCTAGGAATGATGCCGCCGTGGCTGCCCGGGCCGTCGTTACTGGTACAGGTCAGCGGCGTGGGCGAAATTCTCGGCGGAATCGGGGTACTCGTCCCTGCCACCCGGCGCTTTGCGGGCTGGGGGCTGTTAATTCTGCTGGTGGCCGTGTTTCCGGCCAATTGGCACGTAGCGCTGCAGGGTCGAATGCCCGGCTACGGCTTTTCACCCTTAACCCTGTGGCTTCGTCTGCCTTTCCAACTTGTCCTGGTGGCGTGGGTTTGGTGGTCGAGTATCAATGCGGATCGTGACGAAACCTTGGATTGACCAAGGTCCGATGGAAGCGTTTTCCTTGCCTGACTTTCGATCGGAACAAACTTTTTGTTTCCGCCGGTTAGGGAAAATTGCTAATCATTTGCCATGAGCGACGAAAATGCGCCGAAGTTGCGCCTGAAGCCAAAGTTGGCGGTGGATCCCGCGGCTCTGGTGCCGGCGCCCCCGGCCGTTCCGCCCCCTTCTGAACCTCCTGCGCTCGCCCCGGTCGAGGAATCCAAATCATTTCGGCTCAAGCCCAAAATAGCGGCAGAGCCGGCTCAAGCCGAATCTCCCGCCCGCGCGTTGGTGCCGCCAACGGCCAGCATTACTCCTGTGGCGCCCGTCGCCGCGAAGCCGCCAGTCTTACCGCCCCCTGAAGCTGCGCCGCACACGTCGGAAATGTCGGCCGCGAAATTTTCACTTAAACCGAAGCCTTCCCCTGAGGCGGTCGAGGCAGCGGCGGCCGACCGTGCGGTCATACCCGCTCCGGCGGCGCCGATGGGGCGAGTCCTAACCGGACCCCCGATGCCGGCGCCCCTTATTGGTGAACTGGACGAGCCGGCGCCACCTTCAACACCGCCGGACGCCTCGCCCGAAGTTGTTGGTGCGACCGCCGGACCTTTTCCTCCGCCACCGGCTAGTTTTCCTCCACCACCTGGGGCGTTTCCCCCGCCACCCTCGGCCGGGAGGAAACCGACCCCACCCTGGGCGATGCCAGGCGGGATGGCGGCACCCGAAAAGAAGAAGCGCGGAAAGGCCGTCCTTGGCGCAGGCATCGTCGCGATCCTTTTGATCCTTGGCGGCGGATTCGTGGCCTATCGGAAATTCACGTCCGAACCACCGGAACCGCCACCGAGGCCGCGGGTGATTCCGAAGGCGGCCGCACCGACTGTGGTCCCGACCGCGCCGACGAAGGAAGCGCACGCCGCGACGGCCAGTGTTCCGGCCAATTCAGTGGAGGAGCCTAGCGCCAAACCGGCAATCGCTGCGCCAGTCGCCCATGGCGCGGCGGTAGTCGTTGCCGCCGCCGCACCGCCTCCGCCCAGCGAGGCATTCAAGGGTTGGGTGGAAAACCTTCGAGTGGGGGGAGTGCGTGCCGGAGCCACGACCCGGGTATTCATCGGCGGTATCGCCTATGCCACCGGCGAACTCGTGAATCCGCAGCTGGGAATCGTCTTTGAAAGTTACAGCACCGAGACCCGCCGGTTAACTTTCAAGGACAAGACCGGAGCGATCGTCGAAAAGCGGAACTGACCGGGTAGACGAGATTCGAGCCTGCCCACCGGTTGGCTCGGTGCTCTCAGGGAAAGACGACCTATTTATCGACCAGCACCGCCTTGATGCCGCGGAGCAATTCGGGATCGGTCGCGATCGCCAGCACGCCGTTTACCACGAACTGCACCCCGATACACATGATCAGAAAGCCCATGATTTTGGTCATGGCGTTGAGACCGACGGGGCCGATCAGTCCGGCTATTTTTCCGGAGAGGCGCAGGACAATATAGGTGACGAATGCCACGCAAACGATACCCGCGATGATGGCGAGGTACTCGACCCAGCCGGTCGCGAGGGAAGTGAATCCAATGGTCACGGCGATCGAGCCCGGACCGCTCAGCATGGGCATGGCGAGCGGGGAAAAGGAGATGTCCACCTTCAGGCGGGCGGCTTCATGCTCCTGGGTGATCTGGTCGGCGTCGGACCGGCGCGGGGTGAGCATGCCCAGACCGATGCCAGTCATCATGATTCCGCCGGCGATGCGCAGGCCCGGAATGGAAATGCCAAAAAAATTCATGATGACCGTGCCACCAATCAGCGTGCTGATCAGGATGGCCACCATGTACAGGCAACCCTTGCGCGCTTGTTCCGCTCGACGGCGGTCGTCGTCGCCCTCGGTGATCGCGAGAAACGTCGGGGCCGAGGCCAGCGGATTGATAATCGGCAGGAGGCCGACGACCGTGCCGAGAAAAATCGCCCAGAGATGAGTGACGTTTGACATCAGGCGGCAGTTGGGGCGCCGGTTCCTTCGGTAGCGTGGATGGCCCTCTTCATGGCGACGCCGCAAGCATGCGCATGGATTGGCGAAAGAGAAGGATTTATCACCAGACGTCGACCGGTCCCTTGGGCACGGGAATGGAATCCCGCCGCATCACCGCCGGCTCGTCCTCATCGCGCATAAAGGAAGCCATCATTGGCCCCGGCCGGTATTTTTCGCGAAGCTCGCCCGTTTCGTCAAGAAACGGGATCCGCCACTGCAGGTAGGCCGTCAGCAGCGTCTCGAACTCCGCCCGGGAGCGAAACTGCGTGATCCCGCGCTTGAATTCCTTCGCCGGACCAAAACGCTTCGCGTACCATGAAGCCGGTTTGCGGAACAGCCGGCAGCCATGATCTTCGCCAAACACTTCGATCATCAGGTCGAGGTGGCGCCGCAATACCGCGATCCGGGCGCTGAAGCCGGGGTCAGCCGGGATCTCGCCCGTCTTTAGGTAGTGTCGCGTATGGGTGAAAATCCAGGGATTGTAGAACGCGCCGCGGCCGATGCTGACCCCCGCGCAGCCGGTCTCGTCGAACATCATCTTGGCCGCCTCGGGTGTGGTCACGTCACCGTTGCCGATCACCGGAATTTTTTTCACGGCCTGCACGACCGCGCGGATTCCGGCCAGATTGACGGTGCCGCTGAAACCCTGGGCCCGCGTCCGACCATGCACAAAAATGGCCTGCACGCCGGCATCCTCAAGGACGCGGGCGAGGTCCGGCGCCGTGAGATTGTTCTCATCCCAACCCAATCGCATTTTGGCCGTGATCGGGATCTTGACCGCATCCACCATGCCTCGGACCAGCCGGGCGGTCTTGTCCAATTCGGTCATCATGGCCGAGCCTCCGCCAATCCCGACGACCTTTTTCACGGGACAACCCATGTTGATGTCGACGGAGGCGATGCCCATCGATTCGACGATCTGGGCGGCGTCCCGCATTTCCTCGGGCACTGCGCCGAACAATTGCACGGCCAGCCGTTTTTCCGCCGGACAGGTTTGGACCAATTGCAGCGCGCGGGGGTTCCGTTCGATCAGGGAGCGCGCGTTGACCAGGTCGGTGGTGGTCCAGTCGAGCCCGCCGATTTCTCGGACGACCAGGCGAAACGGCAGGTTGGTGTACCCCGCCAGGGGCGAGAGAAACAGGTTTGAATCAAATTGGAGTGATCCGATCTGCACGGGTCCGTTCCATTCAGAGCGCCGCCACGGCGCGTTTCATCCGGGCGAGAGCCTCAGTCAGAGTGGCGCGGGGACACCCGAAATTGAGGCGCAGGTGTTCCCCGCGGGATGAGCCGAAGTACGCCCCGTCACTCAGGCCGACGCCGTGCTTTTCAAAGTGAGCGATCGGATCGGCGAGTTTGAGCGGCGCGATGTTGAACCAAGCCAGGTACGTGGCCTCGATCGGAGCCTCAATGGAAACGCCGGGCAGCTCGCGGGCGGTGAAATCGAGGATCAGGTCGCGGTTGGACCGAAGGGTGGCCAGCAGCGCCTGGCGCCAGGCTTCGCTGTCGCGGTAGGCCGCTTCGCAAGCGGTGAAGCCGAGCGAGGTCACCTCGGCCATGACGCCGGCGCTGGCGCGCACGAATCGGGCCCGCAACTGGGGATCGGGAATAATGGCGATGGAAGTGCCAAGTCCGGGCACATTGTAGGTTTTGCTCGGAGCCATCAGGGTGATCGTGCGCCGGGCAATCTCAGGTCCGAGCAGGGCGGTCGGGATGTGCGGAAGGTCGTTCAGGATCAGGTCGCAATGGATTTCATCCGAACAGAGCACTAGGTTGTGGCGGACGCAAAATTCGCCAATGCGCACCAGCTCCTCGCGCCGCCAGACGCGCGCGACCGGATTGTGCGGATTGCACAGGAGGAAGATCCTCGTTCTCGGCGTGACCGCCTTTTCCAAGGACGGCCAGTCGATTTCCCACCGACGAGCCGCAGAGTCGAGGTGCAGGGGAACCTGGACGGATACGCGCCCGCTGTTCTTGGGCGCGCTCATGAACGGCGGGTAGATCGGAATCAGGGTGAGCACTTCCTCGCCGGTTTGGGCAAACGCCTGGGCGGTCAAGTTGAGGCCGACGACCAGTCCGGGCAACCAGACCAGCCAATCCGGATCAATCCGCCACCCGTAGCGCTGCTCCAGGGCGCTGACGAAGGCATCGACGGTCGACTGCACAGGCCGCGCATAACCGAAGATCCCCTGGGCCACGCGTTCCTGCAGGGCGGAGATGATGGCGGGCGAGGACTTGAAGTCCATGTCGGCCACCCATAGTGGAAGAATATCGCGGCCGGCGTATTTCTGCCACTTCTGGGAGTCGGTCCCGCGGCGTTCGAGGACGGTTTCAAAGTCGAAGGTCATTTTGGACAATCAGTTGAAACCACTGCGTGCCCGGAGGCACGGATATTTTTGACCGTCCGCCATAAAAGCACCTGACTGTGTCGGGATGAATTCCAATCGAATGTCGGGGTCCATCGACTGAGCGTATGAAGGACGTGACTTTCCGGAGGGCCCGGCCAGACGAGGCGAGTCTGCTCACTGAAATCGCGCTGAGGGGAAAGCAACACTGGGGTTATCCGTCGCAATGGATCGCGTTGTGGCGACCGGACCTGGTGGTAACCCCGCACTATCTTTCCCGGGAATGGGTCGAGGTCGCGGAGCTCGATGGGGTGGTGATCGGCTTTGCGGGTTTGAGCACGGGTGACGATGGTCGCTTTCTCGAACACCTCTGGCTGCGACCGGAATGCATCGGACGGGGCTACGGGCGCGCCCTGTTTGAGGCGGCGGTGCGCTTGGCGCGCGAAGAAGGGCAAAGCGAACTGCTGATCAATGCGGATCCCAATGCCGAGGCGTTTTACCTGCGAATGGGAGCGGCGCGAATTGGGCAGGAAATCTACGAACTCCCTGACAGGGTTCGGCGCGAAGTGCCGTTGCTGCGATACATTATCCAATAAAGCGCCGTTGTTGCCCATGGCGGGCGTCTCACGTGAGGCAAGGTTACTCTCATCCCGGCGGGAGCGCCGGACTAAGTGCCACCTTCGCTATCACTTGCGCCCGGACGTGGGGCGGCACGAGGCATGCAAAGGAGTGATCCAATCGTAGTCTTAAACAACTAACCAAGAAAACCACCATGTATCGTTTCATTCGTTATGCTCACCCTCTCGCCACCCGCGCTGCCAGCTATGGTTCACGTTGGTCCGGCCTTGATCAGGATATCCATTCCCTTTTTGCCTCCGGCGAAACCGAAGGGGCGTCAGACGCCCCTCGTTCCATTCCGCTGAGTGCCCATGAGGACAAGGACAACCTCCACCTCACCGCTGAGCTGCCGGGAGTGCAGCGCGCTGACATCACGGTCGAATTGACGGGCGAAGTCCTCCGGCTCACCGCCTCCCGCAAGGTCGCAGGAGCCGAAGGCGACCAGTCCGTGCCATATGCCAAGGAATTCAATCTGCCGTATCCGATCCAGGCCGACAAAATTGTTGCGGAGCTGAAAGACGGAGTCCTCCGCCTTACGCTGCCAAAAGTAGAGGCCGTTAAACCCCGAAAGATCGAGATTACCTAAGGGCTATTTTCACAACTTTATTCAAAGGCTTTGGCCTAGTCGGCATGGAATAAGCTTTATTCCCTCTGTTAGCTGGCGGCTTAGGGGTAGGCTGCCAGGTAACCGTTCGCTTCGGCGGGCAAAACCGCCGGGAGTCGCATAGCGACCCCGGCGGCTTTATTTTTGGGAGCTTCGAACCAGCCAAAAGGCGGAAAGGCAACATTGCTTGGCGATGGCTTCGACCGAGCGGCCCAGGGCCGCCGACGATTGCGCCTCCAGTTGCCGTTGACGCAGACCGGGTCGCGGAAAGACTCGGTAGCTCGCGATGTCCAGCGTCCTAGCCACTCTTCCAAACGTCAACCTGCAGAGCCCGATGGAATGGTTCCTCGCGACTTTGAGCATTGTGTTGATCGATATTGTTCTGGCGGGCGACAACGCGGTCGTGATTGCGCTGGCGGTGCGGCGTCTGGAAAAAAAGGAGCGGATGTGGGGAATTATCATCGGTTCCGGCATGGCCGTGATCCTGCGCGTGGGCCTGACTTTTGTGGCCGCCCAACTCCTGGCGATAAACTATATCAAACTGGTCGGCGGCTTGCTGATTCTTTGGATCGCCGTAAAATTGCTGTTGGACAACACGGGCGAGCAACCGGGCAAAGGTGAGGCAAAGAATCTGTGGCAGGCGGTCTGGTTCATCACCATGGCCGATATCACCATGTCGCTCGACAATGTCCTGGCCGTCGCCGGTGCATCCAAAGGCAGTTTCGGTCTGCTCCTTTTCGGGCTGGGGTTGAGCATACCGTTGGTGGTCTTCACCAGCAACCTCCTCGCCAAATTAATGGACAAGTATGTTGTCATCATCTACGTGGGCTCCGCGATTCTCGGCAAGGTGGCTGGCGATATGATCATGACAGACCGGTTGATCGAACAGGCCTTCAAGCCGGAACCATGGCTAATCCACGCGGTGGAGGGCATGCTCGCGCTGGGCGTGATCTTGGTCGCGCTGGCTTTCCGGCGACACCGGCGGCCCGCCGCGGGGTCGTAACCGGCGAAAGCGTTGACAAACGCGCGACGAAGTTTTCCAAAGATTTTTTGCCATGAATTGCCGCTTACTTTTCTTCCTCCTCCTTTTCACCGGGTTTTTCCTTGGCGCCCGGGGCCAGGGACCGGCCGCCACTCCCGAAGCCACCCAGGCGGCCGCCAACACGACCACCGCGGCCGCTGCGGCGGTAACTACCGGCAAGGTTCCGCCGGCGCCCGATTTTCTGGAACACCTGGTCGATGAGACGCTGAAGCTGTTCGACGTAAAGAGCAGCGGAAATACCTGGGTGCATTTTGCCATCGCCGCGTTTTTTCTGGTGACCGGCCTGCTGTTGCGCCGGGTGGTCACGGGCATCATTTTTAGCCAGCTCAAGAAACTGGCGGCCCGGACCGAGACGACACTCGACGACAAGTTGTTTCCGGCTCTCGAGTCGCCGGTAGCCACATTTATTCTGCTCGTGGGCATTTTCAGCGCAGTGAAGGTGCTTAAGCTTTCGCCCACCAATGATGTGGCGATCGACTACGGATCAACGGTCGCGTTTTCGCTGGTCTTGTTCTGGGGCCTGCTACGGGCCTTCAGCGCCCTGCTGGATCACGCGCATGAGGTGGCGTTGGAGAAAAACCTCGGGATCGCCGCGTTCATGCCGTGGATCAAGAAGACGCTGGTCGTGGTTTTTGTCATCTTTGGGGTTTTGCTGGTGGCCCAAAGTCTCGGCGCCGACGTGAAGGCCTTTCTCGCGGGCCTCGGCATTGGCGGCCTGGCGTTCGCGCTGGCTGCCCAGGATACCATTGCGAATCTTTTCGGCTCCATCGTCGTGGCGATCGACCAGCCGTTCAAGGTCGGCGAAGCCGTCAAGATTGGCAGCAACGAAGGCACCGTGGAAGACATCGGCTTGCGCTCGACCAAACTGCGCACCCCGGGGCGAAACCTGATCGTGATCCCTAACAAGATGGTGGCGTCCGAGCCGATCATCAACAATTCGCGGTTTGTGGGGCGCCGCGTCGAACAGGTGATTGGGTTGACCTACGACACCAAGCCGGAGCAGATGGAGAAGATTGTTCAGGAGATTCGCGAACTCATCGGGCGCGAACCGGAGGTCGATCCGGCGTCTGTTCACGTGTATTTCCGGGACTATAGTGCTTCGTCGCTGGACATCTGGCTGGCGTACAACGTGAGGAATCCGGATTTCGCGAATCATCTGGCGGTGCGCCAGCGGATCAATCTCGCCCTGATGCGGGCGGTGTCGGCGCAGGGTCTGGAATTTGCCTTCCCGACAACGGTGATGCATCTCGACGGTCCGATCGCTCAACAGATAGCCGACCGCAAGTGACCCGGCTTTGGGCGATCCGCTGGCGGCCAACTCAGTCAAGGGTTTGCCGGTACCGTTTGCCCCCGATCGCCATCGCGACGACAAAAAACAGCAGCAGGGGCCAAATTTCGGGAACGATTTCGCCCAGCCCGTTGCCTTTGAGCAGGATTCCGCGGACGATGCGGATGAAGTGGGTGTTGGGCAGGCAGGCGCCGATCCATTGCGCCCATTCGGGCATCCCGCGAAACGGGAACATGAACCCGGAAAGCAGGATCGACGGCAGAAAGAAGAAAAACGCCATCTGTACCGCCTGAAGCTGATTCTGCGCGAGGGTTGAAAAGGTGATCCCGACCGCGAGATTGGCCGCGATGAACAGGAGGGCCACGGCGTAGAGGAGAGGCAGGCTACCGAGGAGGGGTACGTGAAAAACGAATCGCGCGGCCATAAGGATCAGTGAGATCTGAACGTAACCGACCGCGATGTAGGGCAGAATCTTGCCGAGCATCACCTCGAATGGCCGCACCGGCGTCGCCAGCAGATTTTCCATCGTGCCACGCTCCCGTTCCCGCGTGATCGCCAGGGCGGTGATGATCACCATCGTCATGGTGAGCACGACTCCCATCAGACCCGGGACGACATTGTACTGCGTGATGTTTTCGGGATTGTAGTGGGCGTGGATCCGGAAGTCCACGGGCCCGCCCCGCGCGCGCAAACGGACGAGGGGTCCCGTGAGATCACGGTTGAGGACATTGTCGGCGAGGGCTCGCACCGCCGCGACTGCCGGGCCGGTCGCGGCCGGGTCGGTGGCATCGGCTTCAAGCAGGACCGTGGGCTGTTCGCCGCGAAGAAGCTTGCGGGAGAAATCGGCGGGAATGTTGATCACAAACTGCACCTCGCCCAGCTGGAGCAGATCCTGGGTTTCGCTCTCGGTGGCAGTTTCCCGCACCAGATCGAAATAACCGCTCAGCCGAAGCGCAGCGACAAAGGTGCGAGCGAACGGACCCTGGTCGGCGGAGCGGATGGCGGCCGGCAAATGCTTGGGGTCGGTGTTGATGGCAAACCCGAAGAGCATCAGCTGCATCAGCGGGATGCCGACCATCATGCCAAAGGTCAGGCGGTCGCGCTTCATCTGGATGAACTCCTTGAGCACGATGGCCCACAGGCGATGAAAGGAGAATCGGTTCATCGTTGGTTGCGGGGCCCGTCCGGTCCGGGGAACGCGATCGTTTTGGCCTGGTAGCGGTGGGGCCTCATGCAAAATTGTCTTTGGCGGAATCCATCAGGCTGATGAACACATCCTCGAGGCCGGCGCTGATTTGTTTCCACTCGTGCTGCGCATCGCGCGCAACGCTGATCGTTTTCTCCAGAGCAGCGGCGTCGCGCCCGCTCACATGGAGCGTATTGCCAAAGGCCACCACTTGCTCGACGCCAGGCTTGGTGCGCAGGGCCACGGCGAGGGGGCGAAGGTTGGGTCCGCTGACGGACCAGGTGGACAACGGACTTCCATGCAGCACCTCTTGCAGGGTTCCATGAGTGAGCAGATTGCCGTAGGCAAGGTAGGCCAGCCGGTGGCAGCGCTCGGCCTCATCCATGTAGTGCGTGGTGATAAGGACCGTGAGCCCGGTGGCGGCAAGGCCGTGAATCTCATCCCAGAATTCTCGTCGCGCCTTGGGGTCGACACCCGCCGTAGGCTCGTCGAGCAGCAGCAATTGGGGCGAATGGATCAGGCAGGCCGCCAGAGCGAGCCGCTGTTTCCATCCGCCCGAGAGTTGTCCGGCGAGTTGGTGGCTGCGGTTTTCCAGGCCGAGACGCTCCAGGCTGCGCCGCACGGCAGCGGTCCGGTCGGGCACGTCGTAGATGCGGGCGATAAAATCGAGGTTTTCGCGGATGCTCAGGTCCTCGTAGTAACTAAACTTCTGCGTCATGTAGCCGACGTGCCGCTTGATCTCCGCTTGTTGGGTCCGCAGGTCATAGCCAAGACAGGTTCCGGTGCCGCCGTCGGGTGTGAGCAGACCGCACAGCATGCGGATGAAGGTGGTTTTCCCTGAGCCGTTGGGACCCAGGAAACCATAGATTTCTCCCCGGCGCACCTGCAACGCGATGGCGTTGACCACCGTTTTGCTGCCGAAACGTTTGGTGACGCCCGTGACGTCGATGGCGAAATCGGTGCGGTTCATGAGGTCTACCTGGCCAGCGCCACGTCCACGGGTTGGCCGGGGTGCAAGTCGCGGGCGACCGCCGGATCGAGCGTGGCTTCCACCATGAAGACGAGCTTGCTGCGGTTGTCGCGGTTGTAGAGGACGGGCGGCGTGAATTCTGGCTGCGGTGATAGGTAGCTGATGCGCCCCTCGAATCCCGCCCGGCCGTTGATTGCGATCCGCACCGTCGCGCCCGCCTTCAGCCCGGCGAAGTCGGCTTCGCCGACAAAAAACCGGACCTTAATGTTTTCCGGGGGGAGTAGGGCGACCACCGGCTGGCCAGCCGCCACAAATTCGCCGGCGCGATAGAGCGTGTCGTAAACGAGTGCGGTCTGCGGAGCCAGTTGGCTCTTCTGGGCCACACTCCAACCGGCCCGGTCCACACTGGCTTGGGCGGCGGCCACGTCGGCTTCGGCGGCGGTGACCGCGTCAGCGCGGCCTCCCAATTGCGCCGAGGTGAGTTGGGCGGAGGTCTCGATGACGAGTTTGCGGTTGGTGTCGTGGGCGAGGCGGATGCGGTCAAAATCCTCGTCGGACATAACCGCGGAATCGTGGAGCTTGGACGCCCGTTCGAGTTCATGCGCCGAAAGTTCGGTGGCGGTGCTGGCCTGGCCCAGCCGGGCTTCGAGCACGGCGAGTTCGCTCGGCCGCTGCCCCTTCTTCAAGTCGGCGAGTTTCGCCTGCGACTGGCGCAACCGTTCCGCCGCCTCCCGCAGGCCGGAAACCTCGGCGCTTTGCTCCAGCGCGAATAGCGGCGCACCGGCCTCGACGCGGTCGCCCTTGCGCACGGCGAGTTTCTCCAACTGGCCCGCCAGTGGGGCGGCGACATAGATGAAGTCGCCCTCGAGGTAGCCTTGCCAACCCGGGGGCGGGGAACGGTGGCAACCGAAGAGGACCAGGGCGCCGGCACCGGCGAGGAGGAATCTAACGGGGGAATAATTTTTCATGTTCTTTGCGTCCGGCCGGCGTCAGCAGCCCGCCGGCGAAAAGGTCGAGGGCTTTGTGCAAGGTTTCCCCGGTGGAAAGGCGGGTGACGGCCAGGGTGTCGGGATGGACGAGGCCGCGAATGGCCTGCAACCAGAATTGGGCGGCGAAATCCGGATCAAGGTCCGGTCGCAGCATCCCTTCCGCCATCCCGGATCGAAACAGTCGACCGAAGACCGAGGGAATGTTTTTCTGCCGCAAGTCGTCGATTTTCTGGTGAATTCGCGGAGCGTAGCGCTGCAGTTCCCGCAGCATCGCCGGGCTCAGGAGGGACAGACGCGGGGCCACGGTGTCGACGATGGACCGGAGCTTCTGCGGGAAACTCGCTTTCGGCTCGGCCAGAACCGCCTCCAGTTCTTGCCGGACGGACCGGCCGATCTCGTCGACGATCGTTTCGATGATCGCATCCTTGCCCGAGAAATGCTGGTAAAGGGTCTTCTTGCTCATGCCGAGTTCGTGGGCGAGGTCGTCCATCGTGAGCGCATTGTAGCCGAACCGGAACAGGTGGTGGCGGGCGACAACGAGAATGCGATGTTCGGTCGGGCCGGTTTCGGGTGGTTCGGCCGCAGCTGCAGCAAAGCGGGAAATGGCCATGGAGTGATTGGGAAACTCTAATAGTATTTAAAGTTTCCAAAACGCAAGAGAGGAACCAGTCGATTTGGGCGCCGGAGTTTGACTTGGGGCCGGCGGTCGAGGGCCGAGATTGCCAAAGGTCCGACCACCGGTACCGTGCTGCGCATGCCTGCGCTGGCGAGTAATTTTAAAATCGAGATTTCCACCCTGATTGCGAACAAGGATTTCGCGACCTTGAAGGCTCGGCTGGCGCCCTGGTTGCCTGCGGACGTGGCGCCGATCCTGGCCGAACTGCCCATCGAGGAGCTGGCCGTGTTATTTCGCGGCTGTTCCAAGGAACTGGCGGCCGCGGTCTTTTCCTACCTCGAGCACAGCGCGAAACACAAGTTGCTGAAGACGCTGACGCAGCCGCAGGCCGCCGCCCTGTTGAATGAGCTTCCCTCCGACGATCGCACGACGTTTCTCAACGCGCTGCCGCTCGATTTGGCGATGCAGTTGATCTGTCTCCTTACACCCGAGGAAAGGAAGATCACGCAGGATCTGCTCGCCTATCCGGAGCACAGCGTGGGCCGCATGATGACGCTCGATTTTGTGGCGGTCCACGCCAACTGGACCGTGCGCGAGTCGCTGGATTACATCCGGGAGCACGGGTACGACCGCGAGACGCTGAGCATGATCTACGTGACCGACGCAGAGGGAATACTGCTCGACGACATCCGGGTGAGGCGGTTTCTCCTTTCCGCACCCGAGACCTTGGTGAGCGCGCTGATGGATGGAAACTACGCCACCCTCTCGCCCACCGACGATCGGGAGAAGGCGTTGCAGGTTTTTAGAAAATTCGACCGCGTGGCCCTGCCGGTAACCAGTCCTGAGAGCAAGCTCATCGGGATCGTGACCGCGGACGACATGTTGGACGTGGCTTCCGAAGAGGCGACCGAGGACATCCAGAAACTCGGTGGTACCGAGGCGCTCGACGAGCCCTACACCACGATCGCGCTCAGCAAGATGGTGAAGAAGCGGGCCAGCTGGCTGGTGGTCCTGTTCCTGGGCGAAATGCTGACGGCGACGGCCATGAGCTACTTCGAGGACGAGCTCGCCAAAGCGATCGTGTTATCGCTGTTCATACCCCTGGTGATCAGTTCCGGCGGCAACGCCGGCTCGCAGGCGGCCACCCTGGTGATCCGGGCGCTCGCGCTGGGCGAATTTCGCCTGCGTGATTGGTGGCGCATCATGCGGCGCGAACTGGCCGCTGGTACCGCTCTCGGGGTGATCCTGGGGTTGATCGGGTTTCTGCGCATCGCCATCTGGTCGCAATTTTCTTCGATCTATGGCGCGCATTGGCCTCTCGTCGGTGCGACGGTCGGCGTCGCGTTGGTGGGAATTGTACTCTGGGGTTCGTTGATGGGGTCGATGTTGCCGCTCGTTTTGAAAAAACTAGGGTTTGATCCGGCTACCTCGAGCGCACCGTTTGTGGCCACCCTGGTCGACGTGACGGGCCTAATCATCTACTTCAGCGTGGCTCTACTGATCATGCTCTAGGAGCTGCCGCTGCGTGACCACTCGACCGGTTTTATTATATGATGGCGAGTGCGGGCTCTGCAACCGGCTCGTTCGGGGATTACTTCGCTCCGATCGCGCCGGTCGGCTGAACTACGCCACGCTGCAGAGCCCACGGGGTCAGGCTTACCTTCGGGCCCAGGGATTGCCGCAATCCGATTTTGACAGTCTTGTGTTCGTGTCGGACTGGAACGATCCGATTCCCGGCGGCTATCGGCTACGAACCGACGGGGCTCTGGCTGCCTGTGCCGTGGTCGGTGGCGGCTGGGGGATCCTGGCCTGGTTGCGCGTGCTGCCCCGCTGGATGCGCGATCCGTTTTATCGGCTGGTGGCGCGAACACGCTATGCGCTCTTCGGCGAGTACCGCGGCCAGCCCCTCGCGGAATCGGAGTGGAAGGATCGGATCCTATAGACCGCATCGGTCCGACGACGAAGCAACAAAAAGGCCGGACCAATCGTCCGGCCTTTGAAAGTGAATTCGAGTAGGATTGTTTACTCGCGACCGTAGCCGCCGCTGCCGCGATCGCCGCCGTCGCGGCCACCACGATAACCACCGCGATCGCCGCCATCTCGGCCGCCACCA
>Ga0302322_100002231_pt1 | contig 16320 bp, 15 predicted proteins | sample Fen_T0_2_FD_203757 | JGI IMG/M metagenome (GOLD analysis project Ga0302322, IMG submission 203757) | Peat permafrost microbial communities from Stordalen Mire near Abisko, Sweden - Fen_T0_2 | ecosystem: Environmental > Terrestrial > Soil > Wetlands > Permafrost | place: Sweden: Abisko... | reverse complement strand
TCGTCGAGAAGCTGCTGCGCGCGGGCGAGGGCCGGGTGCTGAAGAAGCTGCAGGGGCTCTCGGTCCAGGTCAACGCACTCGAGGAGGACTTCGGGAAGCTCTCCGACGCCGAGTTGCGCGAGGAGACAGACCGGTTCCGTGAGCGGGTCGCCGAGGGCGAGAGCCTGGACCACCTGCTGCCCGAGGCGTTCGCCGCCGTCCGCGAGGCCGCCAAGCGCACGCTCGGCCAGCGGCACTTCGACGTCCAGATGATGGGTGGCGCGGCCCTGCACCTGGGCAACATCGCCGAGATGAAGACCGGCGAGGGCAAGACGCTGGTCGCCACGGCGCCGGCCTACCTCAACGCGCTCAGCGGCAAGGGCGTCCACGTCATCACGGTGAACGACTACCTCGCGTCCTACCAGTCCGAGCTCATGGGCCGGGTCTACCGGTTCCTCGGGCTCACCGTGGGCTGCATCCTCTCCCAGATGACGCCCGAGCAGCGGCGGCAGCAGTACAACGCGGACATCACCTACGGGACGAACAACGAGTTCGGGTTCGACTACCTGCGCGACAACATGGCGTGGTCGTCCGACGATCTGGTGCAGCGCGGGCACGCCTTCGCGATCGTCGACGAGGTCGACTCCATCCTGATCGACGAGGCCCGGACGCCGCTCATCATCTCGGGCCCGTCCGACCAGCCGACCAAGTGGTACACCGAGTTCGCCAGGCTCGCCGAGCGGCTGGAGCGGGACGAGGACTACGAGGTCGACGAGAAGAAGCGGACCGTCGGCGTCCTGGAGTCCGGCATCGAGCGGGTCGAGGACTGGCTGGGGATCGAGAACCTCTACGAGAGCGTCAACACCCCGCTCGTCGGCTTCCTGAACAACGCCGTCAAGGCGAAGGAGCTGTTCAAGCGCGACAAGGACTACGTCGTGATGGACGGCGAGGTGCTCATCGTCGACGAGCACACCGGCCGCCTGCTGCAGGGCCGTCGCTACAACGAGGGCATGCACCAGGCGATCGAGGCCAAGGAAGGGGTGGAGATCCAGAGCGAGAACCAGACGCTCGCGACCATCACCCTGCAGAACTACTTCCGCATGTACGACAAGCTCTCCGGGATGACGGGCACGGCCCAGACCGAGGCTGCCGAGCTCATGAGCATCTACAAGCTCGGCGTGGTCAGCATCCCCACGAACCGGCCGATGGTCCGCATGGACCAGCAGGACCTCATCTACAAGAACGAGGTCGCCAAGTTCGACGCGGTCGTCGAGGACATCGTCGAGAAGAACGAGAAGGGCCAGCCGGTCCTCGTCGGCACGACGAGCGTGGAGAAGAGCGAGTACCTTTCCCAGCAGCTCACCAAGCGGGAGGTCAGGCACGAGGTGCTGAACGCGAAGCACCACGCGCGCGAGGCCTCGATCGTCGCCCAGGCGGGCCGCAAGGGCGCCGTGACCGTCGCCACCAACATGGCCGGCCGCGGCACCGACATCATGCTCGGCGGCAACGCCGAGTTCATGGCCGTCGAGCGGATGAAGGAGCTCGGCCTCGACCCGGTGGAGACCCCGGAGGACTACGAGGGCGCGTGGCCCGAGGTCCTGGAGGCGGCGAAGGAGTCGGTGGCCAGCGAGCACGACGACGTCGTGGAACTCGGCGGCCTCTACGTGCTCGGCACCGAGCGGCACGAGTCTCGGCGGATCGACAACCAGCTCCGTGGCCGGTCCGGCCGCCAGGGCGACCCGGGCGAGAGCCGCTTCTACCTCTCCCTCGGCGACGACCTGATGCGCCTGTTCAACTCCGGGCTCGTCGAGTCCTTCCTGAACGCCGCCAAGATCCCGGACGACATCCCGATCGAGCACCGCATGGTCACCCGGGCCATCGCGAGCGCCCAGAGCCAGGTCGAGGCGCGCAACTTCGAGATCCGGAAGAACGTCCTCAAGTACGACGACGTCCTCAACCGGCAGCGCGAGGTGATCTACAGCGAGCGCCGCAAGGTGCTCGAGGGCGCCGACCTGCACGAGCAGGTCCGCCTCTTCATCGACGACGTCGTCCGGGCGTACGTCATCGCCGAGACCGCCGAGGGCTACGTCGACGACTGGGACCTGGACAAGCTCTGGACGGCGCTCGGCACGCTGTACCCCGTCGGCATCACGATGGAGGACATCGAGGGCGAGGTCGGCGGGCGGTCCGGCGTCAACCAGGCCGTGCTGGTGCGCGAGCTCCAGGGTGACGCCCGGGTCGCCTACCAGCGGCGCGAGGAGCAGCTCGGCGAGGAGCTCGCCCGGGAGCTGGAGCGTCGCGTCGTCCTGTCGGTCCTCGACCGCAAGTGGCGCGAGCACCTCTACGAGATGGACTACCTGCAGGAGGGCATCGGCCTGCGTGCTATGGCGCAGCGCGACCCCCTGGTGGAGTACCAGCGCGAGGGCTACCAGCTGTTCCAGGCCATGCTCGACGCCATCAAGGAGGAGTCGGTCGGCTTCCTGTTCAACGTCGAGGTGCAGGTCCAGCCGCCGACCGAGGTCGAGGCCGAGGGCCCCCAGGTGCTCGTCGCCAAGGGCCTGGTGGAGCCGAGCAAGCCGGACCGGCTGCAGTACAGCGCTCCCACCGTCGACGGCGAGGGCGGGGTGGAGACGCATGCCGACGGCGCCGCCCCGGCCACCGGCTCGGCCACCGGATCCGGTGGCGGCAACCGGGCCGAGCGCCGGGCGACCAAGCGCCGTCGCGGCTGACCGGCTCGCGTCGACCGGGCGGGTCACCCCACCTCCAGGGCGGTGACCCGCCACCGGTCCGCCACCTCCTCCAGACGTAGGGCGACCGCGCGGACCCGGCCGCGGTCCACCACCACCGCGCTCGCCTCGACGATCCCCCCGCGAGGCCGGCACAGGTGCACCGACCGGACGACGCTCACCGCCGTCACGTCGCTCTGGCGGCCGTTGCGCTGCGCGAGGGTCCACCGGCGGGAGAGCAGCTGGAAGACGTCGTCGCTGGTCCACCGCACGAGCTGGGTGGGCCGGCGCCGTCCGGCCGAGACCTCGAGCGCCGCCTGCACGAACTGGCGGGTCCACGACCCCGCCGGCGGCGCGCCCTGCCCCGGGGCGGTGACGCCGCCCTCGGCGTGCCCGGTGTCGTCCTGGTGGAGCGCGAGCGTGCCCTGCGCGAGCGGCGCGGGCCGTTCGTGCGGCACCACACGCAGGGCGGGACGGGGTTCGGACAGGGGGATGGGCCGCCGCCGGAGCACGGGGACGGGGACGGGGGCGACGGTCAGGGCGGTCATCAGGCACCTCCGGGGGTGATGTCCGGCGGCGTCAGGCGCCGTCCGGGGAGCAACAGGTCGGGATCAGGGCCGATGGCGGCCGCGTTGGCCGCGTACCAGCGGTGCCAGGCCGTGGCGATCTCGGCGTCGCTCGCCCCCGGACCGAGCCGGCGGGCGGCGATGTCCCAGAGCGTGTCGCCGCGCCGCACCACGACGGCCCGGTCCTCGTGAGCGGCGGGCCGCCGACGTCCGGGCGGGGACCAGCCGGCAGGCGGGGCGTCTCGCCCGGTCGTCGTCGCGGCTCGCGGGACGGTGCGCGGGACGGTGCGCGGGGCGGTGCGCGGGGCGGCTCGTGGGGTGCCCCGCGCGGACGGCGACGGCGACCACCCGGGGTCGAGGTCACCGGTCGCAGGGCCGCCCCTCGCGAGGCCGGGGCCGGAGCCGGCCGGGGCCGGTGCCCACGCCGGATCGAGGGACGGACCGGAGGCCGGTGACGTGTCGAGGGCCGGTGAGGACTCGAAGGCCGTGACCGTGAGCCGCGGTGCGGGCATCGCCGTCCCGGCGCGTGCGGGGAGCGCCCCCGAGACGAGGGCCGCCCCCAGCGCGAGGGCGAGGAGCCGCCGCAGGGACGCCGGGGCGATCCCCGCCGCGATGCCGTCGGCCACCCGGGACGCCGGACCGCCGAGCCGTCCCCGCGCGGCGCAACCGGCGGCGACGGCGGTGCAGACCGTGACGAGGGCCGCCCAGGTGAGCACCGCGAGCCCGCACGCGGCAGCCAGGCCACCGAGCGCCTGGTCGAGCGTGAGCGGTCCCGACCCGTACGCGGCGACCGTGTCGCGCGCGGTCGCGACCGCCGTCCTCGCGGCGGCGATCCACCCGAGAAGCCCCGCAAGCAGCCCGGCCCGGACGCGCCGAGCACTTTGGTGCCGCGTCATCGCTCTGGTTCTTGTTTGATGCAGTTTGATGTCGCTTGCATGTGATGAGTGAATGGTGGATCGCCCGACTTGTCCAGCCCCTCGCTGCCGACCTGTGGATGACCCGGGGTGGCGCGCGGGTCACCGGGGGGCGGGCTCCCCCTGGAGCGTCTCCTCGGCCGGGGTGCCGCTCGCGGCGGGTACGGTCCCTAGGTGGCGCACCGGCCGGGGCGGGGGGCCCGCGGGCCGGTCGTCGCCCACGGCGCGGCACGGGGCGTAGAGTTCGATGATCATGTCGTCCGGGCCGGCGACGAAGGCGGAGATGGTGTCCCACTCGGTGATCACGGGGTCGATCAGCACGGTGGCGCCGCGACGGCGGACCTCGTCGACGGCCTCGCGCACCGAGGGCACCTGCAGCTCGATCATGGCGCCGGCCTGGTGCTCCGGCTCCGTCGCCCGGTGCGCGGGGACCCGCCTCAGGTGGCCGACGAGATGCGGGGCGAGGACGACGTCCGCATGGTCGCGGTCGTGCAGGTGCACCGGCAGGGCGAGGACCCGTCGGAAGAAGTGGGCACCTGCACAGACGTCGGCCACCGGCAGGTCGATGTGGGTCACGGCGGGTTCCACCGACGGCCTCCTTGCTCAGAGTAATCATGAGACTACTCTGAGCAATCAATGGCCCTCAAGGAGGCGCCCCGGGAGCGCCGCACGGCGCGTGCGTCCCGTCGCCGCCGGGATACCGTGATCGGGTGCGCTGGGAGCAGCTCTTCGAGGACCTGGAGGCCTTCGCGGAGGCCACCGAGCGCCAGGCGTTCGACGCCGACGTCGCCGACCGCGGGCGGGCCGAGCGGGCCTCCCTGGCCCTCACCGACCGCCTCCGCGGGCACCTGGAGGCCGAGCTGGGCTTCCGGCTGCTCGGCGGGGAACGGGTGCGGGGACGCCTGCTCGACCTGGGGGCCGACTGGGCCCTGGTGGACGACGGCGGGCCCGTCGTGCTCCCCCTCGCGGCGGTGTCGGCGGTCGAGGGGCTGTCCCGGCTGGCGGCGCCGACGACGCAGGCCCTGCCCCGGACGGTCCGTGTCACCGTCGTGCTGCGCAGGCTCGGCCGCGACCGGGCACCCGTGCGGATCACTTTGCTGGACGGCGCCGTGCTCACCGGCACGATCGACCGCGTGGGCGCCGACCACCTCGACCTCGCCCAGCACGCCCCCGACGAGGTGCGCCGGGCGGGCGCGGTCCGCGGCGTCGCCGTCGTCCGGCTGGCCGCCCTGGCGCACGTGCGCGCGGCCTGACCGCGGCGGCGGGTGGGGTCAGCCGTCGGCCGCCTCGGGCGGGACCGGCACGGCCAGGGTGGTCGGCGCGCTCAGGTCGCCGGGCTCACCCTTGCGGCGGCGCTCGATCCGCTCGCGCGTCTCGGCGTACATCCGCTGGATGTACGCCTCCAGTTCGGTCGCCTCGATGCGCCACTGGCCGCGGCCGCCGACCTGGATGGCGGGCAGGTCCCCGTTCTGCACGAGCGCGCGGGCCTGCACCACCGAGATGTTGAGCTGCTCGGCGACGTCGGCCAACAGGTAGAAGCGCGGGGGCACGTCCCCATTTTCGCACCGGGCGCGGGGCCCGCCGGGGTTGTCCACAGGTGGGTGTTTTCGCCGAACCCGTGGCGTGGCGATCTGTCACGATGATCCCGCTCGGGGCGGCCCTGTCCCGGCGTGTCGGGACGGGAGGTCGGCGATGAGCGACGTGCAGGTCAGGGCGAACCGGCTGCGACGCCCCTCGTGGCACGACCCCCGGCTCGTCGTCGGCGTGCTCGTGGTGCTCCTGAGCGTCGTCGTGGGCGCCCGGGTCATGGCGGGCGCCGACACCACCGTGCCCGTGTACGCCGCCGCGGGGACGTTCGCGTCCGGGCACGTCCTCGGCGAGTCCGACGTCCGGGTCGTGCGGGTGCGGCTGGACGGCGGGACCGCCGGCTACCTGTCCGCCCGCCGCCCGCTGCCCCAGGGGCTGGTGCTCGCCCGGCCGGTGGGGGCGGGGGAGTTGCTTCCCGAGGCCGCGCTCGGCGCACCGGCGAGCCTCACCCGCCGGCCCGTCAGCGTCCCCCTGCCACCTCCGGTCCCCGTGGGGTTGCGGGCGGGCGCGGCGGTCGACCTGTGGTCGTCCGCGAAGCAGACCAGTGACGGCGCCACGGGCTACCGGCCGCCGGAGCGGATCGCGGCCTCGGCGGAGGTCTACGCGGTGACCGCGGCCCGGCCCGGACTCGGCGCGGCGTCCGGGGACGCCGTCGAGGTCCTGCTGGACGACCGGCAGGTGCGGGCGGTGCTCGACGCACTGGCGAACGGCGCCAAGATCGCCGTCGTCCCGGCACCGGGTGGGATCCCGGCCGCGCTGGGCGACCAGGTGGTCGGCGGATGAGCATCCCCGTGCTGACGGCGGTCACCGGTCCGGGCGAGGCGTCCCTCGTCGCCGGGCTGGAGCGTTCCGGCGGTGACGTGCGCGTCGCGCGCCGCTGCGCCGACCTCGCCGAACTGCTGTCGGCCGCCGCGTCCGGTCTGGGCCGGGCCGCGATCGTCTCCGCGGACCTGCACCGTCTCGACCGGGAGGCGGTCGCCCAGCTCCGGGCCGCCGGGGTCGCCGTCGTCGGGCTGGCCGAGCCGGGCGACGGCGAGGCGCGTGCCCGGCTGCCCGCGCTCGGGGTGACCCGGGTGCTGGCCGGCGACGGCGACCCGGCGCAGGTCGTCCTCGCCGTCGTCGAGGCGGTGGCCGAGGCCGTCGCCGAGACCACCCAGGACCGCGCCGGCAGGAGCAGTGCCTTGCGCTCCCGCGGCGAAGGGCCTGGTGCCGCCCGGGTCGCCCGGTGGGCGAGAGGGGCGCCCGGCGCGGCCATCGGGGACCCGCCCGCCGTCGGGGCCGCGGACCCCGCCGACGCGCTCGCCGCCCCTCCCGCGCCCTTCCCGGCCGCCGGACCGGTGCGGCCCGCCGGCGTCCGGGCGGGGCGCGTCGTCGCCGTCTGGGGGCCGATCGGCTCGCCCGGGCGGACGACGGTCGCCACCGGCCTCGCCGGGGAACTCGCCCGGCGGGGCGCGCAGACCCTGCTGGTCGACGCGGACACGTACGGTCCCAGCGTCGCCCAGACGCTCGGCCTGCTCGACGAGAGCGGGGGCATCGCGGGTGCGGTCCGGGCCGCCAACTCCGGGGTCCTCGACGTCGACCGGCTGGCCCGGCTCGCGCCGAGCCTGTCGCCCACCCTGCGGGTCCTCACCGGCCTGCCGCAGCCGTCGCGCTGGCCGGAGCTGCGGCCGAGCGCCCTGGAGTCGGTCTGGCGGTGCGCCCGTGAGCTGGCGCGCTGGACGGTCGCCGACTGCGGGTTCTGCCTGGAGGCCGACGAGGAGCTGAGCTTCGACACCAGCGCACCCCGTCGCAACGGCGCCACCCTCTCGGCGCTCGCCGCGGCGGACGCCGTCGTGGTCGTGGGGTCGGCCGATCCGGTCGGGCTGCAGCGGCTGGTCCGGGCGCTGGCCGACCTGCGCGACGTCCTGGGTCCCGCCGTCCGGCCGCAGGTCGTCGTGCCCAAGGTGCGGGCGGGTGCGGTCGGCACCTCGCCCGAGCGCCTGATCAGGCAGGCGCTGCTGCGGTACGCGGGCATCGACGATCCCTGGCTCGTGCCCGACGACCGGCCCGCCTGCGACGAGGCCATGCTCTCCGGCCGGATGCTCGTCGAGATCGCCCCCACCTCGCCCGCGCGCCGGGTGCTGGCCAGGCTCGCGGAGGCCCTGGAGCAGGCGTTGCTGCTGGAAGGAGCGGATCTCCCGACCGGTTGAGAGCCGGTCACGCGTCGGGGTCGGCGTCGTCCTCCTCCAGGTCCTCGCGGCTGGGCCAGTCGTCCGGCCAGTTGTCCGGCCAGTCCGAACCACCGGGCCCGTCGCAGTCCTCGTCGTCCCCCTCGGGCTCGGCAGGCTCGGCGGGCTCGGCGGGCTTGCGCGGCGCGGGCGGTTCCGGGGGATCGGGCGGCCCCGGAGGGTCGCGGGTAGGGTCTGCGTCGAGCGGGCCGGTGCCGGGGTCCTGGGCGAGGTCGGCCGCGGTCGGGGGATCGGCGCGGCGTTCGAACATGTGTTCGATAGTAGCCCGCCCGGCGTGTCGCCCCAAGCCCGCATCACGTCTGTGCTACGGCACCGGCTGCGGGTGCGGAGGTGCCTAGGATGGCCTGCGTGTCGGACCTGCGTGGCCTCGTCGTCGACTGGGGCGGCGTGCTGACCCCCTCCCTCGACGGCGCGATGGCTGCCTGGGCGCGCCATGACGGCGTCCGGTTCGAGCACTTCGAGCAGGCGCTGCACGCCTGGACCCGGCCGGTCGAGGACGCCGCGAGCGGTCCCGTCGACGGCGTCGGCGGCGTCGGCTACGGGCGCGGCGCCCAGGAGCCCGTCGCCGCGCTGGAGCAGGCCGAGGGCGTCGGGTGGTCGCCGGTCCACCGGCTGGAGCGCGGCGAGCTGTCCGTGCCCGACTTCGAGCGCGCCCTGGCCGCCGAGCTGGCCCGCCTCGGGTCGCCTGTCGAGCCGCAGGGACTGCTGCGGCGCATGCTCGGCGGACTCGACGACCTGGAGGAGGACATGATCGGCCTGGTCCGGCGGGCCCACGCCGCGGGCCTGCGGACGGCGTTGCTGTCCAACTCCTGGGGCGACGGCGACTACCCGGCGCAGCTGTGGGACGGCCTCTTCGACGAGCTGGTGATCTCGGGGCGGGTGGGCATGCGCAAGCCGGACCCGGACATCTTCCGGTACACCTGCAGCCTCCTGGACCTGCCGCCGTCGGCCTGCGTCATGGTCGACGACCTGCCGCGCAACATCGCGGGTGCCGTGCGGGTCGGGATGGTGGGCGTCCTGCACCGTGCCTACGCATCCACGGTCGAGGAGCTGGAGATCCTCTTCGGCGTCCCGCTGCGCTGAGCCGACGGGTTTCCAGGCTGGATCCACGCTTCGACCGAGGGGAGGACCGACGTGCCGGACCGGCTGTCGCCGCTGGACGTGTCGTTCCTCTACCTGGAGGAGCGGACCACGCCCATGCACGTGGGCTCGGTCATGATCTTCGAGCCGACGTCCGGGCCGGTGGCGCACGCGGCGCTGATGCGGCACGTGCAGTCCCGGATCGCGTACGTCCCCCGGTACCGGCAGCGGGTGCGGTCGGTTCCCGGGCGGATCGCCAACCCCGTCTGGGTGGACGACGAGCACTTCGACATCACCTTCCACGTGCGCCGCAGCGCGCTGCCACGTCCCGGCTCGGCGCGGCAGCTGGAGGAGCTCGTCGCCCGGCTGCAGGCCCGCCACCTGGACCGCACGCGCCCGCTGTGGGAGCTGACCCTGGTGGAGGGGCTCGCGGGCGGCCGGTTCGCCGTCGTCACCAAGGTGCACCAGGCGCTCGTCGACGGCATCCACGCGGTCGACCTCGGGCAGGTCGTCCTCGACGACTCCGCGGACGCCCACGAGCCCAACGCCCCCGTCTGGCGCCCGGCGCCGGAACCGAGCCTGGTGGAGCTGGTCGTCGGCGCGGTCGCGGACTCGGTCCGGGCGCCGGGCCAGGTGCTCGACACGCTGCGTGCCGGCGCGGGCGACCTGCGGGCGGGTGCCGGCCGGGTGCTCGACGTCGTGGGCGGTCTCGCCGCCCGGACGGCCTCCAAGCCCACGCCCCGCAGCCCGCTCAACGCGCAGATCGGCGAGCACCGCCGGTTCCACCTCGTCGACACCGACCTGGCCGACTACCGCACGGTGCGCAGCCACCTCGTCGGCGGCCCGCCGCGGCGCAAGGGTCGGGCCGGGGGGCCCGCCCGGACGGCGGGCGCGGCGGCGTCGTCCGCCTCGGTCGCGGCGGGGGCGGCGACGGGCGTGGCGACGGTCAACGACGTCGTCCTGGCGACCCTCGCGGGCGCGCTCCGCGCGTGGCTGCTGACGCGCGGCGAGCCGGTGCGCCCGTCGAGCCTGGTCAGGGCGCTGGTGCCGATGAGCGTCCGCTCCGACGACGTGCAGGCGACCGCGGCGATCGGGGGCCGGGTCTCGGCGATCCTCGTGGACCTGCCGACCGGCGAGAGCAGCCCGCTCATGCGCCTGCACCAGATCGCCTACCAGACCCGCGCGCACCGGGAGACCGGCCAGGCCGTGGACGCGCGGGCCCTCGCCGGGATCGCCGGCTTCGGGCCGCCGACCCTGCACTCGCTCGGCGCGCGGGTGGCGAGCGGCCTGTCGCGGCGCCTGTTCAACCTCGTGATCACGAACGTCCCCGGGCCGCAGGTGCCGCTCTACCTCGACGGCGCGCGCCTGTGCAGCTCCTACCCGGTGATCCCGCTCGCCCGCGGGCAGGCGCTCAGCGTGGGCCTGACCTCGTACGACGGCGGCGTCCACTTCGGCCTCTACGCCGACCGGGACGCCATGCCCGACCTGGACGTCCTCGGCCAGTGCATCGTCGACGCGCTGGCCGAGCTGGTGGAGGCGGTGCGCTGAGCCCGCCCTGCGGGTCCGCCGCCCGGCAGGCGGTGACGGCGGGGCGGTGACGGCGGGGCGGTGACGGCGGGCGGCGTGCAGGTCGTAGGCTCGGGTCCCATGGTCCCCGAGATCGCCCCCGCGCCGCGCACCCCCGGTGACGCCGGGTGAGGCGCGTCTACCTGCCGTCCACGATGGCGGAGCTGGCCGTCGCCCACGAGACCGGCGTGCTGACCGGCCCTCGGGACGCGCACGCGGTGACGGCCGCCGTCCGGGAGTGGTACGTCGAGGGCGACCTGGAGGAGCTGGAGTACGTCGCCCTCACCGAGGCCGCCGAGGCGTCCCTGCGCCGGGTCGCCGCCGACCCCGACCTGCCGCGCCGTCGTGTCGTGATCGCCGCGGACGTCGCGGAGACCGGCGTCCAGGAGGTCGCCCACGAGCGGTTCCGCAGCGCCGTCCGGATCGGCGTGGACGTCCCGGTGCCGTCCGTCGCGAGCGTCCACGTCGACGAGGAGCAGGCCCTGAAGGTCGTCGCCGCCGCCGTCGAGGCGCTGCCGGCGGCGGACGACGGCGACGACGATGCCCGGTTCGTGCTCGACGAGGCCGAGGCGACGGAACTCCTCTGGTATGACGTGAGCGAGCTGGGCGACCTGGTCTGACCCCCGCGCCCGACCCTCCGTGGTCATGCGATCCGGGACGATCATGCACTTCGGGAACGGGGCGCCGCGCGGGCCGCTCCGAACCGGCTCGGCGGTCGTCCCCCGATTGCATGATCGTCCCGGATCGCATGATCACGGAGAGGGTGGGGGTGGGGGGAGGAGCAGGGTCAGGCCGTAGGCGACCGCCCAGCGGTGGCCGAGGGCGGGGCCCGGCGCCGCGCCCGGGCCGGGGGAGGGTGCGGCGGCGACGTCGGCTCGGCCCACGGTCGCGCCGTCCAGGGCCCGGTCGAGCACCCGCAGGATCTCGGGGTCACCGGCGACGCCGCCGACCAGGACGACGTCCCGGCCCGCCACCTCGCCCGGCAACGCCGCGACGACGCGCTCCAGGTTGTCGCCGAGCGCCGCCCGCTTGAGGCGCAGCCGTAGCGCCCGCCACTCGGCCGGGGCCAGGTCGCGCGCGAAGGGGAGCCAGCCCGCGGGACCGGCGACGACGAGCGACCCGACGGCGTCGCCCGGCGCCGGTCGCTCGGTGAACCGGCGGCCGCCGTCCTCGCCGAGCAGCACGTGCGGGCCCTCCAGCCGCTGCGCCGGGCCGCGCTTCACCCACTCCGCGGCGCCGCGCGACACGTCGAGCGCCGCGGCCACCGCCGCGGTCACCAGGTCGCCGCCGCCCGCCGCGACGACCGTCCTGCCGTCCGCGTCGATGCCGTCGAGGGTGCCGCCGCCGAGGTCGAGGACGACGGCGTCCGGCTGCGTCCCCGGCGTGGTGAGCGCCCCGGCGCGCGCGGCCAGGGCCTCCGTGCCGACCCGGTGCACCGGCACGCCGAGGACCGCGCCGATCACCTCCTCGGGCGAGGGACCGCCGGGGGAGGGACCGCCGGGGGAGGGACCGCCGGGGGAGGGACCGCCGGGGGAGGGACCGCCGGGGGAGGCGCCCGGGGACGGCGGGTCCGCGGGCGCCAGCTCGGCCGAGACGACCGCCCGCGACCGCCCGGCCGCCGTCCGCGCCTCGACCGCGGCGCCGACGGCGACGAGGTCGACCTCCCAGCGATCGAGCCCTCCCACCGGCGAGGCCGGCGAGGCCGACGAGGCCGACGAGCGCTGCGGGGACGGGGACGACACGGCTGCGGCCTCGGGCGCCGGGCGCCGGGCGGGGTCCAGGCCCACCACGGCGTCCGGACTGTCGGCGAGCGCTCGGGCGAGGGCCCGCGCCCCCGCCCGGGCCGCCTCGGGGAGCGCGAACAGGGACACCAGGCGCAGCGGGTCGGCCAGCTGCCGGACGCTCTCGCCGGGCGCCGCCACCTCGACGGCGATCAGCGGCAGCGCAAGGGCCGTCGCGGCGTCGACGCCGTCCATGACCGGCACGCCCGCCGGCAGCCCCGGCACGCGACGGGCCACGAGCACGCCCTCGTCGGCGGCGAGCGCCACCGCCGTGACCCGCGCCGCGCCCGGTGCCCGCAGCCAGCGCGTGACCAGCTCGGCGCAGCGGTCGTAGGGCAGGCCGGCCGGGGCCACGAGGACGGCGTCGGGTCCGGGGGCGGGCGCGGCGTCCACCGCCACCGGGACCCCGCAGCCCGCACCGGGACGGCCCGGCGTCCGGCTGCCGGCCGCCAGCAGGACGAGCGGCGCGGTGTCGGGCGCCGGGACGGTGACGGTGCCGAGGGTGGTGCGCACCGGCTGCTGGCCGGTCGTCACCGCCACCGCGATCCGCAGGCCGTGCCGCCGGGCCAGCCGTGCGGCGAGCCGTGCCGCCGCCTCCGCCGCCCGCGCCGACCCCTTGACGCCGCGCGTCGGGGCGCGGTCCGCCGCGAGGGGCCGGGGCGGCCGGGTCGTGGCGTCGACCAGCACGACCTCCGTCGTCGCGTTACCGACGTCGATCCCGGCCACCACGTCGATCCCGGCCACCACCGGGCCGGGGGTCACCCGCCGGCGCGCAGCAGGCCCCGCCGCGCGTAGACGGCCGCCGCCTCCCGCAGGAGGGCCGCGATCCGGGGGGCGCCGCGGGCCTCGAACGACGCCGCGGCGGCCTCCAGTTCGGCGGCCGTCGCCCGTCGTGGCCGCAGCATCTCGTAGACGGCGAGCAGTTCCTCGTCGCCGACGGCGGTCAGCTCGGCGGCGCGCAGCAGGTTCTCGGCGAGCTGCGGGTTGGCGTGGGCGCGGGCGACGTCCGCCTGGGCGCGCAGGGTCTGCGGGGTGATGGCGACGTCCGCCATCGTCACGTCCCCGGCGCGGACGGCGTCGAGCGTGAGATCACTCACCAGGTCACCTCCAGCTCCTGCGGCGGCTCCGGCGTGCAGCAGGAGCGCTCGATCGCGACGAGCCCGACGACCGTCGTGTGGTACCGGGCCTCGATCGCCTCGTCGCTGTAGGGGTTGCGGGCCGGCTGCGGGGTCGCGCCCTTGGCGTGCCGGGCGGCGTTCGCGCCCAGCAGCCGGTACATCGGCGCGTCGATGCCGGGCGCCACGCTGTACAGCTCCAGGTTCGCCAACGGCGCCAGGTCGCGCCGGTGGATGAGCGCGGTCCCCTTGGCCTGCAACCCGATCCCGATCCCCGACCCCGCCAGCCGGGCCGCCGTCAGCCCGACCAGCCCGAGGTCCACGGTGTCGTTCACCCGGACGACGCGCGCCGTGCAGCCCTCCTCCTCCAGGCCGGCGAGCAGCTCGCGCAGGGCCTGGACGACGGTCAGCCCCCCGAGCGTCGTCCAGATCGCGCGGCCGGTCGCGGGGGAGACGCCGATGACGACCTCCCGCGGGTCGGTGCCCGCCGCCGCCGGACCGCGCACGGCCAGCGCCGCGGGGTCGGCGCCGGCGGCCTGGGCGGCCCGCAGGTCGGCCACCGAGCGCTGCTGCCGGACGGCGTCCAGTTCCGCGGCGCGGCGCGGGGTCGGCTCGTAGCCGGTCCCGGGACCGGCGTAGTCGTTCGGGTCGGTGATGAGGGACAGCACGCGCAGGTCCTCGTCGAAGATGGCCGCCGTCTGCAGGTGGTCGCCGTGACGCCGGACGCCCAGCATGTCGAGCAGGCGTTGGGCGACGTCGTCGAACCCGCACTCCTCCAGCGCGGCGACGACGTCGACCATGGTGAGCCCGCTCTCGCGGATCAGCCGCGACGCCGTCAGGGGGGCCATCAGGTCGGCGGCGGGCACGTCCTTCGACCCGGCGGCGTCCACGGCCTGGTCGGCCCAGACGTCGTCCAGGTCGGCCAGACCCAGGTGCCGGTACACGGCCTGGACGGCGTCGACGGCGCGCCGCCGCAGCACGGCGACCGCCCCGGCGTCCGCGGTGCGCAGCCCGCCGTCCACGCCCCAGTCGCGCTGCATGATCAGGAAGTCGTCGACGTCCTCGGCGTTCCACTGCGAGGGGCCGAACATGTTGTCGTAGCGCTGGATCGAGCCGAAACCGCTGCAGATGTAGTCGCTGCCCGCCAGGAAGATGGGCATCGTCCGCGAGGTGCGCCGCACGTCGGACTCGCTCATCAGCGCGTCGTTGCCGGTGCACGCCTCCAGGTTGCGGGCCATGACCATGAGGTTCTCCGCCATCAGCGAGCGCACGCCCCGCGGGACCGACCCGGCGACCGCGGCGGCGTCGATCCCGCCGTTCTGCACGCCCTGCGAGCCGATGGCGCGGGCCAGGCTGACGCAGCGCGATTCCAGGTAGAACATCGACCGGCCCTCGGACGCGCCCATCAGCGCCTCGGCGCCGCCGCCCGACGTCACCCGCATCTTGACCCCGCGGGAGGCGTACGCGCTCGCCAGGAACGCCTTCGACCAGGGGGTGTCGTCGCCGTCCACGAAGATCTGCTCGGTCCCGTAGAGGGACACGGTCTCGGCGTAGCTGACCAGCCCGCGCAGCCCGAGCTGCAGCTCGGTGGCCTCCTCGACCGAGCACTGCACGAGCACGCCCGGTGCGCCGACCGCGGCGCCGATCGAGACGGCGACGGCGTTGGACGGCGCGTCCCCCAGCACCGGGACCGTCGTCTCGATCTCGCGGAACCCGAACGCCGCCGCCGTCGCCGCGTCGGCGGCCAGCAGCAGCGGGTCGTCGTTGCGGTTGGTGACGTGCGCCTGGTTGGACGGCGTGCGCCGGGCCCGCATCTTGGTCATCGCGATGGTCAGCTCGGCGGGCCGCAGCGGGGCGAGGGCGCGGGCCAGCTTGGCCGGGGTCAGCCCCGCGACGAGCCGGACGACCTCGGCGCGCGGGACGTTCGGGTCGACGAGCAGGCGGGCCAGCGCGACGTCGTCCAGGGCCATCGCCTCCGCGGCGACGTCCAGGTCGAGGCCGTGCGCCGCGAGGAAGGCGTCGATGACGTCGAAGTCGGCCTCGGCGCGCCCGTCCAGCTCGACGACGCGCCCGTCGCGGACCACCAGGGACGGCTCGGGGTCCGCGGGGGAGTTGAACGCGATCAGCCCCAGCTGCGGGTCCTCCGTGGCGAAGCCGTCCAGGTTGACCGGCTGCGCATCCATGAACCGGAAGCGCCCCACCACCCCCTCACCCATGCCCCCACCTCCCTACGTCGTGATCATGCAATCCGGGACGATCATGCAGTGCGGGAACGGCCGGGCGCTCCCGGAGGGTCGCCGTCGGGCCATCCTGCCGCGGCGGCCCGGGCGCACGCCACGTCCTGCTCCGCCGTCCCGCCGCTCACCCCGATCCCGCCGACGACCAGGCCGCCCGACCACAGCGGCACCCCGCCGCCGAAGCAGACGTAGCGTCCGGCGTCCGCGCTCGCCATCCCCGCGAGCGGGCCGCCGGGCGCGGTGAGCGCGGCCAGCTCGTCCGTCGCGATCCGGTGTGCGACGGCGGTGTACGCCTTGTCACGGGCGAGGACCGGGCCCGCGATCTCGGCGCCGTCCATGCGCTGGAACGCCACGAGGTGCCCGCCGCCGTCCACGACGGCGACGGACACCAGGGCCCCCTCCTGTCCGGCCCGGGCGCGCGCCGCCTTGCACAGCGCCAGCGCGAGTTCCAGGTCGACCAGGGTGAGGGTGACGCGGGCCATCGGGGGGGGTGTCTCTATGTCGTTGTCAAGCCGCTGGGGTGGCGGTGTTGGTGGTGGGG
>Ga0302322_100002230_pt1 | contig 16326 bp, 9 predicted proteins | sample Fen_T0_2_FD_203757 | JGI IMG/M metagenome (GOLD analysis project Ga0302322, IMG submission 203757) | Peat permafrost microbial communities from Stordalen Mire near Abisko, Sweden - Fen_T0_2 | ecosystem: Environmental > Terrestrial > Soil > Wetlands > Permafrost | place: Sweden: Abisko... | reverse complement strand
ACGGGGTCAACGATGGCACCTACGGAACCTGCAACCCCGACTGCACGAAGGCGGCCCGCTGTGGTGATGGCGTGGTTCAGTCCGACTACGGCGAGGAATGCGAGCCCAGCATGTCGAATGATCCCAAGTGCACCCCGGCTTGCCGGCTGCCCGGTGGGTGCGGCGACGGCCTGATTGAGTCCCCCGAGCAGTGCGACGATGGTGCGCTCTTCAACAACGGTGACTACGGCGCCTGCGCGCCCGGCTGCATCTACGCGCCCCACTGTGGCGACGGGATCAAGAACGGGCCCGAAGAGTGCGACGACGGAATCCTGGACGGCTCGTACGGAGGTTGCACCAGGCAATGCAAGCTGGGCCCCCACTGCGGCGATAGCATTCTCAATGGCCCCGAAGAATGTGACCACGGAGGCGACAACGGTCAGGACGGCTTGTGCTCGCCAGCGTGCAAGGACATTTCCTACCAGCCAGGCTAGCCGGGCCGCGGGCAAAGACTCGGACGAGAGCTCCGCAGGCACGATCGGCCAAGCAAACTTCCTAGGAAAATCCCCGCCCCGTGATGGGCGATCTGCACCAATGCGGAGGTCGCGGAACATCGCGCGATTCGAGTCGACGCGCGCCGGTGTGCTTTGGTACATCCATGCCAATTGGGTGCTTTTATCGACGGTGAGGGGCACCGGACGGCACCGCCCTCGATGCTTTTTGTGCTCTCATAATTGAGTTCCACATTACCTAAATATTGGTTGACGCGTTTGTTCGGTGAGGATTACGCTGAAGCCGATGCCAATGTGGAAAACTAATAACAAGAACCTAACAAGAACAATATCAACAGCAGAGAGCCTCCGGCAGCGCCGATGGGCTTGGTTCCGCGGCGTCGGACGGATGGCTCGGGCAACGCTTTTGCTGCCGCTGGTGGGCATGCTCGCCATCGGTTGCCCACGCAAACAAGAGGCGCAAGACTCGGTGACTGCGCAAGCGCCGCAGGCGATCAAGCCGCGCCTCAAGGCCGGAGGCGGCCAGTCGATCAGTGTTCCCAACCGTCCGCCGCAGCCACCGGCCACGGTTGCCATCATCCAGGACAGCAGCCTCAATTACAGCACGATGATGTCGCAAGCTCTTGAGGCCGCGCTCGGCCCGGGAGGCATCGCGAACCTCGTCCACAGCGGCGATACCGTCCTCATCAAGCCCAACTTGGTATACAGCACTGCCGCCGCCGTTACCGACTGGCACGTTATCAAGGCCCTGGTCGACCAGATCAAGCAGGTCAATGGCGGGGCCCAGATCATCATTGCCGACGGCAGCGCCTCAACGGATTTCGCGACGGTCTTGACCGTTGCCGGCCTCACCACCGCGAACTTCCCTGGCGTCACGTTCGCGAATTTCAACGACACCACAACGAACCCGACGAACACCTACGTTCTCGCAGACAGCCGAACCGGCGCCAGTGAGCAGATCTCGGCGCTCATCACCGACGCCACGGTCTACATCGACATGCCCAAGATGAAGACGCACTACCATGCCGGCATGACCGGTGCGCTCAAGAACTTGGGCATCGGGACCGGGCCGCTGCCGCTATGGAATGCGGGCACAGGCGGAAGTGCCAAATGGGGTCTGCACCATGACATCCGAAGCGAAATCGTCGACCACGTCGCGTGCCGGGTGCCGGACTTGACCGTCATGGATGCCATCCAAGCGATGGAGGGCCAGGGACCGATCAGCGGCAGCGCAGTCGCCTTGAACATGGTGCTGGCCGGCAAGGATCCCGTCGCAGTCGATGCCGTGGCGAGCACGATCATGGGAATTCCTCCGGTTCAGATCACGCACATGGTGCTCGCCGCCAATGAAAACATCGGCGTCATGGATCTCAGCAACATTGCCACCACCGGCAACATCACGTTGGCGGCGGCTTCCGCGATCCACACCTTCGTTAAGGCGACCCCTGGCGCCATTCAGGGGCCGACCGAGCCGGGGGTTATCCCCTACCGCGCCACGACCGTCATCCGAACAGCGCCGTCAGCCATGACCATCGACGGCGATCTGAGCGAATGGGGCTACGCCAATACGATGACCGTCAACACCAGCTCTCAGGTGAAATCCGCCTCGGGCTGGGGTGGGGCCGCTGACAGCAGCGTCACCGCCCAGACCCTGTATGATAGCCAAAACCTGTACCTCGCGTTTGCGGTCAAGGACAATACCAAGCTGGCGAACAGCAACACTGGCTCGGCAATCGTCAACGGCGACGGGGTCGAGCTCTATCTGAGCACCTGGGCCGAGCAGTACAACACCACGCGTACCCCCGCCGCTTCCTATGGCTCAGTCTACGACTATCACCTGGCCATCAGCTATGCCGATGTCCCACAGGCGTACATGCTCTCGCACAACAAGGCACTCACCGGCGCTGTCATCACGAAGGTCGATACGGCCGACGGCTACGTCATCGAGGCGCTGATCCCCTGGAGTAACTTCGGCGGCCCGTCTGTGGCACCGACTGCGATCGCCGGTGGCTACACCGAATATCGGCAGATGGGCCTGAACATCGCCTTGAACGATGCCGACACCAGTCCCTCCACGGTCGACCACAAGCTCATTTGGAACAACGCTACCGATAGCGACATCGAGACCAACCCAGTCAAGACCGGTATGTCCTATGTCGATCCGCCGGGCGGCCTCTACCCGACGCTGTACTTCACGTTGACCACTTCCGCGACCAACGGCGCGGTAACCAAGAGCCCTGACCAAGCGACGTATGCCGCGGGCACAGTCGTGGCGCTCACCGCGACGCCTGAAGCTGGCTATCTCTTCGCGGGCTGGAGCGGCAGCGCCTCGGGAAACACGAACCCGCTCAGCGTCACCGTGGATGGCAAGAAGACCATCACGGCGAACTTCCAGGCCATTCCGGTTCTGACCGCCATCGCCGTCTCCCCGGCAAACATTTCGGTGAACAGCGCTGGAACCCAGCAGTTCACCGCCATTGCCTACGACCAAAACAACAATCAACTCTCGCCCCAACCAACCTTCACCTGGAGCGTCGCTGGCGGCGGGGCAATTGATGGCAATGGCTTCTTCACCGCCGGCGCATCCGCGGGAGGTCCCTACACGGTGACCGCCCAGAGCGGGAGCGTCAGCGGCACAGCGACGGTCTCGGTGACGGTGTCGAACACCGCCCCGACGGTTGTCACTGCGGCGGCAGCCACCCCCAGCCCGGTCACCGGCACCACGGCCTCCCTGTCGGTGCTCGGCGACGACGACGGTGGTGAGTCGAACCTGACCTACACCTGGTCCACGACCGGCACACTGCCCGCGGCGGTCACCTTCAGCGCCAACGGCACCAATGTGGCCAAGGCTACGACGGCGACGTTCACCAAAGCGGGCAGCTACACCTTCCAGGTCGTCATCGCGGATCTCGGCAACATGACAGCCACGAGCTCCGTGGCAGTGACCGTTGGGCAGACCCTGACCACCATCGTGGTGGCTCCGACCGCCGCCACCGTGAACGTCTCGGGCACCCAGCAGTATACCGCCACCGCGCGCGACCAGTTCGCGACGAACCTGGCCACCCAGCCGACCTTTACGTGGACGGTGAGTGGCGGTGGAACGATCAGCGCGAGCGGCCTCTTTACCGCGGGCACCGCAGGCGGCGGACCTTACACGGTGACCGCCAAGAGCGGCAGCGTCAGTGGCACTGCCAGCGTCACGGTGAACGCCACACCGACGGCTGTCTATCGCATCAACTGCGGCAGCACCAGCGCGGTTTCGCCCTTCACCGCCGACCAGTACAGCAGCGGCGGCACCCAGCGCACGGTCACCAACACCATCACCGTCAGCGGCGTGACCAATGCGGCGCCCGCGGCCGTGTACCAGTCAGAACGCTACGGTGCCAGCACCTACACCCTGCCCAACCTCACCGCAGGTGGCCAGTACACCGTACGCCTGCACTTCGCGGAGCTGTACCAGACGGCCACCGGCAAGCGCGTCTTCAATGTGGCTATCAACGGCACGACCGTGCTGTCGAAATTCGATATCTATGCGACGGCAGGCACCAACTACAAGGCTGTCGTGCGTGACTTCACTGCCACGGCCAACGCCTCGGGCCAGATCGTGATCGCTCTGACCACCGTCACCGACAATGCCACCATTGGCGGCATCGAGATCCTGACCAGCACCCCCAACAGCGCGCCGTCGATCGTGACGGCGGCTGCGGCCTCTCCCAACCCAGTGACGGGCTCGACGACGGCACTGTCGGTGCTTGCCGCCGATGACGGTGGCGAATCGAACCTGACCTACACTTGGGCCACCACCGGCACGCCACCGGCAGCCGTCACCTTCAGCGCCAACGGCACCAACGCGGCCAAGGCCACCACGGCGACCTTCACCAAGGCTGGCTCGTATGCCTTCCAAGTCACCGTGAAAGATACTGCCGGGCTGACCACCACCAGCGCGGTGACTGTGGTTGTCAACGCGACCCTGACCAGCATCGTGGTCTCTCCGTCGAGTGCTAGCATCAACACCTCGGCCACTCAGCAGTTCACCGCTACCGCGCGCGACCAGTTCGCAACCAACCTGGTCACCCAGCCGACCTTCACGTGGACGGTTAGCGGTGGAGGCACGGTCAGCACGAGCGGCCTCTACACCGCGGGCACCACTGCGGGTGGTCCCTACACGGTCACCGCCGCGAGCGGCAGCGTAGGCGGCACTGCCACTGTCACTGTGATCCAACCCAACGCCGCCCCGACCATCGCCACCGCGGCTGCGGCGAGCCCCAATCCTGCCACGGGCACCACCGCAGCGCTCTCCGTGCTCGGCGCCGATGACGGTGGCGAGGCGAACCTGGTCTACACCTGGGCCACCACCGGCACGCCACCGGCCGCAGTGACTTTCAGCGCCAACGGCACCAACGCGGCCAAGGCCACCACGGCTACCTTCACCAAGGCCGGAAGCTATACCTTCCAGGTCACGGCGAAGGACGTGCCCGGTCTGACCGTCATCAGCTCGGTCGTGGTGACTGTCAACGCCACGCTGACCAGCATCGTGCTCTCTCCGGCCAGCGCCACCGTGGCGCCCTCCGCGACCCAGCAGTACACCGCCACCGCGCGGGACCAATTCACCACGAACCTGGCCACCCAGCCAACCTTCACGTGGACCGTGAGCGGGGGCGGGACGATCAGCACGGGTGGCTTGTTCACCGCGGGCAGCACCGCGGGCGGCCCCTACACGGTGACCGCCAAGAGCGGCACCGTCAGCGGCACAGCCAGCGTTACGGTCTCCGCGGGTTCGAGCACGGTCTATCAGATCAACTGCGGTAGTAGCAGCGCGGTCTCGCCGTTCAAGGCCGACCAGTACGCCAGCGGCGGCACCCAGCGCACGGTGACCAACACCATCACCATCAGTGGTATCACCAATCCGGCGCCCGCAGCGGTCTACCAGAGCGAGCGCTATGGCAACAGCACCTATACCTTCCCAAGCCTCACTGCGGGCGCGCAGTACACCGTTCGCCTGCACTTTGCCGAGCTGTACCAGACCGCAACTGGCAAGCGCGTGTTCAACGTGGCGATCAACAGCACGACGGTGCTTTCGAACTTCGATATCTATGCGACCGCCGGTGCTGCCTACAAGGCGGTGCTGAAGGAGTTCACAGCGACCGCGAACACGTCCGGCCAGATCGTGGTTGCCCTCACCACCGTGACCGACAACGCCACCATCGAGGGCATCGAGATCATCAAGAAATAGCCACGGCTGCCGGTCGGCTCGGGGATCCGTGAAGTCTTCACCACGGACGTCCGAGCCAGACCGCACGTTCGCCGATACCCTCGTCCCACCCCTGCGTCGCCTCACTTCTCGCCGATCCCTTTCAGGGGCAGGAGGTGGTCGGGACAGCGCTGCCTCGCACACGGGCTGCTATCCGGAAACCTAGTCCTTTGCTCGCGTGAGGGATCGGTATTCCTTGCCGGCACTGATCAGCAGACCGGTGGTATGCCTGACCCAGTCAGTCCGTGTCTTTTTCCAGGTAGCCCAGCCTTCTGGAAGACGTTTGTGGAGAAACATCGACTCAAGATCCTGGACCGCCAGCGCGGGCTCTCTGTCGAGCTTCTCGGCCCCAGGCTTGCTGGCGAGTAGCGCGAAGAGCAGACCGAATTCGCCAGCGGATCCTGCGAGATTGTCCTCGCCGAGAAGCTTGGTGAGCTTCTCTTCCAAATCCCGATGCGTGGTGTTTGTGTCTTCATCGGAACCAAAGAGCTTGCTCATCAACGCCGGTCCCTTGGCCTCCACGAACGCGAACAAATCACAGGCGAATAGCGTTGCTACCCTTGTCCCGAACATTCCTCCCTGCAACCTGTGCGGGAGCATAGCGCGAAGAGCTTCAGGATCGGTCGGAACCATCGCTTCTTTTTGACAGCAATACTTGGTCAACGAAGTAACCATTCGGCCATCGAGTCATCCAAGGGCCGGAGCCGTCTGAAGGAGGACTATGGTCAGCGCTTGGAAATCTACGGTTGGCAGACTCGTCGCGGCGTTCGCACTTTCGCTGTTGTTGTTGGCCTGCAGCGCCCACGTCGAATTCTGGGCGTCTCCCCACTCCATCTGCGCCGGACAGCCTGTGCAACTGACCTGGAAGGTGACTGGAGTAGGCACGCTGACCGCGAATCCACCGCTGGCATCGCTTGCCAGTAGCCCGCTGGCCAGTGAGGGGAGAATGACGGTTGCACCCAACGAGTCAACGCAAATCGAGCTGCGTGCCACGCGGTTGCTGGGAACGTCCACTTCCAGCGTTCAAACGATCCATGTCATTTCGGGGCAGTCGAAAGTTGAACCGCTCACCGTCAGTCTGGCCGATTCCAGCGCGGGTTGCGGCGGAGGGCGTGTGTGGGCCACCGTGCGAGCCCACGGGTTCTCAACCGCGGTGAAGGTCTCGGTCGTCGCCACGCACGCCGGTGACGGTCGCACGTACGACGTCCAACATGGTGCCACTCGCGCGGCTTTGATGCCGGGAACGACGACTGCGAGCTTTGCCGGTCTGTCCATCCTGGGAGATTGGGCCATCTCCTCGCCGCTGCTACCTGGCGAGGCGTGCGGCACATCAGCCCTGCCGCGCAATCTTGTGGTCGATGTCTACGCACAGTGCACGCCGGAGGGACAGCCATGATTCCGAGTGAGCTCAAGCAGAACATCGACACCATCGTGGTGGTCATGATGGAGAATCGATCCTTCGACAATGTGCTCGGCTACCTGCGCAGTCCGGCGCATGGCAACCGCCCCGATGTCGATGGCATCGCCGATCCGAACGACGCCAGCTATTTGAACCCGAACGGCGACGGCGTGGGGCTTGCCCCATTCTGGAGCAAGGACGGTCCGTTCCCTAGCGATCTGCCGCATGACAAGGGCGCGGTCGCGATGCAAATGGCGTACTCCCAGGTCAGCAAGTCGTACCTCATGAATGGATTCGTCAAGGCGTTCGAGAACGAATTCCATACGATGCTAGACCAATCCCCTGTGATGGGCCTGCTCACGCCAGCGGACCTTCCCACCACCGCAGCGCTGGCCGACCGTTATACGGTGTGTGATCACTGGTTCGCCTGCCTGCCGACCTCGACCTCGCCAAATCGGCTCATGTCGATGTGCGGCCTGACCAACATCGACGAAACGGGCACGCTGGTGCCAGACCAAACCACGGTCTATGACTGGCTGCTTACCCACAACGTGCGCTGGCGGGTCTACGCAGCGGGGCTGCCGTTCATGCTGCTCATGCCTCGACTCGCGCCGCTGATGCTCACCTCGCATTTCCGCCGCCTCGGCGAGTTGCCGGAGGATCTGTCCAACGATCCGCCGGAGTTGAGACCGCAAGTGATCTTCATCGAACCCGACTACTACGACTCTCCCGTCCATTTCCATGCCCCTTGTGACAACCATCCGCCGCTGGCCATGGCGCCTGGCGAGGCGTTCTTAGGCCAGGTGTATGGCTGGCTGACCAAGGATCCGGCGCAGTGGGCGCGCACGGTGCTCATCGTCACGTACGACGAGCACGGTGGTTTCTTTGACCACATTCCACCGCATCCGGTGCGCTACCACAACCCGAACGGCGTCGCCTTCGAGAGCACGGGGCCGCGCGTGCCGACCATCGTGGCAGGGCCATTTGCCCAGCGCCGTGTGAGCAAAACGGTGCTCGACAATACCTCGATCCTCCAGCTTCTGGCCGAGCGCTTCGGCGCTCCGGGGGAGACCTATTCGGCGGAGGTTGCGGGCCGAATGCAACAAGGGATCGGCAGCGTTTCGGCCGTGCTTTCAGTGCCGGCTGCCAACGCCGCCGCGGCCGACATCAGCGTCACCCCGTTGGCGGCGGCATCCGCCGATGCAGATGCTGGTCAAGGCAGCAGCGTGCTGCGCCGATGCTTCGACTCAGCCACTCGCGCCTTAGTGGCGCAGCACCAGGCAGAGGCGCTGGCCAAATACCCGGAATTGCGGTCGTACCTCCCGGGGTAATGCAAGACAGGTCGCTAGCACGGGTGGCCAACACGGGTACGAGCGGGGAGGATTGGTTGACAGGTAAACAGGGCATAGCCGACACTGGCCAGCAACATGCGGAGGGCAGGGCCGTTCGTCGTTGCTGGGGTGCTGGTCGCCTTAACCGTGGCTGTTTTCCAGATGTCCCGCCGCTCCTGGGAACGCCACACCAGGGCGTCCCAGGCGGCCGCGGCAAGGTACGCGGGATCGGCGCGCTGCCGGGACTGCCACGAGCCGTTCTTTCGCCTGTGGTCCACCTCGCATCACGGCTTGGCTATGCAGCCCTTCACCGCCGCTCTTGCCCGTGAGAAGCTTTCCGAGCAGACGCAAGACATTGTGGTTGGGGACCATCGCTATCGGGCAGAGATCGCCACCGGCCAGGTGCGCGAGACGACCCCAACGGGCCAGGTCACTCACGCCATCGCGCATGTTATGGGCGGAAAGAACGTCTACTACTTTCTCACGCCCCACGCGCGAGGCCGCCTCCAGGTGCTTCCCGTGGCCTACGATGTTCGACGCCAGGAATGGTACGATGTTTCGGCAAGCGGCCTGCGCCATTTCACGGACGTGACCGAGCAGGCCGTGCACTGGACAGATCCAGAGTTCACCTTCAACACCTCTTGCTACGGCTGCCACGTTAGCCAGCTCGCCAGCAACTACGACGTCGGATCTGACGCGTACCGGACCACCTGGGCCGAGCCAGGCATCAACTGCGAAACCTGCCACGGGCCAGGCGAAGAGCACATTCGTGTCGCCAGGGATCTGGCTCCTGGCGCGGTCCTCGCAGATGCAAAGCTGATCGTGACCAAGACATTCACGCACGAGCAGAAGAACGACATGTGCGCGCCCTGCCACGCCAGAATGTCGCCCATCACGAACAGTTTCCGCTCTGGCGAACGCTTCTTCGATGCGTTCGATTTGGTTGGAATGGAGAACCGGGATTTCTACCCGGACGGCCGCGACCTCGGCGAGAACTACACCTTCACCTCGTGGCGCATGAGTCCCTGCGCGAAGTCGGGACAGCTCGACTGTCTCCACTGTCACACCTCGAGCGGCCGCTACCGATTCAAGGACCGGGCCGTGGCCAACCAGGCGTGCCTGCCCTGCCACGAGGCCAGGGTGCGCGAGGTACAAACGCATAGCCATCATCCACAAGGCAAGACGACCTGCATCGATTGCCACATGCCTAAGACGGAGTTCGCGCGCATGGTGCGCAGCGATCATTCGATGCGACCACCAACGCCCGCTGCAACCATCGCCTTCAAGTCCCCAAACGCTTGCAACTTGTGCCACCAAGACAAGGACAGTGCCTGGAGCGACAGGGCGGTCAGACAATGGTACGCGAAGGATTACCAGGCGCCTGTGTTGAAGCAGGGTGCGCTGATCTCGGCTGCGCGCAAAGGTGACTGGTCCAAGCTTGCCGCCATGCTGGCCGCCGTGAGGGGGGACCAGCGCGACGAGGTGACGGCCGTGGCCCTGCTGCGGCTGCTGCGTTCGTGTCCGGCTGATGGCAAGTGGTCGACCATTTTCGCGGCCATGGAAGATCGCTCGCCCTGGGTGCGCGCGGCGGCGACCGAGACCGCGGGGGAGCATCTCTCACGGGATGCAGCAACTGTGCTGCTGAAAGCGACGCGCGATCCTGTTCGCTTGCCGCGCATTCGCGCCGCCAACGCTCTGGCAGGCCTGTCTAGGAGCGAGGTGCCCGAGGACTTTCGCGCCGATTTGAAGGCCGCCACGCGCGAACTGGAAGCGTCCATCAGTGCGCGTCCCGACGACTTTACCTCGCAGTACGACCTGGGCAGACTTCACGCGCGGCGGGGCGACATGGCTCGCGCCATCGTAGCCTACGAGACCGCCATCCGGCTGCGGCCTGACATGGTGGCCCCGCTGGTCAATGTGTCGCTGGCATACAATGCGGTTGGCAGGAACAGCGACGCGGAATCCGCTTTGCGCCGGGCACTGGCTATCGAGCCCGGCAGCGCGGCTGCGCAGCTCAACCTAGGCATGCTCCTGGGCGAGCTCGGTCGTTTCCCGGAGGCCGAGACGGCGCTGCGAGCTGCCTGTAAGGAGGATTCCAGCTCAGCCATCGCGGCCTACAACCTTGCGGTCATCATTGCCCGTGATCGGCCCGACGAGGCCGTAACCTGGAGCCGCCGCGCCAGCAAGCTCGACCCAGCTTCCCCGAAGTACGCCTACACGTGGGCCTACTACCTTGCCCAGCGCGGAGACAAGCAGGCGGCCATCGCGGTGCTTGGCCAGGCGCTCGACGGAAGGGCGGTAGGCGGCGAAAGCTACGCCTTGCTGGGCAGCCTTCTGGAGCAAACGGGCCGGAAGAGCGAGGCCGAGGCTCTGTTCCGGCGCGCGGCTACCGATGCTCGGCTGGGCGTGGACGACCGTGCACGGTTCGGCCGCGCGCCGGCCCCATAGACGCCTACTTGACCAGCGGATCGTCGTAGAGCACGCGGTCATTGGCAAGCAGGGACTGCATTTCAGCCAGCTTGCCCCGATACGTGTCCACAGTAGACAAGTCGTTCATTTCGCTCGGATCGACACTGAGGTCGAACAGTTGCAGTCGATCAAATTGTGGACCGGGAACTGTTATGCTGTAGCCGATGAGCTTCCAATGGTCGGCCGTGCGAATCGCTCGGTGCACTCGACTGTACTGATAATAGGAGCTCTGCCGGGGAAGGGCGGCTTTGGCGCCAAGCATGACGTTGCCATCGTTGGTCGTTGGTGGGTCGAGTCCGAGCAGTGCCGCCACCGTGGGCAAAATGTCAGACAAGTAGACAAGGTGATCGTTGATGGTATTTGCGGCAATCCCCGGCCCCGTGATGATCATGGGTACGCGAATGCTTTCCTCGTAGACACTCCCCTTGCCGAGAAGTCCATGCGAGCCCAACTCAAGGCCGTTGTCGCCAGCAAAAATGATGATGGTGTTGTCGAGCAGTTTCTGCTCTTCCAAGGTGTCGAGAATTCTGCCGATTTGTTCATCCGCCTGGGAAATCATCCCGTAGTAGGCGGCGATTTCGCTCTTGACCTGATCCGGATCCCTCGGCCAGGGCAATAGGTTTTCATCGCGGTTGTAGAGATCGCCGTTGTCAAACGGGTGCTCGGGTAGAAAGTTGTCCGGGAGTGGTGTTTGGGCGGGATCGTATAGGGTGTCGAAGGGGGCGGGTGGCGTGCGTGGGTCATGCGGCGCCGTGAAGGCGACGTAGGCGAAAAAGGGGCGTCCTTGCGCCGGAAGAGCCTTGATGAATCCAATCGCAGCGTCGGCAAACATGGTGCTGGAAAAGCGGTCAGCACGAAAGCGTGCCTCGGCGGGGTATGCCCCCGAGGGGTCGAAGTGGTAGAGCAGGGGGTGCGCTTGTCCTCCCTCCTCGGGGAAAAGCATGCCACCGAAGAAGATGTTGTCGGCTTGCTCAAAAATGCGCGCGTAGGATGCCACGTCGCTGTGCCACTTTCCCGTGGCGAAGGTGACATAGCCGGCATTTTGTAGCATCTCGGGCAACGTCGTATGCTCGGGAGGAATGACTTCGCCCCCCTTGTCGTCCCCTTCCAAATGATTGATGGTTCGTCCGGTCATCAGCGACGCCCGGCTGGTGATGCAAAGGGCGCCGTTGACCCCGCCCTGACAGCTTGCCTGGCTAAACGATGTGCCTGCACGCGCCAGTCGATCGAGGTTGGGCGTCTGGATGAGCTCGTTGCCCAAGGCGTGCACGGTGTTGTAGCGCTGGTCATCGGTAAGCAGCAGCAATACGTTCGGGGGGCGCGTGCAGGTAACGCTGTTGGCGACCGTGCTGTAGCTTCCGCTAGGACACAGGTCGCAGATTCGATCCGTGGTCGCCGTACCCGCCTGCACAACGTACGAGCCAACCGGACAGACAGTGAACGCGACACACCGTTCGTTGGAAGAATACGTATCGCCAGAACAAGCTGTTTCGCACGTACCATGCGGACAGTTCCCAGTGCCGATACCCCCACAACCAGCCAAGGGGATGAACCAAGTTACTGCCGCCGCGACACGGAGGAGATGCTTGCCGTGCATCATGGGGAGATGATACTCGCGCCTCGGCTGCCCGCACGATCAAAGATCCGAAGATCCGCGTCGGGATCAGCAAGCCAGGAGACAAAGGTGCTGTCGGTCTTGTTGTCTGGAACTGGGGAAGACTGAGGTGTCTCGATTGGCCGGTACCAGCCCGGACGACCTGACCACGACACGCTTGGCACGGTTGTGCCTCCGTGGTCCATTTGCCCTGCGGCGCGTACGCTAAAAGGCCGCCCCCCATGGCAAATCAGCTTGGCACAACCCGTGCACACTCCTGCTCTGTCTATGGGCGAGTCTGCAAACAAACGCTTGGCTGGAGCAATCGGTAGATCTGTGGCGTCGGTCACGGTCTCTGCCGTGCCCTTGATCCGGCGTGATGTGAGGCAGTACCTGCTCTCGACGCTCCTCATCGCCGTCGGCTTTGCGGTCACCGTGGGCATTCGCGTTCAGCTTTTCAGCTATCACAGCGGCGACATGAACGACTGCCTTCTCCGTTGGTGCGACAGCATCAAGGAGACGGGGCTGGTCCAGGCGTTGAAGTCAGGGAGCATCGATTACAATGTGCCGTACATTTACTTTCTCTGGCTGGTCACCGAACTTCCTTTCGACCGGGTTTGGGTTATCAAATCCCTGTCCATCCTGTGCGACTACGGCTGCGCGCTGGCCGCGGGCTTGATTGTCTGGCGCATCCACCGAAGCGCGCTTCGGGCCGCGGCCGCAGCCTTCGCACTCCTGATTGCGCCGACGGTGGTATTCAACGGCGCGTTTTGGGGCCAGAGCGACATGGTTTATACGGCGCCGCTCATTGCCGCCATCGCCGCTGCACTTGGCAAGCGCCATGCCACGGCGGCGGTGTTCTTCGGGTTGGCTATCGCAGTCAAGCTTCAGGCGGTCTTTCTTCTTCCTCTGATTGGTGTCTGGGTCCTGCGCAAGGAATTCCCCTGGCGTCCACTGCTCCTGATGCCGCTGGTGTTCTTGCTGTGCCTTGTCCCGGCGTGGATTGCAGGGTGCTCCCTTGTTGACCTACTTGCCATCTACCCAAGACAAACCAACCATGCGACCGAATTGACCAGCAATGCGCCAAGCATCTTCGTCTTCTTGCCGAACAACGCAGAATGGTTCGGCACGTTCGGATTGTGGTTCGCGGTTGCGGCCATCTTCTTGGTCTCGCTGGCGTGCATCTGCACGCGCATACGAACCACGGCTTCGCTCACCATTCGACAGGCCGCCACATTTGCCTGCCTGGCCCCGTTTCTTTTACCACGCATGCACGAGCGCTACGTCTTTCTTGGCGATGTGCTGTGTGTTCTCTATGCCTTCATTCGCCCCAAGCATTTCTGGGTAGCCCTGTTGGTCATTGGTGCCTCGTTTGCCAGCTACTTCAAGTTCCTCTTCGGCAGCCTGCCCGTCCCGCTCTCGATTGCGTCCTTGATGCTGGGGACTGCTTGCGTCTTCCTGGTGTTTGATCTGCTCCGGTCCATGTATCCATCAGCGTTCGGCGTTGACGTTTCGGGAGCTCCCCGGCTCGAAGGCCCGGCGCGATGGCGCGTGAACTGACTTGGTAAACCGGCACATGCTTCTTCATTCTGCGCGCAAGCTCTTGGGTTGGCTGCGCACACGCGCGGCGCGTGTCGACCTGGTCTTGCTTTCCGCCATGGCCGTTGGGTTGCTTGTACGCGTGTGGGGCTTCGGCGACATTCCGCCGGGGCTCAACCAGGACGAGGCTTCCACGGCCTACGATGCCTATGCCTTGATCCACCACGGCGTTGATCGCCACGGATACTGGCTGCCCGTGGTGCTGGTGTCATGGGGCTCGGGGATGTACGCCTTGGCGGCCTACGTGGCAGCGCCGTTCATCGGTCTGTTCGGGCTCAGCGTGTGGTCGGCGCGCCTGCCGTTCCTGCTCGCCGGCATGGCGGCCCTGCCCATCTTCTTCGTGCTCCTGCGTGACACCACCGATCGGCAAACCGCGCGCATCGGTGTGGTGCTGCTTTCGCTCTGTCCCTGGCACATCATGATCTCGCGCTGGGGCCTCGATTCGAATCTGTTTCCCTTTGTCTTCCTCGTGGCCACCTTGCTGCTCCAGCGTTCGGCGAAGCGACCGCGCTTGCTGATCGCCGCGGCTTTCGTCTACGGGCTGGCGCTCTACGCGTACGGCACCGCCTACGTGGTGGTGCCCGCTTTCATCGGTCTTGCCCTCGTCTATGGCGTGCGCCATCGCTTGTGGCCTTTGCGCATGATCATTCTGTCGGCAGCGGTCTTCGTCGCCGTCGCCACGCCCATCGGGATCTACGTCGCGGTCAATAGCTTGGGCTGGAATTCGATTCGCACGCCCTTGTTCAGCATCCCGCACCTGAGCGGCCTGCCGCGCTTCAAGACCATGGGCAACGTCAACGTCTTCTCGGTGGAATTCGTCCGACAGGCGTGGGCCAACCTGGGCACCGCCGCGGACATGTTTCGCATGCAGGACGACGGACTCATCTGGAACGCGATTCCAGGCTACGGCATTCTCTACGCATTCTCGCCGCTTCTGGCCCTGATCGGGCTGGCGTTGCTTGTTGGCAAGAACGTGAGCCGCGACTGTCAGCCCTCCTTCGCCCTTCTCGCGTGGAGCCTCGCGTCCCTGCTGCTCATGGCGTTTGTCGCCGCCAACATCAACCGTGCGAACATCGCCATGTTCCCCTTCGTCTGCTGCGTGGCCGTGGCGGTGTCGCTGCTGTGGAAGCGTCGAGCTCTTGCGGTCGTCATATGCCTGATCGTTGGTGCCTCGTTCATCGGTTTTGCGGGCAACTACTTCGGTCCCTATCGGCAAGCAGCCGCGGAACCCTTCTTCGCCTCCTTCGGCGAGGCGATCCGCTATGCGGCTACCCAGACTGAGGGCGACGTGTGTGTTACCGACAAGGTCAACATGCCGTACATCTTCGTGCTCTTCTACAATCGGGAAGACCCGCGCATGTTCCGAGAGACGGTCCATTTCGCCAACCCGGGAGCAGAATTCGAGACCGTGTCGTCTTTTGGCCGCTACCAGTTTGGCCTTGGCGATTGCGCAGATTCAGCATCCGTCATCGTGGCCACCCACGCTGAAAGCGCGGATTTGCGGTTGGAACACTTCAAGGTGAAGGACTTTGAACGCTACAGCGTCCTGGTCCGTCGCGAGTGACGACACTGGTGGACTGGCTGATTGCACAGGATCTGCACAACCTCGCCATCGCCTTTCCTTGATGAGCGTGCTAGTGGACGATGCGCAACGGCAGGCTTTGGCGACTGCCGAGCAACAGGCCGATAGGTTCGAGCGCAAGGTCGAATCAGGCAAGGAAGTCCTACAGAAGCCCTTGAATCCGCTGGCCTTCACCGCCACCCCTGAGCCGCATGAATGGCTGCTCATGGCCTTGGCCCTGGCTGCCGCGATCATTGTACGGCGGCAGCGCCGACGGCGATCATGTCCATGGACGGCCGCTTCGTAGTCCTTCCATGCAGGCCGACAGCTAGTCACCAGTCGCCGCGATGAACCGACCTTCGCGCAAGTGCATCCAATCCTGTCATGAAGCCACAACAGCCGCCCCTTATTGCACAGAGGACGGTCGAGCGCCGAACGGTGCTGCGCTGGTTTGGCAACGCAACCGTCCTGGCCCTCACGGACGCCGGGGAAGTTCCCCCCGCACGCTTGCGGCCAGGTGAATACTGATGGATCGGCGGCACTTCATCACGGGTTCTCTCACGGCCGCCGTCGCGGGAAAAACGGCCTTTGCAGCTTCCGTGGCGACGTCAGCACCGACCGAGGCGGATGG
>Ga0302322_100002229_pt1 | contig 16328 bp, 15 predicted proteins | sample Fen_T0_2_FD_203757 | JGI IMG/M metagenome (GOLD analysis project Ga0302322, IMG submission 203757) | Peat permafrost microbial communities from Stordalen Mire near Abisko, Sweden - Fen_T0_2 | ecosystem: Environmental > Terrestrial > Soil > Wetlands > Permafrost | place: Sweden: Abisko... | reverse complement strand
TGGGGCAGGGGCCCCGCCATGTCCAGGCTCAAGCGTGACGCCACGGTGCTGGCGCGCACCTCGCTGCCCCTGCTCATCTTGGGCGAAACGGGCACCGGTAAGAGCGCGCTGGCCGAGCAGGTGATTCATCCGGCCAGCAAGCGCAAGGGCCCCTTCCTCGCCGTGGATCTCTCCGCGCTGCCCAGCAACCTGGTGGCTGCGGAGCTCTTCGGAACGGTTCGCGGCGCCTTCAGCGGCGCGCTGGATCGCCCAGGCCGATTCGAGCAAGCCCACGGCGGCACCCTGTTTCTCGACGAGATCGGCAACCTGCCGGTGGACGTGCAACGACTACTGCTGCTGGCCCTGGAGGGTGGCCGCATCACCCGGCTTGGCGAGAGCCTGCCCCGCCAGGTGGATGTGCGCCTGATTGCCGCCACCAACACGGCGCTGGCCACGGCCGTACGGGCAGGAAACTTTCGCGCCGATCTCTACGCGCGGCTCAATCCCTCGACCAAGCTAACGCTGCCGCCGCTGCGCGAACGGCTCGACGACCTCCCCGCACTCATGACCCGTTTCCTGCAGAGGGCTTTCCACGCGGGATCGCATCGAGCGCTGCTGGAAGAATACGCCAAGGCGCACGGCTTGCCGCCGGGCCTGCCCGTCGCGCTGGACATGGGCAAGGCCTCCGATGCCAGCACCGCCATTTCCTTCGTGTGGGCTTCCCGCCTCGGGCCCGCCTTGCGCGCGTACCCATGGCCCGGCAATCTGCGCGAGCTCGACCACGTGACCGTGACGACAGCGGTCTTTGCCCTTGCGGATGCGCTGCAAGCCAGCGAGACCGAGCGCGCGGCGAGTGGAAATCCCTGCTGGATCCCCATCCCCGCCCGGCTGATTCACGAGCTTCTAAAGTCGCCGCGAGAATCCGGCGGGGTGTCTTCGAGCCCCAAGACGGATTGGGAACCCGCGGCCACGCTGCACGCTTGGGTCACGGGAATCGAGCACACCTTGCTGGCCAGCCTGTTCAAGGAAACCGGCGGAGATTTTGCGGCCATGGCCGCGCGGCTTCTGACCGGTTCGCCCACACGCAACGCCCGCCGTGTGCGCCTGCGCTTCAACCAGCTGGGCTTGCGCGTGCGCACCGGCCGCGGACGCTCAAAGTAGAATCCGAAATCTTCTCCCAGAAGACTCCGCCAGCAGCGTGGGCCGTGCGCCTCGGAAAAGCGCCAAGCTCGGCGCGGTCATTGTGGGAATCGATTGGCGACGTGGGGTTGGCCCGGTTGCTGCTTTGAACGATCGCGGAGATCCCCATGGAGCAACGACTTGAAAACAGCACCCTCATCGCCCTTCGCGAACTGCGCGGCTACGAAAAGGAGCGCCAATTGGCCGAACGGCGCAAACAGGAGGAAGAGGCGCGCCTGGCCCGCGAGCGCAAGGAGCGTGAGCAGAAGGCGGAAGAGGCCGCGCGCGAGCAAGCGCTGGAGATACAACTGCGCACGGACCTGCAGCGCGCGGAAGAGGAGATCCGTGTACTCAAACAGGAAGCAGACCGGCGTATGCGCGAAGCACCCCACGCCCTGCAGGCCCTGCAATCCCTGGCCAGCGCTCCCCAAGCGCCTGCCTCGCCAGTTTCAGCGGCGCTCTCAGCACGACGTGGAAACTGGCTTGTGGCCTCGGGTTGCGCCGCGCTGCTGGCGAGTGTCTTGGTGATTGGCTTGCGCCGCGATTCCTCCATGCCAGCCGAAACCTTCCAGCAAAACACGTCTTGCCTTGAGGCCGTTTCGCCTGCCCCGTCGCCCAAGACCGTGGCAGCCACGCCAACCACCGAAGTCGCCAGGACGCAATCAACCGCATCGGAAGCGAGCGAAAGCGGCCGACAACGCCCGCCCATCCCGCGTCCTCGCACCCCTGGCGGACCTCACCCCCCAAGCAAGCCGAGCCCGCCCAAACCCATCTGCGACGGCACCGATCCGCTGTGCGGACTCACCGTCAATTCCATTGCACCTTGAACGAACCCAGGCGGTCAGACGCCGGCGCTGACCAAGGATTGCAGGCGTTTCTCGGCTTCTTGCAACCACGGGGTCGGGGTGTTGTCCGATTCCAGGTCGAGGTAGCGGCGCAGATGCTCGGCGGCCTGGCGCTTGCCACCCAGCTTCTCGAGGGTGGTGGCCAGGTTGTAGTGGGCGTCGGAGAACCACGGGCTTTGTTGCACCACCCGGCGCAATTCGGCCGCGGCCCGCTCGATCTCGCCCTGCTGGTAGAGAATGCCGGCCAGGTTGTAGCGCGCCTCGGGTTGCTCGGGATCGAGCGACAGCGCGGCCTCGAATTCGATGCGCGCCAGCGACATATCGCCGCGGCGATAGGCCAGGCCGCCCAGGTTGGTGTGCGCCGCCGCCAGGCCCGGATCGTTTTCCAGGGCCTTGCGATAGCATTCCTCGGCAGCGCCAGCCTCGCCCGGCAAGGCTTCCTTGGCCAGGCCACTCGAAAACCATTCGTAGGCCCCCACCGGAGCGGCGGACTCGCTGGCGCCAGCTTCTGGCGTCGCTGATGTGCCCGATAGCGCCAGCACCTCGGCCGCGCGATCCGCCAGATCGGACAGGCCAAAATCGAAGCGCCGCTGGCCGGAAACCTCGAAGGTCACACCGTCTTCAACCAAGGCCAGCACACTCCCGTCCCAAGCCACGCGCAGCTTGGCCAACGGCCGGTCGACCGAAGGCAGCTTGGTGCGGACCTGCTCCAGCGCCTTGCGAATGGCCGCCGGCTGGAAGCCGCGATCGACCAGCTCTTTGGCCGCGCGCACGCTGACCAGGTCTTGAAAGGAATAGACCTGCCGGCCGCCCTGGCGCAGCGACGGGCCGACAAAGCCCGATTGCGACCAGTAGCGCAGCTTGGACTCGGCAACACCCAGAATGCGCGCGGCGGCGCCGAATCCGTAGCTTCGTTCAGCTGTGGTGGTCATGACAGAACGGCCTCCACGTCGATGTCCAGGTAGACGCGCGTGCCGCGGACGCGAATGCGGGTCTCGCCGCGCACCGACTTGGGCTTGCTGCGCGTGATGCGCTCGACCTCGCGACGCACGATGAGCTGCGTCCTGGCATCCAGGGACGGCTCCTTGGCCAGCAGGGCCGCCATGCGCCGGGCCGTGTCTTCGTCCGCCGGCTCGCGCACGATTTCTCCCAGGGCGCCCACCTCGAAGGTCAGCATGGTGGATCCCACAAAGGCCGTCTTGCCCTGCACCGTGCTGGCCTCACCCTCGGAAATGACCTCCGAGCGGTCAAAGACCGCATCCAGCGCGGCTTGCGACAGGTATTCGCGAACCTCGCGCTCGATGAGGGCGATGCGACGGACCTGCACCATGGGCCGCATTTCGTAGGGCGAAGCCTTGCGGCTTTCGGCCGGCGGGGCGGCAGGAGCGGAAATGGCAAGGGGTTCGTCAGGCATGATGATCTTGAGGCGACTATGTGATCCCATGTGTTGAGATGTAGGATAACAGGAGTGGGCAACTTGGCAAGAAATCGAGGTTTGCGGCCACGGGCGCGTCACCAGTTCGGCTGAAATGTTAGGGTGCGGGCGAACGGAAGGCACCATGCCCAGGCTGCTGTGGAATCTCTACGCCCGCTGCTACGACCGGATCACCGGGCTACTGCCTTATCGGGAGATGCTGGACGAAGTTGTAACCGCGCTCAATCTGCGGCCCGGCATGCGCGTGCTCGACGCCGGGTGCGGCACCGGGGCCTTGGCCGATCGACTGGCCACTGGGCACCCGGACATCGAATTGGTGGCCGCCGATTTGTCGCCGTCCATGCTCAAGCGGGCGCGCACGCGGCGCACTTGGCCAGCTTCTTTCACCTTCGTCGAAGGCAACATCGACGACGTGCTGGCCAGCGATGAGCGTGGCTTCGATGGCATCGCCAGCGTGAACGTCATCTGGACCCTGCCCGACCCGCAGCGCACCTTCAACCGCATGACTGCGCGCCTGCGCGACGGCGGCCGCATGGTGCACACCACCCCAAGCTGGCGCTTTCGTGCCCACGCCATCGTCTGGCAGCACCTGCGCGGGCAGCGGGGCTGGGCACGTTTGCGTGCTCTCGGCGGCCTGCCCGTGCTCGCCCTCGCCGGCTTGCTCAACCTGGTGCTGGTCGTTCAAAGCATGCTGTTTGCCCGCGCGCCTCGGGCCGGCAAGCGCTGGCACGCCGACGGCCTGGCCGAGCTCCTGCGCGCCGCCGGCGCGCCACCCAAGACGATGCGGCCGTGCTATGCGGGGCAAGACCTCCTGCTTGTGTGCGAGAAGGAAGTTGCCGACCCGAGCGCTACGCGGTTGCCAGTGCCGGCAAACCACCTGTAGACTTCCGACTCTCATGGAAGCGCCACTCGAAATCCGCTACACAGGTGTGGTCATCGGCCGAGCGCAAGAGGTGCGGAACGCTGAAGGAGACGCCCTGTCCTTTTTCATTCCCGTGCGCGACCCCATGCCTGTGGGCACGGTGTTGCACATACGCTCGGGCGAGCAGGAAACGCCTGTGCGCGTGGTTCGCGCCGTCGAGAGCACGGATGCCACCGTCTGTGGCATGCAGGTGCGTACCATTGGCGAGGCCGAAGTCGTGGCGCGCGACTTCATTCCGCCCCCGGCCGCCGCGGTAGAGAAACCCAAGCCCGCTACGCCCACGCCGGTGGTCGAGGTTGATCTTTCGCAGATGCGCGCGGAAACCACGCCAACCACAGCCGCCGTTCCAGAGAGTCCCCCCATCGCCAGCGCAGCCCCGGCTGCCGAAGCCGCGCCCGAGGCGCAAGCGGCCGAAACTGTTCCTGCACAGCCCGCATCCGCGCCGGTTGAAGTCGCCGCCGTGCCCGATGCCGTGCCCGTGACCGTCGGATCTTCCATGACGGGCGCCCTGCGGAACGCCACCGAGTCGATTCCCATCAGCGATCCGGCCAAGGAAGCACCGGCCCTCTCCCGCGCCCAAGCGAGCGATCCCGCCAGCCCGCAGGCAACTCTATCCAGTGCCGCGAGCCTTACGCAGGAATATGGCTCGGTGGTGGAGTCGAGCCAATCAACCGAGGTCTCCGCGGCAGTTTCCGGTGGACAATCCTCGGGCGAAGACTTGCCACCCGCGCGTCCCATCGCCGGTCCGAGCGGACGGCGCAAGACCAGGCGGCGCAAGTAGCGCCCCGAACCGCATGGCCCACGACCTGATTCGTCCGGTCCGCCTGCAGCCGGGCGACGTCGTCCGGGTGATCGCTCCGTCGGGGCCCGTGTTCCAAGATGCCTTCGCACCGGGGGCGGCGGTCTTGTCCGCCCGCTATCAGCTGCGCTACGACCCGGCGACCCTGTTCGCGAGCGAGGGGTTTCTGGCTGGTCCGGACGACCAGCGACTGGCGAGCCTGGTCGAGGCCCTGCGCGATCCAGAGGCGCGCGCCATTGTCATGGGCCGCGGCGGACACGGCCTTCTGCGCATCGCCAACCGTCTCGATCTCGATCTTTTGCGCAAGCATCCCAAGCCCATCGTGGGTTTCTCCGATGGAACCGTCTTGCTGGCGCTGGCGGCGAAGGCCGGCGTCGCGGCCATCCATGGCCCCGTGCTCACCCAGCTCGGCCGTCTGCCCGAGGAAGATCATGCCGCGCTCTTCGCGCTGCTGGAATCGGCCAAGCCAAGACCCCTTCTCGCGCGACTCGAAACCCTTTGCCCAGGCAGCGCCACCGGACCGCTTCTGGGCGGCAATCTGGAAGTGCTCTCGCGCCTGTTGGGAACGCCGCTGCTGCCAGATCTCGCAGGTGCCATCTTGTTCCTCGAAGAAGTGGGCGAGCGCCCCTACCGCATCGATCGGCTGCTCACGCACCTGGCGCTGGCCGGAGTTTTCGCCGCCGTCTCTGGTGTGGTGGTGGGCGACCTCATCGCGTGCGAAGAGCCGGCCGAATCGCGCGTGGCCTCGCCTTCCGCCCTCGCCGTCGTGCGCGAGCGACTCGGCCGCCTGAACATCCCAGTGGCGCTGGGCGCGCCCATCGGCCACGGCGTGCGCAATCGCTCCCTGCCCTACGGCGTGCGCGCTAGCTTGGATACCCGGGCGGGCACGCTGGTTGGGCTGGAAGCCGCCGTTGGGTAGTCGCTAAAACGCGAAGTACGGACCGACCCCGGCAGGGGTGCTCTGGGCTTCGATGGCCGTGTAGACCGCGCGGCCGAAGAAGAAGGGCAACCCCCAGTCGAACCCAGGTACCGACGTGTCTGTGGGAAACCCCGGCATGGGCCCAGCCAGGTTGCTGAAGGCGTAGGCCGCGTTGCTCAGCTTCGAGGCGTTGATGACGCTGAAACTGATCGCGGCGCTGGCCCCGTTGACCGAGGACAGGGTCGCGCTCAAGTTGGTGGTCGAGGTGGGGCAGTAGAAGGAGCTGAGTCCGCCCGTGCATGCCTTGAGCTTCGTCGTCGCTGCGTCCAGGAAGAAAAGCCCGTTCGAGCCGCTGTCCAAATAGCTGGTGTAGGTCACGGCGTTGAACGTCGTGCTGACAAATCCTGTCCGGTCGAGCGCGAGCACGGTGGCGCTGCCGAGGCCGTTGTTGGTCTGCGTTCCAATCCCGAAGGTCAGCACGCCCGGCACCGATGGCGCGCCGCTGGCGGCGATGCTGGCAAGCTGGATGATGGTGCCATTGTGATCCTCGGGAAACGCGGCCACCGGATGCGCGACCTGCTGCTCGAGGGGAACCCCGATGGTGGTGCAGGACTGGGCCGAGGCGCAGGCGTAGTACAGGCCCGGGTTTGTCCGCGCCGTCGCCGGCTGGACGCAAGCTGCGCCACAATCTTGCAGATAGACGCCAACGCCCAGGATGCCGTTCGCAGCCAGGGTCTTGAAATCGGTGATGGCGCTTCCGGTGCAGCTCGCGGGCATGGCGTAGGTCTTCTCGCCAATGAGCTGGATGGGCAGGTTGGCCGCTGATTCTCCGCCCAGCACCACATCGGCCATGCGCAGCGGACCCCATGCGGTCCCGTCGACGAACGGCGTGCACTCGGCCAACGGCTGCCCACTGGTTGTCGCGACCACCGGCAGGTCCAGGGTCAATTCCGATTCGAGCACGCGCACGCCGACCGAGCCCGTGTCGACGAGAAGATGGTCGAAAGTCTGGCATGTCGTCGTGCCCGGCACGCAAAGGGTCACGGTGGCGAAGAGGCCGTTGGTGTAGCCGATGTTCTGCGGCCCCGGATCCACCGTCACCTCAAGCGTGTTCGGGCCGGTGGCGGCGGGTATGCCGCCAGCCCCGCCGGATTGCCCGAGGCCACCGCCCATGCCCCCGAGGGGAAAGGTCGCGCGCGTGCCATCACCACACTGGCACAGGAGCGCAAGCGCGGCCGCCGCGAGAAACTTACTCATGGCTGTCCTGGCTGATGTCACCGGATACGAAGCCCGCGGGCACAAGGTCTGTCAGGTAGACGTGACCGAAAAAGGCGCGCTGGTGCCCGCCCATGACCACCACCATGCCCGGCAGCTCGATGCGCGCCACCCCGCGGGCCACGCGCTTGCCGCGGGTGGCAGCGATGAACTTGTCGTAGTGCTCGCCCATGATGTCGCGCAGGTTCGGTCGCCAGCCGCCCGACCACGACACCGCGAAGATCTTGCCGCTGTCCCCGACAAAGTGGCGCACCTTGATGCCCGTGGGATAGGCCAGCTCGTGGATCTCGTAGTTGCCCTTGCGCCACACCTGCAGACTGGCCTGCATGCGCGCCTGATCCGCCGCCACCGCGGCCACGTCATCGCCCAGGGCCGCGCGAGTCGAGGATGAGAACTGGAGAACGAGGGCAAGCGCCAGGGTGGCGAACAGCCAAGAATGCAAACGGTGTGTGCTCCGGCAGATGGTTTTCATGGCGAATCGAAAAAGTATAGCAGCCCGATCCCGCGCCGCTGAAACAGGCGTGCAACGACCGTCACGACCGTCACAGTTTGGCGAGCATGCTCTCGGGGATCTGGACAGCGACCACGGTTCCCTCGGCGCACAGCTCGCCGTTCACCGTGAGTCGGATGGCCACCACGACCTTGCGCCCACGCTGCTCGACCACGCGTCCGCGCAACATCAAGGCCGGTCCCATGGGCGTGGGCTTGCGATAGTCGACGTGCAAGGACGCGGTCACGAAGCGAAAGGCGGGCAACGAATCCGGAGCCCGGTTCTCGGCGCGGTAGGCGGCGGCTGCTGCCGTGCCCGTGCCGTGGCAATCGATGAGCGACGCGATGAGGCCGCCGTAGACGAACCCGGCCACCGCGGTGTGCTCTTTGCGCGGCTCGAAATGGCACACCGATTCGTCGCCTTCCCAAAAGCTGCGAATGTGCAGCCCCAGGGCGTTGAGACGGCCGCACCCGTAGCACACGGCGGAGTCGTCGGGGTAGTAGTCTTGGAAAGCGCGTTCGTCCATGGATTGCCCTCGGGTGAAAAACCTGAACACGACCCTACCCATCGCGAGGTACCATGCCAACTGGTAACGGAATGAATCTGGAACCAAGATTGATGGTCGACTGGCAAAGCCCGGGCGATCGGCTGCGCGCCTTCGAACCCACACGAGAGGAAATCGCACGCTTCGCACCCATGCTGGAAGGCTTTTACAACGACGACTACAACCGCTCGATGATGGCCAACACCGTGGCCATGTCGACGGACGAAGTGGTCGAGCATTTCGAGGGACTGCGGCGCAAGGGCGGCCGGCCCTTCTTGCTCGAACGCGACGGGGCGCTGCTGGGCGACGCGGATTTGCGCCACATCACCGCCCAGACCGCCGAGTTCGCCATCTTGGTCGGGCAGCGGCCCGAGCAAGGCAAGGGCATCGGCACACGCTTCGCGATCCTGCTGCATGCTCTCGCCTTCCGCGGCCTCGGCCTCGAACGCATCTTCGTCTCTATCATCCCGGCCAACCTTCCCTCGCTGCGCGTGTTCGCCAAGATCGGCTACACGCGCGACGACAGCCTCGCGGCCCGCGCCTTCGCCGACGACCCGAGCGACATCACCCTGTCCATGGCCCGCGCCACCTTCGACAACGCCCACGCGGCGGCGCTGGAGGAAATTCGTTGGTCCTTGCGGTAAGGACAAATCCGAGTCGCTGGCCCGGAATTGCAGCCCCCGGGTGTGCGACCGGGCGTGCGCGTGCTAGACCCATGGCGCGATGAAATCTACCGACATCAACCGATACAAGACTGAAACGGTCTGCGTTCAGGCGGGCACTCGCAAGGACACCACCTTCAATGCAGTGGCGGTGCCCATCTACGCCACCTCGACCTTCGCTTTCGAGGCACCGGGCAAGACCAAGGGCTACGACTACAGCCGCACCGCCAACCCCACGCGCTCGGCGCTGGAAGAATGCCTGGCGGCGCTGGAAGGCGGCGCGGGCGCCACGGCCACTGCCACGGGCATGGCCGCCGAGTCCTCGGTCATGGCCCTGTTCCCTGCGGGCAGCCACATCATCGCCGGGCATGACATCTACGGCGGCACGTACCGCCTGTTCGCCTCCATTCTGTCCGCGCGCGGGCTGACGTTTTCCTTCGTCGACATGTCTGACCCGCGCAACGTGCGCGCCGCTATTCGGCCCGAAACGCGCGCCATCTGGATCGAGACCCCGTCCAATCCCCTGCTTGGGTTGGTCGACATCGCCGCCATCTGCGCCATCGCGCGCAAGCACGGGCAGCTGACCATCGTCGACAACACCTTCATGTCGCCCATCTTCCAAAAGCCATTGGCCTTGGGCGCCGACATCGTCGTGCATTCCACGACCAAGTATTTGAACGGCCACAGCGACATGGTGGGCGGGGCCATCATTTCGCAAACGAAAGAACAGGCCACCGCCGTGGCCGCCATGGTCAACGCCCTGGGCACCTGCTCGTCGCCCTTCGATTGCTGGCTGGTCTTGCGCGGGATACGCACGCTGCCCATTCGCATGGTCGCGCACGAGCGCAATGCCCTGGCCCTGGCCGAATTCCTGGCCAAGCACAAGTCCGTCGAGCACGTCTACTATCCCGGGCTGCGCTCGCACCCGCAGCACCGCCTGGCCCGAAAGCAAATGACCGGCTTCGGCGGCATGCTTTCCTTCGACATTCGCGGGGGCAAGCGAGCCGCGTTCCGCTTCATCCAGGCGCTGAAGATCTTCGCCTTTGCCGAATCCCTGGGCGGCGTCGAATCCCTGGTCGAGCATCCCGAGACCATGAGCCACGCCTCCATGACCCCCGCCGCCCGCCGCGCCGCCGGCATCACCGGCGCCAACGTGCGCGTCTCCACCGGCATCGAGAACCCCGACGATCTGGTCGCCGACGTGGCGCAGGCGCTGAAGAGCATCGCTTAGGCGAGCGCCCCCACATCCAGCCAAGGCGCTGAGACAAAATCGGAGGGGCAGGCCGGGAATTCCGTCTTGACGCTGCCCGCCTGGTGCGCAACCACAACGGGCGAACCTACTTCCAGGCTTGCAGGGGAAGGCCGGTCCCCTTAGTTTAACCCTTCCCCGCGCCTGGCGCGGGGCGGAAGGATCCCTTGCTCAGCACCATCGCCAAGAAAATCTTCGGCACCAAGAACGCGCGTGTCATCAAAAGCATGCGCCCCATCGTGGCTCGCATCGGCGAGCTCGAGGCCGGCCTACGCGACAAGAGCGACGCCGATCTGCGCGCCAAGACGGTCGAGTTTAGGCAGCGCATCGCCAACGGCGAGAGCCTGGATAGCCTCTTGCCCGAGGCCTTTGCGGTGTGCCGCGAGGCCGGCCGCCGTGCCGTGAACATGCGCCACTTCGACGTGCAGCTCATCGGTGGCATGGTTCTGCACCATGGCGGGATCGCCGAAATGAAGACCGGCGAAGGCAAGACCCTGGTCGCCACCCTGCCCATCTACCTGAACGCGCTGGCCGGCAAGGGCGTTCACCTGGTCACCGTGAACGACTACCTGGCCCGCCGCGATGCCGAGTGGATGGGGCGCATCTACAAATTCCTTGGCCTGTCCGTGGGGGTCATCGTGCACGGCCTCAACGATGCCGAGCGCCAGCACAACTACCGCTGCGACATCAGCTACGGCACCAACTCGGAATTCGGCTTCGATTACCTGCGCGACAACATGAAGGAGTCCATCGAGCGCTACGTCCAGCGCGACCTCAACTTCGCCATCGTCGACGAAGTGGACTCCATCCTCATCGACGAGGCGCGCACGCCGCTCATCATTTCGGGCTCGGGCGAAGCCTCCGCGGATCTCTACGGCAAGGTCAACGTCATCATCCCGACCTTGCGCAAGGACATCGACTACACCGTCGACGAAAAGGCCCACTCGGCCATGTTGACCGATTCGGGCGTGGATCGGGTCGAGCGCAAGTTGAACGTCGGCAACCTGTACAACCCGGAAAACATCGCGTGGTTGCACCACGTGACCCAGGCCCTGCGCGCGCACACCCTGTACAAGCGCGACGTGAACTACCTCATTGAAGAGGGCGAGGTCATCATCGTCGACGAGTTCACCGGCCGCAAGATGCCGGGCCGGCGCTGGTCGGATGGTTTGCACCAGGCCGTCGAGGCCAAGGAAGGCGTGGAGATCCAGGAAGAAAACCAGACCCTGGCCACCATCAGCTACCAGAACTACTTCCGCCTTTACAAAAAGCTGGCCGGCATGACCGGCACCGCCGACACCGAGGCCGAGGAATTCCAGAAGATCTACAAGCTCGACGTCACGGTCATCCCCACCAACAAGCCCATGTTGCGCAAGGATCACCACGACCTCGTGTACAAGAACGAGAAGGGCAAGTTCCGCGCCGTGCTGACCGAGATCGAGGACTGCCACACGCGCGGCCAGCCCGTGCTGGTGGGTACCGTCAGCGTCGAGAAATCCGAGGTCGTCGCGTCGCTATTGCGCAAGAAAGGCATCCCGCACAGCGTGCTCAATGCCAAGCAGCACGAGCGCGAAGCCCACGTGGTCGCGCAGGCGGGTCGCAAGGGCGCGGTCACCATCTCCACCAACATGGCCGGCCGTGGCACCGACATCATCCTGGGCGGCAACGCGGAATTCATGGCGCGCGCCGAGGTCGATCCCGAGGCCGCGGGCCAGCCCGGCGCCGAGGTCGACAAAGAAAAGTTCGACATCGCCTACGCCAAGTTCAAGCCCCAGTGCGATGCCGAACGCCTGGAAGTCCTTGCCGCCGGCGGTTTGCACATCCTCGGCACCGAACGCCACGAATCCCGGCGCATCGATAACCAGCTGCGTGGCCGCGCCGGCCGCCAGGGCGATCCCGGCAGCTCACACTTCTTCCTGTCGCTCGAAGACGATCTGATGCGCATCTTCGGCGCCGAACGCATCACCGGCCTGATGGAGCGGCTGGGAATGGAGGAAGACGTCCCCATCGAGCACCCGCTCATCAATCGCTCCATCGAGAAGGCGCAAAAACAGGTCGAAGGCCACAACTTCGACATCCGCAAGAGCCTGCTCGAATACGACGACGTCATGAGCCAGCAGCGCAAGACCATCTATGCCTTGCGCAGGCAAGTGCTGGAAGGCCGCTACGCGCCCATGCTGAGCGAGGCGGAGGTCAAAGCGGGCAAGGTGGCCGAGGTGGCGCAGTCGTCGGGCAAGCACACCATCGCGTCGCTGACCGAGATGGTGCGACCGACCCTGGCGCGCATGCTCGATGCCCTGACCCAGCCGCAACCAAGCCAGCTGGGGGAAGACGCCACCCAGCCGCCGGCCCCGGCTCCACTCGACCCGGTGAAATTCCGTTCGGCCATCTACCGCCAGTTCGGCACCTATCCCGAAGTCGGCGGCATCCTGGAAAATCGGACCGAGACGCTCGACCACCTGTCGGGAGAGATCGCCAAGCTCCTGGTGCAACAGCGCGAGCGCATCCTCGACCTGTCGGAGGAAGTCCTGGCCGAGTTGCTCGACGAAACCTGTCGCGAAGGCGAACACGCCGAGGATTGGGATCTGGATGCCCTGCGCACGGGCATGAAAGAGCGTTTCGGCTTCGAGCCGTCCATCAACACCAAGGGGCTGATGGAGCGCCCCGCGCTGACCGATGCCATGTGGAAGGAGCTGGACAAGGTCATCGAGGCGCGCGAGCAAGAGCTGTCGCTGCCCTTCTTCCTCTATTTCAGCCGCCACTTCATGCTGGAGGAGATAGACCAGCGCTGGATCGAGCACCTGCGCAACATGGAGGCCCTGCGCGAGGGCATCCACCTGCGCGGCTACGGCCAGAAAGATCCCAAGCAGGAATACAAGAAGGAAGGCTTCTCCATCTTCGGCGTGATGATCGGCAACATCAGCCGCAACGTGTGCGAAAAGCTGTTCCACATCCAAGTCCGTCGCGAGGAGAGCGAGAGCACGGCCCAGAACCTGGCCGAGGCCAAGAAGAAGCCTCGCCAGGTGATCGAATCGGGCGGCGGCTCGGCCCAAGCTGCTCAGGCGCAAGCGCCTGAAGAGCCCCATCCCGTGCGCCGGGCCGAACCCAAGACAGGGCGGAACGATCCTTGCCCCTGCGGCAGCGGTAAGAAGTACAAGAAGTGCCACGGGGCGTAGGGGTCTGGCCGACGGCCGGCGAGGGCGAGGGCGAAGCCCGAGGGGTGGGTAGGGGGCGGGGCGGGTCCCGAGGGCCGGCCGGCTCCCCACGCGACTAGCTTGGCGGAATCGCACTTACCCTCTAAGATCCCCGCATGACCAAGTCCTGCCTAGGGGTGTTTCTTGCGGTTGCCATGCTGGGGTGCAGCTCGGATGCCCCGCCTGGCGCCGCCGTGACCAAGGATGTGACCCTTCCCAACTCGCCCCTCACGCGCCTGCCGAAGGTGTCGCTCATTCGCGCCGGGGGCAGTTTCATTCTGGCTGGTTTCGACGGCGTCACTGTCCACTGGGGACACATCACGCCCGACGGTGTGCTGAGCGAAGAAGTGGGTTTCGCGCCGCCGCAGCCCGTGGTGGTCGGGCCGGTCTTCGGCGCGACCACGAAGACAACCCCCGGCGATCAGCTCATTGCCATCGTCGTCACGGCCAGCGCTAAACCCGATTTCGCCTACGATGTTTCAGCCATTGTGCAAACGAGTGGCGCCACTGCCGCTGCCGCTCCTGTCGTGCTCGACTCGCTCCCGCTCGGCACGGATAAAGCCGCGGTGCAAATCGCCGCTGGTGCGGCCACGACGGGCAACGTCGGTTTCGCCGCTTGGGGAGTTCGCGTTCGCGGTAGGTCTCCGAGCTACTTACTTCTGCCCGCAGACGCGGTGACCACAGCCACGCCATCCAAGATCTTCGACGACTCCAATCCCAACAACGTTCCGAACTGGGACTGCCTGGCCACCACCAGCGGCACGACCGGCCTCGGATTCAGCGTCGTGGCGCCCGACGCTCTCTATCCACAAACCTCCGATTTCTACACCACCGAGGTTGATGAGGCCGGCGGTGCCGCCTCCATGAGTTACCAGTTCACGGTGACGGTGGCGGACTGCCACGTCGTCGCCTCTCCTGGACCCTCGGGTACCTACGTCCTGGCCCTGGAGACCAGCAACGCCATCGATTTCGCCATGTACTACCCGCCGGTGGATCCAAAGACACAAAATGGGAGCGTCACCACCATCGACCCCGTGCTGTCCGCCTCCGGCTTTGGCGATCCGCTGAACATGCCGTCCCCTGCGTGGGCAAGCCCTGCTGGCGGAGGCGATATTTCCATCGGCCTAACGCGCACCGCTGGTCCCCAGGTCTTTCGCTATACCTACAACGCTATCCCCCACGGCGCTCCGCTGACTTTGCGCAGCGAAAAGGGCCAAACTGGCCCAGTTGCTTCTTGGGTTGGACCGGACGCGGTCTACGTGACCTATACCGACCAGAGCAAGGCCACCCCTTCCGTGGCCAAACGCTACTTCATGCGCCTGGAGAGCCCGACCTTGCCGTAGCGCCGTTCCCGCACTTGGCCGGGAATAGCCCGGGCCGCTGGCCGGTTGATCGCATACCGAAGATGTTCTTCCAACGCCGCACAGTACAAGCCGATTTCGAGCGCGAGGTGATGCCGCACCTGCAGGCGCTCTATGGCGTGGCCCTGCGCATGACCAAGTCGGAAGGCGACGCCGAGGATCTGGTCCAGGACGCCATCCTGCGCGCCTACCGTTTCTGGGACGGCTTCGAGGCCGGGTCGAACTGCCGCGCCTGGTTGATGCGCATCATGACCAACCTGTTCCGCAACCGCTACCGCGAGCGGGCGCGCGAACAAGAGATCTTGGGCGAGGCCGAAAGCACCTCGGCCAACCTGGGGCAGTTTCAGGGCGCGGCTCCCCGCGACGCGGAAAGCGCGCTGTTCGGCCGCATGCTCTCGCGCGACGTGGAGAAGGCGCTGGAAACCTTGCCTCCCGAGTTCCGCCTGCCCGTGATCTTGGCCGACCTGGAAGACCTGTCCTACAAGGAAATTGCGGACATCATGGAATGCCCGGCGGGCACGGTGATGAGCCGCCTGTACCGCGGGCGCAAGATGCTGCAGAAGCAGCTCGCCGACTACGCCACCGTGCCCAGCGCCCAACAAGCTGAGCCAGCGGCTGAGGACAAGGTTGTCGATTTCGAGACCTTCCGGCGCAAGAAGCAGGAAGGAGGGGCCGCATGACCCTCAACTGCGCCGAATCCGAAACCGTGCTTCATGCCTATGTGGACGGCGAATTGGCGGGCGCTGATCGGGAGGCCTACGAGTCCCATCTGCGTTCGTGCCAGGCCTGCACCCAGGCCAGCCGCCTGCAAGCCCGCTTCAAGGCGGCTATCCGCGGCCACCTACCGCGTCCGGCGCTGCCGGTTGGTTTGCGCTCGCGCCTCGAGAGCGCGCTGGCCAACGCCCCCTCGCCGCGCCGCCGCTGGCCTTGGCAGGCCTATCCGCGCGCCTTCACGGTAGGCATGGCGGCGGCAGCTGCGGTCGTTCTCCTGGTGGCGGGCACGCAGCGCACGGTACGCTCGGGGGTGCTGGAACAGGCGGTTTCCACCTTCCATCGCGATTTGCCGCTCGACGTGCTTTCCGAAAGCTGCTCCAAGGTCTCCGACTGGTTCCGCGGCAAGGTCGACTTCGCCCTGCAGCCAACCTCGGAACACACCGGAACCCATTGCCAGGGCGGCCGATTGGTCAACGTGCGCGACCGTTTCGGCGCCTATGTCGTGTACCAGGTGCCCGCCGGCCATCGCTTGGGGGTCATGGTGTTTCCCTCGGACAACGAGCCCCTGGCCGGCACCCGCCAGCGCGTCCTGCAAGGCCGGCGCGCCTTTGTCGATACCCGGCGCGGGGTCTCGACGGTGACCTTCCGCGAACCCGGCGGACTGGACTACGTTTTCACGGCGGATCTGGACGAAGACGCCTTGGCCAACTGGGTTGAGACGGTCTACTTGGGCCGTTGATTAGGACGGGAACCCTGAAAGG
>Ga0302322_100002228_pt1 | contig 16333 bp, 16 predicted proteins | sample Fen_T0_2_FD_203757 | JGI IMG/M metagenome (GOLD analysis project Ga0302322, IMG submission 203757) | Peat permafrost microbial communities from Stordalen Mire near Abisko, Sweden - Fen_T0_2 | ecosystem: Environmental > Terrestrial > Soil > Wetlands > Permafrost | place: Sweden: Abisko... | reverse complement strand
AGCAGGAAGTATATCTTTCAGATGATTTTTATAATATTTAAAAATATAAGAAGTAAGTTCACCAGCTCTTGAATGAAAACGGGTGCAATCGGGAGGAACAATAAGAACCTTTTTCCTGACACCAAGCTTTTCCAGAGTGGAATAAATTCCTGCTTCAAGATCTTTTGAGTCAAGAACTGTATTTTCCGAACCGGATTTGAAATATATCATTGCTAATATAGATTTTAGTTTTGTATTAGAACTCCATGACCTAATTTAATGGGCGTCGGGCGTCAGGCAACAGGTTAGGTTTTCCTGTCGCCTGTCGCCTGTCGCCTGCAACCTGTCGCCTATTTCCAACGTGGCTGCTCCGGTAGAAAAGTCTCAAACTCCTTTATCAGTTTCTCTTCATAAGCTCCTTCATACTTTCCGGTAAAGAACCTGTCGAGACCTTCGCTGAAAAGCTTTTCCCAGGATTCTTCTTCTTTACCCGGATTGACCGGGAAGAAGAGGACTCCGTTTGATTTAGCTGCTTTCAGGTCACCATTAGCATCGCCGATCATCAGAATTTTATTATCAGGATACTTACCTTTTGCAGCATATCTGAGATGTTCGGTTTTAGTTCCATGTTCCTGCCCAGCAATCATTCGTAGAAAATGGTCAATTTTGTTTTCTTCCCATTCGCGCTTCAGAGCCTCATAAGGAGTCTGTGAAACAACCATGATGTCGGCTATTGACTTAATTTTCATCAGACATTCCTTGACGAAAGGGAAGGGAGTTATTCCAAAGATCATTTTTTCGATATCCTCATTTACCTTCAGTGACCACTCAAGCGTCTTAGAAATGAATGGGTCATTTATTTCAGAAGCATATATTTTTAATGTTGGGTTCCCCAGTTTTGTCTCCTTCTTTGTCCATTCTATAAGCGATGCAGCAGAAGGAACAACGAAATTCCTGTTTTTTATTTCAGGACGGGTTTCCAGTAGTCTGAGAGTCTCATTTACTGCAAGAAACCGATTGCATCCCCTGTTAGTTGAATAGAGATTCACAAATTCCCAGGTTTCCCTGGCATACTTCGAGATCGGCTGCATACCGAAGTATTTTATGAAGTTTGGACAGAAACACTCTTTCTGTTTTATCTCCATTGTATCAAACGCACAACCATCCGAATCTATTCCGATAAAAAATTCCTTTTCAGGTTTTAAAGCAAGTAACTGTTCCTGTGGATTCATCGTTTCTAAAAGTTCAATGTTCGATTTCAATATTCAATATTCAATATCTGGGAAAATGTAAGGTGCTATATTTCATAAGCTTCCAATTTATATACGGGCAATTTCCTTTCTGCAAATTTCATATCTAATTTTGCAAATCTCTGTCTTCCGTTAATTATTGGTACTGATGGCCAGTCTTCACCTATAAGAGGCCTGGCATAAGCCATAAATTCATCTGTTACATCAAAACGATTTTTAGCGATCCATTTTTCAGGGAATGTTCTTTCCGATAGCGCTACTTTTTCCAGTGGAACTTTATCATACCTTACATTATATATAAAACCAGGTTCTCTGAGAATTGTTGCCATCCATCCATTTCCTTCATATAAAGCTATTTCAACAGCTTTCTGCCCTACTTTATATGCTTCGTCAAGGTCGACTATTGAGGCATAAGCAGTGGAATGCCGTTGATCGGTTCCCATAACCTGGCCCCTTGCTGAACCTCTGGTTTTTAATCCTTTCCTGTTAAGATAATTGACAACAGTCTGAAAGACAGAATTCTGACTCGATCCGAATGCAGTATGACCAAACGCATCTTTTACCTCTCCAATGCTGCCAACGTCAAAACCCTCGCTTACAACTACAATACATCTGCCATCTTTTTTCAGCTGATCGTTGACATTATCAACCAGATTATCGATGGATACTTTTGATTCGGCCATATAGATCTGTAACGGCATATTTCGTTCAGGATCGGCGAGTCGTGATGAAGCAGGAATATACCCTATTTTCCTTCCCATTGCCTGAATAACCAATACCGGATCGGCAGGAGCTGATCCCATATTCTCTTCATTGGCATTCTGGATTATATGTGACCAATATCTTGCGACACTTCCATATCCGGGTGTGTGATCAATGAGATTGAACTCATTGTCTCCCAGATCATTATCAATTGTTTTTGGCACACCGACTGCAATAAGGTCAAGACCTTTTTCCTTTGTCATCTCACTGACTTTAAAAGCTGTGTGTTGCGAATCATTGCCACCTATATAAAAAAAGTAACCTATATTATGAGCCTTAAATACTTCCATAATCCTCTGGAAATCTTTTTGCTGATTATCTTTAAGCTTATACCGGCAGGTGCCTATACTTCCTGCAGCCGGGGTATTTCTTAACAATGCAATCTCCTCTTCCTTCTGAGATGACAGATCAAGTAGCTCCTCATTCAATATACCTTCTATCCCATGCCATCCTCCATAAACTTTTCCGAATTTATCAGGAAACATTCTGCATGTCTCGATAATCCCTCTCAATGAACTATTGATAACAGGCGAGGGTCCGCCTGACTGGGCAACTATTACGTTTTTGGGCATATCCAATTGGTTTAAATGTTGTTTCTGGTTTCTGGTTGTCCTACACTCCGCTATACGCACTAAATCCACCGTCAACGGGTATAACTACTCCCGTAACAAACTTAGACAGGTCAGAAACAAGATAGATAAGTGTTCCTGTTAGTTCCTCAGGTATACAATAGCGTTCCATCGGTGTACCGTTTATTATTTTCTTTCCTCTTGGTGTCAGCCTTCCGGTTTTTTCATCAATTAACAGGAATCTGTTCTGATTTGTCAGAAGAAAACCCGGAGCAATTGCATTTACCCTGACACCTGTTTTGGAAAAATGAACAGCCAGCCATTGAGTGAAATTATTAATAGCAGCCTTTGCAGCAGAATAAGCCGGAATCTTTGTCAGAGGTCTGTATGAGTTCATTGAAGAAATGTTGATGATGACTCCTGATTTTTTCCTGACCATGTCAGCAGCGAATACCATAGTTGGAATTAATGTGCCTTTAAAATTCAGATCAAACACCTTATCGAATCCTTCAATTTGCAGTCCGAAAAAGGTTTCTTCAGTTTTTTCACCTTCTGTACCCTCCATTTTCTCTACCTGAGTTGTAGCGGAAGGGGAATTGCCACCCGCTCCGTTTATCAGAATATCAACCGGACCGAATTGATTATGTATAATTTTCCCTGCTTCCTCAAGTGAAACTTTGTCGAGCACATTGGCTGAAACTCCTATAGATGGTATGTTAAATTCTTTTTCAATCTGTTTTGCAACATCACTTGCCAGTTCTTTATTAAGGTCGAGTATTATGGTTTTAACGCCATGTGCAGCCAGTGATCTGGCCATGGTTGAGCAGATGACACCTGCTCCCCCGGTTATAACCGCTACTTTGTCTTTTAAATTTAGTTCGTTCATGACTGATATTTTAGATTGGGACGGGAGTCAAAATTTAAAATACTCCTTTGCGTTTCTGTATGAAATTCCTTCAATTAACGGTTTCAATATTTCTTCTTCATCCGGAATCAGTCCTTTTTCTACCTCTTCTCCTACAAAATTACACACAAGACGTCTGAAATATTCGTGCCGGGGATAGGAGAGGAAGCTACGTGAATCGGTTACCATTCCGATAAACCTTCTTAATAAACCCAGAGCCGCGAGATCCTTAATATTCTTTTCCATTCCGCTTTTCTGATCGAGAAACCACCATGCTGCCCCATATTGTACTTTTGCTACTGATGAACCGTCATTAAAATTTCCGGCCATTGTTATCATCATTTCATTATCTGCAGGATTAATATTATATAGAATTGTTTTTGTCAGTTGATCATTATTATCAAGTTCGCTGAAAAACTTTGATAGTTTCAATGGGTCCAGTGAACCTCCGATTGAATCCCATCCGGTATCAGGTCCCATTTGTCTGAACATCCTTGAATTAGTATTCCTTAATGCGCCAAGATGAAACTGTTGAGTCCAGCCTTTTTTGTGATTCATTCTGCAGAGTTCAAGCATTACAGCTGTTTTATATTTCTCAGCTTCCTCAGATGAAATAACCTCTCCTTTAAGCAGTTTCTTAAAAATAGTCTCAATCTCAGTTAATGTGAAAGTGGTAAAATATAACCTGTCAAGACCGTGATCTGATAACCTGCATCCCATTTTATGAAAGAACATATGCCTTTTGTCTATTGCATCCAGGAGGCCATCAAAATTGTAGATTTCAGTTCCACATGCCAGTTCAAGCTTCCGGATGTATGTTTTGAATATCCCGGGGTCCTCTGTTTTAATTATGTTGTCAGGTCGGAATGTTGGCAGAACTTTAATCCCGAATGAGTTTTTCAGTTTCAGATGATGTTCAAGATTATCAGCCGGGTCATCAGTTGTGCAGACGGTTTCAATGTTCATCTTCCTTATCAGTGACCTTGTACTGAATTCTTTTGTCTGAAGCATGGAAGAGGCTTTTTCATAAATCCCTTCAGCTGTTGAAGGAGAGAGAAGTTCAGTAATATTGAAATATCTCGTGAGTTCGAGATGTGTCCAGTGATAAAGAGGATTTCCTGCCGTTGCAGGGACTGTTTCTGCCCATTTTTTAAATTTTTCCGGGTCCGGCGTACCACCTGTGCAATATTTTTCACTTATCCCGTTTGAACGCATAGCGCGCCATTTATAATGATCGCCTTCAAGCCAGGCCTGTGTAAGATTTTCGAACTGACGATCGTCTGCAATCATGGCGGGCAAAAGATGACAGTGAAAATCTACAATAGGCTGATTCTCAGAATATTCATGATATAGTTTTTCAGCTGTTTTATTACTCAAAAGAAAATTCTCATGAATAAAAGGTTTCATATCTATAAAACGGATTATAAAATTAATTAAATTTGAATATTATTGTTTCGTTAACGAGCACGAAATTATGAATTACAAATCAATTAATCAAGAAATTTATAAAGTGTTTGACCTCTTTCGATGTACAATCTGATATTGTTATACCGGTTAAAGTAAAAGGCAGATATTTATATGAAATATTTAAAATTCATCCATAAAGCCAATTAATAGGTCCGACATATGAAAAACCGCATTTTTACTTGTGTTATTGCTTTTTATCTTATTATCCCGGCAAATATGGTTTTTTGCCAGGGTTTCCTGAGGGCAGATGGGAAACAGATTGTGAATGAAAAAGGCGAAAATGTTTTACTGAGGGGAATAGGGCTTGGCGGCTGGATGCTTCAGGAACCCTATATGTTTCAACTCTCTGATGTGGCAGGCACCCAGACTGAAATAAGGTTAAAGATTGCCTCACTGATCGGTCAGAAGAATTGTGACGAATTCTACATACGTTACCTGAATAATATGATAACGGAGAAAGATGTTAATGCGCTGAGGAAATGGGGATTTAATTCAATCCGGTTACCTATGCATTACAATCTGTATACTCTGCCCATTGATAAAGAACCAGTTCCCGGTCAAAATACATGGATTGAAACAGGGTTTAATCTGACTGATAATCTCCTGTCGTGGTGTAAGAAAAACAAAATGTATCTCATCCTCGATCTTCATGCAACACCGGGAGGACAGGGAAATGACCGGCCAATCGCAGACATTGATACCCTAAAACCAAGGCTTTGGGAGAGTGAGGCAAATCAGAAAAAGACCATCGCTCTCTGGAAGAAACTTGCTGAAAGATATAAAGATGAAGAATGGATTGGAGGATATGATCTGATAAACGAAACAAATTATAAACTTGAGGGCAATTTATCTCTTAAAAAACTCTTTTCTGCAATTACTCTGGAGATAAGGCTGGTTGACAGGAAACATATTATTTTCATAGAAGGTAACCAGTTTGCAAATGATTATGCAGGCTTAACACCCCCGTGGGATAAGAATATGGTTTACAGTTTTCATAAATACTGGAATCCGACCACTGTTGAGACAATTCAGACATATCTCGATATGAGAGAAAAGTATAATGTGCCATTCTGGATGGGAGAGTCGGGTGAAAATAATAATGAATGGTTTAAAGCTGCCGTGAATTTATTTGAGACACATAACATTGGATGGTCATGGTGGACGATTAAAAAAATCGGTTCTGAGAGTAGTTTGATGACTATATCAAAACCGACTGGTTATCAGAAAGTTGTTGATTACTGGGCTGGCAAAGGACCAAAACCAACTGTTGAAGAAGCCAATGCTACGTTCATGGAATTAGCAGAAAATGTAAAGTTTGAAAATTGTAAAATTAATAATGAAGTGCTGGAGGCGTTGTTTGGAAAGAAGTAGGAATGGGGCATCAGGCATCAGGCATCTGGCGTGAGGAGTGAGCCTTAAGGCTTAAGGAGTGATCCAAAGAACCTGTCACCTGTTGCCACACGCCTGGCGCCTGCTGCCTGTTGCCATTTAGATTATGAGAGAATTATACTAATTATGATATTATGAAAGTAGAACTCAGATATGCCTCTCATCCTGAAGATGCAAAGAATTATGATACCGGGAGACTCCGAAAAGAGTTCCTGATTGAAAATGTCTTTATACCCGATGGGATATCTCTTGTCTATTCAATGTACGACCGGTACATTGTCGGAGGTGCCATGCCTGTAAGAACTGAATTAAGACTTGAAACGTCCGATGAACTTAAATCGGAGAATTTCCTTGACAGGAGGGAAATGGGAATTATTAACGTGGGTGGAGATGCGGTTATTAGCGCTGGTGGAAAAATATATGAAATTGGATTTAAGGAGGCTCTGTATCTGGGAAAAGGTACCCGTGATGTTGTTTTTAGTTCAGCTGACAGTAGTAAACCGGCAAGGCTTTATATTAATTCAGCACCGGCGCATCACACCTATCCTTCAGTTCATGTTAGACAGGCTGATGCAGAAGTAGTTGTATTGGGATCAATGGAATCTTCAAACCACAGGACACTGAATAAACTGCTTGTAAACAGTGTTATTGAAACCTGCCAGCTTCAGATGGGAATGACCGAACTTAAAGTTGGCAGTGTCTGGAACACTATGCCGGTACATACACATAACCGGAGGATGGAAGCTTATTTTTATTTTGAATTACCTGAAAAAGAGGCTATTTGTCATTTTATGGGTGAACCGGATGAGACAAGACATATATGGATGAAGAATGAACAGGCTGTTCTTTCCCCTTCATGGAGTATCCATAGTGCTGCAGGAACATCAAATTATACATTTATATGGGGTATGGCAGGTGAGAATCTGAATTATGGTGATATGGATATCAGGCAACCCGATACATTGAAATAAAAATAATAATACAATAATTAATGAAAGATTTATTTGATCTTACCGGGAAAGTTGCACTGGTTACAGGTGGAACCCACGGAATCGGTCTGGCAATCGGTTTGTTGTTAGCCAGGGCCGGTGCAAAAGTGTGCGTAAATGATCTTCAGAATGACAAGCTACAGAGTTGCAGAGATAGTTTTAAGAAAGAAGGTCTCGATGTCTTTACACTGAAATTCAATGTGACGGATGAGCACGATGTTGACAATGGAATATCCCTGATCGAAAAGAGTATCGGTTCGATAGATATTTTGGTGAATAATGCCGGCATTATTAAAAGAATTCCCATCCTTGATATGACAATAGCTGATTATAAACAGGTTATCGATGTTGATCTTGTTGCCCCGTTGATAATTTCAAAACGTGTCGTACCTAAAATGATTAAAAAACGAAATGGTAAGATCATAAATATGTGTTCCATGATGAGTGTCTACGGTCGCAATACTGTTTCTGCATATGCTTCGGCAAAGGGAGGTCTTAAACTGCTGACACAAAATATGACCTGTGAATGGGCTAAATACAATATTCAGATCAATGGGATAGGTCCGGGTTATATTGCCACCTCACAAACGGCTCCTATACGTGAAAACGGACATCCATTTAATGATCTTGTCATGACCAGAACTCCTGCAGGCAGATGGGGTGAACCTGAAGACGTAGCTAATGCGGCTCTCTTTCTGGCTTCCGGCGCAAGTAATTTTGTGAATGGACATATCTTATACGTTGATGGGGGCATCCTTGCTAATTTCGGGTATGTTAAGGGGGAAAACGACTTATAAAACACTTCTAGACCTTGTTTTCCGGATTATCCGGATGATCATCTGAATAAGGTTTAGCATAGAGGTCTTCAACTCTGACCTTGCTATTCTCAGGTTCCAAAGTTGGAATTTGCTGAACCTGATCTTCACCTGCCTTACCATGGAAATATAGAATACAGGCAAATATCGGCATTACGGGAAGTGTCAGTGCACTTACTATTGCTGAAAGTATTATGAACATTGGTTTGGTTGTGACATCAACCAGTTTCGTAGCATCATCAGGATTTACGATTGTCTTTATAAAATTTCCTGTAAAGGGAAGTAGTATAACTCCTGATAAGATTACTGAAATAACGAGCATAATAATAATAAAAACAGCTACCCAACCAATATTGGACCAGAAATTTTTATGAGCAAGGGTAATTGTCCTTGTGATTGTTGAGCCAATATTTGTTCCTTCAACCATCATTATTGGTAAAATGAAAAGGTAGAGGGTAATTACATAAAGCATAGCAAAAAAAGCGCCAACGATGAGTACAAAAATTCCCAGAATAATTGCGATCGTTCCGGCAAAGGCAAGAAGTATCATAATTATAAGGTAAGGGATAAAATATTTCAGAGATTTTAACAGTGAAATCAGAATCGTATTCCCATCTTCTACAGGATTAAATATTATATAATATTGAAGAATAGTTGTAAAAAGAAGATTTATAAGTGAGATTATCAGAATAGGCATTATGAACCCCTTGACCTTTTCAAGTAAAAGCATTGGATCGGTTACTGCAGCCAATTCCTTCATATTCACTAAACTTGAAGTATATTGAATTACCAGTGACATCACCAGTGACATAATGAATAATGACAGAAATTTCTTTTTATAGAACGCCCATAATGAATTCATAGCGCTATCAATATTATGTCTTCGGTAAAGAGGGTGATTGGTAAACTGGTTCATGAAGAAAAATTTTTAAATAATTGCAAATTTAGACATTATTACTTTCCATCCTTTTGTTGTTCAGAAAGTATTTCTTTCAGAATTGACCTGAACTTATCGGGTTCCTCAAAAATCGGAGAATGAGCTGAATTCTCGAATGTATAAAACCTTTTCAAAGGTGCCTTAAGTGAATCAAAGTACTCTTTCGCAACAGAGAAAGAAGTCTGGTGATCGGAGATCCCCTGCAGGATGTAGACAGGAATCTGTTGCGATGGCATAGCTTTGAATAAATTTGTTTTCATTATTACATCCCATAAATATTCTTTTGTAATCTTCATTCCTTTTAAATAGTTAATCTTATCTCTGAAAGTATACTCCTTACATAAAGCGAGAGGTTTTAGTGCTTCCTGGTAAAGGTTTCCCTTTTTAACGGCCCCCCCATACTTAATAACATACTTTCTTTCGATGTGCATTTTATCGATAGCTTCCTTTGGATCTGAATATGGGGGAGGACCTATCTTTTCGAGAGCCCGTATGGCTTTTCTGTCCTTTAATTCCTTTGCCTTCGACAGAACAAAATTATATGAAATGTTTTCTGAACGGACCTGGTCTCCAACTTGTCCTACAGAAATAAATGCATAATAGTATTCAGGAAATTTATTAATAGTAAATGAACCCAGCATAGTTCCCCAGGAATGTCCCAATAAAAATATTTTTTTGCGATTATATTTATGTATAAGGTATTCTGAAACCTTCCCGGCATCATCCACAAATTGTGAAAGGTTCATCGTTTCGGGGGGAATATTTTTTGAATACGACAGTCCGGCTCCACGCTGATCCCAATAACAGACCAGGAACATATCCTCAATTCCAGGATTATATTGTTTTACGAATGGGAATTCAGGATCCCCCGGCCCTCCATGAAGATATAGCAATACAGGTTTTGTGCTATCACTTCCCCTGATTATCATACTTTGATAAAAACCATTAATTTTCACAGTTTCAATAACAGAGATACTCCCTGGAATCTTTTTCCCGTCCTTATCTAAAAACGGATCTGCTTTACCAGGGCTGTTTATCAATACAGTAATTAACAGGATTACTAAAAGGATTAGAATGCTTCCGGAAATAAGCGAAGTAATACGCAGGATCTTCTTCATTTTATCTTTTATCTTTTGTCTTTTGTCTTCATTTCCCTTTTCTCCACTGCCTTAACACATTGCTGAATGGGAATAGACTGTTCGGTTTACTCGGGGTGAAGATACCTTCATTTACTGCCTTTATATCTTCAATTGTATAAAATGCTTTAGGATTTTGTCGGGTAATAACTTCAAGAGCGGTCGCAAGTTCGTTTCTCTTAACGATAGTATAAATAAGATGAATTTTTTCCCTTGCTCCCTGCGCTTCGATAACAGTTGCGCCAAAACCATGTAAATTAAGAGACTGAACGAGTTCAGTTCCTCTGTCATGTGCAAAAACTCTTATCATCATGATTCCCATTGCTAATTTTTCCTCAATAATCATCCCTACAAGGTTTCCGGTAGCAAAACCGGCAGCGTATGCAACAAAATTGATATAATGGTCGAGGTTCTCCATAATCTTGCTTATTGCCGTTATCCAGATCAGGACTTCAAAAAATCCAAGAACAGGCGCTATATTCCTTTTCCCCTTTGATACGAAAATTATTCGTAAGGTGCCTATCGATACATCGCAGATTCTCGCCAGAAATATCAATACCGGCATCATTACATAACTGAACAGAGTTGAATGAAAGAAGGAGGTTTCCATAAGGTGTATTATTAATATTAAACAAATATAGTCATAACGAAGCAACGGCTCAATGTCATAATGGCAACAGGATCGAACATTTCATCATTCTGATTGTTAAAGTGTCTGTTCGATATATGTCGCAATCTAAATAATATCTATTTTTGTCAATTAATTTAAACCAAAACAGTTAAGATTATGAAATTAAGTAAACTTACTATCCCACTAATCCTGGTAATTGTACTCGGGATTGGAATTTTTTCCTGTACAAGTACATCAAATAATAAAAATATGCATACTGGTGTGGAATATTACAGGAACCTGCTCTTCAATGAAACACCTTATGATATTGAAAAAGGAACTCATCCGATAACTGCCGACATGGCAAAAACTGTAAATAGCTACAAATTTACATATGACAAGACAGGACGTCTTTTATCAGTGGAATTTGTGCGTAATAATGTACTTCTGGGTTACTCTTCAATGCAGGGAGCTGCAAAAATTGCATATGATTATGCAGATAATAAACAGACAAAGCATTTTTTCGATAAGGATAATCAGCCTATAGAATCATCTGGTGTATTCGCTCTGGAATATACACTCGATTCGAAAGGAAACCGGGTAGGCTTGATGTGTTTAGGAAAAGACGGATCGATGATTGAAAACAGGAATAAAATCCATTCATGGCAGTGGAATGTTCTTCCCGATGGTATGGTAAGAGAATTACGTTACAATCTGAAAGGTGAAGAAACTGTTATGAATCCTTTCTGCCCATTTTATGAACTCAGGTTTACATACAATGATAAAGGATATCCTACACGAATGGCAAATTTTAAAGCTGATACACTTTATAATTGTACAGCAGAGAATTGTGGCGACATCGGCGTATCTTATTTCACCTTCAATACCAACCAAAATGGTGATCTCGAGACTTTTTCTGTCTTTAACGTAACAGGGCAGATGTCAAATCTGTACTGGGGATGGTCAAAACGTGTCAGCAAATATGATGAAAATGGTTATTTGACTGAGAGCAGGCTATTCGACCAGGACAATGAGTACGTTGGTGGCAAACTGGTGCCTGTAAATCAGACTACTTTCGATAGTCATGGTGCAATTACCGAGGTTAAAAATATGGATAAGGACGGGAATTTAATTAATAGTGCTGACAATGGTGTTGCTGTCACTAGCTATAAATATGATGATCTTGGCAATCGTACGGAGACTCTCACTTTCGATAAGGATAATGTTCCGGTAAAATTGGCTGCCCTGAAATAGTACTGATATGAAGAGACATTATTTTTCACTGTTCATTTTTCTTCTTCCTTTTCTATTTTCTGTTTCAGCCTGCAAAGGGAAAAAAACAGAGACAAAACAGGAAGTAGTTCAGACAGTTAATAAAACAGCTATTGGACCTGTGACTATAGGTAATGAAACTACGCTTTTGCTAAAAGATCTTAAAGAGAATGGAGATTATGTAAATAGCAAGCTATTTCCGTCGCTGATCAAAGCTTCTATTGTGAATGAAAATCTTGATAAGAATATTCTTATTGTTGACCTCCGGACGCCGAAGGAATTTTCTGATGGACATATTAAAGGTGCAGTGAATAAGAAATTTGAGGATGTGCCTTCTTATTTTGAATCAGGAGTTAAACCATTTGAGTATGACAAGATAATTATGGTAAGTGAAGACGGCCAGGTATCGAGTTATGCAACTTGTCTGTTAAGGCTTATGGGTTATGGTAATGTTTATTCAATGAGATGGGGAATGAGTGCCTGGAACAACAAATATGCGAGGGAAGGATGGCTTAAAGGAGTATCGGGAAAATATGAAACCAAACTTGAAAATACTGTAAATGAAAGACCATCGCTCATCGGGATGCCTGAGCTCAAAACAGGTTTGTTGACTGGATCTGAGATCGGCACTTCCAGGTTCAAAAAGTTGTTTGAAGAAGGGACCGGTGGAATTCTTATATCAGCCGACGAGGTATTCAGTAATCCTCAGAAATATTATATTATTAATCTCGAAAGGAAAGATAAATATGAGGGTGGACATATTCCGGGATCAGTAAGATATAAACCGGAAGGCACGTTGGGATATACAGATGAGATGGCTTCAATTCCGGCCGGTAAACCTGTAGTGGTTTATTGCGGAACAGGGCATAATTCAGGATTTGCAACAGCCTATCTGCGTCTGTTTGGATACGATGCACATACCCTTAAATATGGCAATAACGGATTTATGTACAACAAGATGGTTAAGCAGAGAACCGCATTATCATGGCTTCCTTTTACGTCAGATGATGTAAATAATTTTGAGGTTGTAAAATAGTTTTTCTGACTTTTCTGATACTAATTATTCCGGTCAGTTCAATAATGTATCTGGCCGGAATTTATATTTTAAGACCTCATTGTCAGCATTGTTTGTTAGAATAAAAATATTGTTCCGACCCATTTGACTTAGTAACATCCATATTCTTGCCGACAAACCCGGGTCTGAAGAATAAAGCAATACAGGTCCATCATGCTTTATAATTGTAGTAACATACTCCTTGCGTAAAACAGAGTCTGCCTGTATATTTTGAACATGACCGGTAAGATCAATGTCATGGTTAGCATCTTTATCAAGATTGATTATCAGAGCTTTCCCTGTAAACGATAGGGCTTTATCTATGGTGATTGTGTTTGACTGTAATACAGAAGGTTCAGCCCATTTCTTAATGTCATTTTTGAAATGGTTCAAACCCGATGACCTGATAAAAATAAGAACCATTAATACCAGGACAATGACTATTACTGCTTTATTATTTTTTATTAGTTCCATTATTTGTTTTCCTGATTCCTGATTCCTGTCTACTCACATCCTCCGTCAAGTTTTTTCGCAGCAATATGTTTCGACTCGATGAATTTCAATTTCAGACTATCAGGCATACTATTCATTTCGGTAAACATTTTTTTTGCCCTTGTTCTGGTTTCAAACAGAGCATTTTCCCGTGCTGAGATTCTCTCTCCTGTGAAACTGCTGTTCATCACAGTGTTAAACCACTCGTTCATACCGCCTTTCATTACATAAGTGTTCCTGATATTCAATCCCCTGGCAATTGCAAGCGCATAATTTGAATTGAAATCACCGTCCGAATAGAAAATATTCCTGGTTTTTCCATTATTTGAGATAGATCCCGGGTCAATCTCAAGAAGTTTATCGTATGGAATATTTATTGAGCCGGGAATATTTGCCATTCTGTACTCATCAGGTGTTCTGAGATCAATAACCTGAACAGAACTATCTTCTGAAACGATAAACCCGGCAACCTGATCAACGGTTAAATAAGTACTGTTATCGAGGACTTCAGATAGCAATTTTTGAGGTCTGACTGTAAAAGACCTGCTTCCGGAAAGCGGTAGCAGAGCAAGGATAATGCCAAGGCATAAAAGTCCAACTGAAAATTTTCCCCTTGTATTCATCTGTATAATATTTAAATTTCTGAGGTTATATCAGGTCGTGCGAATCTTTTTTCTGCAGACTCAGCAATCCAGAACATCAATATTGCCGCTATAATAAGAAGAAGTGTGAAGAGTCCGGGTGAAATACCCATTACTTCATTAATTTTAACCGGCCCTTTGTACGATCCATTTGCCAGTTTCTGTATGAATGGATATGTTTCTGCAAAAAAGAATGCACCTGTCAGTCCACCCAGGAAAAATATTATTGCATCGATTTTCCCTATTGAAAGTGCACATAAACCTGTACCCGGACAAAACCCACCCATTATAAATCCGGCCCCCATTATTATTCCGCCAACAATTGAAGCAGCAACATAAAACTCATTCACAAAGACAAGATTCAGGTTAAGCAATCCAAAGTAACTTAATAGCTGTGATCCGATAAGTGCAACAATTGCAGCTGTAAAAAAAACTTTAATTACCGTCGTATCATATCCATAAAACATCCCTGCAAGTTTCCGGCTTGATGAGAAACCTGCTTGTTCAAGTGAAAACCCAAAACCTACACCTATCAGCAGTGCGATAAGCAAATCAAGCCACTCCGGCATTGATATTAGTGATGATATTGGTCCCATTGGTTGTCTTTTAAGTCTTGTTGTCTTACTGTATTGTTAATCGTTTAATGTTTCGCGTTTTGGGTTCACCGTCATCGTTCTGCAATGTGCCCTGTGCCCTGCGCTCTGAGCCTTTTAGATCCAGTTTTTCCTGAAGAACCATGCAAAGAGATATGCAGAACCGAAAATTGCAACCATTGTAACAAATCCGGCAACCGAAAGTACTGCCATTCCTGAAAGAGCTGCACCACTAGTGCACCCGCGCGCAAGCTGAGCCCCGTAAACAAAAAAGACGCCACCCAGGAAGGCAAAAATCAACCGTCGGGTGTTCGATATGTTAGGCGATTTTTCAATTTTAAATTTAAGCCTCTTCGATATAGCTCCTGATAAAAATCCTCCTGCTACCACTCCGAGTATTTCAATAGTAAGCCAGTTCTTTAAAGGTTTCTTTCCATCTTCAAAGTATTTGCTGTAATAGATTGATTTATCTGTGTGTGGTCTGTCGATAGCTCCAACAATAGAAACTACGCAATATTTCAAGCCACCGCTTGCCCCAAGACCCCGACCCGCAAGGAACATCGCAAGAAGAAGGACTATCCCCAGCATAGTACCCGCCATGTAGGGATTCATATATTTCTTTTTCATTAATCTGAAATTCAGTTAATAATAGTTTCCCTTTCTCTGCAAAAGTACAAAATGTAAGTATGCACTAAACATTCTTGAGGTAATTAAGTTCATGTTGTCATTGCGAGCGGAGCGAAGCAATCCCAAACTAACATTCACTGAACTCTATAAACAGCATTACTATTAGGGAGACAAATTTTGTACATTTACATAGTTTAATATTTATATGATGGGAAGATTCAAATTAACAATAGAATACGACGGCACGCGATACTCGGGCTGGCAGATGCAGAAGGGCGGAAAAACAATTCAGGGAGCGATACTCGACGCATGCAGGGAATTATTCAAAAACGAAGAGATTGATATATTCGGTGCTGGACGCACTGATGGTGGTGTTCATGCCTCAGGGCAGGTGGCACACCTGGAAGTTGAAACCGATCTGGTGCCGTTGAAGATAAAATATGGTATTAATGACAGGCTGCCTCCCGATATATGCATTATCAATGTTGAAGAAGCTCATCCAAAATTTCATGCCAGACATGATGCAAATGCCAGGAGCTATATTTACCAGATAAGCCGAAGACGTACTGCTTTCGGGAAAAAATTTGTCTGGTGGATAAAAGATCCTCTTGATATTAACCTGATGAATGAAGCAGCAAAACTTTTTCCCGGACTGAAAGATTACAGATACTTTACTGATGAAGATGGAGAGCAGACATCTACCAAAGTAGAGATATTGCATGCAAAAGTAAATGATTTTGGTGATATGCTTGTGTTTCATGTTGTAGGCTCTCATTTTCTATGGAAACAGATAAGGCGTATGACAGGTGTTCTTGTTGAAGTAGGAAGAGGAAAACTCACTCCTGCT
>Ga0302322_100002227_pt1 | contig 16335 bp, 17 predicted proteins | sample Fen_T0_2_FD_203757 | JGI IMG/M metagenome (GOLD analysis project Ga0302322, IMG submission 203757) | Peat permafrost microbial communities from Stordalen Mire near Abisko, Sweden - Fen_T0_2 | ecosystem: Environmental > Terrestrial > Soil > Wetlands > Permafrost | place: Sweden: Abisko... | reverse complement strand
CGGAGCCAGGGTTGGCACCCGCTCGAGGACGGTGTCGACGGCACGGGTGCGCTGCCGCACGCACCGGGCGTAGCCCTCTCGCGCGGCGAGGACGTTCAGCGCGGCACCCGCCCCCATGCGCGCCTCGATCGCCTCCTCCAGAAAGCCGAGCCCGTCGGGGAGCAGCAGCTTCACGCAGGCGCCGAGTGCGGCGACGTTACCCATCGGACGGCCCTCCGACGAGAGGATCTCGTCGTCGCGGGCGATGCGGGCGGCGGGAACGCGCGCGATCTCGAACGGGCCGCTGAAGGGGTAACGCTCCTCCGCATTGAGAAGCAGGAGGCCCCCGGGCCGGATGTCGGCCAGCAGGTGCGGGGGCGGCGGCGAGGGCGAGAGGCCGACGAGCACGTCGCACTCCCGCACGCGGTAGCGGCGGTGGATCGGCGAGGTCTCGTCCCAGCGCAGGAACGCGGAGATGGGAGCGCCGCGGCGCTCGGCCTTGAACTCAGGGAAGCTCTGCGCCCAGAAGCCCGCACGGGAGAAGGCGTCCGCGAGCAGCTGCGACGCGAGGACGACACCCTCACCGCCGCGGCCGACGAACAACATCTCCTGCACCGATTGCTCCTTTCTGCAGGCCAATCGAGCACTCCCATCGTTCCCCCGGGTCCCGCAGGGGGCATCGGTGGTTCCCCGTATCGGGGTGGAGCGAAGCCGCAGACCGTGCAGGGCGGGTGAGGCCGAAGCCTCACCCCCGACCTAGATGATGCGGAGGCCTTCCGGGGCCGCGAGGCGGTCGCGCAGCGTGGCGAGGCTGGGAGCGTCCTGATCGAGGTCGGCCCAGTCCCGCAGCTCGAGCAGGATCGCGTCACGCGCCTGCAGCGAGCTCTCGGCCGTGGCGTCGCGGCTCGCGCCGCGGGTGACCGTCTGGGCAGCGAGGATGGCCCCTGTCGTGCCCCGGTCGCGCAGCTTCCCGACGAGCTTGGCACTGTCGGTGTCGCTGATCCGGTCGCCGTAGAGGTATGCCATCCACAACCAGTGTACGTGCAGCCCGCAAGCGCCCCGGCCCGCCGAGGACCTTCGCTACGTGTCGCGGCGAACGAGCAGCACGGCGGCGACAGCCATCGCGACGACCGTGTAGCCCACGAAGACCGCGAGGCCGGCACCCGGCGAGAGCGAGCCGGAGCCGTGCGTGAGCGAGAAGACAGCCCTGCCAGCCTCGCTCGGGAGGTACGGCATGATCGCGTCCTGCCAGCTCGAGGGCAGCAGGAGCATGAGCGGCGGGATCACGAAGAAGAGGGCGGCGAACAGCGAGATCCCGCCGGCCGTGTTGCGCACGATCGCCCCGATCGCAAGCGCGAACAGCCCCACCAGCATCAGGTAGACCGCACCGCCGATCACCGACCGTGCGACGCCTGGCGAGGAGAACGAGACCTGAAGGATGTCGTGCCGTGCAAGGATCGCCTGGCTCGCGAAGAACGCGACCAGGACGGAGGGCACCGCGAGCACGAAGGTGACGAGCGCGAACACCCCGGCCTTCGCCCAGAGCACCGGCAGGCGTCGGGGGACGGCCGTGAAGCTGGCGCGAATCATCCCGGTCGAGTACTCACCGGTGATCACGAGCACCCCGAGCACCGCGACCGCGAGCTGCGACAGGTTGACGCCGGCGAGCGCGATCTCGAGCGGGTCGCGCTGAGCCTGCTCCTGCGGGCTCATCGAGCCCCAGTGCGAGGCGGTGACGGCAGCGAAGAGCACGGGCAGGCCGATCGTCAGGAACACTGCCGCGAGCAGCGACCAGCGGGTCGAGCGCAGCGAGTAGAGCTTCGTCCACTCGGAGCGCGCGACGCGCAACTGCGTCAGCCGGCCGGGCTGGTCCAGGCGGGGCACGGCCGCCCTGGGCGTGACGCTGCTCATCAGGCGACCGCACCTTCCACGACGACCTCCGACTCGGGACTTCGGTACTCGACGTCCTCCTGGGTGAGCTCCATGAACGCCTCCTCGAGCGACGCCTGCTGCGGGGTCAGCTCGTAGAGGGCGACGCCGTGTGCGAACGCGGCCTTGCCGATCTGCTCGGCCGTGAGGCCCCTGACCTCGAGCAGCCCCGGCTCGCCACCGTCGACGGACGCGTGCTCCGCCAACAGGACGTCTCGCAGGCGCTCGGCCTCCGGCGTGCGAACCCGCACCGCCCCGCCCGACGCGCGATGGACGACCTCGTCGACGCTCGCGTCGGCGATCAGCCGGCCGCGGCCGATCACGATCAGGTGGTCGGCGGTGAGCGCCATCTCGCTCATCAGGTGCGACGAGACGAACACGGTGCGACCCTCGGCCGCGAGCGACTTGAGGAGATTGCGGATCCAGTGGATGCCCTCGGGGTCGAGCCCGTTCACGGGCTCGTCGAGAAGGAGCGTGGCGGGATCTCCGAGCAGCGCCGTCGCGATCCCGAGCCGCTGCCCCATCCCGAGCGAGAACTGCCCCGCGCGCTTGCGCGCCACGTCGTGCAGGCCGACGAGGTCGATCAGCTCGTCCACCCGACGCTTGCCGATCCCGTGCGTCTGCGCGAGCGCCAGCAGGTGGTTGTAGGCGGAGCGCCCCGTGTGCACCGAGCGCGCCTCGAGCAGGGCTCCGACCTCGTGCAGCGGCGACGCGTGGTCGCGGTAGTGCTTGCCGTTGACCGTGACATCACCGCCGCTCGGCGCGTCGAGCCCGAGGATCAGGCGCATCGTCGTCGACTTCCCGGAGCCGTTCGGGCCGAGGAACCCGGTCACGACGCCCGGCCTGACAGTGAACGTCAGCCCGTCGACGGCGCGCTTGTCGCCGTAGTCCTTCGTGAGGCCGGTCGCTTCGATCATCGACGCCACGCTAGTCGGCGGGCGGCGAACGCGGTGTTAAGCGATCGACAGCACTCCGGCACGTGCCCGGCGGGAGGCGGGCTCCTCCCGCGTCTCGAGCTGCTTCACCTGGAAGGCGAAGAACGGCGCGAACGGCGCGATCGAGCGCGAGAGCTCGGCGGCCGTCCGCGACTCGACGAGGCCCATCCCTCCGCCTGCGGCAAACCGCCAGTGCTCCCTGAAGGCGAGCGGCGGCCGCCAGTCGCCGAAGAGCTCGAGCGAGGTGCCGGCCGGGCCTTCCGGTGTGAGCGGCGTGTAGACGATGCCGAAGAGCATGTCGCCTCCTTCGTCGGCTGGCTTGGTGTGGCGGGCGCCACTGTCCTCGACCCTACGCCTCTGCGTGTTCAGCTTCGGTTGAGCTCTGGTTCAGTGGTGGAACCCCGCCCCGCTCGAGCTGTCGTGCACGGGCGCGGCCTGCGCCTGCAGCCGCGGCAACTGCCGCTCGATGTCCCGCACGAGCATGTCCGCCATGTCGTGCGTGAACCCGAGCTTGACGACAACCCGCAGTGCCGCGAGGTCGGTGCGGTTGGCCGGGAAGGTATAGGCGGGCAGCAGCCAGCCGCGCTCGCGCACCGCGTTCGAGACGTCGAAGACGGTGAAGTTGTCGACGTCGTCCTTGACCTTGAACGCGAAAACGGGCAACTCGTCACCGCGCGTGATCAGCTCGAACGGCCCGAGGCCGGCGATCCGGTCGGCGAGGCGCATCGCAACCGAGCGCGAGTAGAGCTGCACCTTGCGATAGCCGTCGAAGCCGAGCCGCAGGAAGTTGTAGTACTGCGCCACAACCTGCGCGCCCGGCCGCGAGAAGTTGAGCGCGAACGTCGGCATGTTGTCGCCGAGGTAGTTGACCCAGAAGATCAGGTCCTCCGGCAGGGACGCGGCGTCACGCCAGACGATCCAGCCGACGCCCGGGTAGACGAGCCCGTACTTGTGGCCCGAGGCGTTGATCGAGGCGACGCGCGGCAGCTTGAAGTCCCAGACGAGGTCGGGATCGGTAAACGGCGCCACGAAGGCGCCCGACGCGCCGTCCACGTGCACGGGGACGTCGGCCCCCGTCCGCGCCTGCAGGTCGTCGAGGGCGGCGCAGATCTCCTCGACGGGCTCGAACGAGCCGTCGAAGGTCGAGCCGAGGATCGCGACGACGCCGATCGTGTTCTCGTCGCAGAGCTTTACCGCCTCCTCCGCCGAGAGGTGGAAGCGGTCTCCTTCCATCGGCACGAGGCGCATCTCGACGTCCCAGTAGTTCGCGAACTTCTCCCAGCAGACCTGGACGTTGATGCCCATCACGAGGTTGGGCCGGTCCACGGGCTTTCCCTCGGCGGTGCGCCGATGCTGCCAGCGGCGCTTCAGCGCGAGCCCCCCGAGCATCGCGGCCTCGCTCGAGCCCGTCGTCGAGCAGCCGACCGCATCGACGGCATCGGGCGCGTTCCAGAGCCGGCTGAGGATGTTGACGCAGCGCATCTCGATCTCGGCCGTCTGCGGGTACTCGTCCTTGTCGATCATGTTCTTGTCGAGGCACTCCCCCATCAGCCTCTCCGCCTGCGGCTCCATCCAGGTGGAGACGAAGGTGGCGAGGTTCATGCGCGCGTTACCGTCCAGCATCAGCTCATCGTGGATGATCTGGTAGGCGACGTCGGGCGCCATCTCGGCGTCGGGTAGCCGGTGCCGAGGCAGGTTGTCGCCCTCGAGCGTGAAGACGGTCTGGGTCGAGAGATCGGCCGAGGGACCGGCGGTCGCCTTGGGGTGCTTGAGTGTCATCTGAAATCGGTCCTCCGGGTCTGGGATTGCACCGTCAACGCTACCCCGACGTAACGGCCGCCGTGGCAGCAGCAAGGACGCGCTCACCACCTTTCAACCCCGGGGAGCCAGGAAGCTCAGGCGAAGGCCGTGATGGTGATGCCGCCCCGCGCCTTCTGGCGCAGCGAGACCTCGACCGCGGCGGTATCGAGCTCGAGCGCCTCAGCAACCTCGTTGCGGATCCGGACGGCCAGGGCCTCGCAGAACACGCCCTGGTCGTGGAAGCGCGAGAGGTAGATCTTGAGCGACTTCGACTCGAGGCAGAGACCCACCGGCCGATACGCGATCGTGGCGGTGTAGAAGTCCGGCTGGTTTGTGATCGGGCAGACCGCTGTGAGCTCGTCGCTGACGAGCTCGACCCGCGCCACGCCCGGGTTGGGGAACGTCTCGAGGCCGGCGTAGGCATCGCTGCCCGCATGGCCGAGTGCGACGAACTCCTGCTCCATGCGGGCTACTGTACCGCGATGCTCCGCGTCTACCTGGCCGGCCCGCCGTTCGCCGAGGAGTACCGGGCCCGGGCCTCAGCGCTCGTCCATGCTGCCGGCTGGGAGCCCGTCGACCCGATGCGTCGCGACTTCCGCGGCCGCACCGAGGGCAACGAGGTCGAGATCGTCGGCGGTGACCTCGCCGACATCGACTCCTCGGACGTCGTGCTGGCCGCGTTCACCGCCCCCGACGAGGGCACGTCGATGGAGGCGTGGTACGCGCACTCGCGCGGCATCCCGGTGGTCGTCTACACCGGCGGGACCCCGGCGCACCCGTGGACGGTCTACGTCGCGCGATCCGTGCACCCGGAGCTCGAGGATGCGATCGCAGCGCTGGGGTGATGTTTCAGCCTCACTCGCACGACCCGTGCGACGCGGGCCTCAGGCACCGGGAGGCCGGGCGGCGGCGGGCCGGTAACGACCTGGTGAACGACCTTGCGCATCGCGGCCGGCCCAGGCACAAATGGGCCGCATGCGACACGCCCTCATCGCCTGGGAGCGGACCCCGACGAACGTGACGCTCGCCCGCACCGGCGACTGGCTGCTCGTCGACCCGGTGCGCGCGCTGAAGGTGCTGCGGCCCGGCGATGTGGCGCTCGCCCGGCTCGACGTCCGTCCGACGCTCGACGGGATCCAGGTCGGCATGGAGGCGCTCGGTGAGCTCTCGGCGCGCGGCGTCACGATCCTGAACGACCCCTCCACCCTCCTCTCGACGCACGACAAGCTCCTCACTGCCCGCCTCCTCGCGGGGGCCGGCATCCCACATCCGGTGACGCGCCTGCTCACCTCCGCCACGCCCGCTCGGGAGTGGACCGGGCCCGTGGTCGTGAAGCCGCGCTTCGGCAGCTGGGGCAGCTACGTGGAGCGCTGCGACAGCGCGGCGGCGCTCGAGCGCCACATCGCGTCGATCGAGGACCACCGCTGGTTCCGCTCCTGCGGCGCGATCATGCAGAGCCTCGTGCCGCCGAGCGGGTTCGATCTCAGGCTCGTCGTCGCCCGTCAGCGTGTCGTGGGAGCCGTGCTCCGCGTCAGCGCGGAGGGCGAGTGGCGCACGAACGTGGCACTGGGCGCGCGGCGCGTGCCGACAGCCCCTCCCGCCGACGCGCTCCGTCTCGCTGTGGAGGCAGCAGGAGCGGTCAACGGGAGCCTTGTCGGCGTCGACCTGCTGCCCGACGGCGACGGCTGGGTCGTGCTCGAGGTCAACGGCGCCGTGGAGTTCACGAGCGAGTACTCGCTCGCGGGCGACGTCTTCGGGGCCGTCACGGAGTCGCTCTCCCGACGCGTCGAGGCGAGGCCGGCGCTCGTGGGGCTCGCAGGCTGAGCTACGCCACACCCGGCGATTCGCAATTATCGAACGAACGAGACCCAAGGGAGGCCGGACGATGACCGACGACCCCATCGCGCTCGACGAGGACGACGTCCGCCGGCGCGCGCACGAGATCTCCTTGCGCGCGGATGCCGGCTCACCGGACGAGAACTGGCTGCGGGCGGTCGACGAGCTCCGTCACGAGCGCGCCATGGCCAGGGCCGAGCGGCGGCCGCAGCCTGCGCCCGAGCCCCCGTTCCCGCCGAACACCGCGTCGCTGACGCACCCCTAGCGACGCTACGCCGCGGCGAGCCTCACCCGAACCGTCTCGTCGTCGTCGACCAGCTTCACCTCCGGCTCGTGCCGCAGCTCGTCCAGCCAAAGATCCGGGAAGGCCGTCACCTGCCCGAGATCCTCCTTCGTGTGCCACTCCCCATCGGACAGTAACTCGATGATCTGCTGGTACTTGGACATCGGCATCTCACCCCACGCTCGGGACGTCAATGGACACCAGGCATCTTCCACCACCCGGGGCGTGATATCACCATCGCAGGAGCCGACAGGACAGGAACGACACCGGATCTTCACCACTCGTTCTCACACGCGACCCCAGATGGGAACCTCGCCGAGACGCCTCTGCGGCATATTCGGCTCGTGCGTGTCGGCGTCGTCGATCTGGGTGGGAACACGGCGCGGCTCCTCGTCGCCGGCTTCGGTCCCGGCGGGCTCGAGCGCCTCGTCGAGGAGCGCATCGTGCTCGGCCTCGGCGCTGAGATCGAGCGCACCGGCCGTCTGTCGAAGGCAAAGCTCTCCGCGACGGCGGACAGCGTGGCGGGGCTCCACGAGCAGGCACGTCACGCCGGCTGCCACCGCGTCCAGGTGCTCGTCACCTCGCCGGGGCGGCAGAGCGCGAACCGCGCCGCGCTCGAGCGCTCCCTCAGCCGTGGCTCGACCAAGCAGATCCGCTTCATCAGCCCCTCGGAGGAGGCGCGGCTCGCCTACGCGGGTGCGCTCGCGTGCACGCCGGTCAACGAGGAGGCCGTCGCAGTCTGCGACGTCGGTGGCGGCTCCACCGAGATCGCGATCGGCTCTCCATCGGACACGCCGGCCTGGTGCCGGTCGCTCGACCTCGGCTCGCTCCGGATCACACAGCGCTACCTCCGCCACCTCCCGCCGACGAAGCGCGAGCTCGAAGCGGCGCGGTGCGCCGTCCGCGAGGGCCTGGCCGGGCTCGGGCCCGTGCCGCATGCGCCGACCCGGGTGCTCGCGAGCGGCGGGACGGCGCGATCGCTGCGGAAGCTCGTCGGTCGCACGCTCGGGCCCCGGGAGCTGGAAATAGCGCTCGCGATGGCGACGTCGACGACACCTCGTAAGCTCGCCCGTCGCTACGACGTCCCGGCCTGGCGCGCCGGGGTCCTGCCGGGCGGTGCGCTCGTCCTGGCCGAGATCCAGGCACTCCTCGGCGTGCCGCTCGAGGTCGCCGACGGTGGCCTGCGCGAGGGAGCCGCCCTGACGATGCTCTCGCACGCCGCGGCATAGAGCGCCCGCCGGCCGGAAGGCCCGCCGGCCGAGGAGCCGGCGAGCCCTCCGTCTCGCCTAGATCCGGCTCGGACGCCGGCCGAGGAGCCGCAGCACGTCTGGGCGACGACGCTCGCGCCGCCGTGGCCGCTCGCCGTCGATCGCCCGCCGCACCGCCTCGTGGATCGCCGCCTCGGGACGGCCGTCTCGCTGCATCGTCTCGATCATCAACCGCAGGTGGTCGTGCTCGTCAACGGTGATCCTCGTCATGGGTCTCTCACTCCCTGGATTGGCTTCGTGTCGAGACCGCAACCTGCCGGCCTCGAACCGAGGATAGGAGGCCCTCGCCGCCCGCCGCGGCTCGATCCGGTTCAGGAGTGGGATTCGTTCGGCAACCGCGAGCTGTGGCCTCCGGGCGGCACGTACAGCAGCGGCTCGAGAGCCTCGTCACGACGGGCGATGACCCAGAATGCCCCCTTTTCGCAGTCCAACCCGCCGAGGACCCGTGTGATCAGCTCGCCGTGCGTGCAGAGGACGGCACCCTCCACGGCGTCGAGCAGCAAGCGCACTGCATCGGTCAGGTCCGCGTCCGGGAGCAGCTCGACACGCGTCTCGACCTGAAGCGCAAGCAGATCCGCCACAGGCCCCAGCGTCTCCGTGCAACGGATGTACGGGCTGCTCAGGAGCGCACGGGGGACGAGGTGCCCGAGCAGGGCCCCGGGCAGTGTGGCTGCCGTATCGCGCCCGGCCCGGTCGAGCCCGCGTCCGACGTCCGCCAACGGGTTGGCCCATTTGTGCCCTGCCAGCGCGTGCCGGAGCAGGACGATCCGGCTCACAGGGGCCTCCGTCACGGGGCGCCGTCAGGGATGCATGTAGGAGGAGAGGTGCGCCTGGAGGAGCTCGCCCGTCTCGGCCTCGCGCAGCGCCTCCTCTTCCTCGCGGCGGACAGGATCCTCGTCCGCCGGAGGCCGGCGAAGCTCCTCCTCCGCCCGCAGCCAGTTCTCCTCGGGCGTGCCCGCGTCCGGCCCGAGCGAGATCTCGTGGGCACGCTGCCTGATCGCCTCGATATCGGTGTTCGCGTTCTCGGTCATCTCCGCTCCTCGATCGACGGTGCGCGGGCGGCACGAACCCGCGGGTGTCTCTCCAACCACATTGTGGACGACCCGAGGTTTCCGTCTGGCATCGATCCAGGGCCGCTCTGGGTTCGCGGGCCGACCCGGGCGCCGCGGTGTGCAACGCTGACCGCGGGCAGGACGGGGCCGCTTCCAAGAGGCACGGAACAACCCCCGCCCTTGCCGCACCGCAGACGGCGGTTCCCTGGGAAGGCCGCCACGCCCGCGGTGCCGAGGGGAGTGTCTGTGCGCAGGAATCCGAGCAACCCACCGGATCGGATGCGCGGACAGGCACTCCCCCCTGCCTCTGCAGGGCGCGAGGTCAGCCGAGAGGATGACATCGTCTCATCCTCGCTGCCCATTGTGTCGACGGCCGCAGCCTGGGAGCGTCTTCCCCGTCTCAGGCCCCCACCGAGGAGGACAGATGAACCAGAGAGACCGAACGGTCGCCGGCATCGGCGGCATCGCCTTCACCGTGCTGTTTGCGGGCGGCGCACTTCTGGCCCAGACGCCGGGTGGAAGCTACGAAGAGAAGTCGATCACCGACTACCTGGCCAAGGGCCATCAGAGCTCGGTGGCGATCGCGATGATGGTGGCCCTGCTCGGAGTGCTGGGCCTGCTCCTTCTTCTCGTCGGCCTACGCGAGCGGCTTGAGCAGGGGATCGTACTCGTCCAACGTGTTCGCGACGGCGGGGATGGTCTCCGTGACCGCGTTCGCGATCGGCTGGGTGACGTGGCTCGCGGTGCCGCTGTCGATCTGGATCGGAGGGTCGGGTGTCGTCGTCGATCCGAAGATCGCCTACGTCATCCTCCAGGTCGGGGCCGCGATCGTGTTCGGGGTCGGGGGGATCTTCCTGGGGTTGACCCTGATCGTGCTGAGGCTCGGCTCGGGCGGGAGACTGCCGGCCTGGCTGCGATGGTTCAGCCTGGCCGTCGGTGTGCTGGCCCTCGCCTCGATGGCGTGGCTGCCGTTCTTCCCGCTGCTCCTGTGGGGCCTCGTTGCTGGCGTATGGATGATCGCGGCCCGAGGCGAGAGTGATTCCGCCGGGCAGGTGCAACCGACCGCCTGAGCGGGTACCGGCGCGGAGGGCGGCGGCCGCCTCGGCGCCGCCCTCCTAGCCGTGGAGCGCGGGCCGGCCCGACGGAGGTCGTGCCTCCCGCGGCTCCCCTCCCTCCGGCGTCACGCTCGGCAGCCACTCGAGCCACCACGGCAGGTACCAGTTCCACTCCCCGAGGATCTTCATCGTGGAGGGCACGAGCACCGCCCGGATCACCGTCGCGTCGATCAGGACGGCGACGGCGAGCCCGAAGCCCATCTGCTGCATCATGATCAGGCTGAGACTCGCGAACAGCCCGAAGACGGCGACCATGATGATCGCCGCGCTCGTAACGGTGCCCGCGGTGCGCGTGATCGCGAGGCGGATCGCGTCGTCGGTGGTGGCGCCGGCGTCGTGCAGCTCCTTGATCCGGCTGAGGATGAACACGTGGTAGTCCATCGAGAGCCCGAACAGCACGACGAAGAGGAACAGTGGGAGCCAGCTGACGACGGCGCCGTTCGTCTGGAAGCCCAGCGGTCCGGCGAGCCAGCCGCGCTGGAAGACGGCGACGAGGATCCCGTAGGCAGCGCCGACCGAGAGCAGGTTGAGCACGACCGCCGTTGCCGCGATCACGATCGACCTGAAGGTCAGGAGCAGGAGCGAGAACGCGAGACCGAGGACGAACAGGAACACCCACGGCAGCCGTACGAGCATCTGGTGGTTGAAGTCGTAGGTGCCCGCGGTGATGCCGGTGACGGCGACCTCGGTGCTCGGCAGCGTCCTCGCGATCGGCGGAATCACCCGGTCCCGCAGGGTATGCAGCGCATTCACGGAAGCCTTGTCGTCGCCGTTCCCGGCGATGGCGAAGTCGATCCGCGCGACGGTCTTGTCCGGGTTCATGCTGACGGTGAAGGGTGCGTACAGCTGCCCGGTCGCGACGGCCCGCTTGCGGAAGAGCGCGAATGCCCGCTGCATCTGCGGCGTGTCGACCTTCGGCGCCTTCACGACCACGACAGCGGGAGTCTGCGAGCCGGGGAAGGCCCGCTGGATCCGCTCGTAGGTACGCACGATCGCGAGGTCGTGGGGCAGGTCGGTCAGGTTCGGCAGCTTCGTGTGGATGCTCGCAGCCGGCAGTGCCAGCACGAGTAGCGCGCCGGCGGAGGCGAGCATCGCCGTCCAGGGCCGCCGCAGGACGGCGGCGACGAAGTGCGCCCACCTGCCGTCATCGCGGGAGCCGCGGCCGACGTACGGGATCCGGCCCCAGTCGACCCTGTCGCCAAGCTTCGAGAGGACGGCCGGCAGCACCGTCAGCGAGCCGACCATCGCCGCCAGGACGACGATCATGGTGCCGAGCCCGATCGTCGCGAACAGCGAGTTGCCCGACACGAACATGCCGGCCATCGCGATCAGGACGGTGGCGCCCGAGATCAGCACCGCCTGCCCCGAGGTTCGGGCGGCGACGAGGAGCGCATCGTGTGAGGAGCGCCCTTTTGCCCGCTCCTCCCGCTCCCGCCGCAGATAGAAGAGCGAGTAGTCGATCCCGACCGCCATCCCGATCATCAGGATGATCGCGCTCAGGGTCTGCTGGTCGGTAGGGACGACGTGGCTGACGAGGCTGTTCAGGCCCGTGGCGGCGAGCACGGCCGAGAACGCGAGGATGACGGGCAGGCCGGCGGCGACGAGCGCTCCGAAGGCGACGATCAGGATCGCAATCGTCAACGGGAGCGAGATCAGCTCCACCCGGCCCATGTCGCGGTCGAAGCGCTTGCCGACCTGGTAGTCGGCGGAGGCCTGGCCGAACTCCTCGACGACCATGCTCGGGTGAGCGGACTGGACGCCGGCGACCACGTCCAGCATCGGCGCGATCTTGTCCTTCGCCTTGTCGGCCGGGCCCTTGACGTCGAACTGGACGAGCACGGAGCGGCGGTCACGGGAGATCAGCCCGGCGTTCGGGTACTCGATCGGGGAGACGAGGCCCGTCACGTCGGGCTGCCCCGCGAGATCCTGGATCACGCTGCCGACCGCGGCCGAGAACTCCGCCTGCTGGTCGACCGTGCCGGTGCCCGATTGCACGAGCACGCTCTCGCGCGCCGGGAGCTTGAAGTTTCCCTGGTCGAGGATCTTCTCGGCCTTCCGCGACTCGCCGTTCGCGATCGCCCAGCTCTTCATCTGGCTCGTGCCGACGGCGCCGCCGATGACCACTGCGAGCACGGCGAACGCGATCCACCCGAACGCGGCCTGCCACCAGTGTGAGGCGCTCCAGCGCCCGGCGCGGCCGGCGAGATTGGTGCGGCGCATCACAACCACCTCCCGTACACGACGTCCCTGTCAGCTTCCACCCTGAGGCACCGTCCGGCATCGGGGAGAACTCCTCCTCGGGCCCGGAAAATCACCGATCTGTTGCGACAACGTGACGTCCGGCGGGCCGCGTGCCAACGGCTCCGCGAGGGCGAATCGGATGGAACGTGACACGGGTCGCCGGATCTGCAATGCTCCGCAGCGCGCCGACGTGCGCTCATCTGCCTCCGTTCTCGCCCGTCAGCCGGCCGACCGCACTCGTGACCAACACCTCCTCGACAGCGACCGCCGGCCGCACGTCCGGCCTCGGCCGGTACATCACGGTGCTGCAGGGGATCCGGCCCTTCGACAAGTCGCGGCTGTCGAGCGACGTCGTCGCAGGCGTGACGCTCGCTGCGCTCGCGATTCCGGAGGTGATGGGCTACACGAAGATCGCCGGGACGCCGGTGATCACGGGCCTGTACACGATCCTGCTGCCGGCGCTCGCCTTCGCCGTGCTCGGCTCGTCGCGCCACCTCGTCGTCGGCGGCGACTCCGCGACGGCGGCGATCATGTACGCGGGCATCGCCGGCCTCGGCATCTCCGGCCTGCAGCCGGGCACGAACGAGTGGCTTGCCTACGCGAGCCTGGCAGCCCTGATCACGGGCGGCCTCCTGATCCTGGCGAGGATCGCGAAGCTGGGCTTCCTGGCGGACTTCATCTCGCGTACGGTGCTGGTGGGGTTCCTCACGGGTGTCGGCATCCAGGTGGCGCTGGGCCAGTTCGCGGGAATGCTGGGGGTTCCCTCCCCGAAGGTCAGCATCGACCACCTCAGCGGCACGGTGGTCAAGTTCTGGGACACGCTGAAGGAGATTCCCGACACCTCCCTCGCGACACTGGCGGTCTCGCTGGCGGTGATCGCGACCCTGATCGTGTTCGAGAAGTGGATCCCGATGATCCCGGGCGGCCTCGTCGCCGTCGTCGGCGCGATCGCGATCAGCTGGGGCCTCGACCTCGAGTCCCACGGCGTCTCGACCCTCGGCAAGGTGCCGAGCGGACTTCCCTCGATCGGGCTGCCGAGCGGCGTCGGCTGGAACGACGTCGGGCCGCTGCTCGCGACCTGCGTCTCGATGTTCCTCGTGATCATCGCGCAGAGCGCTGCCACCTCGCGGGCCTACGCGGTCAAGTACAAGGAGCACTTCGAGGAGAACACCGACATCGTCGGCCTCAGCGCTGCCAGCATCGCGGCCGGCCTCAGCAGCACCTTCGTCGTCAACGGCAGCCCCACCAAGAGCAAGATGGCGGAGGAGGCGAAAGCCTCGAGCCAGGTTGCGATGCTCGCGATGGCCGCGATGGTCGCGATCGTCCTGCTCTTCCTGACCAAGCCGCTCCAGTACATGCCCAACGCCGTCCTCGCGGCCGTCGTCTTCGTGATCGGCGTCAAGCTGATCGACTGGCGCCACATGAAGGAGATCTACGGCCTGCGCCGCGACGAGTTCTGGATCGCCGCGGTCACGGCGGTGGTGGTCGTCGGCGTCGGCGTCGAGCAGGGAGTCATCCTCGCGATCGTGTTGTCGCTGCTCGACCACGTCAGACGCCACTACGATCCCCACGACTCGGTCATCACCCGCAACGCTCAGGGCAAGATCGTCTCCGTCCAGGCCGAGCCGGGCGCGCTCACCGAACCGGGCCTCGTCGTCTACCGCTTCGGGGTCGGGCTCTTCTACGCCAACGCCGCAAGATTCACCGAGGAAGCGATCGGCCTCGTCGACACGCCCGACAAGCCCACCTGGTTCGTCCTGCTCGCCAACGCAGTCGACGACGTCGACTACACCGGCGGCAAGACTCTCGTCGAGCTGGCCCAGCAACTCGCGCAGCGCGGTGTCACGTTCGCAGTCGCGGACGTCCGCGCCGACGTCCGACCAGAGCTCGACCGATTCGGGCTCACCGCCGCTATCGGCGAGGATCACATCTTCGCGACGCTCGAAGACGCCATCACGGCCTTCCACGCTGCCAAGCCGTCGCAGTAGCGCGCGGCCGGTCGGGGTAGTGTTGACGTGGGCCGCCGCGCCGGATCGATGTGGTCACCCCCGTTCCCATTCGGACGGCCTGAACCCCAGGAAAACGTGAGCAGTGAGGAGGCGTGCTGAGATGGCTGACACACCAACCGATGTCTTCGTAGGCGGCTACCCGGACATCGATTCCGCGACGAAGGACTTCGACGCGCTCGTCGAGCGCGTCAAGTCCAAGCAGGTGAAGATCGAAGGCGCGATCCTGATCACGCATGCCCTGGACGGCACCGTCTCGGTTCAGCAGACCGGTGACAGCATGGGCCGCAAGGGCATGGGCTGGGGCGGCGGCGTCGGGCTCGCCGTCGGCCTGGCAGCGCCTCCGCTGCTCGCCGCCACCGCGGTCGGTGCGGCCACGGGCGGCGTGATCGGCAAGTTCGTCGACCACCGGGTCGAGACGCAGCTGCACGACAGGATCGGCGAGAACCTGCCGCCCGGCTCCGCCGGGATCATCGCGATCTTCGACGACGAGCAGCGGCTGGCGGTCGAGCAGGCGCTCCCGGGTGCGCTCGCGAAGTCGGTGGTGCAGAGCGAGAAGAGCGGCATGCGCGCGCTCAAGGACGGCCTCGCCGAGGCGATGGGCAAGTTCGTGCCCGACCGCAGCGTGCTCCCGATCCCCGACAAGGTCTTCGGCGGCGTCGCCGGCCGGACGATCGACGCATCCGTCGCCGACTGGTCGTTCATCCCGGGCCCGAAGGCACCGGAGGACGCGCCCAACGTCCTCGTCGTCCTGATCGACGACGCCGGCTTCGGCGGCCCGACCACCTTCGGCGGAGGCATCAACACACCCAACCTGACGCGCGTGCAAGAGGCGGGCCTCACGTACAACCGCTTCCACGTCACCGCCGTCTGCTCCCCGACCCGCGCGGCGATGCTGACCGGGCGCAACCACCACCGGGTTGGCATGGGCGGCATCGCGGAGCTCCCGGGGCCGTTTCCCGGCTACACGGGCACGCGACCACGGAGCTGCACGGCACTCCCGCGCATCCTCAAGGAGAACGGCTACATCACCGGCGGCTTCGGCAAGTGGCACATGACGCCGGGCCGCGAGATGGGCGCCGCCGGCCCGTTCGACCACTGGCCGCTCGGGTGGGGCTTCGACCACTGGTGGGGCTTCCTGACCGGCGCCGCCGGGCAGTACGACCCGATCATCACGCAGGACAACTCGACGCTCGGGGTGCCGGAGGGGAAGGACGGCAAGCTCTACTACTTCCCGGACGACATCACGGACAAGGCCGTCGAGTGGCTGCACGCGGTGCGGGCCCAGGACGCCCAGAAGCCGTGGTTCCTCTACTACTCGACCGGTTGCAGCCACGCCCCACACCACGTCGCGAAGGAGTGGGCGGACAGGTACAAGGGCCAGTTCGACGACGGCTGGGATGCGTACCGCGAGAAGACGCTGGAGCGGCAGAAGCAGCTCGGGATCGTCCCAGAGGACGCGGAGCTGACGGAGCGCCCCGATCTCTTCCCCGCCTGGGACTCCCTCACCGACGCCCAGAAGCAGCTCTACGCAAGGCAGATGGAGGTCTTCGCCGGCTTCTCCGAGAACGCCGACTGGAACGTCGGTCGGCTGCTCGACGAGATCGAGGAGATGGGCGAGACCGAGAACACGCTCGTGATCTACATCTGGGGCGACAACGGCGCCAGCATGGAGGGCACGACGACCGGCTCGTTCAACGAGACGACGTTCTTCAACGGCGTCGTCCTCGAGGCCCCTGAGCAGCTCGAGATCATCGAGAAGTTCGGCGGGGTCGAGGAGCTCGGTGGCTTCCACACGGCGCCGCACTTCGCCGCCGCCTGGGCCCACGCCCAGAACACGCCGTTCCAGTGGGGCAAGCAGATGGCGAGCCACCTGGGCGGTGCCCGGGAC
>Ga0302322_100002226_pt1 | contig 16336 bp, 18 predicted proteins | sample Fen_T0_2_FD_203757 | JGI IMG/M metagenome (GOLD analysis project Ga0302322, IMG submission 203757) | Peat permafrost microbial communities from Stordalen Mire near Abisko, Sweden - Fen_T0_2 | ecosystem: Environmental > Terrestrial > Soil > Wetlands > Permafrost | place: Sweden: Abisko... | reverse complement strand
TTGAGGAGAAATTCCTACCTAAGTTGCAGACCTACGCCATTGTTAAACGCTTCAGCTTATCTTATAATGAAACTGCCTGTATGAAGGCGCACGCACGGGGGTATCGCTGCACACCTGTCTGAAGAACTTCAGAAAGAGATTTGAATGCCATTAATACTTGCTACAAAAACCGGTTTTCCGGAACATTATTATCCGCAAACCACGCTGCTCACTGCCGCACAAGAGCACTGGAAGCTCAAGCGCGCCTCCATCGTGAAACCCCTCGAACAGTTCTACACCAACGTCAAAGTGAACGGCCGCTACCTGGCATGGACCCTTGAACGCTATAAAGAACCGAACACGTTCGAGGAACGAAATAATGCTTATATCGAAACGGCACTGCAGTTGGGCGAGCAAACGATTTGCGCCCTGCTGGACGAAGTGCACATGAGTCCGCAGGAGATCAATCAGTTGACCATTATCTCCACCACGGGCATCGCCGTACCAGCCCTTGACGCACGGCTGATGAACCGCATCCCGTTTTCGAGTGGGATGAAGCGTCTGCCGCTGTTTGGGTTGGGATGTGCGGGCGGCGCGGCAGGCATCGCCCGCACTGCGGACTACTTGCAGGGACATCCGGAGGAGGCTGTGATCTTGTTCGCCGTTGAGCTGTGTAGTCTCACCATCCAACGCGATGACCTATCAATGGCGAACTTGGTTGCCAGCGGGCTTTTCGGTGACGGCGCAGCGGCGGTGTTGATGATTGGCGATGATCACCCCCGAGCAAAGTCAGGTCTGCCGCGCGTGATCGATGCGCAGTCGCATTTCTTCCCGCAGACAGAGCACATCATGGGTTGGGACGTAACAAACAGTGGCTTCAAAGTGATGCTCAGCGCCGATATTGCCCAGTTGGCACAGTCCGAGGTACAGCCTATTATGGAAGCTTTTCTGTGCAAGCATGACCTGATCATTGCTGACATTAATCACTGGCTGGTACATCCGGGTGGACCCAAGGTGATCGAGGCGCTGGAAGATGGGTTGAGCCTGCCCGACGAAGCCCTGAAGCTAAGTTGGGAGACTTTGGCAGAGGTGGGGAATATCTCGTCTGCCTCTGTGCTGACAATCCTGGATAAAACCATGAGACTCACCCAACCGAAACCGGGCGAATATGGCGTGCTAATGGCGATGGGTCCCGCGTTCTGCGCCGAGTTGGTGCTGCTGCAATGGTAGATACGCGCGGACTGTTTGCTGGCTTCGTCGCGGCGCTGGGCATGCAGCGCTTGTTCGAAATTCGCCTGAGCCGACGTAACGAGCGGCGGATGCGTCAGCACGACGGGCGCGAACACGCACCCGAGACATATCCCTGGATCGTAACCTTGCATGCCGCCTGGTTCGCTGCGATGCTACTGGAAGTCTTTGCCACTAAACGTAAATTCCACCCACGGCTAGCCTTGCCCGCCTTTGGCGTGTTTGCAGTTGGTCAGGCGCTGCGCCTGATCGCCATCCGCACATTGAGTTGGCGTTGGTCAACGCGGATCATGACTGTGCCCGGACACGCAGGGGCGCGGGTGCGGCATGGCATCTACAGGTATATCCGCCATCCAAACTATCTGGGTGTTGAACTGGAAATCATCAGCGTGCCGCTGATGCACTTCGCCTACATCACCTCCATCATGTTCGGCATCGCTAACATCCTGTTGCTGCGTGACCGCATCCGTCGCGAGGAGCAGGCACTGAATGAGAGTATCGATCTTTGAAGTTAAATTAGTTAAGAATGTTTGCTTTCCCACTCCATATGGAAATTATGTGTTGATCTCCAATTGACATCCTCTCTCTTTTTTGCTACACTAGAGTTGTCAGACAAATTTAGTCTAGTTGTATTCCACCAACTAGCAGACAAGCGGACTAGAAGACTTCATGACCTCTCTATTAGTCAAAAACGCCCACATCCTCACCATGGACGACCACCAAACCGAGCTATCGGCTGGTGGTCTTTTTATTGAAAACGGATTCATCTCAAAGGTTGGCGCGACGCGCGATCTGCCATCCACCGCCGATGAAGTCATTGACCTCACGGGGCATGTCGTCCTGCCGGGGCTCGTCAACACGCATCATCACTTCTACCAAACCCTCACGCGCGCCGTCCCTGCCGCGCAGGATGCCAACCTGTTCAACTGGCTCAAGACCCTCTACCCGATCTGGGCGCGCTTGAACCCCGAAGATATTTTTATTTCGACTTCCACCGCATTAGCTGAACTCGCCCTTTCAGGTTGTACCACCGCCGCAGACCATCTCTACCTTTTTCCGAACGGTTCAAAACTGGACGATGAAATTGCTGCGGCTTCCGAGATCGGACTCCGCATCCATGCCTCGCGCGGTTCCATGAGCCTCGGCGAATCGAAAGGCGGACTCCCGCCCGATAGCGTGGTGGATACCGAAGAGAATATCCTCAAAGACTCGCAGCGTCTCATTCAAAAATATCATGATCCGAAACCCGGCTCGATGGTGCAGATCGTTCTCGCGCCGTGTTCGCCCTTCAGCGTCACCACCGACTTGATGAAACAATCTGCCAAGCTGGCGCGTGAATATGAAGTGCATCTCCACACGCATCTCGCCGAGACTGAAGATGAAGAACAATTCTGTATGCAGATGTTCGGACATCGTCCCGTTGGGTACATGCTATCCGTAGATTGGGTCGGCAGCGATGTCTGGTTCGCGCACGCAGTCTGGGTCAATGACGAAGAGATTCAAGTCTTCGCCAAACACAACTGCGGCGTGGCACATTGTCCCACTTCGAATATGCGGCTTGCCTCTGGCATCGCTCCCATCAAAGAATATCGCAAAGCTGGCGTCAACGTCGGTCTCGGCGTGGATGGCTCCGCCTCCAATGATGGCACACACCTCTTAGCCGAAGTCCGCAACGCGATGCTGGTATCGCGTGTCAAAGAAGGCATCACGGGTTACTCATTATCCAATGACCCCAATAGAAAATTAATGACAGCAAGGGAAGCCTTGTATTTGGGAACGCGAGGGGGAGCGGCTGTATTGGGTCGCAAAGATATTGGTAGCTTGGAAGCTGGCAAATGTGCCGACTTCTTTGCGATCAATCTGAACCAACTTGGTTTCGCTGGGATGCACGATCCCGTTTCTTCCATTGTCTTCGGTCAACCCGTCAATGCGGATTACACTGTTGTCGGTGGCAAGTTCATCGTCAAAGAAGGACAGTTGGTCACTGTAGATGAACGCAAGTTGGTAGAGAAACATAATCAGGCGGCGAAACGCCTGCTAACCTTGTGACCTTCAAACATATCACTTGAAAGGAAGAACTAATGTATATCAAGAATTATCGTGAAATCCCTGCAGAAGCAACCGGCGTGGAAGGTCTCACGGCGCGTTGGGGCATCAACAAGGAACAGGGCGCCAGTAACTTTTCCATGCGCTTGTTGGAACTTGCGCCTCTAAAATCCACGCCCATGCATCAGCATAACTCTGAACATGAGATTTTTGTATTGGTTGGCAAAGGCAATGTGGAAACAGAAGATAAGACCTACCCGGTCCGCGAAGGTTCGGTGATCTATATTGCGCCGAATGAAGCCCATCGCTTCAATAATACGGGTGCGTCCATTCTGCGCATGGTGGATGCGGTCATGTTCCCTTCGAAGATCGCCAAATAAAACGTTATGCTGAATTTGTTTCTCTCGGTTTTCATAGGCTGGCCCGCCATCATCGCCACGATCATTATTGGGATCATTGGCTTGCTCAGAAGTGATTACCGCTTTCTGATTGCAACGGCGATTCTGGCAGTTCCGTTTTCATGGGTGCTCAGCGGGTTTCCTGTTGTCCGTTCGCCGTTCTTTTTGGTGCCGTTGATTCCATTCAGTGCGGCACTGGCTTTGCGCCTTAGGCATGAAATGATCGCATGGATCTTGGGCATCGTTTATTTTCTGGCGGTCTTTTTGGTGTTCATGGCTGTATTGGCTGGTCTTGCATGAACATGCTGGTCATCTTTTCGGGCTTGCCCGGCACAGGCAAATCCACGCTGGCGAATCGGCTCGCGCGTGAACTGCGCTGGACACTCCTCAGAATTGATGACGTTGTAAACAATATTCCTGAAAATGCCGGTGTGGATTTTTGGGATTCGCAAGTCGAGGTTCTGCTCACACTCACCGAAACCCAATTGGAATTAGGTCTCAATGTCATCGTGGATTCAGTCTTTATGAATACTGACCGCCAGCATGCACAAGCACTTGCCCGAAAATATCAGTCAAGCTTTCGTCCAATTTATACATATTTATCAGATGATAAAGTTTGGGAGCAACGTTTAACCGCACGTTATCTTGAGTTGAACAATCCGGCTGTTTCTACATGGGAGCATGTGCAACGTCAACGTGGTCACTTCCATAAATGGGAACCAAACACAGCCTTGTTTGTAGATGCGATAAAGTCTGATGAACAAAACTATCAGGATGTATTAAGTTTTGTTACCGCTCAAGCTGTTGCGATCAAGCCCTTGGAAGATATTCCTTTGGTACAAGGTAAATATCATTAGTTCGTTCAATATTAAAACCTTCAAACTCTTAATCTGTTAAAAGGAGCATGAATGCCATCATCCAATAAACTAACTCACGCCCTCGTTGATACCGCCATGGGCCGCGTCCCGGCTGACCTTGTGATTCGTAATGGTCAATGGGTCAGTGTTCAGTCAGGCGAGATCATTCCCAATACCGATATTGCTGTCAAAGATGGACACATCGCTTATGTCGGTGAAGATGCGAGTCATGCCATTGGCAAGCAAACGAAAGTGATCGATGCCAAGGGCCGTTATCTTGTCCCGGGTTTGCTGGATGGTCACATGCATGTTGAATCAAGTATGGTGACAGTCACCGAGTTTGTGCGTGCAGTGGCAGTGCATGGTACCACCGGCGTTTTTACCGATCCACACGAGATCGCGAATGTCTTTGGTCTCAAAGGTGTGAAGTTGATCGTGGATGAAGCGCAGAAGCAACCCATCCATGTATGGGTGCAGATGCCAGCCTGTGTGCCCTCCGCGCCCGGGTTCGAGACTTCTGGCGCCGCCATTGGTCCAAAGGAAGTTGCCGAAGCGATGAAGTGGAAAGGCATCATCGGTCTGGGTGAGATGATGAACTTCCCCGGCGTCTTCATGAGCGATAACAACATGCTTGAAGAAATGTCCATTACGCACGCACACAATAAAGTCATTGGCGGGCATTATCCTTCACCAGATCTAGGCCTGCCGTTCCATGGCTACGTGGCAGGTGGGGCAGAGGATGATCATGAGGGCATCCTGCTTGAAGATGCGATTGCGCGTGTGCGCCAGGGCATGAAACCCATGTTACGCTATGGCTCATCATGGTTCGATGTGGAAGCGCAAGTTGTTGCGATCACACAAAAAGGTTTGGACTCACGCCGCATGATCCTCGTCACAGATGATTCGCACGCCGGAACATTGTCTACGGAAGGTCACATGGATCGCGTCCTGCGTCACGCGATTAGCCAGGGCTTGAAGCCCATCACTGCGATCCAGATGATGACGCTTAACACTGCCGAACATTTTGGTGTCAGCCGTGAAATGGGCATGATCGCTCCCGGTCGTTGGGCGGATGTGGTGTTGGCAAAAGACTTGAACAATTTCAAAGCGGACTTGGTTATCGCCAAGGGACAAGTAGTTGCTGAGAATGGCAAACTGAAAGTTTCATTACCTAAAGTGAGTTATCCAGCGTGGGCAACGAACTCTGTGCATTTGAAAAAGAAACTTGTGGCGAGTGATTTTGTTTTGAAGACGAATAGCAAAGCGGCAAAGGTTAAAGCGAATGTGATCGGTGTGATCGAGAATCAAGCGCCGACGCGTCATTTGACCTTTGATGTTCAACCCGTCAATGGGGAAGTCCAAGTGGATATGGGACGCGATATAGCCAAGATCGCCTTGGTCAAACGCCATAAGGGCATGAGTGGCGTCACTGTGGGACTCATGAGCGGCTTGGGATTTACAGAGAAATGTGCGATCGCATCCACGGTGGCGCATGACTCGCATCACATGATCATTGTCGGCACGGATGAAGAATCCATGGCGGTGGCAGGCAACAGCTTGGCGCGCAGCGGGGGCGGTCAGGTGGTGGTGAAGAATGGCAAGGTGATCGGTCAGGTCGAGTTGAAGATCGCCGGCTTGATGTCCACTGAAAAAGCGGATGTGGTGGCAAAGAAAGCCGAAACTATTTTGGCGGGTTTTCGCGCGTGTGGTTGTACGCTGAACAATCCGAATATGCAGTTGTCGTTGCTTGCGTTGGTGGTGATCCCTGAGTTGCGAATTTCGGACATGGGTCTGGTAGATGTGACCCAATTTAAATTCATTCCTGTTTTGGAGGGCTAATGCATAATTTTCCGTTTCAACGTTTACAAGCTGATCTTGCCAAATTGATCGAACGTACACCGCCGGGTCAGCGGTTATTGAATGAACCTGATCTTGCAAAACAATTGGGCGTTTCGCGCGCAACCCTGCGCGAGGCAATGCGGACTTTTGAAACGCAGGGCTTGATTCGCCGTCGTCAGGGCTCGGGCACGTATGTAGTTGGCAAAGTGCCGGTCATTGATGCTGGGCTGGAGGTGTTAGAGAGTCTTGAGACAATGGCGCAGCGCATGAATTTGCCCATTAAAATCAGCGACTTGCATATTGAACAAGTGGATGCAGATGCAGAAACGGCTGCGGGCTTAGGTATTAAAGAGGGTGCTCGTCTCACATATGTTCGGCGTGTGATCCGCGCTGATGGGCGGCCCGCCGCGTATTTGATTGATACTCTGCCTGCAGAATTGCTTGATCCTGCCGAATTGCCCGCTGATTTCACCGGTTCGGTGCTGGACTTTTTGATCGCGCGTGGCGATCAGCTGGATGTTTCACGAGCAGTGATCGGGGCAACCAATGCGCCAGCTGATGTGGCGAAGCCGCTCGAAATTCAACGTGATGATGTCTTGTTGAAGTTTGAGTCGCAGTTGTTTAATTCCAAAGGCGAAGTAGTGGATTACTCGGTGAGTTATTTTATTCCGGGTTATTTCCACTTCCATGTCAACCGGCGGGTGGGAACAGGTTAGAACATTTATAAAGTTAGAACGTCCAACGTTTTAACTTGTAAACGTGTAAACGAATAAAGGAGTAATCATGACAGATAAGCTAAAAGAAATTCAATCGCGGGTCAATGGTTCTCGCGAAGATATTATTCAATTTATGCTGGAGATCTGCGAAATTCCCAGCATGGATTCAAAGATCGGGCCCGTAGGCGAACGCGTGCAAGCCGAAATGAAAAAACTTGGCTTTGATGAAGTCCGCTTTGACAAAATGGGGAATACCATCGGTCGTATTGGCAACGGTAAACGTGTCATTGTCTACGATTCGCACATTGACACCGTTGGCGTGGGTGACCCCGCCTCGTGGGGTTGGGATCCGTTCAAGGGCAAGATCGAAGATGGTGTACTTTATGCGCGTGGCGCGTGTGATGAAAAAGGTTCGACGCCCGGCATGATCTACGGTCTCGCCATGGCGCGTGACCTTGGTCTGCTGGATGGTTGGACAGCATACTATTTCGGCAACATGGAAGAATGGTGTGATGGCATTGCTCCCAACACCTTCGCTGAAGTGGACCCAGGCATCAAACCTGATTTTGTTGTCATCGGCGAGCCCACCAAGATGCTCACGTATCGCGGTCATAAAGGTCGCCTTGAGATGAAGATCACCTCGAAGGGCAAGTCTGCACATGCCGCCTCGAATCATCTTGGCGATAATGCCATTTATAAATTGCTGCCCGTCATCGCTGGCATTCGTGATCTCGAGCCACAACTCGGTGATCATTCTTTCCTTGGGCATGGCAAGATCACTGTCAGCGATATGCACGTCAAGACGCCGTCAATCAATGCCGTGCCTGATGAAGCGGTTATCTTCATTGATCGCAGAATGACGTTCGGTGAAACGAAGGAGCAGGTTCGGGCGCAGGTCGAAGCGTTAATTCCCAAAGAGTACAAAGACAGCGTCAAACTCGAAGAGCTTTTTTACGATGAACCATCCTATACAGGATTCGTTTTCCCGGTTGATAAATATTTCCCTGCGTGGGCATTGGATGAAGACCACGCGCTCGTGCGTGCGGGACAATTGGCGCGTGAACAAATTGGTTTACCCTCCGCCCCCAGCAGTAAATGGAACTTCTCTACGAATGGAATCTATTGGGCAGGCAAAGCTGGCATTCCATCAATCGGCTTTGGTCCTGGTGATGAAGAGACTGCACATACGGTGAATGATTCTGTTTCGCTTGATGATATGGTCAAGGCAACGGAGTTTTATGCGATCCTGCCGAGTCTGATCAAATGAAAACCATTGAAGTTCGCCGCCATTCCATTCGTTCGAAACCAGGTGAGCATTTGAATCAATCGGGTGTGTCACTTGCTCGACTCATTGGGCAGAACCTCGGTCCGTTTGATCGTGTGGTCACATCCAAGTTGCCACGTGCGATTGAAACTGCCATTGCCATGGGCTTTGCTGTGGATGAATTCAATGAGACGCTGAGTTCATATGGGAACGATGTCGAACGCGAAGCGCCGTGGCCCCTGTCACTTGCAGGATATGGTGAAGTAGTGAAGGCAAATGGTGCCGCTACACATTATGCCAACCAACTTGTTGCAGTGTACATCAAACTCGCAAACTATCTTGCTGATGGACGTTCTGCGCTTGTAATTACCCATGGCGGCGTTGCTGAAATTGGAGCGGTCGCTTGCTTGCCGGATGCCGATCATTTTGCCTGGGGTTCGCACTTCGATTTTTGCGAAGGACTCCGCTTGTTTTGGGATGATGGAAAATTTGTTAACGGCGAAATATTGAGAGTGTCAACTTAAGTCTACTGATTGGCTGGTCTGTTAGTCTTCTTGTCAATTGATGGGCAGGTAAAACGGCAGAATCAGGTTGAGAATAAATATGACTACTATCAAAAACTTTGAAGAGTTAATAGCGTGGCAAAAAGCGCGCGAGTTGGCAGGTAACGTTTATGAACTTATCCGTCACGATAAATTCTCTCGCGACTTTGGGCTGCGAGATCAGATTCAACGGTCGGCAAGTTCTGTGATGCATAATATTGCTGAAGGATTTGAAGCGGGTTCTGATCCAGAGTTTGTGCGGTTTCTAAAAATGGCGCGCCGTTCGGCAGGCGAAGTGCAATCACAACTTTCCTGGCTTTCGATGTGAATTACATCACCGAAGACGAACAGCAAAAGGTTTATATACTTGCAATAGAGGTCAAGAAACTTATTAACGGAATGATGACCTATCTAAGAAAATCAGACTAGTCATCTAATGACTAGAAGACTAAATGACCAGAAAACAAGGAGACTAATTTATGCAAACAAACTTTAGAGGCCGCGATTTTATCGGCGACCTCGACTTCACCAAAGAGGAAGTCGAAACTGTTTTAGATGTAGCCTGGGACCTGAAGCGCAAACGCGCGCTCGGTGAATCACATGCGTTATTGCGTGACAAAGTCCTTGCCATGTTATTCTTCTTCACGTCCACTCGCACGCGCGGTTCATTTGAAGCGGGTATGGCTCAACTCGGCGGTCATGCTGCATTCATTGATAGCGAGACGACGCAAATTTCACATGGTGATACCGCCAAAGAGATCGGTGAAATTTTTGGTCGCTATTTTGATGGCATTGCCATTCGTCAATGCGACTGGCAATTTGGCAATCAATACATTAATGAGGTCGCCAAAGCCAGTCGCGTGCCGATCCTCAACATGCAATGCGACGTCTATCATCCCTTCCAATGCCTTGCGGATATTATGACTGTCATTGAGAAAAAAGGACGTGATCTGAAACGTAAGAAGGTTGTGGTCTCATGGGCATATGCCGCTTCTTATAGCAAGCCGATCTCTGTACCTCAATCTTTGATTCTACAAATGACGCGCTTCGGTTGTGACGTGGTGTTGGCGCATCCACCCGAATTCAAACTCATGCCTGAGATCATGCAACAGGCTAAAGATAATGCCAAGAAATATGGCACTGGCTTTGATGTTACTGACAACATGGATGAAGCCTTCAAAGGTGCAGATGTTGTGTATCCCAAGTCATGGGGTCCGTTGCTGACAACCACAGGCAAAGAAGAAGGCAAAGCCTTGATTGATAAATATAAATCATGGATCACTGACGAACGCCGTATGAATCTTGCCAAGGAAGATTCGATTTATATGCACTGCCTGCCCGCTGACCGTGGACTCGAAGTCACCGATGGCGTAATTGATGGTCCACATTCGGTGGTTTATGATGAGGCTGAGAATCGCCTCCATGCACAGAAAGCAGTGATGGCGTTGACGATGTCGTAATGTTTGTAGGGGCGGGGTCTCCCCGCCCTATGTTGTTGATCATACGGGGCGAGAAGACCTCGCCCCGACGTGCAAACCAGGAGACGATATGGCTAATAAACTTGCAGTCATTGCTATCGGCGGCAATTCACTCATCGCCGATAAAGCACACCAGACGGTTGAAGATCAATATCAAGCCGCAAAACAGACCACCTATCATATTGCCGATATGATCGAGCAAGGTTGGGATGTGGCGATCGGTCATGGTAATGGACCGCAGGTCGGATTCATCCTGAGACGTTCTGAAATCGCTGCAAAGGTGGAAGGGATGCACGAAGTCCCGTTGGATGTTTGTGGTGCAGATAGTCAGGGCGCGATTGGTTATGCCTTGCAACAGAATCTGCAAAACGAACTCTATCAGCGCGGTATTAAGAAAAAAGTAGTGACTATCATCACGCAAGTGCTGGTGGATAAGAATGATCCAGCTTTTGAGAAACCATCCAAACCCATTGGCGGTTTCATGGACGCTGACGAAGCCAAACGCCGCGTGGATGAACAGCAATGGTCAATGGTCGAAGATGCAGGCCGGGGGTGGAGAAGAGTCGTTGCGTCACCATTGCCGGGCGAGATCGTTGAATTGGAAACCGTCGAAACTTTGCTCGAACGCGGCATCATCACTATCACGGTTGGCGGCGGTGGTATTCCGGTAATTGATCCGGGTGATGGTAATTATCGTGGCATTGCGGCTGTGATTGATAAAGACTATGCCTCGAGTTTATTGGCGCAAAAAATAAAAGCCGATTTGTTTGTCATTTCCACTGCGGTTGAAAAGGTTGCCATTAACTTTGGTAAGCCTGAACAAAAATGGCTTGATAAAATGACCGTTGCCGAAGCCAAGGCTTATTTGGCTGAAGGCACGCACTTTGCCAAAGGTTCGATGGCACCAAAGATCCAAGCCATCATTTGGTTCCTTGAGAACGGTGGCAAACAGGCGTTGATCACGAACCCTGAAAATATTGGTCGCGCGTTGAAAGGTGAAACCGGAACCTGGATCGTGCCTTAAATAAGTTAAGTATAGTAGGGGCGAGGTCTCTCCTCGCCCTTATTCATTTTAATGGAGAATAACAATGTCACAAATTCAAACAGCTGATGTTTCTGTTCCGCGTGCAAATAACAAGGGCGTGATGGCATCTTTCCTGGCGAAGCCTGAAGGCGCGGGACCATTCCCCGGAGTTATTGTCATTCATGAAATCTTTGGTTTGAACGATAATATTCGTGATATCACCCGCCAATTTGCCGAACAGGGTTATGCCGCGTTGGGCGTGGATTTATTTTCCAATCGCAATCGGATGGTGTGTATGATGCAGATCATCCACGGTATGATGATCCGACCTTTGAATAATTCCATGCTGGCGGATTTGAAGTCGAGTGTGGCTTTTCTACAAAAGCAACCCAATGTGGATGCCGATCGTATCGGCACCGTTGGCTTTTGCATGGGCGGTGCGTATGCTTTGCAATTAGCCATCACCGAAAAAGGCATGAAAGCCGCATCGGTTTTTTATGGCGCGAATCCCAAACCGCTCGAAGCTGTGGCAGAAGCTTGCCCAATTATTGGCAGTTATCCGGATAAAGACTTCACAACCAAAGCCGCTCAAGAACTTGAAGTGAGCCTCACAAAATATAATGTCCCACATGACATCAAGATTTACGATAACACCCAACACTCTTTTTATAGCCAGCAACGCACACCTTTTGAAGTGGATGCTTCTAAAGATGCGTGGCAAAGAATGTTATCTTTTTTTGAGAAACACTTGAATTAATCTGTTTTGTTCGTGATTCCGTGACAGAGTCTGTTCGCTACCCATTCATTTTCCGTTTGGCGAAACATCCATTGATATATCCGTTTATAATTGCGCCCGATGTCAATAACTCCTCGTGTACTCTTAAGCATTGATTACGAACCCTGTTTTGCGCTCTTTCGTCATTATGACAAGTTAACCGACCCCAACGAACGCCGCGAGATTGATGGCGGTTTTACTCTGCGTGCACTTGACCCCATCCTTGAACAATTGGGAGATGCAAAAGCCAGCCTATATCTTGTGGGCGAAATAGCAGGCTGGTATCCTGAAATCCCCGAAAAGATCGTTTCTGCTGGACATGAGTTGGGTTTGCATTGTCATATCCATCGTCCGTTGAAAAATATCGTTGAACTTGCACAGGACCTGCGTGCTTCGGCGGTATGGCGCAAACAATATGGCGTACGTGGTTATCGCGCACCAATGGTAGGTATTGATGAAGCGGCTTATCCATTGCTCGCTGAGAATGGTTTTCAATACAGTTCATCCATTTATGCGCCTACTGGAACCTTGTTGCAAAAGGGCAACGTTTGGGAGATTCCCGTTAGCACGTTACGCTTTCGTGGAGATAAAACATCCTATACTGCGCCGCGTGATTTTTCCTTCAGGTTACTTTTCGATGGCGAGTTTCCGTATGGTTCCAGTTTCAGCATTGGTTTGATGCGTAAACGGGTTCTTAAAATTATTGAACAAGAACTTAAACGCGGACTTTCCCCCTCGATCATTCTGCATCCTTACGAACTGGTTTCGCCTCCGTCATCAGCACGCCTCACACGTGACTTGATGCGGGATCCGCTCTTTATCTATTTTCTCCGCGATAAGTCTGGTTTTCTCAAAAGCCTCCTGCAAAATTTCCCCGTTTCACCATTGGGAGTTTATCTCGATGAGACTTTAGCGGAGCAGCATGCCTGAGATACGAATCCGTACATTGGAAGAGGGGCAGGTTCCGGCTTGGTCTGACGTGTTGATCTCATCCGCAACATTTACTGCATTGCCAGCATGGTCAAATCTTGTGCGGGATATGTATGGCTATAAAATCCATGGCTTTGAAGCCATACGTGATGATGAGGTTGTAGGTCTGCTCGTGTTGACACATGTGCAGCATCCGATCTTTGGAAATTATTTAACCACCGCACCGTTCGGGTCTTATGGCGGTTTTACTTATTCAACTTTGGATGCACGCGATGTATTATTGGAAAAGGCTCAAGCGTTGGCAAACGAACTTAGCGTGGAGTATGTCAACGTCCGGTTTGAAGCGGGCAGTGAGTCTCCGCCGAATGGCTGGCTTCAACATCCGATCTACTCAACGTATTGTGCAGACTTAAATCCTGACTCTGAAAAATTATTGAGCACATATGGTTCTGACCATCGCAACCATGTTCGTAAATCGTTGAAGAAAAATTTTTCCGTCAAGTTTGGTCACCTCGATTTGCTCGACGATGCTTATGAAGCGTTGGTGCGCAGTATGCACGAATTAGGTTCGCCATATCACGGCAAAAAATATTTGCGTGCCATGGCAGAATCTTTAGGCGATAAGTTGGAGTTTGCGGTGTTGTATAACGCGCAGAAAAAATTGGCGGGCGCGGGTGTGTTTATTACATTGGGCAATACGGTGACTAATTTGCATGCCAATATTTTGCGCGATCAACGTTCGGATTACGCCGGTGAGTTTTTATATTGGTCGGTGATTCAGCGTTATAGCCAAAAAGGATTTGAGATTTTTGATATCGGACGCAGTTTGAACGGTTCAGGGAATGAGACTTTCAAGATGAAATGGAAACCACGTAAAGTGTCTTTGGCATATTGGTATTATCTGCCCAAAGGCGGACCCATTCCAGAATTGAATCAAAAAAGTGCTAAATTTCAACTTGCCATTCGCATTTGGAAAATACTGCCTGCGTTCGTTGTGCGTGCTTTGGGTCCGAGCCTGATTCGTGGTTTGGCGTAATGTTGAAGATATTATTTTTATTTATCAATCGAGAGTGATCGCGTTTATGATACAAGTTGTAAAAGTAAATGAAGAACTAGCTGAGCGTTACTCGGCATATCTTGCCGAGAAACCCGATGCGCGTTTTGGGCATGACCTTGAATGGGCTCAGGTTTTGCGCGATACGTATGGTGTTGTCAGCGAGCATTTGATCGCTTTGGAAAATGATCAGGTAGTGGGGATCTGTCCGTTGTTTTTATGCAAACCGATCACGGGTGGCGCACATTATCAGACCAGTTTGTTTCCAAGTAATTTCGGTCCGCTCTATGATTCGGATCAGGTTCTCGATGCAATTCTGAAAGCCGTTAAAGAAAAAACTTCCAATTTGCAATACACAGAAATTTTAGCGCCAATAGCATTGACTGAAGCAAGCCCGGAGCATCTCCCGTTTTCGGAAAATTTGGATTATACGTTTCGGCTCGCTCTGCAGGGTGGGGCTGATAAAGTATTTGATGGCTTTTGTCGCGACTACAAACGGATTCTCCGCAAACCCATTAATCCACAGGAAATGGAATTGATCGTGGATGTTGATGGAAAGTTAATTAATGAATTTTATAAACTCTATGTGGATGTTTATGCTCATAAACATGGTTTTATTCCACACACCAAAAAACTTTTCAAAAACCTTTTCGCCCGTAATCAAAAAGGTATCGCCAGAATTTATTTGGTGAAGATCAATGGCGAATTCACTGGTGGAATGTTTACCATGTGGGCGCATAATGAAGTTTATTATGCGTGGTCTGCCGTAAAACCAGATAGCGCGCGCCATCCCACGCACTTCTTGATCTGGAAGATTATTCAGGATGGGATTGCAGAAGGCTATGACTGGTTCAACATGGGCGAATCACCCCGTCATCATGATGGCTTGAATCGATTTAAAAAGGAATGGGGCACGGAAGTTGTTGAACCGGTCCGTTATTTTATTCCGGGTAAAATACTCAGTCCGAACACACGCTTATATGACCGCGTTTCGTGGACAAAAAAAATAATCACTCGTCTTCCAGCTGGGATCATAACAAGTTTCATTTCTCCTGCCATTCGATTCTTTTTGTAGTTCAAACTGTGGATGCGCGTAACATCACCAAAGCAATGCTTTTCCATTATTTATGAGCAATTACTCCTACTTAACTCAAATCAAAACTATCCTCAAGAATCCAACAGTGTTGTTGGTTTTTAGAGTATTCGTCAGTGGACTCCTGTTGTTTTTCCTTTTCAAACTTGCCGTAGTGGAAAAGATCGCGCAGGCTTTCAGTCATATCGCCCCAGCATATTTATTCTTGTTTTTTATGCTCTACTTTCTGGGTGCATGCCTGCAAGCCTTGCGCTGGAAATATCTCCTCCAAGCTTGGGATATCCAACAGAAATTTGGCACCCTGTTCCGCTGGATTATGACGGGACAGTTTTTCAATAATTTTTTCCCCGGCGGTTTGGGCGGTGATGCTTTTCGATGGTATGCAGGCAGTCGCGACACCGACAAGTTGGAGAATGTTGCTGCCACCGTTTTTTATGAACGTGTGCTGAGTTATGGTGCTTTAGTAACCCTCGGCTTGATCTCATTAACCCTGCGCGCAGACTTTTCCAGAGATCGGTTATTCTGGTTTTTGTTAGGCGGTATTTTTCTGGCATTGGTGAGTCTCTTTGCCATATTATCCCTGCCGGTTCTTGGAAATTTAACAACTCGCATCATCGCGCATTTTCCGCGGCTTCAGAAAACAGATATCACCAACTGGCTTGAAAGTTTTCGTTTTAGAGTTCGTCAGCCTTTGATGTTATTGGGCATCCTTGCGATTTCCTTTTCGATCCAATTCTTGGATGTGCTTTCCTATCAGGTGATCGCCAATGCGCTTGGGTTGCCAGTTAAACTCAGCGACTTGTTCCTGTTCGTCCCGTTGCTATATCTGGCTGTGCTTCTACCTATTACGTTAAATGGAATAGGTGTTCGCGAAACAGTGTTTGTATTTTTCTCTGCCTGGTGGGGGATCAGCCAACCCGACGCTGTGGCTTTTTCCCTTACGGTATTTACTTTAAATCTGGCTGGTAGCCTAATCGGCGGTCCCATGTATTGGTTTGGGCGTAGACCGGCTGATAATGTAAAATCAAGCTAGATTAACTTATGAATAATTTGTTCAAAAGACTCAGAGCCATTTAATTTCAACCACGTTGGG
>Ga0302322_100002225_pt1 | contig 16344 bp, 12 predicted proteins | sample Fen_T0_2_FD_203757 | JGI IMG/M metagenome (GOLD analysis project Ga0302322, IMG submission 203757) | Peat permafrost microbial communities from Stordalen Mire near Abisko, Sweden - Fen_T0_2 | ecosystem: Environmental > Terrestrial > Soil > Wetlands > Permafrost | place: Sweden: Abisko... | reverse complement strand
ACCTGGCGGATCGGCGATCAGATATCGGAGGGCGAGCTGTTCGAGGCGATGACCCGGCTGCTCGCCGAGCAGCCCATGACCACGCGCGATCTCGCCGATGCCACCGGCGCGGACCTGCGGCGCGTCGGCCTGGCGATCCGCGCGATCCGGCGCGGGCCGGACAGGGCGCGGCTGTTCGACCTCGGCGTCGATGGCGATGCCGCCCGGTGGTTCCTGCTTCCTCGTGGTGCGCGACCGGCACGACTCATCTCCCCTGGCCCGGCCGCCGCGCCTCGTAGCTGGTGACGTAGCCTCGCGGCGTAGCGGTGCCACGACGTCGACGGCATCGCGCAGCTCGCCAACCGGGTCGCGCAGCTCGCCGACCGGGTCTGGCCGCGGAACCCGCCGCGCGGAGCGCTGCCCTCGCCTGCCCAGGGCGACCGGCTCGAGCCGGCGGCAGCCGGCCTCCGTCTTGAGGACGGCGGGCCGCGCGTCGGCGAAATACTGGCGGACAACGGGGACAGCCTCGGCATCGCCGAGAGAAAATTCGGTACCCAGAAATTTCGGTTCGCAGGGAACCAGTGCACCGCCCTGCCGGGCCTTCTGTCGGGGCCGTTGGATCGGCGCGTGTGGAGCGAACGACATCGGCCGTTCGCGGCGATCGGCGTGGCGGGTGGCCATCACGCCGAGCTCGACGTCGGCGACATCGCGCAGCTCGCCGACCGGGTGCCGCGGAACCCGCCGCGCTGAGCGCTGCCCTCGCCTGCCCCAGCGTGACGGCCTGGCGCTCGGCCGTGGCGCGATCAGCGCGACGTCTGCACTTGATTGAGGCAACCATGCAGAGACGCACCGCTTTGGCGGAGCCCTTCCGCTTGATTGACCGTGGCGAAGAACATCTCGGGCGGCGCGACGCCACCGGTCTTGCCGTTGATGCGCAACCTCCGAACAATCAACATCCGCACCTCGCCCAAGAGCTCGGGGTCGCCAAGCGCCACGATTCTCTCCCGAGGATCCCAGATCTCAACCTGCACCCGACCATTGGGGGCGCGCAGCTCGGAGTCGAGGGTCTTCACGTCCTCGTCGGTCATAGACGGTGGAGGGTTGCGTATTATGGTTCCGGCGTCGCAATCGCTTGCGATAGGGATATCGGGGTTCGCTTCAGAGAGGATCGGGAGCGAGTTACCGTCTTGTTGATTGAAGGGCATGGTGGACCACCATAAGCCGTCACTGTGACGGGAGTAGCCGTCGATGGTATAAGTTTCCGATATCGCTAGGCTATATCTGCGAGGGACCACGCAGATAAGCGTGTCGTATCGCTAAAGTATTGGCGGCCTAAAGGACAGCCCCCCGGCTCTCCCCCCGAAAAAACGCGATTCCTGGGATCGGGGGTTATTCAAGTTCGGAGGCTCATCTCCGACGAGGAATCACGTTCTTGATTGCGGCACGCATTCAAGTTCGCCGACGAGCGCATTCAAGTTCGCCATCGAGCGAGGCCGCGATCTCGGTCGGTATTTTGATGACGATCAACGTATCGGACGCGCGGCGACGCGAGCGCGGACCTCTGGACCCGCGACAGGTCCCGCGTCCTGCGGCGCACGCGCCGAGCTCGGGCCGTGGCGGACATCAGCGCGGCGGGCCGAGCTGCGAGCTCAACCGCGGCGCCGATCGTCGAGATGCGCGGGCCGCGGTGGCGCGACGTGACTTGAGACGCCTGATGTCAGACCCGGCTGCTATAGTTAACTCATACTCGACAGCTCTGGCTGTTCAATCTTACCTCACGCGGACGACCGCGGCACGTACCCGCTGGTCGACCCGTCTGCGGCTCCGCGATCGACATCAGCGTGGTGCTGCCGCGTCTACGAGCTCCACCGCGGAGGCGAGGATCTCGAGCTCGGCAAGCGGCGGCTGGTCGCGGCGGTGAGCCGCTCGCCGTGGACGGGATTGTGGGACCGGCTCCGCGGTGGCAGGAGTTCGCGTGGTGGCGGGATGTCACGTGAGCTGCGGATTCGCGGGGGATCTCGCCCGTAATCGATTGATCAATTCCGCACTTACGAGATAGTCTTCTGCGAAGATTGGCTCGGAGGTGTGGATTCCACTTGCCCACTCTCGACCAGCTCAATACAACCATAGTCCTGCCAAAGAAGACGGGGGCTGCAAGGATCTCCAGTGAGATGCAACATGCCGAAACTTAACCATTTAAAGGATTCAAGTGATGTATAAGACGCCGAAAAGACATGGTGCAGCGCGATCTGCGAAATCGCGCTGCACCTCCAGCACTCTTGGTACTGTTCGAGATGCTCGTACTAGTTTCAGCTGTGTAAACTCAAAACCATGCCGCGCATTCGATAAACTATACGTACCCAAGCATGGCGTTGCTGTCAAGCACCTCCTTGCTACCAACCATATTACCAACCGTACTACTAACCGTACTTTCAACTTCGCATCTACCTTTGCTACCAGCCTCGCATCCACCTTCGCTACCAGCCTCGCATCCACCCTTGCTAAATGGGTTGAGAATCCTGATGCCATCCCTGATGTGCATGAGCTGGTGCACATCCAGCCCCACTGGTCCAACGTCATCGCCGTACTTCTGCGCCTTCTTCCATTGCTGTTTACCGGTCGCCGCGAGCAACCCCCGCTACCCTGACCGACCAGCCGGCCACGCCCACACGGCGCGCGTGAACGGCGGCTCACCTCACAAGCCGCGCCGTGGGCTGTGGGGGCACTGCCCTGCCCTCGGCGGTGACCGCGATCGCTCTGCCCACGCGGTGACTGCGGCGTCGGGGCGCGTTCAGTGGTCGCGGTTTGCGGCGAGCTCGAGCCCCGGGCTCGCGAGCGCGAGCGCCATGCGCTCGGGCATCCAGCCGGGCAAGTCGGCGAGACCGCGGCCGGCGATCGCCGCGGTGGCAGCGGTCATCGCCGCGGTGGCAGCGGTCATCGCCGCGGTGGCGGTGGTCATCGCCGCGGTGGCGGTGGTCGCGTCGCGCCGCGGTGGCGGTCATCGTGCCGATCGCCGTGGCCGGTGATTGTGTGGCAATCGGCGGCGAGGTCGAGCTCGGTCGTGGAGTCGGCGGTGCGTTCAGCGATCGCGGTCTGCGGCGAGCTCGGCCATGGTCGTGGAGGTCGGCGAGCTGGGGCTCGGGCTCGGTTGCACCGGCGACACGTTCACCGCGAGCAATCCCCTGGGGCCTTGTCGCTCCTCGTAGTCGACGACCTGACCCTCGCGGAGGGTGCGAAAGCCGGCGTTCGAGATCGACGAGTAGTGCACGAAGACGTCTTGACCATTCGCCCCGACGATGAAGCCGTAGCCTTTTGCGTCGTTGAATCGCTTCACGGTTCCGCGCGGCATGTTCGATCCAAACGTAGCTCGATCAGCGGCGAGCCCTGGGCCGGGATGTTGCTTCTGCTACCTCGTGCGGCTCGTCCACTGCGAGGATGCTGCGCGCGATCGTTGTGGCCCCGACGGGACGCCTGGCGTCGCCGTGGCTGCGCGTCGATTCGATCACCGACTATTTCGCTGCATCAAGCCAGACGCGTACTGCAGCGTTAACCGCATCACTGACGTCTTGGTCGCGTTCGGCGAGGACTTGGGCAAGCTTGGTGGCGACGTCTACCTCAAGGTAGATCGTCGTACGACGGCGGGGCGCTCGCGTTCGTCTCTCGACGATGGCGCGTGACGCACGCCGAAATGAGGGGCTGTCAGTGGGGACCGCGACAGCAGCGGGTTTGCTCGTAGGGACCGCGACCGCGCGCATCTTCCGGGGCGAGGGTGGGGCTGATATTTTGTCCTGCGCTGTCGCTGGCGGTGTCTTCGCCGCCGGTTCATCGGCTTCGAGCTCGGTCCCGGCGACAAAAGCCGCGACTGCTTCGGGCGACGGCTGGTTAGTGAGCGGTTTACGCAACGTGAGCGGCGTGGGCGAGGCCATGACGGGTCTCCAAGAGTAGGTCGACAGCTTTGGTCAGATTCCGGATCTCACGTGTTGCGTCGGCTTGTCCGCTCATCGAGGTCACCCCCCTGCCCTCCCCCATCGCGAGCTGATATGCGACGCGCTCAGCGAGCTCTACCTCCAGCAATGGAACGCCAAGTGTGGCCAGGTCGGTGCGGGCGTTCTTGCCGATGGTTGTGGCGCGCCGACGCGTGATGACGACTCGCGCCTCCAGGTCAGGACGCAGGCCACGCGCTTCCTCGACCAAATCAAGGCTCGCCTGTAACGCCCATGCGTCTGCGGGCGACGCTCCACATGGAATGAGCACTAGATCGGCGACCATGAGGGCTGCGCGAACCACCGTACCGTCGCGGCCGGGACAGTCGATGATGACGGTGTCAAAGGCAGTGGCGAGCTTGTCGAGTTGCCCAGGCCGATGCATGTCCTTGCCCATTGCGACAACCGTCGGCACTGGATGGCCACGTTCAACTGCAACCTCAGACCACACGCGAGCGGTGCCTTGTGGATCGGCATCGACAATGAGGACGCGGCGTTTTCGGCGCAGGTATTCGGCGGCGAGGTTCACGCTGAGCGTGCTCTTGCCGGCCCCCCCTTTCACTGATGCGCAGACGATGGTGCTCATGTGCGGAATATTCTTCCGTCCGATCGGGGGACGCAAGTTCTGACGTCCGACGTTGGACGTTGAGCACCAGGCGCTGCACGTTCGACGTCGGGCACCAGGAGCCAGGCGCTGCACGTCCGACGTCGGGCACCAGGAGCCAGGCGCTGCACGTCCGACGTCAGGAGCTAGGCGCTGCACGTCCGACGTCGGGCACCAGGCGTTGCACGTCCGACGTCAGGCACCAGGCGTTGCACGTCCGACGTCAGGCACCAGGAGTGAGGCGTTGCACGTCCGACGTCGGGCACCAGGAGCTAGGCGCTGCACGTCCGACGTCGGGCACCAGGCGGTGCACGTCCGACGTCGGGCACCAGGAGCTAGGCGCTGCACGTCCGACGTCGGGCACCAGGCGTTGCACGTCCGACGTCAGGCACCAGGAGCGAGGCGTTGCACGTCCGACGTTGGGCACCAAGCGCTGCACGTCCGACGTCAGGAGCCAGGCGCTGCACGTCCGACGTCGGGCACCAGGAGCCAGGCGCTGCACGTCCGACGTTGGGCACCAGGAGCTAGGCGCTGCACGTCCGACGTCGGGCACCAGGCGCTGCACGTCCGACGTCGGGCACCAGGAGCTAGGCGCTGCACGTCCGACGTCAGGAGCCAGGCGCTGCACGTCCGACGTCAGGAGCCAGGCGCTGCGCGTCCGACGTCAGGCGCTGCACGTCCGACGTCAGGCACCAGGAGCCAGGCGCTGCACGTCCGACGTCGAGCGTCAGACGTCTGGATAGACAAGTAAGGTAAATAATTTAAGTTTTTTGGGTGGACGTCGTTGGCCTGCTGCGTCCTGGCAGAACCCGGAAAGCCCCCCCAAAAAGCGGGGACGATCCCGGGATCGTCCCAAATACAAGATCTCGGGCCTTTTTTTGGGACTTGAGAGCGCGCTTGCTTGCCGTGCCACTCCGGATTGCTCTAGGGTCGCGTCAGTGCCTACTGAACCAGCGGAAAGCCCAACGAAGGAACCGGGGGGCCGGGGCAAGAGGAAGCCTCCGCCGAGATCGTTGGGGCTGGTGAGGATCACCGTTGATGTCCCCGAACGGCAGCATCGGAACCTCCGGATCGCAGCTTACGATCGACGTGTTTCGGTGCGGCAATTGGTGCTGGACCTTCTTGCTCGCGAAGGGATAAGCGACGCCGCCGACGATTAACCGAAAAGCATAAACCCGAGGTTTCCCTCGGGTCGTGAGCGTTAGCTGCTCAACCTGCTAGCTCCTCTGTCCTTGGCCGGGCGCGAGAAGAAGCTGGTTTGAGGCTAGCGAGAAGGTCCTCTTTTGTCAAAAGAAAGAGGCCGTTCTCGTCGAGGCGAAGCGCACACGCCGACGTGTGCGCATGACCGCAACGATCCCCCATAGCGTCTCGACGACGAGGCGCGGCGATGAGCTGCACGCGCTGGCGGAGCAGCTGTATGGGCTGATCAGCTCGGGGCACGACGCGCTCGCATACAACGTCGACCCGCGCGGACCCGCGTTGACGGTGATCGACGGGGATGGGAAGCGGCGGCCGGTCCAACCTGCGGGAGGAGCCGGCGAAGACGTGCCGCCGTGGCAGCGGGCCCGCGAGCTACGCGAGGGCGGGGTAGAGGTCGATCGCCGGTTCAACGCGTTCGTGTTGGCGCGGCACCTGCGCGGCCGGTATTCCGTGGCGCCGGCGGCGGCGGGGTGGGTGCAGTGGGTGGCGCTCGACATCGACGCGCACCCGGCGGCCGGGTCACCCGAGCTCGTGGCGCGGCGACTGGCTCGGGCGCACGCCGATCGCGTGCTCGCGGGGGTGTGGCGCGCGTTGAACTGCTCGGCCGAGCGGCACCCGCTGGTGCTGCGATCGCCGGGCGGCGGCTACCACGTGTGGTTCCCCCTGACGCGCGGATCGACGTCGACGAACCCGGAGCACACGTGGCCGGCGCTGGTGGCGCGCGCGTGGTTCGAGCGGCACCTGATCGCGGCGGGGCTCGAGCTGGCGCCCGGCGTTCTCGAGGTGTTCCCGAGCGGCCGGTGTCTACGCGCGCCGTGTGGCCTCGGGATGCAGGTGCTGCAGGCGACGCGGCCCGACGATCCGGACGCGCTGGGCCTGGTGCCGTGGCCCGGCACGATGGCGAGCGCGCGGGTGGACTGGCTCGGCCAGCGGCCGGCGTTGTCGGCGCCGGTGCGGCGGGTGGTGCCGATGGTTCGCGCGTTCGTCGAGCAGTGGACGGCGCAGCGGCGGACGCTCGCCGACTGGCTCGGCCGTCCAGAGGCTGCCTGGGATCCATCGTGGGGGTTCCTCGGCTGGCGAGCCGACGAAGTGGGAGGGGAGATCTCCCCCGGTGAAAAAAAATGGGGCGGAGCTCCAGGGCCCGAAGACAGCCGATCCCAACAATCAGACGATGTCCCCGGCCGCCCACAGGCGGGGGGTATCCTGGTCGCTCAGGAACAGAAGGAGGGGCAGGGGGCAGGGCGCCGGAGTTCCGGTTCTCCGGTTGAAGGCCAAGATGGAACCCCCTCCGCGCCGGAGGTTGATGTGCCTCCGGATCCCGCGGGCGCTCGGCTCGTTCGCGGTCGGGACTTCAAGGTCAAGGTCCGGCGCCTACTGTGCGAGGGGATCACCCAACCCAGCACGCGCCACGATGCGGTGCTGACCCTGGTCTTCTACTGGGGCGCCACGTGCGGCCTGCCCGGCGAGCTGGTGCTTGCGCGTCTCGAGGCGTGGTGCCGAGCTCATCCGCACAACGGCTCCACGCTCAACGCGCGGGCGTTTGTCGCGACGTGTCTCCGCGAGGGGCGGCACTACTTCGAGCACTACTCCACGCTTTGGCCGTTCCGCGGTCGTGGCGATGCCGGTGGCCTCGGTACGCTGACTGAGGCAGATCAGCCGGTGCTTGCGGCGATCGATCCGCGCGTCCGCGACGAAGCGGCGGCGGTGCTCGCGTGGCTGGCGGGGCGGGCCGATGGTGAGGGCCGGGTCGGCGAGCCCGCACAGATCGCCACGGGGCTCCTGGCCCGCCTGTGTGGTGATCGCCGCGTCGACGATGCCGGCAAGCGCCGTCGGGCCACCGCGCTGGCGCTCGCCGAGCTTGAGCGGATCGGCGTGCTGACCATGGCGGCTGAGTACCGCGTCGGCCACCACGGGCGCAGTTGGTCCTGCTGGTACCGGTTCGGCTCGGGAGAGCTGCCGCGCGTGGTCGCGTTGCCAGCGGCCGACTGGGCGGCGCTCGAACAGGCCAGCACGGTCGCGACGGCCCCGACGCTGGCGATCGTCCCGTCGTCTGCGCCTCTCGAGGATGCCGCCGGCGCGCCGGTCGTCGAGGTCCGGGTGGTCGGCGAGCGGGTCGTTCCCGAGGGCCTCTTGCGGGTGTTGACCGACGGCGCGCGGGGGCGAGCTCGCACGCTGCTCACGCTGGCTTCTGACGTGGGGCGCCCGACCGCCGCGCCGGCCGCACGCGCTCCGTGGTTCGTGCGCGCGTTCCAGACACATGCGTTCACCCCGAGCGAGCTCTGGACTGCCAACGTGGCGACGGTGATCGCGTTTCCAGACGTCGAGGCGCGGCGCAGGATGACCCGTCGCGAGCGGATCGCGCTGGGCGGTGGCGGCACGGGCGGCGGTGGTGCCGCACCTGCGCCGGTCATTCCGCTTCGCGCCGATGGCGGTGAGTCGACCGGTGGGCTCGCGAACGAAGCGGGCCCCGCCGCCGAGCTCGGGTCGGTGGTCGAGCAGATCTGCCCGATCACGGCGGCGCCGATCGCGCCGGTCGGCTCACCCGACGCACCCGTAGCAACGGCACCGCCTGGTCGAGCGGACGGGACCGCGGCCCCTGACGCGGCGCGATCGGTCGAAGCGATGCGCGCCGAGCTCGCCGCCGAGGTGGGCTACGCGATCGCCGCCGCGATGCCGCTCGAGCTGCTCGAGATCGCCTGCCGCGCCTGGGGCAAGTTCCGGGGCCGCGGTTCGTAGGCTGTCGTTCCCGTTCCCGGTTGGGCGCCGGTGGGTCGTACGATCCACCGCCCCCCCTGTCAGGTAGGTAATGCTGTTCTCGGCGCTGCTCGCCTGCGTCAGGTGGCTGATCGGCTCGGGATCAGCGTGTCGACCGTGCGCCGCTACGAGGGGAGCCGGCTACATCCGCAGACCGGGGCCGCTGGCGTGCATTGGTTCGACGCGGCCGAGGTCGCCACGTTCGCGGCCGAGCTGGCGAACGTGCCGCGGATGCGGCGGCGCCTGCGCAACGTGGCTCCCGCGCCTGGTGGCAAGCCTGCGCCACGGTCGGCGGACGAGCTCGCGGCGCTGGTGTTCGAGCGGTTGGAGCAGCGGCAAACCTTGGCCGAGATCGTGATCGGCGTCCGGATCGCGCCCGAGCGCGTACGCGAGCTCCACGTGCAGTGGAGTCAGGGCCTGGTCGAGCACTGCCTCCGCACCGCGCGGGCGGTCTGCGGCCCGCTGGAACGCGATTTCGTGCGTGTGGAGGCGGCGGAGCTCGCGGCGCGGCTCGCCGCGCTGCCCGAGGGCCTCACCCGCATCAGCGTCGGCCGCGTCCGTGGGACGTTCGAGGCCCAGAACCCCGAGGGGGCGCACCAGGACTACGCGTTCATCGCCGAGCTCGGCGGCTTCCTGGTGTCCGGCCCGTGCGAGCTCACCGAGCTCACCCGCCGGTTCGGTGCCGGCGACTACCGGGTCACCGCGTACAGCCTCGATCCGCCCACGCTTCGATGGGAGGTCTTGGCCAAAGGCGTGCATGGCCCGACCTGACGGGGGACCGAAACAAATACGGGCGCGTATTTCTCGAGATATTTGTCGATCCTTTGTTGGGGGATTTCTTTCGTTCGTGAATTCGCTGAGCTACACGGCGGCGGGTTTGTTCGTCGTTCGCGCCCGTTGATGCAGCGTCATCGCTCGGCGCGCGCGTGTGGTCGAGCTCGCCTGCGGAAGGCGCCCGGCCGTGGATCCGTTCGCGAGTTGCGGTCGAAGCCATCGCGAATCACGGTCGAGTTCCTGCCGTTCGGCGCTCGCGAGTCAGGTAAGCATCGATGATCGCCAGCGATTGGCGGCAAGTGCGCGACGCGCGCGAAGCCGGAGCGTCAGGACGGCGGCGTAGGCTTCTCGCGTGAGCACGCTCGCCGTGGTCGAGAAGGTGTTACGCGATGCGCGGGTGCCGTTGACCGCGCATCAGATCGTCACGCGCGCACGCGGGCGCTTGCCGTCCGCGGCCAAGCGTCTGGATGTGGTCGTCGCGCGCGACCTATCGCTGAACCTCCGCAAGCTCGGCAAGGAGTCGCGGTTCGCGCGGACCGGCCCCGGGTTGTTCACGCTGCGAGAGTTCGCGGGCGGTCGGATTTACGAACCGGAGCCCCAACGCCGGGGCGGGTGGAAGTGGACCGAGCACCAGCTCCGAGCGCGCTCGATCCGTCGGCTCGCGTAGACGAACTCATCCGGCGTTCGCTGGCCAAGGAGGGAGGAGCGGTCGAGCAGGACGTGTGCGCGGCAGGCTGCGGCGTAGTCGGCTGGTGATCTGGAGTTCGAGCTCGGCCGATCGTGGGGAAGATTGCGATGTTATGCCCGACGGGTGAGGTGCCAGGCTGACACGCGAGGTGTCAGGCTGACATGCGAGGAACGTCGCGGCGTGGCGGACGCCGTCGAGCGGCGAGAGCTCCGCGGTGACCAAGAGCGCGCGGCGGAGGTCGGCGATCGGCGGCGGGCTGGTGCACGACGCCGGCGAGTTCGGCCGCGGCGGCGATCGGCGGCGACGTAGTTCAGCCCGCGCCGAGTTCGAGGTCAGCGCCGAGCTCGGCCGCGCCGCGGCCGACATCAGCGAGGTCGAACGCGGCGGCGATCGGCGGCGACGTAGTTCAGCCCGCGCCGAGTTCGAGGTCAGCGCCGAGCTCGGCCGCGCCGCGGCCGACATCAGCGAGGTCGACCGCGGCGGCGATCGGCGGCGACGTAGTGCAGCCCGCGCCGAGAGGTCAGGCCGAGCTCGGGCCGCGCCGCGGCCGAGTGCGACGTGGTGCAGACCGTGCCGAGCTCGGGCCGCGGCCGACACGAGCGCGGCGGTCGCCGAGCTCGACCAGGAGCACGCCGGCGAGGTCGACCGCGGCGGCGATCGGCGGCGTGGTGCAGCCAGACCGAGGGCCGCGCCGCGGCCGATCGGCGGCGACGTGGTGCAGACAGACCGGCGAACGGCGGCGACGTGGTGCAGACCGTGCCGAGCTCGGGCCGCACCGCGGCCGACATCAGCGCAGCGGTCGCCGAGCTCGAGCTCGACCAGGGGCACGCCAGGGAGCTCGGCCGCAGCGGCGTCGGTGGCGAGCTGGTGCACGACGTCCGATCTCGTCCGATCTCGTCCGATCTCGTCCGATCTCGTCCGATCTCGTCCGATCTCGTCCGATCTCGTCCGGTCTCGTCCGGTCTCGTCGAGGGCTACGGCTTAGCCGGCTCCGCAGCAGCTTGGACGAGCGGACAACCGGTGCCAGCGTTGCCCGTGCCCGCTTGTTGCGGGTTGTCTCCGGCGGCGACCAGGACGAGATCCAACCGAGAGAGAGCCCGGATCGTTTCAGAACGGATAGCGAGTTTGAGCGTCGATCTCTTCATTGCTGCCGAGCTTCGTCGAAACGCCGACGAGCTCCAAGGTCACCGAACGTGTGAACCACCTCACGATTGCGACCTCCGCGTGGGCCGCGGTGATCGGGTCGTTGCCCTGGGCTCGGCGGATCGCGAGATCGACGAGGAGCACACCGGCGACGTGGTGCAGACTGCGCCGAGCTCGAGGTCCGCGCCGAGCTCGGGCCCGCGCCGAGCTCGGGCGACATCAGCGCGGCTCGCGGCGGCGATCGCGCACCAGTCGTTGGGGGTCACCGAGCTCACGCCAGGGGAGCCGGCCGCGGCGGCGGTCGATGGCGAGCTGGTGCACGACGATGACGCCTGCGAGCCTCGACCGTGATCGCTGGCAGGGTGGTAGGCCGCGGTGGAGGCCGCGGAGATCAGCTCGACCATGAGCACGCGGGCGAGCTCGTCGGCGTGCTGGTTGTCGAGTCGAATGGCGGAGCTCGACCAGACGCACGCGACCAGACACACGCGACCACTCCGAGCTGGCGCTGTCGGGCGCTCTGCCAGGAGCACGCCGACGAGTCGTGGCTGCGCTGATCGTCGATCTAGAGGGGCGCGGCGAGGTCGAGGTTTTGACCAAGGAGCACGCCGGCGCTTCGCCTTCGGATGTGGCTAGGAAGCGGCCAAGGTGGGAGTACACCCACGAAATCAGCGATAGTAAGGTGATCTCGATTGCACAATTTCTTCCGGATTTCTGCCTGCAGCAAGATGCGACAGAAGAATCAGTGCACGCTCGGTGTCTGCTTCGTTCACTCGGTGTCTAGGCTTTGGCCCCGAGGCGCAGATGGCAGATCTCAGCGGGCTAGGTGACGATGATGTCCTCCCAGAGAGGACGGGGGATGGCCCCGAGGCGCAGATGGCAGATCTCAGCGGGCTAGGTGACGATGATGTCCTCCCAGAGAGGACGGGGGATGGCCCCGAGGCGCAGATGGCAGATCTCAGCGTCTCAGATCTCAGCGTCTCCGAGGAGTCGGGGGATGTCCCCGAGGCGCAGATGCGAGATCTCAGCGGGTACGTGCTGGGTGACTACGTCCTCCGAGCGAGGATCGGGGGCGGCGGCAACGGGGATTGCTATCGCGCTGAACACCTCGTGTTGCGGCGCGTGGCCGTAGTCAAGGTGTTGAACGAGCAGCGGCGGTTCGCCTACGACGAGGCGGCGGCACGGTTCGAGCGCGAAGCGCAGCTCGCATCGAAGATCAGCCACGACAACGCGGCCCGTGTGTACGATTTCGGTGTCACCGTTATCGACGAAGACACCGACGACGACGAAGAGTTGTTGTGGATCGCGATGGAGTTCGTGGACGGGATCAACTTCGCGAAGTGGTTGAAGGCACATGGGCCGATGTCGGTCGCGGAGGTGGTGCGGTTCTTCTTGCCGCTGCTCGGGGCGGTGGGCGCCGCGCACAAGTGCGAGATCGTGCATCGCGACCTGAAGCCGTCGAACGTGATGGTGGTCGTGATCGACGGTGTTCCGGTTGCGAAGCTGATTGACTTCGGGATCGCCAAGGGCTGCGTGGAGAACATCGTTGAGGATGAGCCGGTCGTCCATCCCGGCGACAAGAGGGCGACGGCGCTGATTCGTGCCAAGCGGTCGCCGCGGTATCGCCGTACGAATACCGCCCCGGGTCTTCCGCCGCGCATACCCGAGCACCGACGCAAGATCACTCGGCGCGGTGCCGGCATCGGTTCTCGAGCGTACATGTCACCCGAGCAATGTGGAGACGCGGCGTGTGTAGGTCCGGCGACCGATATCTACGCGCTCGGGGTCATGCTCTGCGAGGCGCTCACGGGTCGGCTGCCATTCAAAGCGGACGACACCGACACCGACGGCTATTCCCAGGTGCACATCCACGCGGTGCCGGACATCTACTTGCCGGCGGCTCTGGAACGCGTTCTCTACCGCGCGCTCTCGAAGGAGCCCGAGCAGCGTCAGGCCAGCGCGCGCGAGTTGGGGGAGGCGCTTCAGGAGGTGTTGAAGTCGGATCCCAACGCGCAGATCACTTCGCTGGCGCAGCGCTGGCACGAGCGGGGCCGCTCGCCGGATCTGTTGGCTCGCGGCGCGACGTTGTTGGAGCTGCGTCGCAGCGTGCAGAGCCCCCGCGTTGCGTCGAAGCTCAGCCAACTGGACGACTCGTTCATCACGCTGAGCCTCCAGCGCGCTCGTCGCGCGAGGTGGGTCCTCGGAGCGACCGTCGCGTTTATCGCGATGGTCGGATTGCTCGTTCGTGCGGAGGGACAGCGCCGGACGGCGTACCAGGACGCCACCGAGTCGGAAGTTGAGCGAGGGCAGCAGGCGCTCCTTCATGGCGAGTTGAGCGAGGCGGTGGGCCACCTGGAGCAGGCGTGCCAGCGTGGGGAGCAGTCGCCGGGGGTGAAGTTCATGCTCGCGAGGGCGCTGCAGCCGCGCATGTCCGAGCTCGCGCGCTTCACGGGCTCTGGCCGCATGTGGTCGGCGGTGTTCGCGCCCGATGGCAAGCGGGTGCTCACGACCGACGACAAGGGCGCGCAGATGTGGGACGCGTCGTCCGGCCAGCTGCTGTTCACGATGAGCCACGGCGACACGGTGTATGGGGCCGTGTTCAGCCCGGACGGCTCGAGGATTGTCACTGCCGGCGGCACCGTCCGGATCTGGAACGCGGCAACCGGCGCGCCTATGCGTGAGCTTGCGTATCAGCAGTCGGGCGCGAAGCAGTGGCACTACTATGCGGTCGCGATGTCGTCGCACTTCGTGGCGGCGATCGATGTGACGGGCAAGACCGTGCACGTCTGGGATGCAGAGACGGGAACGCAGATCGCTGAGCTGGACAACGATGCGCCCGAAATGGCCTTGCTGGCGTTCAGCGCTGACGGGCACTGGATCGCGAGCACCGGTCGCGATGAGGCGCGGGTGTTCGACACGTCGACATGGAAGCAGGTGGTTGCAATCCGTGGCCCACGCGTTCGTAGCCTGAGCTTCGATCCGACGGGGCCGCGTCTGGCGGTTGGAACCTATGACGGCGCTGCTTCGATCTGGGATGTCCGAAGTGGTGCGCGCGTTCGATCCTTGCGCGATGCGGGCGCGTCGGTCGATGCCGTCGCGTTCTCTCGCGATGGCGTGCTCGTGGCGGCGGCGAGTCGTGATGGGACGGAACAGGTGTGGGATGCAGCGTCGGGTAGCTTGCGTGCCCAGTTCAATTCGCATCACGACAAGATCTACGCGGTCGAGTTCTCCGCATCCGGCGACCTCATCCTCTCTGCCGGCGCAGACGGCGCAGTGGTCGTCTCGAACGTCGCAACGGGGATGCCCGTCACCAGAATGGAAGGACCCAAGGGCCTCATCTTCGCCGCTCACTTCGATTCGGAATCGCGGCGCGTCGTCGGCGCGTCGTTCGACGGTACGGCCCGGGTTTGGGATGCTGCCCCGCCGTATCGCCGCTGGGATTTGCCGCAGATCGGCGCGGAGTGTGACACTGAGGAGAGCCTCGTTCCCGATCAGCGGTTCATCGCGCTCAGCTGCAGGGATCATGGCACCCACATCTGGGACAGCGCGCGTGGCGAGCTGCTCGCGGAGCTGCCAGTCGTGACTCCCGTCGAGGGAGATTACTCCTCGGCATTGCCAGCGCTGACAGCTACCGGCGACCGAGCCGCGATTGCCCGTGGCAACACGGTGGAGGTCTACGCGCTTCCCAGCGGCCAGCTTCTTCGCACGGTCGTCCATCCGGCGGCAGTCAATGCGGTTGCGTTCGCCCCAGCGGGTCACGACCTGGTCAGCGGTGCAATCGACGGTTCGGTCCTGCTCACGCACGATGAGAGTGATCCGGTCGCGCTGCCAACCTCGTCCTCTGGGATCGATGCAGCGGCTATTCTCGTTGATGGTCGGGTGGTGGTGGCTGATTCCAGTGGCCGGCTGCGAGTCATAGGCCCGAGCCGCAACGTGCTGATGAACCTCGCAGCACCATCCCGCATCAGGTTGCTGCGGCCATCACCGGATGGTAACCGGCTGGTCACCATCTCGACCACGAGCGAGCCGGTCCCCCCAACGCTCTGGGATCTTGACCAGTATCGGCTCGTCGGACGGCTCGAGGGCCACGTAGGGCGGGTATTCACGGCGCGCTTTGTGGCTATCGGCGGTGGTGTTAGCGAGATCCTCACGGCCGGCTCCGATGGAGCGCGGCTCTGGGACGCGGCAACCGGTCGCCTGCGCCAGATCTTTCGAGGGGATTCACATTTCCTCGTGGATGCGGCGGTGGCTCCTAACGGATCGGTGCTCGTAGCGGGCGGTAGCGATGGGTTCCTGCGGTTCTGGGACACGTCGAACGGGCGCTTGCTCTGGATGCTGCAAGCGCACAGAACCTACATCGTCGGTGTGCACTACGAAGGCGACGACCTCATCACGAGGAGCTTCGCCGGAGATGTCGCACGTTGGGCGCTGCCATCGCCGGACAGGGTCATCGAGTCATGCCGCGCCGGCACATGCGCACCGGCGACGCTCGCAGGAAAGTAGCTGACCAACTCGCCGGCGAGCTATCATACCGTCATGAAGAGATCAACCCGCAAGCTCGCCATCCGATCTGAGACGATCCGGGCTCTCTCTCAATTGGACCTCGTGCTGGTCGCCACTGGCGGAGCCAACGCACTGGAGGTGGGCACGGGAGGCGCTAACACGGGTTGCCCGCTCGTCCAGGCTGCTGCGGAGCCAGCCAAACCGTAGGCCGCTCGCGGCCGAGCTGGCGCGCGAGGATAAGCAGCACCACGTTGTGGCGGACTGCGCGCCCGACGAGCCGCTGGGGGCCACCGAACTGTACGCGTTCGCACGTTGTGGTGGACTGCGCGCTCGATGAGCCGCTGGGGGCCACCGAACTGTACGCGTTCGCACAGAGAGCGAGCAGTGGCGGAGCAGTGGCGGATCAGCGGCCGGAACTGGTGCACGCCGGGCGCCGGCGAGCTTGAGCGCGTCGACGCATTGAAGTCGAGCCTGGCCGACGCGCGGACCGCGGCGGCGATCGGCGGCGACGTGGTGCAGACTGCGCCGAGTTCGAGGTCCGCACCGAGCGCGGCGGTCGCCGAGCTCGCCGCGGCGGAGTGACATCAGCGCGGCGGTCGCCGATCTCGACCAGGAGCACGCCGGCGAGGTCGACCGCGGCGGCGATCGGCGGCGATGTGGTGCAGACCGCGCCGCCGAGCTCGAGGTCCGCACCGCGCTCGGGCCGCGCCGCGGCCGAG
>Ga0302322_100002224_pt1 | contig 16346 bp, 16 predicted proteins | sample Fen_T0_2_FD_203757 | JGI IMG/M metagenome (GOLD analysis project Ga0302322, IMG submission 203757) | Peat permafrost microbial communities from Stordalen Mire near Abisko, Sweden - Fen_T0_2 | ecosystem: Environmental > Terrestrial > Soil > Wetlands > Permafrost | place: Sweden: Abisko... | reverse complement strand
ATCGATCCTGGGCTCGGTGACGTCGGAATCGACTTGCTGGATGATGCCGGCGACGCGGATTTCGAAAAATTCGTCGAGGTTGGAGCTGACGATGGCGAGAAATTTGATGCGTTCGAGGAGCGGATTCTTTTCGCTTTGTGCCTGTTCGAGCACGCGTCGGTCGAAGGCCAGCCAGCTGAGTTCGCGGTTGAAATAGGCGGATTTTACCGGTGTCGCCGAATCGGGCCGGATGGGGCTCGCAGTGTTGAGCGGGACCACGGCTCGCTCAATCGCGGCGGGAGCTGACGGCTTTCGTGGTTTTCGCTTTTGCATGGGTGAAGCGAGCAAACTTAGTCGTCGCGCCGGCCGAAACGACAAAAAACGGGATAGTCACCCCGATGTAACAAAACGATCTGCGGTGCACGGTCAGAGGCAACTATTGGCCGAGGTAGCGGGATAGCGCTTTCTTAAGCAGCTGACGGGCACGATAAAGCCGTGTTTCGACGGCTTTGGCGGAGGCGCCAACGATCCCGGCGATTTCCGCGTGGGAACGCTCGTCATATTCAAAAAGAATGACGGCTGCACGCAGATCGTCGGGTAGTCCGGCAATCGCGGCGCGGACGGCGGCGGCGCGTTCCTGTTTGTCGACGGAGGTAAGCGGATGGCGGTCGTCGGTCGCCACTTCCGGGGTTTCGTCGAGCGATTGCGTGGGTCGCCGACTGCGGCGCCGGGCGTTGTCACGGGCTAAGTTGAAGGCGATGGCGAAGAGCCACGTCGAGAAACGTGCGTCGGGCCGGAAGCGGGCACGGGATTGGTAAATGCGCACGAAGGTTTCCTGGGCGAGGTCGAGCGCGTCGGCTTCGTTTTGGGTATGCCGATAAAGGAAGCTTCGCAGCGGGATCTGCCAACGCGTCATCAAGCGATCCAGCGCGTTGTCGTCGCCGCGCTGCAGGGCCTGCATGTCGGTAGCGTCAAGTTCGGCAGCGGGGGGCGTCATCGTAGCCCGAAGGGTTTGCCGGGATTGCGTTGGGTGAGTTTGGGGCCGACGAGGTCGAGGTAGCGTTTGCCTTGTTCGGGCGACATCTGTGCGGCGATGGCTTCGAGATGTCCGCGCGTGGCGGCGGTGCATTCGTCGCAAAGAGCCTGCCAGTTGGTTTGGGCGGCGGCGAGTTCGGTCGGTGCAGGGGGCGGGTTGGTGGTGGTTTCGAGATCGTGTAGCCGGCGACGGGCGGCGCCGATGCGCTGGCAATGATCGGCACACACCGGTTCGTAGGCGGTGTTGAGTTGTTCGATAGACGCGGCTTGAGTGGGAGTGAGGGAGAATTCCTCGCGCAGCCAGGTCATTTCATCCGGCATCGGGTGGTCGAGGCAGCGCCGGGTGATCGCGAAAGCGATGATACCGGCGACGAAGGCCAGACCTAAGAGCCAGAGCCAGCGTTTCATGGATGTGAGGGTGAGGATTGATGCGCCATTGCCATCTGCAATGGGTCGATCGAACGGGCGTATTCGGCGGCCATGCGGTCGTCGTGGGTCATGGATTCGTAGGCGAACGCCACGCCTGAACCTGTTGCTAGAGATAAGAGTAAAACGAAACTCGCCGCCAGCGGCATGGCCCAGCGGGCGGTGGCACTGGGAAAGGCGCGGAGTTGGCCGAACAGGCTAGGCATGGCGGAGGACGCGGGCTTGGCTTGGAGGCGCGACCAGACGCCGCGATTGAAATCCGGTGCTTCACGCGGTTGGTGGCGCCACGTTTTTAGCAGGGAGGAAAGTGAATCGTCGTCGTTCATGCTGAGTTATACGCAGAAGATGGGTCGGACCCTCGGATTATTTTACTGGACGTGATCGATGACGTGAAGGCCAGGAATGGAGCTGAAATGCGCATCGTGGGTGAGCACGGTGGCATCGGCTTGCAGGGCGTGAGCGGCGATCAAGATGTCTGGTGCGGGCAGGATAACGCCTTGGCGATCAAGTGACCAGGCGAGTTGCGAGGCGCGTTCCCAGATCTGGTTGGTGGTGGTTAGGTGTATGATGACGGCAAATGCGTCATGAAAACGGCGCAACACATTTGGGTCGCTGCGGCCGCGTGTGACTTCGAGTATGATTATACCGCAGGTTGCGATGTCGTGGTCGTCCGCATTTTGAATCAGCTCGCGTAAGGGATCGCGTCCCTCACGCAAGGCGGTGATATAGAAACTGCTGTCAGGGAGCAGGAGATTTGCCATAGGGCGCGGGGTCTTTAGCAGCGGCTTGAGCGCGATAAATGGGAGTGTCGAACGGTGTTGTATCCGTCGAGTTGGCAAACTCGGCTTTCAACTCGTCCGGTGTCAGGCCGAGACCGGCCTTGAACAGCTCTTTCATTTTATGGCGGCGGGCCATGTCGTTGAGAGCGATTTCGACGGCCTCGCGTTTGGTTTTTGCGCCGGTGATCTTCTTCACCCGGTCTAAAACCTCCTCGTCAATGTGCATCGTCATTTTCATAACGAGGAAGAAGGTATGGCTCGTGAGCCATACCGCAATTTAAAAGTATGGCAGATAAGCCAGCTTATTTATTAATAATGTTTTGAGTAAAAAAAAGCCGCTAGGCTTTTGGCGCTGGCGGCTGATACTTTTATCGGAGATTTGTCCCTGAATTAAACCGTTTCTAACAGCTTATAAATGCGGGCTACCATTTTAGTGGCGTCGTCGAGCATGCCGGCTCCGATGAGGGCGTTGTCGAGGATCTGTTCGGCGACGAGCGTGGCCTTTTCGGGCGAGGCAGTCTGGGCGGCGAAGAGGCGCTTGATGACGGCGTGGCGCGGGTTGATCTCAAGGTTGACGCGGAGTGGGGTGTCGGCGCCGTCCTTGTTCATGGCTTTCATCATGCGGCGCATGTGGGGCGTCATGAATTTGTCGGCGTTCAACGCGAGGGCGGGCGAGTCGACGAGGCGGTCACTGGCCTTCACTTCGGCGACGCGGTCACCGAGGGTTTTCTTGAGCCATTCGGAGAGCGATTTGATCTCGTCGTCGCTCAGCGCGCCTTCGGGCGGTTTAGGAAGGTCGGAGAGTTTGGTGTCGGCGTGGTCGGCACCCGTGAGCTTCTTGCTGTCGAACTCGCGGACGTTGTTCATCACGTATTCGTCGACGGATTCGTAGCAGAAGAGGACTTCGAGATTACGCGCCTTGAAACCTTCGAGGTACGGGCCGCTTTCGATCGATTCGCGGTTGGCGCCGATGAGGTAATAAATTTCCTTCTGTTCGCTCTGCATGCGCGTGACGTAGTCGGCGAGTGAGGTGGTCTTGCCTTTCTCGGTGAGCGACGACTCATAACGGAGGAGTTTTACGATCTGGTCTTTGTGTGTGTGGTCGAGTGCGGCGCCTTCCTTCAGGAAAATGCCGAACTGGGCGTAGAACTCGTTGTATCCATCGATTCGCGACGTGGACTCTTCGTCGAGGAATTTGAGAAAACGCTTCGTGATCACCTTGTTCAACTTTTCGATGAGGGCTTTGTCCTGCATCGTCTCACGTGAGATATTGAGGGGGAGATCTTCGCTATCGACAACGCCCTTGAGGAAGCGCAGCCACTCGGGCAGCAGGTCCTTCGGCTTGGCGTCGATCATGACCTTGCGGCAGTAGAGCGCGACGCTGGGTTCGAGTCGTGCGAGGCCGAGGTGCTCGGCATTATCCTTCGGAACGAAGAGCAACGCGTTGATCGAGAGCGGGGCGTCAGCGCTGAAATGCAGACGCAGGCGCGGCTCGTCGTAGGCGTGGGCCTGGAATTTGTAGAACTCGGTGTACTCTTCTTCCTTGATCTCGTTTTTGCTGCGCAACCAGAGCGCTTGGACGGTGTTGATATGTTTGGCGTTGAGATTGATCGGGAACGAGACGAACGCACTGTAACGCTCCAAGATTTCCTTGATCTTCCAGTCTTCGGAATAGTCCGCGCAGTCGTCCTTTAGCTCGACGACGATTTTGGTGCCACGGCTTAGATCGGCGACCTCTTCGACTTCGTAGCTACCGGTGCCGTCGCTGGTCCAGACGTGGCCGGGTTCGCTGGCGCGCCAGGAGTGGGAGTAAACTTTGACTGACTTCGCGACGGTGAATGCCGAGTAGAAGCCGACGCCGAACTGGCCGATCAGGTTGGCGTTTTTCTGGCCGCTTTCGCTGAGTGCTTTGAGAAAAGCTTTCGAGCCGGAGTGGGCGATGGTGCCGAGGTTTTCGATCAGTTCGGCGCGCGTCATGCCGAGGCCGAAGTCCTGGATCGTGATCGTTTTCGCTTTGTCGTCGGTCGTGAGGTTGATCTCAAGTGCGAGCTTTTCGTCGAAGATTTCCTTTTCGGTCAGCTGAAGGTGGCGGAATTTCTCAAGCGCGTCGGAGGCGTTGGAAACCAGCTCGCGGACGAAAATTTCTTTCTCCGTGTAGAGCGAGTGGATGACGATATCGAGGAGTTGCTTGATCTCGGCTTGGAACTCGAACTTTTGCGGTGTGGCGGTGGACATGATGATGAGCGGGTTAAATTTGAGAGCCCGCTAGTTTAACGAATGCCCCGAAAAATCAAGAGAGCGCTTACAGCTTTGTTTTGGGTGCTGGGGCAGTTCTAATGGTGTGGTTTGCTTGACTTGGGGAATTCTGTGCTTCTCAGGAGCTTTTGAATTGCCAGTCGTGCGCGTCGTAGCGCAATTGATGGAGATGGAATGGTTCTACTCAAATAATGGGAATCGCATGGGGCCGGTGACACCGGTGGTGTTTGAAGGCCTCATTAAAGACGGAGCGGTGAAGCCGGAGACTTTGGTTTGGGCCAACGGTCTGGCGGATTGGAAACCCTTTGGTCAATTCTCTGCGGAAACGGCGGTGTGCGCCGCCTCCGGTGGACGCTACCTGCAGCGGGACATGGCGCCCTACGAGGGTAAATTCATCAGCGCTGACCACAAAGAGCAGTTTTTCCAGCGGCTGCGCGAAGGCGTGCAGCAGCCGCTTCATATGGTTTATGGCAACTTTGGCCGGCGCTTTGTCGCCAAGCTGATCGATTTCATCATACTCTGGGTTGTCGGAACCGTTGTTAATCTTGGAACCGCTGCGTTGTTTTTTGGCAGTTTTGTTTTTCAGCCAAAACCCGATCCGGCCAACATCGGAAAATTCATGGCTTACAACGGGGTTGCCATGCTGGTCGGTACTGTGATCGGCGTGACTTATGCATGGTTTTTCTTGAGCAGGTTTTCAGCTACGCCTGGCAAGATGGCGCTGGGTCTCAAGGTGGTTCGGAGTGACGGCTCGGTACTGTCGACTGGCCGGATTATCGGGCGGTATTTCTCTGAAATGCTGAGCGGGATGATTCTGTGCGTCGGGTACCTCATGATTGGTTTTGACGAGGAGCGTCGTGGGTTGCACGACCGCATTTGTGACACGCGGGTGATCAAGACGAAATGAAGTCCGCCAAGCTCGCTTGTCCGAAATGTCGCCGAGCTGTGCCGGAGGTTTACTGGCACGGAGTGGATGTGGCGCGCTGTCCGGCCTGTGAGGTTGAGTTCGAGCAATTGCGTTTTCCTGCGTTGGCGGCGGCGGTGCGGGTGGATCGGGCGGCTGGGCTGAATGCGGGTGAGGCGAATTGCTATTTCCATGCCGAGAATCGGGCGGAGACGGTGTGCGACAGTTGCGGTCGTTTTGTCTGTGCCGTGTGCCGCGTGTCGTTTTCGGGGCAACAACTTTGCCCTTCGTGCCTGGAGGCGCGGGCTGAACGCCGGAAGCTGCCGGAAAATCATCGCGTCGTTTATGATCAAATCGCGCTGTTGCTCGCTGTCGCGCCGCTGTTTGTGTGGCCTTTTACGCTGGTGACGGCACCCACGACCCTTGGCCTGTGTTTCTACGGTTGGAATAAACCCGGTAGCCTTTTGCCGCGTCGGCGCAAACTACGTTTCGTGATCGCGGGGATCATAGCGGGAATTCAAATTTGTGGATGGGTGGCGTTGCTGGGCAGCCTTCTCCTTAAGAAAAAACATGGCTAAACTCAGCACCACCCCGGCGCCGGTCTATCGCAAGCTCACGGGAATGAAACGTGGCGTGGGAACGATGACTCAGCTCTGGCTGGGCAGCGACCATCTCCTGCTGGTGACGTCCACTGGTTATACTGAATCTTACCGGCGCTTTTATCTGCGCGATATCCAGACGATGTTGATCGTTCATACGGCACGCCGGATCTATCTCGCGATTACCGTGATCAGTTTGATGTTGTTGGCCATCGCGATTGTGAATGGCGCTGGTGGCGGTTATATCGGGTTCGGTATCGTGGTGGGCTTGTTTGTGCCATTTCTGATTTGGAACCATCTGCTTGGAACAGGCTGCAAGGTTGTGGTTGTGTCCGCTGTTCAACAGGCAGTCTTTTCATCCCTCTGCCGGCTGCCCAAGACCCGGCGGGTGTTAAACGAATTGAAGCCGCTTATTGAAGCTGCTCAAGTCGAGCATTTGGCGGTTCCGGTCGCGCCAGCCGATGCGGGTGCAACGCCAGTGCCTCCGTCCTTCGCTCCGTTGCCTTCCGTGCCCCCGCCGTTGCCGCCCTCAGCATGAGCACGATCGCGGCCAGGAAATGCGTACGGCATTCTGCGCGCGAAGCCGTGGCTCGTTGTTCTTCCTGCAGTGAGCATTTTTGCCGGGAGTGCATCGTTGAGCATACTGGCGTTTTGTTGTGTACCGCTTGCCTTGCGAGGGAAGTGGCCAAGGAGGAGAAGCCTCGGGCCACCGACTGGAATCGCGTGGGTGAATTTGCTCTGACTGCTGCGTGTGTACTTTTTTTGTGGGCAGTATTTTATGGCTTTGGTCAGGCGTTGAAAAGCATTCCACCGTCGGTGCATGAGGGAACCGTTTGGAAGTTGGTCGTTGGTTCCTAATATGAAGCGCGCAGCTAAAAATGACCTTGGTCCAGGGGCGGTTGATCTGATCGAGGAAGCGGTTCATCTGCTGCGCCGGCATCCAGAGGAATTGGCCGGATATTATTCCGGGGCAGCGCCGTTCGCCGTCACGCTGCTTTATTTCTGGTCGTATATTACATGGTTCGGTCCGTCAGACGGTGCGATCGCCGTGGGGGCGCTGGCTCTGGGCGTTTTGTTCGGCGTGATGAAAGCAGGCCAGCATCGGTTCGCGCTGCGCCTTTTGGCCTGCCGAACCGGCGAGGTGTTGCCGCGCTGGACGTTGAAACAATGGTGGGCAGAAACGGCGGTTCAGCTTCGGCTGCAAGCTGCGGGAGTCGTTCTGGTGCCGCTCGCTGCGTTGTTTGCTGTACCTTTCGGTTGGGTCTATGCGTATTATCAAAATGCCACGGTGCTTCCGCCTGACGAAAACGGGGGTAGTGCGGTCCGCCGGCATCAAGCTTGGGCGCAGGCGCAATGCTGGCCGGTGCAAAATCATTGGGCTCTCACGATTCTCTCTTTGCTTTGGTTCATGGTGTTTTTGAATGTGGCGGTTGCCTTCTACGTTGTGCCTACCATGGCAACCCAATGGCTTGGGCTAAAGACCGTTTTTGCGAGCAGTGGCTGGTCCTATCTGAATACCACTTTTCTCGCGCTGGTCACGGTGATCACCCACCTGCTTGTCGATCCGCTCATCAAGACATTTTATCTGCTGCGGGTTTTCCATGGCCGGTCGCGTCAAACCGGGGCGGATCTGCGTCTGGTGCTCAACCGGGAACGACAACTCACGCCACGTCTTGCCATCGGTTTTTTTGTTTTTCTGCTGGGCGTCGGATTGTTTGCTCCAACTCAGGCTCGAGCCGAAGTGCCGGCGCCGCCGGTGAAAGGTTCGGTGATAAAGCCGTCGCCGGGTGCGCCGGTCGTGGCGCTGGATCGAGCTCTTGATCGGGTGTTAGACCAATCGGATTTTCGTTGGCGGTTGCGTCCATTGCCGGCTCCGCCGGGTGACGAGAGCGAGGGAATAGTCCAGGATTTCTTCCGCACCTCATTCAAAGTCATCGTGCAGATTGTCCGCTCGGTCGTTCATTGGATTGGCGATGTGGTCGATTGGTTCGGCGGCCTCTTCCCTGGGAAAAAGGTTCAGGACAACGACGACGCAGCAAAAACGGGTGCACGAAATTCGTTCAACTGGATGGCCGCGCTTCAGTTGGTGTCTTATCTTTTGTTGATCGCCGTTGTGTGTCTGCTGGCCTTCGTTGCCTGGAAAGTCTGGCAGCACAACCGCCGTTCAGTTCCGCTGGCGACCGGATCGCTGCCGGCGTCGGTCGGCGAACCCGATTTGAGGGATGAAAACGTTCAGGCCTCGCATTTGCCCGCTGAGGGTTGGTTGGATCTGGCCCGTCAGCAGATGGCGGTGGGCGAATGGCGGTTGGCGTTGCGTGCTTTGTTCCTGGCGACGTTGGCGCGTCTTGCTCACGAAGGGCTGGTGTCGCTCGCTAAATTTAAAACGAATTTTGATTACGAGGTTGAGCTGCGCCGACGGGCGCACAGTCGCACGGCGCTCGTGGAAGATTTTCGCGGCCGCCGTCGTCAATATGAAGAGGTATGGTATGGCGCCATGCCGACGAGCAGTGAGCACGTGCGCGACTGGCTGCAGCGGATGGAGGGGCGCACATGAGGGCCGGAAGGAAATGGATCGCGCCGTCGGCCTTGCTGCTGGTTGTGGTGCTGGCTTTAGGCTGGTTGTTCAAGGTTCGGCTCGGTGGCGGCGATCTTTATCCGCTGTATTCTTCATTGCGCGCCGATGCGCTGGGTACGCGGGCGTTGTATGAAGCCTTGGCCCAAATCGACGGGATGCAGGTGGAGCGTGATTATCGACCACTGGCCAAACTTGGGACGCAACCGAGATTGATCGTGTTGCCTGGTTTGAATTGGGAACGATGGCAGTCGGTTCCCGCTAATCAGCTGGACGCGTTGAACGCCGCAGCGCGCAACGGGGCCCGGGTTCTTCTGGCGTTTCGCGCCGATGTGATTCGCGACGACTCTGACGAATTCGACCAGTCGGTGGACCAAAAGAAGCAGGCAAAAAAGAAAGCGGACGAAGCGAAAAAAAAGAAAGAGGCTGAGGAGAAAGCTGCTGAGGAAAAGGCGAAGGCGGACAAGTCAGGAAAAGGAAAACAGACCACGCTGTTGCCTGGCGAAAAGGAGTGGGAACTAAAGGAGTTAGCCAAAGAGTGGAAAGTCGCGTTCAAACAGCGCTGGCTCATGGTTAAACAGGAGGGAGCGCAACGCACCGGCGACGCACCCGCCAGCCTGCCGGCGTTGGTGGCCTGGCAGAGTGATGTGCATTTTTCTGTCGCAGCGGATTCGGGTTGGCGTGTACTCTATCGCCGTGCCGGCGAAGCGGTGCTGGTGGAAAAGACGGTGGGCCGCGGTTCGATTGTTTTGATGGCCGATGCCTATTGTCTGAGTAACGAAGCCATGCAGCGGGATCGAGCCACAGCGTTGCTCTCTTATCTGGTGGGCGACTATCGGCGCGTGAGTTTTGTCGAGAGCGTGCTCGGTGTGTTGGAAGATAACGGCGTGGGCTTTCTGGCGCGGCGTTACGGACTTGGCGGTGCGCTGGCATTGTGCGTGTTGCTTGCTGCGCTCTATGCGTGGCGGCGCCTGGTGGCGTTTCTGCCGGTTATAGAGTTGGACGCGTCGAGCGGTGAGCTGGCGCTGGCATACGAACCGGCGGCGGGCTTCACGGGGTTGTTGCGTCGTTCGCTGGGTGCGGCCGAGATATTGCCGGCGTGCGTTGCGGAGTGGCATAAGACCCGGCGCAGCGGCGGCAACCAGGCAGCGGCTGCGCGATTGGATGCGGCGTGGCAGGCGCATGATCCGAAACAATCTCTAGTTACAACCTACAACGCGCTTGCACGAACGCTGAAACCCCGCTGACCCCGCCTTTTTATTATGAACGAGAACCTCCAGAAAACCCTCGATGCACTGGCTGCGGCCCGTGCCGAAATCGGCAAAGTCATCATCGGCCAGGAAAAGGTGATTGAGCTGGCACTCATCACGATCCTCACGCGACAGCATGCGCTGATCGAAGGCGTTCCGGGCATTGCGAAGACGCTCCTCGTTCGTACGCTTTCGCATGTGCTCGGCGTGGAGACGGGGCGTATTCAATTCACGCCCGACCTGATGCCGGCCGATATCACGGGCACAAACATCTTCAACCTCCAAAAGAGCGAATTTACGCTCGTGCGAGGGCCGGTTTTTACGACGTTTCTGCTGGCCGATGAAATCAACCGCGCACCCGCGAAGACGCAGGCAGCGCTGCTTCAGGCGATGCAGGAACGCTCGGTCACCATTGATCGGGAAACCCACACGCTTGATTCAAACTTCACTGTTTTTGCCACGCAAAATCCAGCCGAGTCCGAGGGCACCTATCCGTTGCCTGAAGCGCAAAAAGATCGGTTTATGTTTCGCATCCAGATGGCTTATCCCGGTCGTGATGACGAACTCATGTTGGTTCGCCGGTTGCTGGCCGGTGATGCGCCTGAGGCCACGCTCGCTCGGGGCGCGGTGAAACCGATGTTGGCGCAGGGCGAGTTGGCCGGGCTCCGTACCACGCTCGATTCGATCCTGGTGCGCGAGGAACTCACAGCTTACATCGTTGATTTGGTTCGGGCCACGCGGGTCGACGAAAGCGTTTTGTCCGGAGCCGGTCCACGGGCTACGCAGGCATTGCTGTTGGGCGGTCGCGCAAAGGCCGCACTCGATGGTCGGGATTATGTGACGCCGGATGATATCCGCGAACTCGCCGCGCCGGTGCTTGGCCATCGCATCACGCTCCGCCCGGAGTTTGAGATCGAGGGGCTTTCCATCAACGAAGTGCTTGCGCGCCTGTTGGAGCAGGTGGCGGTGCCGCGCTGATTTGCCGATGACACCCGTTCCCTCCAACCGGTTGCTTTGGTGCGTATCCGCGCTCATTCCTGCGGCGGCGATCGCGGGGCCGTTGCCTGAATTGTGGCCGCTGTGCGTGCTCGGTTTGGTATTTATGGGTAGTGTGGCTGCGTTGGATCTGTTGTTGACGTTGCGCACGGGTCGATTGCCGAAGGTTGAGGTGCCGGTGGTTAACCGGCTGACCAAGGATCGCCTGGCGAAGTTGCCGTTGGTGCTGCGCTACGAGAAAAGTACGCTCTGTCGGGTGCGGCTCGCTTTGGCGGTGCCGTCGCATTTCGAAAATGAGCAACCCGAACTATTCGTCGAACTCCCGGCAGAGGGAAAGCACGCGTTCTTGAACTGGAGTTGCACACCCCGGCGGCGGGGCCGGTTTGCGAGCGGACCGGTGTGTTTGGAAGCGGCCTCGCATTGGGGTTTTTGGTTGTTGCGGCAGCAGCAGGCGGTGACGGCGGAAATGCGGGTTTATCCCAACCTGTTTTCGGAGCGCAAGGAGCTTGCGGCACTCTTTCTGAATCGGGGTACCGCTGGAGTACAGTTGCGGCGGATGGTCGGCCGTGGGCGTGAGTTTGAGCGCCTGCGTGAGTATCAACCGGGTGACAGCTTTGACGAAGTGCATTGGAAGGGAACGGCCAAGCGCGGCCGGCCGATCACGAAAATCTTCCAGGTCGAGCGTACGCAGGAAATTTATGTCATTGTCGATGCTTCACGGTTGAGTGCGCGGCCAGCTACGCAGGATGGCCGTATCGTCACGACGCTGGAGCGTCATTTGACGGCCGCGCTCGTGTTGCTGCTGGCGGCGGGCCGGCAGGGTGACCGATTTGGACTGGTTACGCATGATGCGCAGGTGAGGACGTTTTTGCGCGCGGGGAATGGTGCCGCCCACTATGGTGCATGCCGCGAGGCGGTGCATGCGTTGGAGCCGAGCGAAACCTCACCGGATTTTGCCGAACTCTTTGCATTGTTAAAGACTCGGTTGCGGCGCCGCTCGCTACTCGTTTTTTTGACGGATTTAAGCGATCCGGTGCTGGCGGAGGATTTCGCCCGGCATGTGCGGGTGCTTTCCCGGCAGCATTTGGTTTTGGTGAACCAGGTGCGGACGCCTGGAGTCGAACCGCTTTTCACGCGCGAAGTGACGGACGCGGAGGAAATTCACGCGCGTCTGGCCGGGCATTTTCAATGGAAGGAAACCCGCGACCTTGCCGGCCGTTTGCAGCCGTTGGGCGTGGTGGCGGCGACGCTGCCGAATGAGCGGTTGGCCGCTGAGTTGGTGGGACAATATCTTCAAGTGAAACGGAGGCAGCTCCTGTGATTATCGATCTGGCAAAATTTGTTGCAGCGGAAGAGGTCCATTGGAAGAGGCTCGAAGAAATCTTGGTGCGCCGGCAGGCGGATCCCTGGGCTCCGCTGCCATTGGAGGAAGCGCGTGAACTCGATTATCTTTACCGTCGGGCGGCCGCTGATTTGTCGCGTGTCGCTACGTTTTCCAGTGAGCCGGAAATGCGGCGTCGCTTGGAGCAATTGGTAGCGCGTGCCTATGCTGAGATCCACGGTGCGCGCGGCGCGGGCACGGTGCGGCTTAGGCCATGGCATTGGTTCGTAAACGTGTTGCCTCGGACGTTTCGCCGGCATTGGCACATGGCTGGATTGGTGGTGGCGATTACATTGGTGGGAATGATTTTTGGCGGTGTTGCGGTGGCGGTTGATCCGGAGGCGAAGCAGGCGATTATGCCGTTCCCTCATTTGATTGGTGATCCCAAGGAACGGGTGGCCAAGGAGGAAGCCGCCAAGGAGGATCGGCTGGCCGGTCACAAGGCGGCTTTTGCCGGGCAGTTGATGACCCACAACACCAAGGTGACGCTCTTCGCGCTGGCGCTGGGCATGACTTGCGGCGTGGGTACGATCGTTTTGGTTTTCTACAACGGCGTGATGCTCGGTGCGGTTGTGGTGGACTACATGCTGGCGGGTGAGACGACGTTTCTTTTCGGCTGGTTGCTGCCGCATGGTATTGTGGAAATTCCGGCAATTTTTGTGGGAGCACAGGCTGGTTTGGTACTCGCGCGTGCGGTGCTGGGCCGTGAGGACGGTCGACCGATTGGCCAGCGGCTGCGGGCGGTGGCTGATGATGTGGCCACGCTCGGGGCTGGTGCGGCGTTGATGCTGGTGTGGGCGGGAATCATCGAGTCCTACCTTTCGCAATATCATGAGCCGGCGATACCCTACGCGTTGAAAATCGTGTTCGGAGTCGTGGAGGGCGGATTGTTGGTGCTGTATTTTGGTTTTGTAGGCCGAACCAAAGAAAAGAAGGAGGCCGCGCGTGCTTGAGGAACCGGTGGATGTGTTGCGGGTGCGCACGCCGGAGGGCGTGAGTTTCTCGTTTTTGCTGGCGAATCCCGTGACGCGGCTAGCGGCCTGGGCCATTGACACCGGGGCGATTTTGGCGGCGTGGTCGCTGATTTCGGCGGGGATTGCGCTGCTGGGTTTATTGAGTGCGGATTTGGCCAAAGGCGTAATTGCCGTGGGGTATTTTGCTTTTTCGACGGGTTGCGGAATCGCGCTGGAATGGAGGTGGAATGGCCAGACACTGGGTAAACGGTTGTTGCATCTACGGGTGATGGATGAGAGCGGACTGCCCCTGAGATTTTCCCAAGTGGTGGTGCGAAATCTTTTGCGGGCGGTGGATGTGTTGCCTGTCGCTTATCTCGTGGGCGGAGTGGCGGCGTTCATCAGCCGCAAGTCACAACGGCTGGGCGATGTGGCGGCCGCGACCATCGTCGTGCATGAACCGCCCGTTGCCGGTACGGATCTGACCGGCTTGGTTCTGGCGAAATATAATTCGCTGCGTGGTCAGCAGCACGTCGCGGCGCGGTTGCGGGCCAAGACCAGTCCGGCGCTGGCACACGCGGCGCTGCAAGCGCTTTTGAGGCGGGAGCAGTTTGAACCGGCTGCACGGCTGGAATTATTTCGAGAGCTGGCGACGCACTTTCGCGCATTGCTTCACTTGTCGGTGGAACTTGAGGAGGGAATTTCGGATGAACAATTTCTCCGCAACGTCGTGGAAGTTCTCTTCGGGGCCAAAGCCCCAGCACCAAAAAAGCAGGATACAGGGAGTTGAAGAGGTGGAAAGGGTAGGGCGCGACCGCCGGGCGCGCCGAATCCAACGCGGCGGGCCCAGCGGTCCCGCCCTACCTCGGACTTCTATTTGCTGCTGGCAGCCGGATCGAACTTTTTCAACGGTGTGAGCGTGACGGGGCCGAGGAGGCCGGAGGGCATGATGGTCCAAAGGGAGGCGTCGAGCTTCTCGTAATGCGGGTTCACGAAGTTGATTTCGTAGAAATTCTTCCAGACCACGCCGCGTTTATCCAAATCGCGGATACGGTTGGCGGAGAGGTTGGTGACCTCGATCGAGAGGGTGTTTTTGCCGGGCTTGAGGAAAGCGCCGATCTTGGTGTGGAAAGGCAACGACCAGAGCAGATCGACTTGCTGGCCGTTAACGAAGACGCGGGCGGTTTCGCGCACGTCGTTCAAGTCGAGTTGCCAGTCATCGGCGGTGATACCGGCGGGAACTTCGAATTCCGTCTCGTAACGCGCGGTGCCAGCGAAACGCTCAGCCTCGCCGCCTTGTTCGGTCCAGGATTTCAGCTCTGTGGTTTTGTAGGCCGGCGGTAGTTCGGGGCCACCGCGGAGGAAGGTGACGGACCAGCTATCGCCTATTGTGCGTTGATCTTCTCGGTTCACCTCGGTGGAATAAATCCACGGCTTAATCTTCGCAGGCCTTTGTGCCGTCTTAATGAAGACTGATTGTCCCGACTGAAGTTGGATGTATACTTCGAATAGGTCTTCTGGCCAGCCACTCCCTTCCGTTATAGAGTCATCAGGTCGCCAACGAGTGGATCCAACTCCCGTTTTGGCGGTTAGTGGATCAAGTAGTGTGGCCGATGGAACACTCTTTTTTTTGTGTTTGTCGCGTAGTGTAACCCATCCCGAATATTTCCGATCCGAGAGATTGCAGACCAAATAGATGAAATCGGCATTGGTCTTTCTTCGTAGTATCCGCAATTGTTCATCAGTTTCAGGAAACAATTGGAACTGATCGAGACGCTCGATTTTTATTTGACCTTTTCCTAATGTAGCGTGGCTGGTGCCTGATTTTTCTTTGATGAACGTGAGTTCATCCTGCATTGCTCTGAGCTTTGTTTGTCGCGAGGCTAAGTTTCCGAAACCAGGTACATTTTTAGGAAGTTCGTCGAAGAAAAATATAGTAGCTCCTTGGCGAGCCAGCTGTAGCAGGCGGGCAAAGGTTTCGACAGGCATGTACGTTGTCTTCGGAATCATGATCTGTCCGCACGTACTGCCGGTTTTTGTTCTTAGGCCTTTTTCATCATAGTGCAGATTCTGCAATTGTTCATCTGAGATGAAATCGATGCCCCCGCCCGCATTGATTAGTTTCTGCGCCAGTTTGCCCGCGGGGCTTTCGGTGATCCATTTGGCGTCGTGCATGCCGAACCGCATGTCGTAGCCTTCGGGGTTGTGCCAGAGGTCGTAGATGGGCCAGTAAACGAGGACGTCGTTGTCGGGTTGGCCTTGTTGGAGGAGCGATTGGCAGCGGGTGATGTAGGCGTTGAGGCCTTCGCCGAGGTCGCGCCAGAGTGCGTTGCGTTCGTTGTACTGGGTCGAGGCGTAGAAGAGCCAGCCGGGCCATTGCGCGTCGGCGGGCGAGTAACAGGTACCGTGGAAAACGACGTGGTTGATGCCGGCGAGGAAGAGCTGGTCGAGCTCGGGCTTCATCTGCGACGGCGCTTCATGGAAATGCTGGCGGAGCCAGGTGAAGGTTTCCGAGGAGACGAGGTTTTTGCCGGTGACGTGCGCGGCGGAGGAGGCGAAGCGACTGATGAGGTGTTGCGGATGGTTATAGCTCAGTTCGTCGGGTGTGCTGCGGAAACCGGGGATCGGATATTCGAGCGAGCCGAAGATTTCTGTCTCGGGCACGTCGGACAGGCCGTAGAGGTCGAGTAGGTTGGCGGGGGCGCCATGGGCTTGTTCGCGGGCGATCTGGCCGTTCTTGTGCGCCCAATCGACCCAGGCGCGGACGTAGTCGAGGTGGAGCGTTGAGAGCGTTTCGCGGTAGTCGGACTTGATGCGGGCGATGGTGTCTGGTTCGCCTTTGCCGCCGAACTCGGCGGCGTGATCGCGCAGATTGTAGCCGTGCATGGCGAGGAACTTGGCCTCGAACTCGGAGGACCAGTTGGCCTTGTACTCGAAGGAGTCGTGGAACTGGCCGTGGATCGTGCCCTTGGGCAGATTGGCAAAGGCAGCGTCGAAGGGCTTCAGGTAGTTGGCGAGCGCGGCGGTGGAGTAGGGATTGACGACCAAGCCTTCACCGCCAGGGGCGGAACGTTTGACTTTGAACTTGGTGGGCGAGGAGACGAGTTGGCCGTCTTTGACCTCGATCTGGAGTTCGGCGTCGGCGGGAGTCACTTGTGCGCCGCCGAAAGGCCAGCCGGTGCCGGTCGCCATGTCGACCTTGAGGCCGAGGCGTTG
>Ga0302322_100002222_pt1 | contig 16360 bp, 14 predicted proteins | sample Fen_T0_2_FD_203757 | JGI IMG/M metagenome (GOLD analysis project Ga0302322, IMG submission 203757) | Peat permafrost microbial communities from Stordalen Mire near Abisko, Sweden - Fen_T0_2 | ecosystem: Environmental > Terrestrial > Soil > Wetlands > Permafrost | place: Sweden: Abisko... | reverse complement strand
GGCCGCACGACCCACAGTTGGTAGACGCGCTCCGACGCCAGGGCGGGGACGCCGTCCGTGACGAGCGCCGCGCGCGACCCGGCGACCACGACCGTGAGCGACCCGCCCCCGGTGACCGGGCCGCTGAGGCGCCGCGCCCGCGGGTCGGCCGCGATCGCCAGCACCCGGGCCGCCTCGTCCTGCGCCTGTTCCTGGGCCTGCCGGGCCCGGACGACGCCGTACCCGCCGACCGCCGCGCCGCCCCCGACCAGCAGGGCGACCGCCGCCGCGACCGCCGTCCCGCGGCGTGCCGGCCGCGGCCTGGCGCTGCGCCGGCCGGCCCTGGTCCCGGGCTGCCCCGGCGACCCGGCCGCCCACGCCTCGGGAGGGGCGTCCGGGCCGGTGGTCTCCGCACCGGAAGGCCCGCCGTCGTCCACCTGCCGGGTCGCGGAGATCTCCGCCAGGACCCGCTCGCGCAGCCCGGGCGGCGGCGACACCGCGACGGCCTCACCCAGCGCGACCGTGGCCGCCCGGAAGGTGCGGACCTCCTCCTGGCAGGCCTCGCAGTCGCGCAGGTGCCGCTCGAACCGGCGGCGCTCGATCTCGTCGTCGATGGCGTCGAGCGCGTAGGCACCCGAGAGCATGTGCTCGTCGGCGCTCACCCGGCCTCCACCCCCAGACAGTCGCGCAACCTGATCAGTCCGTCCCGCAGGCGCGTCTTGACGGTGCCGAGGGGGACGTCGAGGACGTCGGACACCTCCCGCTGGGAGTGGCCCCGGTAGAACGCCAGCTGGATCGCCTGCTGCTGGAGCCGCGTCAGCCCCTCCAGGCAACGGCGCACCTGGGCGTGCTCGAACCGCTCCCAGACCGCCTCGACGACCTCGTCGTACGCGGGCGTGGTGGCGGCGGCGCCGACCCGCACGTCCCGCTCGGCCGAGGCCTGCGCCGCGCGCACCCGGTCGATGGCCCGCCGGCGCGCCATGGTGAGCAGCCACGACCGGGCCGAGCCACGTCGGGCGTCGAACCGCGCGGCGGTGCGCCAGGCCTCGACCAGCACCTCCTGAGCCACCTCCTCCGCCTGCGCCGGATCGCGCAGCACCTGCAGGACCATGCCGTAGACGACGGGCGAGCAGCGCTGGAAGAGCTGGTCGAACGCGCTGACGTCACCGGCTGCCACCCGGGCGAGCAGCACGGCGTCCAGGTCGCCCTGGTGCACAGCGCCTCCCTCCGACCGCGGTGCCGGCGGACGTCGTCTCGATACGGATTCGGAGCGGTCGGCGCCGCGGATTGGCGGCAGGTGGGGCGGGGTTCAGCGTGCCATGATCCGGTTCATCCCGCTGCGGACGGGGCGACCCCGGCCGGGTCGCCCGATCACGCGCACATCGTGCCCGGCGGCCCCGGGCGGCGCAAACCCGCCCGGCGGGCGTCGCGCACCGCCCCGACGACGTCGTTGCTGATGACCGCGTCGACCCCCCAGCGCAGCATCCGGGCGCGCCGCCACGAGCAGTCGACCGTCCAGGTGCAGACGCCGACGCCCCGGCCGTGCCAGTGCTCGACGAGCGCCGGGGTCACCACCCGGTGCCTCGGGTTGAACATCGTCGGGCGGACGTCGTCGACGAGGGTGGCCGGGGGCGGCTCGCGTCGCTCCCAGCTGAGCAGCAGCGGGCGGTGCGGCTGCTGCGAGCGGATCCAGGCCAGCGCCCCGGGGGCGCCGCAGAACCAGGTCGGGCACGCGGCGTCCTGCGACCGTGCGGCCGGCGACGCCGTCAGCGCCTCCAGGCAGGCGCGCGCCGTCTCGATCGTGCCGATGTCCAGCACGAGCGGCACGCCGCTCCCCCGGGCGGCGGCCAGCGCCTGGGTCAGGGTGGGCACGTGCTCGGCCCGCCGCCGCAGGGCGTCGAACCCGAGCGTCGCCACCGGGGTGCGGGGGCGGCCGGGACGCCAGGGCAGGGCCGGGTCGTGGTGCAGCACCGGGACGCCGTCGGCCGTCAACCGGACGTCGGCCTCGACGGCCGCCGCCCCCAGCCGCACGGCCGCCTCGATCCCGGCGACCGTGTTGTCCCGGTGCAGGCGCGGTGTGCCGCGGTGCGCCACGACGCCGCGCAACCAGGGCACCGGCGACGGCGACGGCGACGGTGCGCGCGCGCCGTCGCCGTCCGGGCCGCCACCGGTGCCCGTCGCCGCCATGGCGCCACCCTACGGTCCGGCTGCGGTCCGGCCGCCGGCGCGACCTGCCCGCCGTGGGCGTCAGGCGGCCGGCTCGGCGTCGGACCGGCTCACCGAACGCAGCACCCAGACCAGGGCCGCGCCGTAGGCGTCAGGAGCGGTCGGCGCGCAGAAGGTGCGGACGGCGCCGGGCAGCGTGACCGTGACCCCGAAGCCGCCGTCCGGGGCCGGCTCCAGACCGGTGAAGAGGCCGCCGAGGCGTTCGCGGAGCTGCTCCTCGGAGGGGACCCAGGCGGCCTCCTCCTGGGTGACGGAGTCCAGGGCCCACTCGGTGACGCCGTTGAAACCGATGACCGCTCCGGTGGGGAACTCGTGGACCTCCACCGTCATGTCCGACAGGACGAACACCTCGTCGTCCATGTCGCGGTGCGGGAGCACGAACCGGTCGCCGGGCCTCGGCGACCACCGCAGACCGGCGTCGCGCAACGCCAGGGCGAGGGGTACGGAGAGCACCCCTCGAGTATCGGCCTCCACTCCCGTCGGCGCACCCGTCGGTGCCGTCGCCGGTAGTTGTGACGAGCGTCATTGCTTTTACCAAGACCACCAGGCCAATTCAAGGGGCTATGCGGACTGTCACTCCGGCGTTCGAGATGTCACTCTCTCGGTATCGGCCTTGTTTGCTTCAACGGGCCGGGAGAGGGGGCGCTGACTTGAGTCCGCACACGACCAGGCACCCAGCGGCCTCCGCAGCACCTCCGATGGGGTAGGGCTCGACGGGAGACAGCCGCCGCGACGCACCGTTACGACGGTCGCCGTGGAGCCGCGACGTTGCGCTCCGCCGATCGGCGACCAGCGCTGCAACGTCCTTATGGTCACCCGGAGCGCTCCGGCGACCTCACCGTCGCCACGAGCGGCCGAGGCCGATGACCGTCCGCTGCACGACGCCGGGCAGCACCGCAGCTGGGCCGGCGTCCGCTGCACGACCCACCCTCGCGACGGTGCGCCGCACGCAGCCCGCGCGCGCCCGCCCGTCGCCCCTGGAGGACAGGAGCACGATCATGGCTGACGAGACCACCGGCCCGGCCGACGCCACGGCGTCGATGCCCGCTCCCCGGACCTACGAGACCACTCCCGGCCGCGCCGTCGACATGGCGGCGTTCGAGGCCGCCTACGTCGGCCCGCCCGCGGCCGGCCCCACCCTGGAGTGGGCGCTGCGCTGGCCGAGCGGCCATGTGCTCGTCGTCCTCTCCGAGGACGAGGCGCTCTCGATCGCCCGGGCCAACCCGACCTGCCGCGTGGTGCGCCGGTACGCGACGCCGTGGCAGACCTACCAGGCCCCCCCGGGGACCGACCGCACCTGAGCCCGGGGCCCGGGCCCAGGTCTCGTGAGCAGTCGGGCCGTCGGCCGGGTCAGGGGTAGAACGTCCGGAAGCGGATGCTGCCCTTGATCCGGCCGAGGTTCGCGCCCAGCAGGGTGAGGAGCTTGGCGCGCCCCTCCACCGTCCGGATGCCACCCAGGGCGTCGAGGACGCGGCCGTAGTCGATCAGGACGTGCGGCAGCCCGCGTCGCTGCAGCCCCTGGGAGCGGAACTTGCGGTACAGCGCGACCTCGCCCTCGCCGTACCCGATCTCCTGGTCGAAGATCGCCTTGGCGCTCGGCCGGTAGCGGTAGTGCAGCACGGCGCCGGGCACGAACGTCGCGGGGTAGCCCGCGCGGAACAGCCGCCAGGAGATGTCCAGGTCGTGCTGGGTCGGCAGCGCCTCGTCGAAACCGTCGACGGCCTCCACCGCCTCGCGCCGCGCGGACATCGAGGCGCCGATCACCGCCGGCAGGTACCCGCAGAACAGGTCGATGCGGTCCGTCTGCAGCACCCGCCGACGCCGGGCCAGCCAGCCCGGGTTGAGGCGGTCGACGTCCATCGCGCCGCCGACGAACGGCGCCGCGTCCAGGGCCTTGGCCATGTGCTCGAGGTACCCGGGCGCCGCGATGTCGTCACTGTCGAGGAAGACCAGGTACTCCCCCTGGCTCTTCGCGATGCCGTGGTTCAGCCCGCTGGCCTGGTAGCCGGGCTTCGGCGGGAACAGCAGGCTGAAGTGCGGCACCCGGTCGGCGAACCGCCGCGCGACCACGGCCGTGTCGTCGGTGGACCCGTTGTCGACGACGACCAGCTCCCACCAGCCGCGGTACTCCTGGGTCACCACCGACTCGAGGGTCTCACCCAGGGTCGTCCCGCTGTTCCGGCAGGAGATGATCACGGAGAGCTTGGGGTGCTCGTCCGCACCGTCCGACGGATCGTCCCCCGGTTGCGTGGCGGGAACGCTCACCGCGAGGCCCCGAAGAAGGACCGCACGCCGTCCACCACCCGGTCCAGGGTGTCGGTGTCCATGAAGGGGTGCAGCGGCAGGGTGACCACCTGGCCGGTCACCTCACGGGTGACGCTGAGGTCGTCCCGGCGGGAGCCGGCGTAGAAGGAGAACTCGTGGGCCCCGAGGAAGTGGATCCCGGTCCCGATGCCCTGCTCCTTGAGGTGCGCCATGAAGGCGTCCCGCCGCTCCGGCTCGCGCACCCGCACGACGTAGATGTAGGGCGCGACGCCCTTCCAGTCCGTCTCGATCCGGATCAGGCCGTCCAGGTCGGCGAAGGCTGCGTCGTAGTAGCGGCAGTAGTCCTGCCGGTTGGCGATGAACTGGTCCACGAGGTCGAGTTGCGCGATGCCCATCGCCGAGGGGACCGAGCCGAGGTGGCAGCGGTACCCCTGGCGGACGACGTCGAAGTCCCAGTTGCGCTGGTTCTTGTACCGGGCGTCGGTGTCCGAGTCGATGCCGAGGTGCCGCAGCTCGTGCAGCACGTGGACGTCGGCCGTGTCCGGGGTGATCACGGCGCCGCCCTCCAGCGTCGTGATCATCTTGACCGGGCCGAAGCTGAAGCAGGTGAGGTCGCCGAAGGAACCGACCGGGCGGCCGTCACTGAGGGAGCCGAACGCGTGTGCGGCGTCCTCGATGACCCGCAGGCCACGCGCCCGGGCGATCTCCATGATCTCGTCGAGGCGGCACGGCAGGCCGAGGTAGTCGACGGCGAGGATCGCCTTGGTCCGGTCGGTGATCAGCTCGGTGATCCGCACGGGGTCGATGCTGAGCCGGTCGGGCTCGATGTCGCAGAAGACGATGTCGGCGCCGGTGCGGCTCAGCGCCTGATGCCCGGCGACGTAGGTGAACGACGGCGCGATGACCTCGTCACCGGGGCCCAGTCCGATGAGCCGGGCCGCGATGTGGATGGCCTCGGTGCACGAGTTGGTCGACACGGCGCGACGGCCGCCGCCCACCCCGCCGAGCGCCAGGTAGCGCTCGAGACCCAACTCGAAGTCCTGGCTGAGCTTGCCCATCCCGAGCCAGCCCGCCACCAGGGCGTCCTGCATGGCTTGCTGGATCTCCTGCCCCAGGTAGGGTCGGTAGACCGGGACGGGCACCCGACCGGAGGTCGTCGTCATGCCTGCGAGCCTTTCGTCGATCCTTGAACGTCGTCGCGTCCCGGCAGAGACACGAGGTAGGCCGGACCAACCGGCCGCGACGGTCGCAACGGGTCACGAAGCCGACCGGCACGTCCGGTGCTACCGAACGGTACAGGGGCGCTGACCTCTCGTTTGCGAAAGGCCAGATCCCTCCCGAATGTGACGTCGGGGTCACAGGCCGGTACCGGGTGGTTCACCAGACCCACCCCATTCGTGACGCACCGTCACCTCGTCCGGCCGGCGTCCAGGCTGCTCACAGCCTCGCGAGGGCCTCCACGGACTGCCCTCTTGGCGACGCCCCGGGCGATGGCTGCGGCTACGGTGGTTTCGTGGGGATTCGCCATACTGTTTCGGTCACTCTGGGTGCTGCCGCACTGACGGTGGGGGGAGCCGCTGCCGGGCTCGCGCTGCTGGACGGCTTCGCCACCTGGCAGGCCAGGCGCCTGAACGCCGTCGTCGTCCCGCCGCCCTACCCGGTGGACGACGACAGCCGGCACCTGCACGACCGGCTCGCGGTCGCCGACCTGCACGCCGACTCGCTGCTGTGGGGCCGCGACCTGCGCCGGCGCGCGACCACCGGCCACGTGGACCTGCCGCGGCTGCGCGAGGCCGGCGTGGCGCTGCAGGTGTTCGCCGCGGTGACCCAGGCGCCGCTGGGGCTGAACCTCGAGCGCAACACCGCCTCCCGCGACCTCATCACCCTGCTCGCGGTCGCCCGGCGCTGGCCCCGCCGCACCTGGCGCAGCCGGCTCGAACGCGCGCTGCTCGCCGCCGAGCGGCTGCACCGCCTGGTGGACGACGAGCGCGGCCGGCTCCTCGTCGTCCGCACCGGCTCCGACGTCGCGGCGCTGCAGGCCCGCCGGCTGATCGACCCGGGGGTGGTGGGCACGCTGCTAGCGATCGAGGGCGCCCACGCGCTGGACGGGCGGCTGGAGAACCTGGACGTCCTGCACCGCGCCGGCTACCGGATGATCGGGCTGCAGCACTTCTTCGACAACGACGCGGGCGGCTCGGCGCACGGGGTCGCGCAGGGCGGGCTGACCGGGTTCGGCGCCGAACTGGTGCGCCGGATGCAGGAGCGGCGCATGATCGTGGACGTGGCGCACTCCTCCCCCGCCGTCGTGACCGACGTCCTCGCGCTGACGACGGCGCCGGTCGTCGCGTCGCACACCGGGGTGCAGGGGACGTGCGACAACCGGCGCAACCTCTCCGACGACCACGTGCGCGGGATCGCCGCCACCGGCGGGCTGGTCGGGGTGGCCCTGTTCGCGCACGCCGTCGGCGGCGACACCGTCGACGACACCGCCCGTGCGATGCGGTACGTGGCCGACCTGGTCGGCGTCCGGCACGTGGCCCTCGGCAGCGACTTCGACGGCGCGGTCACCACCCCCACCGATGTCACCGGGCTGCCGCTGCTCACCGCGGCCCTGCGCCGGCACGGCTTCACGGACGAGGAGATCGAGGCCGTCATGGGCGGGAACGTGCTGCGACTGCTCGGCGAGGTGCTCTGATGCCGGCCTGGATCTGCGCCACCTGCGCGGTGCAGCACGCCGACACCCCGCAGCCGCCGGACACCTGCGCGATCTGCAGCGACGAGCGCCAGTACCTCGGCTGGGAGGGACAGCGCTGGACGACCATGGCGGAGCTGGGCCGCGACCACGCCGTACTGCTCCGGGAGGAGGAGCCCGGGCTGGTGGGCATCGGCGTCGAGCCGGCCGTCGCGATCGGGCAGCGGGCGCTGCTCGTGCGGACCCCGGGCGGGAACGTCCTGTGGGACGCCGTCCCGCTGCTCGACGACGCGGCCCGGGAACGGATCACCGAACTCGGCGGCATCACCGCGATCTGCCTGTCGCACCCGCACTTCTACGCCGCGCACGTCGAGTTCGCCGAGGCCTTCGACGCGACGGTGCACCTGCCGCGGGCCGACCTGGCGTGGGTGCGGCGCCCGTCGTCGCGGATCGTCCCCTTCGACGACGTCGTCGAGCCGGTGCCGGGCGTGACGCTGGCCCGCATCGGCGGGCACTTCGACGGCGCCGCCGTGCTGCACTGGCCGGCCGGCGCCGACGGCGCGGGCGCCCTGCTGACGGGGGACACGGTCACCGTCGCCCAGGACCGGGACTGGGTCAGCTTCATGTGGAGCTTCCCCAACCTGATCCCGCTCGACGCCGCCACCGTGCTGGACATCGCGACCCGGGTGGAGCGGTTCCGGTTCGACCGCGTCTACGGCGGCTGGTGGGGCCGGGTCGTCGTCACGGACGGCGCGGCCGCCGTCCGCCGCTCCGCCGACCGTTACGTGGCCCGCCTCCGCGGCGAACGCCCGCCCCCGCGCGAGCCGTGATCATGCACGGTTGACTGCAGTCGCGCGGCCGTCGCGACGGCGACCCCGGACCGCCACCACCACCGCAGGACGGCGCCCGGGCCTGCCGGGACGTCTTCGGCCTACGCTGGACACCGTGGACGACGACGCCGCTGCCGAGACCGCGCTCGCCCGCCTGCTGGCGCGGTCGCAGCGGGTGGTGTTCTTCACCGGTGCGGGTGTCTCGACCGAGTCGGGCATCCCCGACTTCCGCTCCGCCGGCGGCGTCTGGACGCGGTACGACCCGCGGCAGCTCACGTTCCAGCGCTACGTCGCGTCGGCCGACGTCCGGGCACTGCACTGGCAGATGCGCCGGGAGTTCTTCGCCGTCGGCGCGCGACCCAATCCTGCGCACCGGGCCATCGCGGCGATGGAGGCCGGCGGGCGAAGCCTCGGGGTCATCACCCAGAACATCGACGGCCTGCACACCGAGGCCGGCTCGGCGACCGTCGTCGAGCTCCACGGCACCGCCCGCCGGGTCGCCTGCATCGGCGCCGAGCCGCTGGACGGCGTGCCGGCCGGCTGCGGCTGGTCCGCCGACACCAGCTGGGCCTTCGAGCGGCTGGACGCCGGTGACCCCGACCCGCGCTGCCCGGCGTGCGCCGGCCTGGTCAAGTCCGCGACGGTGAGCTTCGGCCAGGCCATGGACGCCGGCGCGCTGGCCCGGGCCGACGACCTGCTCGCCCGCGCGGACGCCGTCGTGGTCGTCGGCTCCTCGCTGCAGGTGTACCCGGCCGCCGGGCTGCCCGCGCGGGCCGCCGCCCGGGGGGTGCCCTGCGCCATCGTGAACCGCGAGCCGACCCCGCTGGACGACGACGTGGACGTCGTCGTCCTCGGCTCGGCGGCGCAGGTGCTGCCGCGCGCCGTCGGCAACCCCGTCGGCAAGGCCGTCAGTGCGGGCTCGACCCCTCGGCCAGGGCCCGGTGGTGCCGGATGACCTCCTCGATGACGAAGTTCAGGAAGCGCTCCGCGAACACCGGGTCGAGGTCGGCGTCCCGGGCGAGGCGGTGGAGGCGCTCGATCTGACGCGCCTCCCGCTCCGGGTCGGACGGGGGCATGCCATGAGCGGCTTTCAGCGCGCCCACCTTCTGCGTGCACTTGAAGCGCTCCGCCAGCAGGTGCACGATCGCCGCGTCCAGGTTGTCGATGCTGGCCCGCAGCGTGTCGAGCATGACGACGGCCTCGGCCTCCGGCGCCGCAAGGGCGTCCGGGCGGGGCGTGGGCACGCTGGGCGGGGGCGTCGGGTCCACCGGTCGAGACTAGCGCCGGGCCCTTCCGGCGCGGCGCCCGGCGCGCACCGCCGGGCGGGCGCAGCGCTGCGAAACGATCCGTCGACCGCTCGAAAAGGGCAAACCTGCCGTTGCGGATCGTCACCGGGCTAAACTCCCCGTCGTCCGAAGGACGGGGGTCGCTGATGGGCACTGCCACCGGTCGTCCCGTCGTGGCGCTGATGACCGGCATCGCCGAGTACCAGCTCGGCATCGTCGCCGGGATCGCCGAGTCCCTCGACCGGCGCGGCGTCCCGCTGCTCGCCATCGCCAACGAGCCGTTCGGGTCCGACGACACCCCCTCCCTCGTCCTGGACCTGATCCGGCGCGGGGTGCCCCGCGGCGTCATCTCCCTCGCCGACTCGCAGGTGCGCGGGCGCGAGCTGCCGGCGGCCCTCGCCCGCGGCCACGTCCCGACGGTCACCGTCGGGATCCGGCTGGAGGGCTGCCCGCGCGTCCAGGGCGACAACGAGGGCGGCATGCTGCAGCTCATGGCGCACCTGCTCGACGACTGCGGGGTCCGGCGGCCGGTGCTGGTGCGCGGCGTCCCCCACCAGGTCGACTCCGCCACCCGGGAGCGGGTCTTCCGCGCCGAGCTGGGCCGGCGCGGCCTCGACGTCGACGAGGGACTGGTCCTCGACGGCGAGTTCGGGCAGCAGGCCGCCTACGACGTCGTCCGCGGACTGCTCCACCGGCGGACCGACCTCGACGCCGTCGTCGCCCTCAACGACCTGTCCGGGTTCGGCGCGCTGTGCGCCGTCGTCGACCACGGCCTGCGGGTCCCCCACGACGTGCTGGTGACCGGGTTCGACGGCACGGAGGGCTCGTTGCTGAGCTGGCCGGCGCTGACCACCGTCGACCAGGACCTCGCCGAGCAGGGGCGTCGGGCGGTGGAGCTCCTGCTCGACCTGGTGGACGGCGCCGACCGCCAGGACGACGTCCTGGTCCCCGCGCGGCTCGTCGTCCGGGCGTCCACGGCGGCGACCGGCACGGGCCTCCTCGACCCCGGCGTCCTCGACCCCGCCGACCCGGAGCACCTCGCCACCCTGCCCGGGGTGCGCTGGCTCGACGGTGAACCCGTCGTCCCGCTGCGGGAGCTGACCGACCGGATGGCCGAGGTCACCGCCGCCACCCGCACCCTGCAGAGCCGGGTGGCCCTGCAGTCGGCGGCCCTGTCGCTGAGCTGGACCATGGCCAACTGCCGCACCCTGGACGACGTCATCGCGGCGCTGGACCCGTGCCTGGGCCGGGTCGGCGTCCATCGGTGCTTCCTGGCCGTCGACCACGTCGCGGTGCCCGGCGTCGACGCCACCGACCACCCCACCCGGCTGGTCCTCAGCTACCGCGACGGCGGCGCAGAGGATCCTTCCGGCGAGGTCTTCGCCCGCCACGAGCTGCTGCCGCCGTCCCTGCGCGCGGAGCTGGACCGCGGCGTCCTGCTGCTCCAGGCTCTGTCCATCGCCGGACGGGAGCGCGGCTACCTGCTCTACGAGCCGGTCGCGGAGTCGTCGCTGCTCACCGAGGCGCTTCGCATCGACCTCCCCCGGACCGTCGACACCGTCCTGGCCTCCCAGGAGCTGCAGAGCCGGGCCGCCATGCTGGAGCGGCTCGTCGCCCGGCGGACGACCCAGCTGGAGCAGGCCAACCTGGAGCTGCAGCGGTCCGTCATGCGGGACGGGCTGACCGGGATCGCCAACCGGATGGCCTTCCAGCAGTACCTGGACCGGATGTCGAGCCCGGACGCCGAGGGCCGTCGCCTCGCCGTTCTCATGATCGACGTCGACCTGTTCAAGGCCTACAACGACTACTACGGGCACCTGGCCGGGGACGACGCGCTGCGGTCCGTCGGCGACTGCCTGCTGCGCTGCACCCGCGGGCACCGGGCGCTGGCCTGCCGCTACGGCGGCGAGGAATTCGCGGTGGTGCTCGAGGACGGCGCCCTGCCGGAGGCGACCGCCGTGGCCCGACGGTTGCGCGAGCTGCTGAGCCGAGCGGCCACGCCGCACGCGGCGTCGACGGTCGCGGACGTCGTCACGGTGAGTATCGGGGTGGCCGCCGGCCAGCTGCGGGCCGGCGTCCGCGCGACCGACCTGGTCGCCGACGCGGACGGTGCCCTGTACCGGGCCAAGCTGCAGGGACGGGACCGCGTCGTGACCGCCCGCCGGCGCCGGGACCGCGACGACCGGAAGCTGGTCGGACACCCCTGACCCCACCTCCCCGCGGTGATCATGCGCGGTTGAGCACCCAGGAACCGGTTGGGTCCGGGTCAACCGTGCATGATCACCTCCGAGAGGGGCGGGGCGGAGGGGGGTGAAGCCGCTCGGAACGGGTACCGGGCCGTCATGACCCTCCCCGGACCTGAACCGCTGCCAGAGCCCGAACCGCTGCCCGGGCCCGACCCGCTCCCCGGACCGGGACCCGGCCCCGCACCGGGTGCACCGGAACCGCCGCGACCCGTCCCGGACCCGACGCCGCCCGTGCCCGGACCCGACCTGCCCTGGCCGCCCGACCCGGACGTCTCCCCGGCGCCCGCCTGACCCGCCCTGACCCGCCTGATCGTCCTGGTCCCCAGGTCACGGCCGTGATCATCCGGCGGCCGGCCCGTGGCGAAGGTCGCCCGGAGCGTCCCGCAGAGCGGTCCAGAACGGTACGCTCCGGGTGCGGCACTCGGCCCTTCGGGGGGGTCGATGACGACGGACAGGGCGGGCAGATGATCGTCGTGACGTGGGGTGCGGTCAGCGACACCGGTCGCGTCCGGGCTCGCAACGAGGACGCCGTCCTCGCCCAGGACCCGGTCTTCGTCGTCGCGGACGGCATGGGCGGGTACCGCGGCGGGGCCACCGCGAGCCGGATCGCCGTCGAGACGTTCCGGGAGATCCTCGACCTGCCGCGCGTCCGGGCCGCGGACATCCCCCCGCAGCTCCGGGCCGCGCACGACGCCATCCGCCGGCAGGCGGGCATCGAACCGGCGTCCGCCTCGATGGGCACAACGGCCGTGGGCCTCACCCTGGTCCACGAGGACGGTGCGGCGTACTGGCTGGCGTTCAACGTCGGCGACTCGCGGCTCTACCGGCTGCACGAGGGCGTGCTGAGCCAGATCTCCGTGGACCACTCCTACGTCCAGGAGCTCGTCCACGCCGGGTTCCTCGCGCCCGACGAGGCGCGCCTACACCCGGAACGCAGCGTCATCACCCGAGCGCTCGGCGTTGCCGACGGCTCCGACGCCGACTTCTGGGTCTTCCCCGCAGAGGCCGGCGAGCGCTTCCTGCTCTGCTCCGACGGCCTCTCCGGCGAGCTGGACGACGTCGACATCGCCGCCGCGCTGACCGCCGGCGAGGGCCCGCAGGAGACGGCCGCACGGCTGGTCACGGCGGCCAACGAGGCCGGCGGCCGCGACAACATCTCGGTGATCGTCGTCGACGTCGCGGGCACGCCCGACGCCGAGCTGGACGCCCCCACCGCCGACCGCCCCCGGTCCGCGCCCGGCTCCGGCGCCGGCTCCACCCCCGACCCCACCTCCGGCTCCAGCCCCGACCCGGTGCCGGAGATCACGTGAGCGGCGGTGGCCAGGGCCGCTACCGCGCCGGCGCCTGGTACGTCATCTTCACCCCCGATGCCGTCGTCATGGTCGACGACGGCATGCCGGCCCGCGACGTGCAGCGGCTGTGGGAGGTGGTCCACGGCGGCGCGGACCTCGAGGCGATCCTCGCCGAGCTCGACCGCCCGGCCGCGCGGCGCGTGTTCGGGGTCGCGGTGACGGGGCCGGACGGGCTGCAGACCAGGGTCCGCCCCGGGGTGGCGCTCCTGGTCGACCGCGGGGACGGCGGGCCACCGCTCGTCGACACCGGCGACGGCCATCCGGACGGCGCCCTCCCGGCTCACGCCGCGCCCGGTGCGCCCGGTAACCCCGGGGCTCCCGATGGCGCGGCCGTGGCACCGCCCCACCTGGTCCGGCTGATCCGGGTCGGGGCGACGGACCACGGTGCGGACGTCACCCTGCCGGTGGTGTGCGGCGTCGTCCGCGCCGACGACGTCGAGTGGACGCCGGCCCGGGGCACCCGGCGGGTCCGCGGCCGGCGGGCGGTCGAGCGCGCCGGTGGCCGGCCAGGCACCCGGCCCTCCGACCGACCCGTCGAGACCCGCCCGGTGTCCGTCACGCCGGGGCTCGGCCGCGCTGGCCGTCCCGACGACGCGGGCGCGTACCGCGACGAGCCCGGTCCTGCCCCGGACGACGCGGAGCCCGGGGCCCGCGGTCGGGCCCGCACGCCGTCCGCGTGGGGCGACCGCCTCGACGAGACGTTCCTGCCCCAGTGGACCAGCGAGCGCTGGCGCCAGCACGGTCGCGGCGGCAGCCGCCCCGACGACCCCGCTGACCCGGCCGCGGGCGAGCCCGACGACGTCGGCGACGCCGCAGCCGCCACCGGCAACGACGTCGACGGCGGCGGCGGCGGTCCCGACGTCGAGGGCGCCACGGGCGTGTACTCGCAGGCGACCCCGCCGACCTGGCGGGCGCTCGCCGCCCGGGCTCCGCGACCGGCGTCGAACCCGGCGACGCCCTCGCCCGGCACTCCGGCCTCCCCCTCGACGCCCACGCTCCAGGTGCCGGCGGATGAGACGCGCGCACCGCTCGACGCGGAGCCGCCGCCCTCCGACGAGCCCGCCGACCGGGATGGCCCCGCCGCGCGTGCCACCCCCGCCGATCGAGACGGCCCCGCGGACCTTGACCCGCCGGCCGAGCGGGGCGGCGGCGCCCCCACGGTGCACGCGGTCCTGTGCTCCGCCCAGCACCCCAACCCGGTGCAGGCCACGTACTGCCGGTCGTGCGGCGAGGCCCTCGGCTTCGCCTCGGTCCAGCTGGTGTCCCGGCCACCCTTGGGCGTGCTGCGGTTCAGCACCGGCCAGGAGGTCGTGCTCGACCAGAACGTGCTGGTCGGGCGGGCTCCGCGGGCGGACCGCGTCCCGGGGAGGCAGCTGCCCCGGCCGGTCCGGATCGAGGGCCAGGGCCTGGACATCTCCCGCAACCACCTGGAGGTGCGCCTCGAGGGCTGGCACGTCCTCGTCGTCGACCTCGGGTCGCGCAACGGGACCCTCGTCACCCTGCCGGGGCGGGCGCCGCAGCTCATCGACGCGCGCGTGCCGTGCCTGATCGCCGTCGGCACCGTGGTCGAGCTCACCGAGGACGTCACCTTCAGCCTCGAGAGCCTGCCGTGACCGGGCCGCCGAACCAGCGGGAGGCACCCGAGCTGCCGGGCTACACGTTCCGCAGCGTCCTGGGGCGGGGCGGCTTCGCCGACGTCTTCCTCTACGAGCAGGACCGCGCCCGACGGGACGTCGCCGTCAAGGTCCTGCGGGAGCCGGTGGACCGCCACCAGGACCGGGCCGCCATCACGGCCGAGGCCGAGGTGATGGCGCAGCTGTCCACCCACCCGTACATCGTGACGATCTACGACGCGGACGTCGCCCCCGACGGCCGGCCGTACCTGGTCATGGAGTACTACTCGCGGCCCAACTTCGCCCGCCGGGCGCGCAACGCCGGCTTCGACGTCCCCGAGACGCTGCGGGTCGGCGTCCAGGTCGCCTCCGCGGTCGAGACGGCGCACCGGGCCGGCATCGTGCACCGCGACATCAAGCCGGCCAACCTCCTCACCAGCGACTACGGCCGTCCTGGGCTGACCGACTTCGGCATCGCCACCCGCTCCGGCATCGCCGCCCAGGAGGATGGCGCGCTGTCGATCCCGTGGGCGGCGCCCGAGCTGTTCCGCGACGGCGTCGTGCTGGACCGGCGCGCGGACATCTACGCGCTCGGCGCCACCCTCTGGACGCTGCTCGTCGGTCGCTCGCCGTTCGAGGCGCCCGGCGGGGACAACAGCGAGATGGTCCTGTGGTACCGCATCGAGAACGCCCCCTTGCCACAGACCGGACGCGCGGACGCACCGGCGTCACTGGAGCGCGTGCTGCGCCAGGCCATGGCGAAGCACCCCGAGGAACGGTTCGCGACGGCCCTGGACTTCGCCCGCGAGCTGCAGAGCATCCAGGGCGAGCTGCAGCACGCCGTCGAGCCGGTCGCGCTGCCCGACCTCGGCCTCACCACCTCCCGGCCGAAGCGCCCGGCCGCACCGTCCGGCGAGGAGTCGGTCGTCACCGTCCTGCGCTCCCCCCGCGTGGCGCGTTCCCGACCGGACGGCGCAGGGCCGGGCAGCGCGACAGGGCCGGGTACTGATGGGCCGGGCAGCGCAGCAGGGCGAGGTGGTGCCGAGGGACTGACCACGGCGCGCCCGGCGGGGCGGCCGCCCGCCGTCGCCGGCCCGACGATCGCCCGGCCGCCGGCCGGCCCACCACCGGCCGGCCGACCACCAGCCGGGCCTCCGTCCGGCGGTCCGGCGTCAGGCGGGCCGGCGTTCGTCGGGCCGGCGTTCGGCGGTCCACCACCAGCCAGGCCGCCAGGTCCCGCCGGCCGGGCCAGGACACCGCTACCACCCGAGTCAGCACCCGCCCCGCCGGTCCTGGTGGCTCCGGCCCGACCGGCGAAGGCGTCGCGGCCGGCAGCGACGCGTCGCCGACCCGCCGGCCGGACGGGTCGACGGCCGCGGCGGGCCGCTCTCGCGGGTCTCGCTGCGGTCCTGGTGGCGACCGGTGGTGGAGTCGTCCTGTGGCTCCACGGCCGGGGCGACGGCACGACGGGCGCGCCCCAGGCCACCTCGGAGGCGGGCGGCGAACCGACGTCCGGCGGTGACATCACCGTGGCACGGGTGCTCGACGGCAGCGCGCCCGTCCCGGTGGTCACGGCCGAGCGGACCGGGCCGACGGCCGTCCGGTTCAGCTGGAAGGTCACCGACCCGACCGGGGTGTCCGGCTACCTCGTCACCCGCGACGATCCCGGTCGCGGCACCCACCCCGTCAGGCAACGGATCAACGGCACCAGCGTCGAGCTCACCGGCCTCGGGTCGAAGGACCGCCCGTGCCTGCTGGTGAGCGCCACCGATCGCAGCGGCAACGCCGGCACCGCAAGGAGGCTCTGCGCGACATGACCACCGACGACAGCGACGACGCCGGCGGCACCGGCGGCACCGACGGGACCGACG
>Ga0302322_100002221_pt1 | contig 16368 bp, 12 predicted proteins | sample Fen_T0_2_FD_203757 | JGI IMG/M metagenome (GOLD analysis project Ga0302322, IMG submission 203757) | Peat permafrost microbial communities from Stordalen Mire near Abisko, Sweden - Fen_T0_2 | ecosystem: Environmental > Terrestrial > Soil > Wetlands > Permafrost | place: Sweden: Abisko... | reverse complement strand
CGGTCTGCGAGAAAAGAAACCGACCCATGCGTAAAGTAAATGACGCCTAACTTGCAAGCACTTGATAATGCTCTCCTCCCGCAAATCGTCATAAGATAATACGGGAATAATCCATGACTGCCACCGACCCCCTCAAACGCTTCCCTGAAGAACGCCGCCTCGCTACCGTCCTTTTCGCCGATGTGCAGGGCTTTACCTCCCTGGCCGAGCAACTGGATTTCGAGACGGTCAGCGACATGATCAAGGATATATCCAAGCGCCTCGATCAGGCCATCGAGGCGCATAATGGCTATGTCGACAAACACCTGGGAGATGGTGTCATGGGGGCCTGGGGAGCGCCCTTCGCCGCCGACAACGACGCCGAAGAAGCCGTATCCTCCGGCCTCGACATGATCCGCGCCTTGAATGATTTCTGCGCCAAGACAACCATCCCCGGCGCAAAAGAGCTAAAACTGCGCGTGGGCATCAACAGCGGCCTGGTCTTTGCCGGCTACGTTGGCACACGCAACGATTACACGGTAATTGGGGATACGGTGAACCTCGCCAGCCGCCTGGAGCAGATCGCCGAGCCCGGAATGGTCGTGATCGGCGAGAACACGCTGCGCATGGTGCGTGGAAATTTCCGCGTGCGCCGCCTCGAACCCACTCGGGTCAAAGGCAAGACCGAGTTGGTCCAGCCCTACGCGGTGGAAGGCAGCCTGACCACGCCGGGCCGCTCGCAGTACCAAAGCGCCGATAGCCTGGTAACCATCATGGTCGGCCGCGACGAGGAACTCCTGCGGCTGAACACCTTCTACAAACACGCCTTCGAAACCACCCGCCCGGCCATGATCATGCTCAGCGGCGACGTGGGGATCGGAAAATCGCGCCTGCTCATGGAATTTGGCAACCGGCTCGAAGAAAAGGGCGAAAAGGTGAACATCCTTTCCACCCGTGGCCTTTCCCAGACGTCCCGCATCCCCTTCTACCTTTGGCGGGTATTGCTGCGCAACCGCTTCGGCGTGCGCGACGAAGACCCATCCCAGACCGCAACGGAAAAATGGAACCGCGGCGTCGAGACCGTTTGGGAGACCGGCGCCGAACAGACCAAGCTCGAAGCCACCGAAGTCCTTGGCACCATGATCGGCCTCGGCGGAGATGGGCACACTCCTACCGTGGAGGGCGTCCAGCGCGTGTCCTTCCTAACGCGCGAACTCTTGCGGCGCCTTAGCTCACGCAAACAACTGGTCCTGTTCTTCGACGACATGCAGTGGGCCGATCGCGAGAGCCTGCAGTTGCTCTCGAATCTGCTTTCCGACGGAAATTCACCCTTCCCGATGCTGGTCGTCGGCACCGCTCGCACTGAATTCCTGAAAAACCAGCCGCAGTGGCACAATCTCAGCCGGGTCGTGGTGCTCTCCCCCCTCCCGCTCGAAGCCGATACCGTGGCCAACGCTTATCCAGACATGCGCGACCTGCCAAAGCCGGTCCTGCACGAAATTGCCACGCGCGCCGAAGGCAACCCCTACTTCATGGAAGAGATCGTCAAGAATCTGGTGAAAGCTGGGTTGCTCCAGCCAGGTCAAGACCCTCAGGTGGTCCAGAAAAGGCTCATGTCCCAAATCCCCGAATCATTGCGCGCCACACTGCAAGCCCGCATGGACAGCCTTTCGCGCGAGGCGCGCACCGTCGCATTGCTGGCCTCGGTGGTCGGCCGCATCTTCTGGGTCGGCGCGCTGCTGGCAGCAGCACGCTCCAAACCCCTGACCGGGGCCACCCCCATGTTCAACGTCCCCGAACCGGTGATCGACCGCTTTATCCAGGATGGCCTGCGCCAGTTGGTGCGCGCCGAGTTGGCTTTTCCGCGCAGCGGCTCGAAATTCTCGGATGACCAGGAATACATCTTCAAGAACTCCTACCTGCGCGATGTGTCCTACAGCCTGATCCCCAATCGCAATCGCGCGCAGTATCATCGCGCCATCGCAGAATGGATGAGGACGAAATCCGATCAGGTCTTCACGGCTATGGCAACCGAACACGAGACCAGCGCGCTCGCGGCCAGCAAAGTCACCACGGGCAGCCTGCCCATGCTGCACGGTACCCAGGGATGAGCGATTCGATCTACCGCCTGATCGCCCAGGCACTGGAACGCGGCGAGAGCGCAGCCCTGTGCACCATCACAAAATCAGAAGGTTCCACCCCCCGCCACGTCGGCAGCAAGCTGCTGGTTGATGAAAACGGTGGCCTGACCGGATCGGTCGGCGGCGGGGAATTGGAACACCGCGTCATCGAGGAGGCCCGCCTTTCGATCGAAGATGGCCGGCCTCGTTTGCTTTCCTACAACATGGCCGACCCCGCCCGCGGCGACCCCGGCGTCTGCGGCGGACAGGTGGAGGTGTTCGTGGAACCGCTTTTGCCCCCCGCTAAGCTCGTGGTGGTCGGCGCCGGCCACGTCGGTAAAGCCGTGGCGCACCTGGCAAAGTGGCTGGGCTTCCGCGTGGCCGTCTGCGATGACCGCGTGGAGTTCTGCACCCCCGAGTCCATCCCCGATGCCGGCGAGTTCTACCCGGTCACCATCGCCGAACTGCCCTCCCACCTCAAGATCAACCGCCAAACCTATCTGGTCCTGACTACCCGCGGCTCCGCGCTGGACGTGGCCGGGCTCCCGGCCTTGCTGAATACGCCCGCCGCCTACATCGGCGTGATCGGCTCGCGCCGCCGCTGGGCAACCACCATCAAAGGGCTTATGGAAAAAGGTCTCGATGAGCAGAAACTGGCCAATATCCATTCGCCTATCGGGCTGGAGTTGAACGCCGAGACCCCCGAGGAGATCGCCGTCAGCATCATGGCCGAGATCCTCATGCTGCGCAGCGCCGGCAGCGGCAAACCGATGAGGCTGGGCACACAAGAGTAGCATCCCCCGAAAGAACTACCCCAACACAACAACTTTTCTCGAAACCCGGCGTATATCTGCTTGAATGAAAAACCCGCATGGGCTATAATGAATTGGTCAATCCAGGTCTTACAAGGAGAGAGCATGGCCAGAATTTTTGATGTCATCGAGAATAGTAATGAAATGGCGGATGAGATCGTCCATCGTTTTCCGGACGACTCCAGCATCGGCGATTATCGTATCGGTTCGCAAGTGATCGTCCGCGACGGACAGGCGGCAGTATTCTTCCGCAACGGCCAGGCCCTGGACGTCTTCGGTCCCGGTATGCATACCATTGCTACCGCGAACATCCCCAAGGTGATTGATTTCATCAGGAAAGCCTTCAACGACCGCACTCCTTTCACGGCGGAAATCTACTTCGTCTCGCTCAAGGAATTTGCCAGCAAGAAGTGGGGCACACCCCAACCCATCATCGTCCGCAACCCGGGTGTGGGGCTCGGTATCGCCCTCCTGCAGGGCTTCGGCACCTATTCCTTTCAGGTCAGCGACCCGCAGTTGTTCGTCACCAACATCGTCGGCAAGCAGGCTGTCTTCCGCACTGCCGACATCGAAGAGCGTCTTCGCACCGTCCTGCTCTCCAAGCTGCAGGACCTGCTTGGCGAGACCGGCGCCAAGAAGAGCGTTCTGGAAATCATCGGCCTGACCGAGGAAATCGGTGCCGGTGTACGCGCCAAGTCCCAGGACGACTTCGCCGCTCTCGGCCTGACGCTCAAGACCTTCTACGTCGGTAACCTCAAGCCCTCCGACAAGTCCGCTCAGGAACTGCGCGATATGGGCATGCTCGACATGAACGTCTACACCCAGTTGCAGGCAGCGGACGCCATGCGCGACGCCGCCAACAACGCCCAGGGTGGCGCTGGCCTGACGGCCGGGATTGGTGCCGGTATGGGCATCGGCAACCTGATGGGCCAGGCCCTGCAGGGTGGCATGCAGCAGCCCCAGCAGCAAGCCGCTGCCGGCGCAGCCCCTGCCGCAGGCGGCATGACCGACGTCATGACCCCCTCCGAAGCGGCTGCAGTCCTGCGCGTCTCCGAAGAAGACGTGATCGCCGCCATAAACTCCGGCGATCTCAAGGCCAAGAAGCTCGGCAATGCTTACCGCATCAGCCGCGATTCGCTCGAAGCCTTCCTCAAGAGCTAGCACCATCCTCGATTAAATAAAGGGGCTGCCTGATTATTCCGGCAGCCCCTTTTGTCTTTCTACTTTTATCTATTCTACTTTTTTCTCGGGCTGTCCGGCTGTATACCCGGACAGCCCCCTGATTCTCAGCGCATCTTGAAGAACTGGCTCATCTTCATCGCCAGGTTCAGGTCGCCTTGTAGCTTGAGCTTGCCCTGCATGAACGCCTGCATCGGGTCGAGCTCGCCGGTGAAGATCTTGACATAGTCGGCAGAATCGGCTGTCAGCGTCATGGTCGGGCTGGGATGCGCCCCCTGCTCCACCTTCACGGCCCCATCTTTGATGACCGCATTCCAACTCCCCGGCTCAGCGCCGGTAAAGTTGAACTGGATCACCGCATTCAACCCGACCGCCTTTTCGGGAATGAAGGCCTCCGGCATCTTGGACATCAATTTCTCGACGGTTAATGGCATATCATCATCTCCTTAATGATTGTTGTCCTGCAGGTTCTCGAAGATCGTGGCCGCCCCCATGCCACCGCCAATGCACATGGTCACCATGCCATAGCTCGACTTGTGGCGCGCCATCTCGTGGATCAATTGGGTGGTCAGCTTGGCGCCGGTGCATCCCAGGGGATGCCCCAGTGCAATCGCCCCGCCGTGGACGTTGACCCTGTCCGGGTCCATTCCCAACTCGCGCATCACCGCCAGCGACTGGGCAGCAAAGGCCTCGTTCAGCTCGATCACATCCATCTGCTCGAGCTTCAACCCGGCCAGCTTGAGGGCCTTCGGCACGGCGGCCACTGGGCCGATACCCATCAATTCAGGTGACACACCGGCCGTGGCGAACGCCACGAAGCGCGCCAGCGGCTTCAGCCCCAACGCCCGGGCCCTCTCGGCAGACATGATCAGCACTGCCGCAGCCCCGTCCGACGTCTGCGACGAATTCCCGGCAGTGACCGTGCCATTTTCCTTGAAGGCCGGTTTGAGCTTGGCCAGCGCATCCATGGACGTGTCGGCGCGCGGCCCTTCATCGCGGCGCACACTGAACGAGCGGGCCACCGGTCTACCGTCCTCGCCGGGTTCGATCACTTCCACATCCACAGGCACCAGCTCCGGGTCGAACAGACCCGAAGAGACGGCCTGGGAAGCCAGTTGGTTGCTGCGCAGCGCGAAAGCGTCCTGTTCCTCGCGCCCGATCCCGTACTTCTCGGCCACGTTCTCCGCCGTCAGCCCCATATTGGTAAAGGTCTCTGGGTGCATTTCGGCAAAGTACGGGTTCGGGGCAAATTTATTACCGGTCATCGGCACCATGCTCATCGACTCGGCCCCGCCGGCAATCGCGATCTCCATCTGGCCGGCCATGATCGCAAAGGCGGCGTGAGCGATTGACTGCGAACCCGAAGAGCAGTAACGGTTGATCGTCTCGCCCGAAACGACCTCCGGCAGACCCGCGCGTAGCACCACGGTGCGCGCGAAGTTCAAGCCCTGCTCGCCTTCCGGAAAAGCACACCCCAAAATCACGTCGTCGATTGTAGCAGGCTCCAAACTCGGAGTGCGCCCGATTAGTTCTTTTATGACCAACGCCGCCAGTTCGTCCGGGCGAACAGTAGCCAGACCACCTTTCCTGGCCTTCCCAACCGGCGTACGGACCGCAGCGACAATTACGGCTTCTTGGGTGTTCATGTCGATGACACTCCTTCCTGCAAAATACAAATTAGGAATTAGAAATTAGGAACTGCGGGCAGACTTGAGAGATTTCCTGGTACTATCGATTCTTCTGACAGTAAGGGCAAGGACTTGGTTCATCACTTTACAACGTCTCTCCATCAAACCTGGAGACAAGATGTGACGGGAGCGAAAGTACCAACCCTGAGTCTCTCGCGCCTCTCCCAGCGATATCCTCATAATCCGAACATAATCTGCCGTACCAATACCGCGCCCATAAGCTTCTTCCATGTTGGCACATATACTACCTGCCGAACGGATCACTTGATGGACAATCTCCCTCCCGCGAAAATCCTTCTCTAAAGATACACAATCAAGCCAAGCTAAATCATAAAAATACATAGCCAGACGATAATATAGCGATTGCCAAAGCGGATCATTCTTCAACTGCTTAGGCGCACATGCTGCCCATTCCTCAAATGTAACTTCCTTATCCATTCCCTCCTCCTTCCTAATCCCTAATTCCTAATCCCTAATTCGCACTTCCTAATTCCTCAGCGTCTTCCCCGTTTGTAAAATACTCCACATCCGCGCCTGGGTCTTTTCCTCGCCACACAGCGAGAGAAAGGCCTCGCGCTCCAGGTCCAGGATGTACTGCTCGCTCACCCAGGCCGGGCGAGAAAGCTCGCCGCCCGTCAGCGCATTGCCAAATTTATTGGCAACGACCTCGTCGAACGCGCTGATCTGTCCGGCCTGGCGGTACATGTTCACCGCGATGCGAATGGCTGCCAGGGCGTCGCGCCCGGCAGCATAAATTGGTTCCGGCGCAGGTGGGGTGTAGCCGGTCGAGAACATGTGCAACACTTCCTTCTTAGCTTCGGCCAGCAGCAGATCCCGGTTCATGACGATACGGTCGGCCGGGCCCAGAATGCCGAACTGGCGCGCTTCCCCAGCGCTGGTCGCCACCCTGGCCTGACCGACCTGTTCGAGCACGCGCTGCAGAAACGGCAGAGCGTCGGCGTTTTGGGTGCGCATGGCCGGGTTGACCACGCGCCGCAGCATCTCCTTGGTCCCGCCGCCCGCCGGGATGATCCCCACGCCCATCTCCACCAGCCCGATGTACAACTCGGCCCCAGCCACCACGCGCGAGGCGTGCATGGTCACTTCACAGCCACCGCCCAGCGCCAGCCCGGACGGGGCGGCCACCACCGGCTTCGGGAAGTAGCGCATGCGCATGTTCAGATCCTGCAGCTTCTTCGCCGCCGCCTCGAGCATCTCCCACATGCCCTGCTGCGCGCCGACCACCACCATGAACAGGTTGGCGCCCGCGCTGAAGTTCTCGGCTTCGCTGCCGACTACCAGCCCGTCGAAATCCTTTTCGACGCGGTCGAGCGCCTCGATAGCCATGTTCATGATGTCGTCGTCGAGCGCATTCATCTTGGTATGAAACTCCAGCCCGGCCACGCCGTCGCCCAGGTCGTATAGCGTTGCACCCATGTTCTTATTGACGACCCTCTGCTCCTTGAGTAGCAGCAATTCCTTAGGCCGCGCCAGGGGGATGTATTTGCGCTGCACGACGTCGTATACCCCCATCCTGGTTTCACCCTCATACCGGTAGAATGTCGTCACCCCAGACTGTAACATCTCGTCCACCCAGGCAGCGGGGGCGTAACCTTCGGCCTTCATTTGCGCCACGCCCTCAGCCACGCCCAGCATGTCCCAGGTCTCGAAAGGACCGGCCTCGTGGCCGAAGCCCCAACGCACCGCGTCGTCCACCGGTGCGGGTGTATCGGCTACCTCGGGCAGGATGGCCGAGGCGTACTGGAAGCCCTGCAGGGTCAGAGCCCTGGCCAGCGCCGCGGCACGGTCGGTCTCACTCAAGAGCGCCTTGAGGCGCTCGCCTAGCTTTTCGACCTCCCGGGCCTTGCCGACCGATTCGAAGCGCACCTTCTGGGCCGGCTTGTGCTCCAGCGTCTTCAGGTCCAGCGCCCAGAACTCCTTGCCGGCCTCGCCCTTGACTTCCTTGTAGAAACCCACCTTCGTCTTGTTCCCCAGCCAGCCCTTTTCCAGCATGGAGCGGACCAGCCCGTTGACCCTATCGTCCTGCAAATAGGGCATGGCGTACGTATCGTGCTGAATACCCTGCGCCAGGTTCCTGCCGACGTGGTCCCAGACGTCGATGCCCACCAGGTCGATCAACCGGAAGGTGGCCGTCTTGGGATGCCCGATCAGAGGACCGGTTACGGCATCGACTTCCTCTACGCTGTAACCGGTCTCCAGGATGTGGTGCAGCCCAAAAGCGCCCGTCCCAAAGGCCATACGATTGGCGATGAAGTTGGGCGTATCCTTGCACAAGACGATCCCTTTGCCCAGGCGGTACTGCCCAAAATGGGCCACGAAATCGACGACAGCGGGCAGGGTGTCCGCCGTGGGGATGATCTCGAGTAGTTTGAGGTAGCGTGGGGGGTTGAAGAAGTGCGTGCCAAGGAAATGCTCCCTGAAGTCCTGCGTGCGCCCGGCAGCGATGTCATGTAGCGGAATACCCGAGGTATTGCTGCTGACGATACTGCCCGGCTTGCGCGCGGCATCAATCCGCGCCATCAGCTCCTGCTTGGGTTTCAGGCTCTCGACGATGACCTCGATGATCCAATCGGCCTGGCGCACAGCGTCGTCGAAGTCGTCTTCAAGGTTGCCGGTCCGCAGCAGCGTGTACTCGTCTGAGGAGAAGAAACTGGCCGGGCGGGACTTTTTGGCGCGCTCCAAGCCGTCATTGACCAGCTTGTCGCGCGCTGTCTTCTTCCCGGGGGGCGCATCCTTCGGCACGACATCCAGCAAAGTAACGGGGACGCCTGCATTGGCCAGATGTGCGGCAATCGCCGCACCCATCGTGCCGGCGCCGATCACGACAGCTTGACGAACCTGATACCTATACATTGTCTTTCCTCCTTGGCGAGGAACGGGCGGGTGTCAGCCCGCTCCGCAGGATTATAGAATCTTGCCGAGCACCTCCACCAGCACCTGGGCGAGCAAAATCTTGAAGATCAGTGCCGCAGGATAGACGCTTGCATAAGAGACGGTCGGCAGGTCGGTCTCGGCTTGGGACTGTGCCGCACCCAGGCCGGGTGGATTGGTCATACAGGCGCACAATGCGCCCATGGTTGAGAGCATCGTCATACGATACAGCGGCAGCATCAACACCAGGCCAACTACGACGGTCGTCAGCGTGATCAGCGCCCCGGCCACCACCAGACTGAGGCCTTGCTGCTGCACAACCTGCACGATTTGTGACCCGGCGTTGGTGCCCGCGCCGGCCAGAAAGAGCATCAGGCCGAGCTCGCGGGTGATGTTGCGCGCCGCCGGCGGCACCCACAGGCGGAAGTTGCCGACCCGCCCGAAGTGCCCGATGACCAGCCCCACCAGGAAGACGCCGCCCGGCGCTCCCAGGCGCAGCGTCATGCCGTTCGGGAACGGGACCGAGATGGTCCCGAGTATCACGCCCAGCACCAACCCGATCAGGAAGGTCAACATCTGGGTCTCGTCGGTGCGGCCCGGTCTGCCTGCCACCAACTGGACGAACTCGTCCACGGCGGCGCTTTCACCCACCACCCTCAGGCTGTCGCCGATCTCGAGCGTGGCGGTGCCGGTCGGCGTGATCTCCAGCCCTTCGCGGCGGATGCGGGTGATCACCACCGTGTAGCGCTGCCAGATTTTAAGGTCCATCAGTTTCTTGCCCGTCAGCGAGACCTCACTGACGTAAACGTCCAGGCTCTTGACGTCGGTATTGGCATCCATCGGCACGTTGGCAGGCTCGCCGAGCAGCACCGACATCTTGGCGACTTCGGCTTCTTGGCCAACGACCATGACCACATCACCTAGCTTCAGCTTTGTGCGCGAGGTGGCGGCGAAGACCTTGTCGCCCCGCCGCACACGCGAAATATTGACAGTGCTCAGGCGGTGCAGGTCGATTTCGCTCACCAGTCGCCCGTCGACGTTCTGGTTGGTGATGTGGTACTGCCGGGCCACGATCCCCGGGGTTTCCTTGGCCTGCTCTTCCCGCCAGCGCGCTTCTTCGGCCTTCAGGTCGCGCTTCAGCAGGCGCGGCAGCAGCTGGACGATGAGCACCACACCGATCATGCTGAACGGATAAGCAATCCCGTAACCCACCGAGACGACGGCACTGCTGCCGCCTGTCGCCCGCCCCACCGAATCGATGGCCGCGGCCAGGGCCGGAGTGCAAGTCAGGGCTCCGGCGTAAAGCCCGGCCGCCAGGTCGAAAGGCAGGTGCCAGATCTTTGCCACCAGTATGGTCATCAATGCGCCCGTCAGCACGGTCACAAAGCCGATCACAATGAATTGCAGGCCCTGGCGGCGAAAGGTGCGGAAGAAGCGCATGCCGGCTTGCAGACCCACAGGATACACGAAAAGCAGCAGCCCCAGGTCCATGACCACCTTGGGCACGCTCAGGCCGTAATGCCCAAAGACCAGCGCTACGAACAAGACTCCTGCTGTGCCGAGCGAGACCTTCTTGAAACTAAGCATTCCAAGCCAGGAGCCCAGCGCCAGGATCAGGAATAGCACCACCATTGGTTCTGCGAATAAGACATCCATACCACCTCATTTTCCAGATGATCGTCAGGGGGATGCTTTCCCCACGGGGGACTTTCCCCAAAGAGAAGGGGATTCCCCATCATACGAAACGAGGGTATCACAGCATGGCGGCTTTTAGGAGTGATATTTATCCGAATTTTGTAAGGTGCAGAAGGGCAGAAATAAGACGTCCGTAACTATTGAACTAGTACAGAGAGGCGTAAACAGACCGTTAGTTCTTCGTGAGGACTTTGCTCATTTCGGATCGGCTAAGCGACTGCATCTGTCCTTCGGACGATGTCATGAAAGTCGCTACTACAGCTCCCGAGATATTTATACCCAAGTGGGCTAACGCAGTTCGCTGCCTGAATAGCCCAGGAGATGGCGGGCCACCACCAGGCGGTTGATCTGGCCGGTGCCCTCGTATATGTCGGTGATCTTGGCATCGCGGAACCACTTCTCCAGCAAATATGCCCGGTTGTAACCCAGTGGCCCCATGATCTCGACCGCCTTCTGGGTGATCTTGGTGACAATGTCGCCCGATTTGATCTTGCTCATGGACGACTCGAGCGCGTTGGGCTGTTTGTTGTCCGCCATCCAGACCGCCTTGAGCACCATCAGCCACGCGGAGCGCAGCATGATCTCCATGTCGATCACCTCGCGCTCGACGGAGCTCAGCTTCTGGCGCGGCAAGCCGTAGCGGATGGTCACACCCTGTTCGGCCAGCATCTTCTTGACTTCATCCAACGCGGCGCGTGCCACCCCCACCCCTGTGGCCGCAACCAGCGGCCGGGTAGCGTCGAAGGTGGCCATGGCACCCTTGAACCCGGTGATGTTCTTATCCACCGTGGCACTGCCCAGCACATTCTCGAAGGGCACGCGCACGTTATCCAGCGCGATGGCCGCCGTGTCCGAGACGCGGATGCCCATCTTGTTCTCGAGCTTGGTGATGGTCACACCCGGCGTGCCCGTCTCGACGACGAAGGCGCGCATGCCGGCGCGGCCCGCGCTCTGGTCGATCGACGCCCAGACGACCAGAAAGCCCTTGCCAAACTCGTCGTGGGGATTGAAGGCCTTGTCTCCCGCGGTGACGAAGATCTTCTGGCCGTTGATCACCCACTCGTTGGTCTTTTCGTCGAGCACGGCACGCGTGCGGATGGCGGAGGTGTCCGAACCGGCTTGCGGCTCGGTCATGCACATCGCGCCAAAGGTCGGTTTCTCTTCACTGAAACGCGCCAGGAAGCGCGCCTTCTGTTCGGGCGTGCCGGCCGCCTGCACCGCCGCTGCGCCCAGGCCGCCGCCCGGCGTGATCAGGTACATGCCCACGTCGCCCCAGGCCAGCATCTCCAACATGCTGGCCAGCATCTGGTAAGCGATCGGCGGGCGTTTCGGGTTGGCCTCCTGCCCTTCCGGGGGGTCGCCCTGGGGTGCAATTGAGCCGACCCCCGAGGCTTTCATTGCCGTGTGCATGAATTCGATGTAACTGTACGGAATTTCGTGCTCGTTCTCGTCGAAGTGCCGTGAGTACGGGCGCATCATGTTATCGGCAACCGTCTGGAGCATGAACTGCATCTGGACAATCGGTTTGGGGGTCTCGAATTCGATGGGCATGGGGGGGCTCGGGGTTGGTAGATTGGTAAATTGGTAGATTGGGAAATGGGTAGTTGGTAGTAGTAGTTGGTGGGGGGCTAGAGGATGGAGAGGCCGGTGAAGGTGGCGAAGCCGCGGCCGTTGCGCATCCACATCTCCACGGGGTGGTCGCGGACGTAGCCGTGGCCGCCCAGGATCTGCACGGCCCGGTCGGTGACCAGCATGGCCATGTCGGCGGCGCCGATTCCAGCAAAGTAGGCCGCCGTGGATGCATCGGGCTTGGCGGTATCGAGTTTCCAGGCCGCCTCCCAGGTCAACAGGCGCGCGCCCTCGATCTCGGTGGCCATCTCGGCCAGCATGAAGGCGATGGCCTGCTTCTGGGCAATCTTGACGCCGAAGGCCTCACGCTCTTTGGCATAGTCGCGCGCATATTCGAAGGCCGCCTGGGCTACTCCCAGCGCCAGCGCGGCGTTTGTGACGCGCATGGAAGCCAGGATGGTCGTAAAGTCGCCATCCAGCTTATTGGCCAGGGGGACGCGCACACCCGTCAGGGTCAGGTCGTACAGCGGGAGCGCATTCAGGCTCATCAATTTGATGCGTTCAGAGACGGCCAGCCCCTGGGCCTTGCTGGGGACGATGAAGGCGCGCGTTTCCCCGTCCAGCCTGGCATAGACGATCAGGGTCTCGGCCTCGGCAGCATACGGGACGCAGGTCTTGGCGCCATCCAGCACGTAGTCCGCACCATCCAATCGGGCAGTGGTCTTCAAATCATTGGGGTCGAAATCGTAAGAACTCTCGATCAGCGCGGCGCTGTAAGGCTTCCAGTCCGCCTCGATCACCGGGGGGATGAAGTGCTGCTTCTGCGCTTCCGCACCCGCCAGCAGTAAGGGCGTGACGAAGAGCGAGGGTGTCAGCACGGCCAGCGCGCCGGCCAGGTCGCCAAAGGCCAGGGCCTCGGCGGCCAGGGCGCTGGTGACCGTGGAATGGTCGCCAAAGCCGCCATAGCCGTCGGGGACTGAAGCCTGCAAGATGCCAAGCTCCCAGCCGCGCTTGATCAGCTTCGACGGCAGCTGCCGGCCTTCTTCGGCTTCGTGCGCCGCCGGGCGCAGGTCACTCTTGGCGTAACGGCCCACGGCCTCGACCAGCATCTTTTGTTCATCGGTGAGCGTGAATCCTATCATTCGAGACTCCTGTCAGGAAATACCCTTCAAGAAAATATCGGCAAAATAGTCGGCGATCTCGTCGACGGACATGGGGCCGTCGGGACGATACCAGGTGATCGTCCAGTTCATCACTCCCAACAGCCCGCGCACCGTCAGCGGAATATCGGCACAGTGAAAGCTGCCCTGCTCGACCCCCTGGCGCAGGATCTCGCGCCACATGTGCTCGAAGCGGTCGCGGTTCGGGATGTGCCGGTCGTGGAACTCGAGGTCGAGCGAACGGTGTTCGAGCAGCAAGACCGAAACCAGGTCGCCCTGTTCGCTCAGGGCGCGCAGGTAAGCGCGCATCGCCAGGCGCAGTTTCTCTTCCGCCGGCAGGTCCTGTGCCAAAACCTCGCTGATGCGCTCGCAGAGCAGCGCCAGGGCGCGGTCGAGCAGTTCGAGCAGGATTTCTTGCTTGCTGCTGAAGTGGTGGTATAAACTGGCTTTTTGCAGCTGCACGGCATCGGCGATGTCGGCCATGGAGGCGCCGTGAAAACCCTTCTGGCGGATGACCTGTGCGGCAGATTCAAGGATGGCTTCTTTGCTCACGAGATTTCTCCCTACCGAACGGTCGGTAGTAATCCCATCATAGCAAAGACGGAGGACGAAGTCAAGAGGCTCCCGGCAACGAACCGGGTGATCTTGAGGCCCTGAATGGGTGATGCAGGAATGCAGCAGTCCATGAGCTAGGCACCCGACAGTTTTAATTCGCAGGTGTCGAATAGCCCCAACTTTCGGGGCTAGAACCAAATTTCGGTCGTTTTCTGCTTATTGGTGGTTTCGACACTTGCACTCCCCGGCACCAGCGCCCGGGGCAGGTGTGCCGCAGGTGCAAGTATACGGCGGAAAAGCACCGCCTCCACTCCGCTTCGCTCCGGGGCTTCGTACTCAACCACCGAGGTAGGCTTTTAACAAACTGTCGGGTGGTTAGTCCATGAAGTCACTAGCAGCCTTGGAAGTCCGGTCAAACGGCATCTTCCCATGAAAGACCTCACAGGTTCAAGAGCAAACCTGTGAGGTCTGTGAGGTCCCACCAGCGTCCAGTGACGCTCCGGTGACGCTCCGGTGACGCTCCGGTCGAGCTATACTCGAGGTCCCATTGATGTCCTATCAAGGTTCAATCGAACTTCAATCGAGGTCCCATGAAGGGGCACCGCGAGGAGCATGGATACACGCTTCTTTCCCGAAATCGGCAATTATGCTCGAGGACGAATTTACCGCAGAGCTCGCCGAGAACGCCGAGAAAATCTCTGCTGAGCAGATACCTTGACACATCAGAACACATGTTCTAAAATCAAACCATCTTATCCTATTCAGTGCAAGGAGAAACCCATGCCAAAACGAAATATTTCCTACATCGAAATCCCCACCCGCAACAGTAGTGAGTCGGCAAAGTTCTACGAGGGCCTGTTCGGCTGGAAAACAGCGGCCACAGAGGGCATGGACTACGTCATGTGGGACGCAGGCGAAGGCCCGGCCGGCGGGTTCAACCCCATCAACGCCGAATTCAAGGCCGGAGACGTCAGCATCTACGTCAACAGCGACGACATTCAGGCCGACCTGGAGAAGGCGGCTGCCCTGGGCGGCAGCATCGAACACCAAAAAACCGAGATCCCCGGCTTCGGCTGGTGGGGCATGTTCAAAGACACGTCCGGCAATCGCATCGGGTTGTATCACTTTACCGGTGTCTAGAGCCAGAAGGCGCCCCCTTCCCACCCATCAAATTCACCTAAGGGAGATGTAACATGGTCAAGCGCAATATCGTTCACGTTGAAATCCCCGCCACGGACCCCAAGGCCTCGGGCAAGTTTTACGGGAAGCTGTTCGGCTGGCAGATCGAGCACGACGACGCGATGAACTACACTATGTTCGATCCACACGACGGCCCTCCCGGGGGCTTCACTGACCAGATGAAGGCCGGCGAGGTGCTGATCCACGTCAACAGCGAGGACATCGACGCCGATCTGAAGAAGGCGCTGGCCCTGGGCGGCTCGATCGTCGCCGAGAAGAGCGAGATCCCCGGCATCGGTTGGTGGGGCGTCTTCAAGGACCCCACCGGCAACAGCATTTCGCTGTTTACCGCCCTGATGCCCGATGGCAGTAAATAACTCAGCTCACGCGCGGTTGGCTCTTATTTGCTGCGGGATCCCAGCGACACCGTGTTATTTTCGTCGTTTTCACTGTGTGGCTCAGAGTCTCCGTGGCAGAACCGCGTAAGGTAAGTAAACAATTCTCTTTAGGCAGTTGCATGCGCCATCCAGGCCTCATCCTGTTCACCAGGGTGAGGCCTGTTGGTTCGAATGAACAGTCGAACGGAAGAACAAAACCACCTGCCGGCCCGTGCCAGTTCAGGTAGAATCGCGCTTTACGCAGGTTTTAGCCAGTCCTCCGCCAGGTAGAAACCGGCGCGAAACTTCGCTGCCAGATATGCGTAAATCGGGTACAATCGCCATTTGCGCATTCCGTCACAACGATCCGGCCGGGCAGGTTGGCCGGGGTCGGCAAACAATTAAGAGGCCAATCATGGCTAAGCCCTTGTCCCTGATAAAAACGTCATCCAAGCCCAAGGTGGCGCAAGCGAATGAAGCCTTGCGCCGCCGCGAAGCCCTGATCGGTCTGCTGTTCCTATCACCCTGGATCATCGGCTTCATCTTGCTCAAGGCCCTGCCGATCTTGACAGCCTTCGGGTATTCCTTCACCAACTTCAATATGCTGCATCCCGAGGCCGTCAGTTTCGTCGGCCTGAAAAATTATCTCGATTTCCTGGTCGACCTGGATGCCTGGTCAAACCTGGTGGGTTCGCTGGGCTATTTCACCCTGACCGTGCCGCTGGAACTGTTAGTAGCGCTGGCCCTGGCCGCGATCTTTTCGAGCGAGCGCCTGCGCGGCAAGGACTTCCTGCGCCCGGTGATCTTCATGCCTGCCATCATCCCAGTAGTGTCGATCTTCTTCATCTGGCTGGGCTTTGTCGACCCGCAATCTGGCTGGCTCAACAGGCTGATCATGCTGCCGCTGGGGCTGCCGCCAGTCTCGCCGGGCGCAGGTACGTTCAATCTGCTGGTCACGATCGTGGCCATCTGGAGCATCGGGCCGGGCTTCCTGATCATGTACGGAGCCATGCAAGGTGTCCCGAAGGAACTGTACGAGGCCGCCCGCGTCGACGGCGCCGGCCCGCTGATGCGCTTTCTCGAAATCACCCTGCCGATCATTTCGCCGGCCGTCTTTTTCAGCCTGGTGATCAATCTGACCAGCGCCTTTGGCGGCTCGGTGC